>WNFF01021320.1_pt1 | contig 10588 bp, 13 predicted proteins | sample 5400441 | NCBI WGS metagenome assembly WNFF01 (sample SAMN13153345, study PRJNA577476) | soil metagenome | isolation source: 120 cm saprolite under Douglas fir tree site 2 hole 3 replicate 1 | place: USA:California | collected 2015-04-18
AAGTCCCGGCCTTGGTCGAAGAAATGGCCAAGCGCGGCTGGCTCGGCGATAAAACCGGGCAGGGTTTTTACAAAAAGGTGAAAGGCGAAGGTGAAAAGGAAATTCTGACGCTCGATGTGAACACCATGGAGTATCGCCCGCGGAAGAAGGCCAGATTTGCTTCGCTCGAAATGGGCAAAGCGATTGAGGATACCCGTCAGCGGCTGTGTGCCCTGGTGGGGCCGGTTTTGGAAGGGCAGAAGGGCGACAAGGCCCAGCAGTTTTTGTGGGGCGGCTTATCCGAGATGTGTCTGTACGCCGCGCGGCGCGTGCGGGAAATTTCCGACAACGTTGTCGACGTCGATCGCGCCCTGCGCTGGGGCTTTGCCTGGGAACTGGGGCCCTTCGAGATCATCGATGCCATCGGCGTGAAGCCCTTCGCCGCGCAAGTGCAAAAGGAAGGGCGCGCGCTGCCGCCGGTCATCGAGAAAGTCCTGGCCAGCGCGCGAAAGGGATTTTACGAATCGGAAAAGGGCACCACGACCGTTTTCGATATCGCCGGCGGCGGGACGAAGAAAGTTGAGGAGCCCAAGGGCGTCATCATTCTCAAGTCGCTGAAAGATGCCGGCCGTGAAGTCGAGCGCAATTCCGGCGCCAGCCTGATCGATCTCGGCGACGGCGTGGTGTGCTGCGAATTCCACGCCAAGATGAACGCCATCGGCGCCGACCTGATCGCCATGTTGCACAAAGGTCTGAAGCGCCTGGAAACTGACTTTGAGGCCATGGTCATCGCCAACCAGGCCGTGAATTTTTCCGTCGGCGCAAACCTGATGCTCGTTCTGGTGGGAGCACAGGAACAGGAGTGGGACGAATTGCACATGGCCGTGAAGCAATTTCAGAATGTCAACCTGGCCATCAAATACGCGCCAAAGCCCGTGGTCGCGGTGCCGCAAGGTCTGGCCTTAGGCGGCGGCTGCGAAGTGGGCCTGCACTCGGCGAAAATTCAAGCCGCGGCGGAAGCCTACATCGGCTTGGTGGAAACGGGCGTGGGTTTTTCCATGCGCTGAAACCCGTCTTTGAAGCGATCGCCATGGCCAAAGTCGGCACCAGCGCCGAGGAATGCCGCGACCTGGGATATCTACGCCGCGAAGATGGCGTCTCCATGAACCGCGACCGCCTGGTCGCCGATGCCAAGGAAGCCGCGCTGTCGCTGGTGCGCGGCGGCTACAAGCCCCTTGCGGCAACTTGGCAGGAAGGCGCGCAAACCACCCAGATCAAGGTCCTCGGCGACCAATTTCTCGCCGGCGCAAAACTCGCCATCCACATGATGCTCCGCGGCGGCTACGCCTCCGAGTACGACGCCCACGTGGGCCGCAAGCTTGCCAATATCCTCGCAGGCGGCGCGCTGACGTCACCGCAACTGGTCAGTGAGCAATACGTCCTCGATCTCGAACGCGAAGCCTTCGTCTCTCTCTGCGGCGAAAAGAAAACCCAGGAGCGCATCGCCCACACGCTAAAAACGGGCAAACCGCTCCGCAACTGATAAACTGCAGGGTTGCATTCGTGTGGCGTAACGATTACGATAAAAACGAATATGGCTAGCTCAACACTGACGGCCCACGATCAAGAAAAGAAAATTGCTCAGACGGTGCAGGTGTGGAAAGAAGCTGGCACACACGTCGCCTACACTCCTGAACTCGACACTTCCGGTTGCGGAAAGACGGTGAGCCGGGCCAAATCTCGCTTGCGTAAAGCTGTTGCCCTCTTCGTGGAAGAAGCGGAGCGCATGGGAACGCTTTCGGACATCCTCGAGGAAGCGGGATTTGAGAGACAGGGCAGCAGTTACAAGCCTCGGAGGATTCTGAAGCGCGAGAAAATGCAGTTGACCTTGCCTGCCGCATAATCGCCGAGCGTAACCTTAGACTTTCCTCCGGCAGTTTTGCGGGGATTCCCCCGCATGTGATCCACAGAATTCTGGCTTCCAAACGCAAAATAGATTATCTTGCGAAAGAGAGAAATGTCGCGCATCGCACCAATCTCCTACCGGAAATTAGTGCGCGTTCTTGAATTGGAAGGATTTCGCCTGGCGCGGGAACGCGGCAATCACATGATTTTCACGAAAGAGAATATTTTAAGGCTGCTGCAGTCGCACGATACGACCCGCTTCCCGTCTTCATCATCAAGAACGTATTGCGCGCGGCGCAGATCAGCCGGGAGAGATACTTGGAGCTTGGAGCGCATTTGAGAGCTTTGAAAGTATGCCGATGACCGCCTTAATCGTATAGAAACGTATTGCCTTGACGATTAGTCTTGCGGTATTCTGCGCATTCGCAGGAGGCCGACCGTGCAAAAGCTCTTGGCGCCGCGGGAAGCGGCGAATATTCTGGGCATCAGCTATCCCACGTTGAAGCAGTGGATCTACCACGGAAAGATCAAGTCAGTGAAAACGCCCGGCGGACACCATCGCGTGCCGGAGAGCGAGATCGACCGGCTGTTTCCCAAAAAGTTCAGCCACGGGGACATCGAAACGCGGAGGGGCAATTTCCGGAAGATCAGCGGACGCAACCAGTTGATTGGGCGCGTGCTGGAAGTAAAATACAGCGGCTTGTTGGCACAGATAAGGCTGGCGATCGGGGAGCAGCATATTACCGCAATTATCACTGCAGATGCCGCAAAGGAGATGCGGCTGAAACCTGGAGAGCGCGCGGCGGCGCTGATCAAATCGACGGAAGTAATGATTTTAAGAGTGTGACAGGAGGGGCGACTAGTGACCGGTGGCAAGATAAATTGGCGCAAGTGGTTCCTCGTCCTTCCTCTGATCATTTCCCTTTTCCTCGCCCAGCATGAGGTGCGAGCGCAACAAAAAGAAATCCGCATAGCGGCGGCCGCGGATTTAAAGTTTGCGATGGGGGAACTATCGGAAAAGTTTGAGAAGCAAACGGGCACCAAAGTGAACGTAACTTACGGGTCGAGCGGAAATTTTTTCTCCCAAATGGAGAATGGAGCTCCTTTCGATCTGTTCTTTTCCGCGGACACTGAGTATCCGAGAAAGCTGGAGGCAGCTGGACTCGCCGAACCGGGGACGCTATACGCATACGCGGTGGGAAGAATTGTGATTTGGATGCCAGCCGGCGCAAAGGTGGATGTCGCCAAACAGGGATGGAAGACCCTGCTGTATGCGCGCGTCGAGAAGATTGCCATCGCCAATCCTGAGCATGCGCCTTACGGGCGCGCAGCCGTAGCCGCGTTGCAAAAGGCCGGAATCTACGAAACCCTGAAACCCAAGCTGGTGTATGGGGAAAATATTTCCCAAGCGGCGCAATTTGTGCAATCAGGAAATGCGCAAGCGGGGATTGTGGCGATGTCACTGGCCGTTTCGCCCGCCATGCGCGATGGGAAACGCTGGGAAATTCCAGCGGAGATGCATCCGGCGATCGAACAAGGGGCGATTGTTTTGAAGCATGCGCAGAATAAGGAAGCGGCGCGGGTGTTTCTGGAATTTGTGAAGAGTGCGGCAGGGCGCGCGACATTGGCGGAGTATGGATTTGCGTTTCCGGAAAAACCGGGACAAGAAGAAAGATAAAGCGGGCACGCTGAGGCCGCAAAGGGAAGTAGAAAAAAGGACAGAGAATGGAAGCCCTGTGGTTGTCAATAAGATTGGCCGCCTGCGTGGCCGCGATATTGCTGATCATCGGCATGCCGGTAGCCTACTGGCTCGCGTATTCAACCTGGCGCGGAAAATTTCTCCTAGAATCGCTGGTGGCGCTGCCCCTGGTGTTGCCACCAACGGTCCTCGGCTTTTATGCGCTTGTAGCGATGGGGCCCCGCGGTCCACTGGGAAAACTCTGGATCGCGCTCTTCGGCCACGGCCTGGCATTCACCTTCACCGGGCTGATTCTCGCCTCGGTGCTGTACAGCTTTCCATTTGCGGTGCAGCCTCTTATCGTTTCGTTTGAGGGGGTCGATCGAAGATTGCTGGACGCTTCGGCCGTCCTCGGGGCGGGAAGCTTGCGGACCTTCTGGCGAGTCATCCTGCCGTTGTCGCTGCCCGGAGTCGTAACTGCCGCGGTGCTGAGTTTCGCGCACACCCTGGGAGAATTTGGCGTCGTCCTGATGGTGGGCGGTGATTTGGCGGGCGTCACGCGAACCGTTTCGATCGACATCTACGATCACGTGCAGTCCCTGCAATACGGAGAGGCCAACCGCATGGCGCTGGTGCTTCTGGCCATTTCCTTTAGCGTCTTGTCCGTTGTCTACGCCGTCAATCGCCGCGTGTGGACTCCGTGGGCGACGAAGTAAACAGAACCATGCTCACCGCGCGAATCCGCAAGGAGCGGCGCACCGCGGGAACTTCGTCTTTCGTCCTTGACGTTTCCATCGAAGTCTCTCCCGGCATCACCATCCTGTTCGGAGCATCTGGAGCTGGCAAATCCACCCTGCTCGATTGCGTCGCGGGCCTCACGCGGCCCGATGAAGGACGAATCGCCGTCGGCGGCGATGTGCTCTTCGATTCCGAGCGCGGGATCCATGTTCCCGCGCCCGAGCGGCGAATCGCGTACGTTTTTCAGACCCTCGCGCTCTTTCCACATCTGAGCGCAGAAGAAAATGTTGCCTACGGATTGCGTGATTTGCGCGAGGAACAAAGACGCGAGCGCGCGGAAGGAATTCTCAAAGCCTTTCACATCGAGAAATTGCGGAATCAAAAGCCAGGCGAGATTTCCGGAGGTGAAAAGCAGCGAATCGCGCTGGCCAGATCGCTGGTCACCGAGCCGCGCGTCCTGCTTCTCGATGAGCCTCTGACGGGATTGGACGCGGAACGCAAAGCCGACATTGTGGACGACCTGCGCGCGTGGAACACCGCCAAACGCATGCCCATTCTATACGTGACCCATAGCCGTGAAGAAGTCGATGCCTTGGGCGAACGCGTCATCGCGCTGGAGAGCGGCAGCGTCGTAAGCGCCGGTGTACCGATGGATGTCCTGAACGCGCCCCGCAGGAAGAAACTAGCTCAGGCCGCCGGATTCGAGAATCTCCTCAGCGCTACTGTGCTAGATCTTCGTGAGCCTGACGGCGTGATGCGCGTCAGGTTGCTCGACAGCGCCTGCGAAATCGAAGTCCCGCTAGGTTACGCCGCAGTCGGCAGCCGCGTGCATGTAGCCATTCGCGCAGGAGACATCTTGCTGGCGACGCCGCATCCTCTCGCTGGAACAACGCGGCACGATGGTGATCGCCCGCGTGGATTGTGGCGTCACATTTGTCGTGCACATCACGCCCGGCGCCGTGCGCGCGCTGGGGCTAACTGCGGGGCGCCGCGTCTGGCTGGTTCTGAAAACGCACTCCTGCCATCTCGTGGATTAGAGCAGCAGTTTAATCATCAGCAATTCTTCAAGGTTTCGGCTTCGCCGGAGCAGTCACCGCCGGTTTAGCCGCGCCCGGCCCCGAGAATCTCACTTCATCAGCCTCAAGACCGTTGTCTTTCGGCGTTGCGTGAATGACCACCATGTTGCCAACAGCCAGGTCGGACAACTTGGCGGGCCTATCTTCGTTGCCATCAGATGGTTTCGCGGCCTTCTCCATGACATGCGCCACGTACACCGTTGAAGCCAGCAGCTTCACTTCCACCGACTTCCCATCCATCGTCTTGACCAACACAGAGTCCGAGCTGATTTTTTCGACTGTGCCCTTCACGTGCACTTTATTGCCGTGAGCGACAGCCGTCCCTATTCCGATTGCCAGCCATAATGCCAGTGAACAGAGGCGAAGTTTCATAAAACTCTCCCGTTCGAATGAAGCTCCATCCTACCGGCGCTTCATTTCTGGTGATGCTCTTGTGATTCCGGCTTCCCTTGTGGCGTTGCTCCATTCAAAAATTCATTTTCCCGTTGTTCTTCATCCCGGTCGTCCGGGCCTTTGGGATTATAGCGCTCCATTTCCAGCCGTTCCGCCGCCGTGAGATGCGGAAGGTGCCGGATAAAGTGAACCAGTTTCCAGCTGTCCGGCGCGCCCCCGTGTTCTCCGCCGTTGGAAAATGCCGGCATCCCCGTGAAACGCACTCCATTCTCGATGATCCAGAACAGCTCCCCGTCGCTAAGATTCTGCGTATCCGGCAAACGCAGGTCCGGCGGCTTTGGGTAAAGGCCGTTGCCCATCATAGTCTGTCCGCCGCCATTGTTGGCATGGCAGATGGCGCAATGATCCGCGAAATGAAGTTGCGCGTCGCGCAGGTCCTCTGGCGAGGTAAGTACAGGGTTCTGAGCCACCCGCGCATTTGCGGGGATCGCTAAGTGACGCGCCTTGCGAGCGAGCATGGTTTCCAATCGACCAGGTGTGGCGCGAGAGCTGAGGCCATCATGCAACAGCGAAGCGGCCACGGCAACAACCAGGCCGAGGACCGCTGCCGCAACGATGATGATCCCAAGAGTTCTGCGTTTCATGGCACTCCGAGTATGTTAATGGATGAAGGCCGGAGCGGCCAGCGGCGAATCCTAAGGCGGTGAAAAGGGCGGTGCCCCGCAGACGGTTTCCTCTGGTAGGATACTCAGGAAATGGCGACCCCTGCGATAAACGGAACCGCTTTGACCCCGATGGGGGGGTGTCCAGCGGAAGTTCGCGAAATTCTTCACGCTGCCGTCAGCGGCGCAGAGTTGACGTTTGAACAGACGCTGCTCCTGGCCACCGCGGATGGTTCTTCGCTCGAAGCCCTCGTGGCCGCCGCCGATCGGTTGCGTCGAGAGACCGTGGGAGACGCCATCACTTACGTCGTAAATCGCAACATCAACTTCACCAATGTCTGTTTCGTGGGATGCAGTTTTTGCGGCTTTGGGCGCGGCCCGGGAGCCGCCGGCGCTTATTCGCTTTCTCTTGAGGAAGTGGTGCGCCGTGCGCGCGAGGCTTGGGAACGCGGCGCCACCGAGGTTTGCGTTCAGGGCGGGTTGCCGCGCGACCTCGACGGATTTTTCTACCGCGATCTGCTGCGCGCCATCAAGCATGCCATTCCCGCGATGCACGTACACGCATTCTCACCCATGGAAATCGATTACGGCGTGATGAAAACAGGAATGCCGCTGCGCGACTACCTACAGATGATGAGGGACGAAGGCCTCGGCAGCATTCCCGGCACGGCTGCGGAAATCCTGGACGATCGTGTTCGCAAGGAACTGAGCCCCAACAAATTGCCGGCCGCGCGGTGGGTCGAGATCATCACCGCCGCGCACGAGCTAGGCATTCCAACGACTTCGACAATGATGTATGGTCACGTCGAAGAGCCGGCTGATTGGGTGCGCCACATGTTCCTGCTGCGCGCCATCCAAAAACGCACCGGTGGATTCACGGAGTTCGTCCCCCTCGGATTCATCCATGAGAACACGCGCCTGTACCGTCACGGTGGAGCGCGTCCCGGAGCGAAACGCGACGAACATTTGCGAGTCCATGCCCTGGCGCGCGTGTTGCTCCACGGAGCGATCAAGAATCTGCAAGTCTCCTGGGTAAAGCTGGGTTTCGAAACCTCCCTAGCGTGCTTGCAGGCAGGCGCCAACGATTTCAGCGGCACGCTCATGGAAGAAAGCATTTCCAAAGCCGCTGGCGCAACTTTCGGCGAATACGTGTCGCCCGAAGAATTTCGCGCCAGAATTCGCTCGATTGGGCGAGTCCCGGCGGAACGCACCACTACCTACAAAATTCGGCGTCTCTTCGATGAACCGGAAGATGATCGGCAGGCCGCGCCAGCGCAGCTCCCCATGGCGCGAGCGGAGAGCCGCGTGACATACACCGAAGGCGCCTACTGAGCGATTCCCATGCGAGCACTCCTCTTGCCTGTCAAAGACCTGAATAACGCGAAGAAGAGGTTGATGAGAGTCCTGTCGCCGGAAGAAAGGTTCGGGCTAGCGGAGGCCATGCTGGCGGACACCGTTCGAGCGGTGCGCGGTGTTGCGCTGGCGGAGAAAATTTTTGTAGTGACAAATTATGAGCCAGCCATGCGCGTCGCCCGGCAAAATGGCTGGGAGATTTTGCGGGAAGAGCAGCAAATCTCCGAGAGCCATTCCGTGGATGCCGCCTCCAGGATTTGTGAAGACCGGGGCGCCACCGCTTTGCTGCGCCTGCCGCTGGATTTGCCCCTCATTCAATCGAGCGACATCGATGAACTCCTCGCCGAGGAATGCCACGCCCCAACTTTGGTGATTGTGCCCTCGCGTGATGGAACCGGCACAAACGCCATGCTGCGGACGCCGCCCACATTGTTTCCTTCGCACTTCGGCAACGGGAGTTTCGCGAAGCACCTTGCCGAAGCGGAGAACACCAATGCCCGCGTGGTTGTGCGCCGCAACCACCGCATCGAGATGGACGTGGACGACGAAGCAGATTTGCGCGCCCTGCTGCAGCGCGATTGGAGCGCCACGGAAACGGGGTGCTGGCTGCGCGACAGCGGTGTAGCGGCGAAGTTCCTGCCGAACTTGCCGGCGCGGGCAATGAGCGCGCCATGAAGAAAAGGCTTTACCCCAGTGTCGACGAGGTGCGGCTGGCATTCCCGACGCCGCCCCGTTGACCGCGCGGCAGCGAATTCCAGAAATAAGTTTCGCTTGATCTCGAGAGGAGCGCTGAAATGAGCCAGGCAATTCCAGAAAAATTCGCGGACTTGTTCGAAAAGCAGGCGTTTGGAAACCTCGGGACGCTGATGAAGGACGGAAGCCCGCAGGTAACGCCCGTGTGGGTGGATTACGACGGAAAATTCGTGCGCTTCAATTCCGCCAAGGGCCGCGTGAAGGACAAAAACGTCCGGCGCGATCCGCGCGTTTCCATTTCGCTTCAGGACCCCGCGAATCCTTATCGCTACCTGGAAATCCGCGGGCGCGTCGTGGAAATCACCGAAAACGGCGCCGACGACCACATCAACAAACTCTCGCAAAAATATCTCGGCAAGCCTGTCTATCCGTACCGTAAGCCCGGCGAAGTCCGCGTCACTTACAAAATCGATCCGGAAAAAGTCAGCTCCAACAGCTGAAAACTATTCACTGAAAACTCATAAACGCGCCCCCACGCGCGCGGCGATGCGCCCGTCTGGCGTGCGGAATACGAGCACCAGGCTGTCCGTGAGCGGGATGTCCTTGCTGGGAACGGCCAGTCGATAGGACCAGGCATAGCGCTTCGGCAATTCTGACGCCAGACTCGCGGCGTAGGGAGCGATAGCTTCCACGGACGAGTGGACCTCGATGATGTTCTTCACCGGGCGTAAATCCACGCCGTGTTTCCAATAGAAAGAAAGGCGAAGAGTGCTCATCATTTCATGAGTCAGATGGGCGCGCGCTTCGAACTCCCGCAGGCCGGGGGCGCAGGGCTGATCGTGGATATCGAGAGACAAGAGAAGCTCTCCCGGAAAATGCGTGACCGTTTCCGTGCCGCGGCGGAACAGCGTGCCGCGCTCATCGTCGACGCGTTTCAAATTGTTGAAAAACTCTCCCGCATTGACCTCGCCGTCGACACGAAAACACACGCCGTTGGGGAGAGCGCCGTCGGTAGCAAATAAGACCCCGCCGTCATAGTTCCATATGGATCTTTCGCGTTTGCTCTGGCCGCTTGACGCGTTCGGCGCCAGGGAAGCGAGGACCAGGCACGCGCAGACGAGCGATTTGGAATCGGGAAAAGACATAAAGGGTCACCTTAAAGACCTAGTTTTTCTCCTTTTTCGAAGCGGCGAGCAGAAACGAGAAACCGTCGAGGCCGTGGATGGCTTTGCCATCTCCTTCGGGCTTGACGCTGCCTTGGCCGGATCGCACCGCTTGGATCGCGGTGACGAGTTTCGGAAGCACGTCGGGTTGCGCGACGGGAATGTTGTGTGCGCCCAGCACGAGTTTCAATTCCGGTGCAAGCGCAGCAATTCGTTTCACGGAGTTGACGTAAGCATCGAGATCGGTTTCCGGGCGGTACAGCCAGATCGGGCCCGGATAGTAGGTGTCGCCGGTGAAGAGCAATCCGTTGGCGTTATCGAGAAGGCAGATGGCGTCCGGCGTGTGGCCGGGAGTCGAAACGACTTCGAGTGTGCGCCCGCCGAGATTGACCCGGAAACCATCGTGAATCGCGTGCGAGATTTTCCAGGGTTTCGTCGCGTATATTTTTGGATTGAGACTCTTCGGCAAAGCGCCGCAAATTTGATCGGCGGTAATTTCCGCCTGCGCGTCCTCGCGCGAACCTTTCGCATTTGTCCGCGTGAATTCGGTATCCATGCCGTAGACGAAAGCGAACTGCCAGTTGCCGCCGACGTGATCGTTGTGGGTATGTGAATTCAGGACCACCACCGGGCGCGAGGTCAATCGGGACGTGACTCTGCGAATGTCGCCGATGCCCATTCCGGTGTCGAAGAGCACCGCCTGCTTGTGGCCGACAATGAGATACGAAATGACTTCTTCCGCTTGATGCGGTTCGTAGATGGCAAAAACTCCCGGCGAAACTTTGTAAACTTCGAACCACGGATCATCCGGAAGAACGCGTTCAAGCGATTTGTATTCCGGCCGGGGAAGCGCGCGGCACCATTCGGGAACCTGCGTCGGCGCTTGCGCGTGAACCACGGCGCCCGAAAACGCGAGGCCCAAGATAAATCCCAGATGTCTCGCTGCTT
>WNFF01005256.1_pt1 | contig 10582 bp, 9 predicted proteins | sample 5400441 | NCBI WGS metagenome assembly WNFF01 (sample SAMN13153345, study PRJNA577476) | soil metagenome | isolation source: 120 cm saprolite under Douglas fir tree site 2 hole 3 replicate 1 | place: USA:California | collected 2015-04-18
TCAACGAAACGAGTTTCTTTCGCAATCGCCCGCAACTCGATCTCCTTCAAAAATCCGTTCTCGAGGATATTCTCCGCCGCAAGCAGGAGCGCCGCGATTACACCCTCCGGGTTTGGAGCGCTGGTTGCTCCGCCGGCCAGGAGCCCTACACCGTCGCCATTTTGATCTGCGATGCGCTCGCGTATTACTACCTGCGGAATCCCCTTCCGTTCGATATGCCTTCACCGAAGCCGCTCATTCCTCCTCCATGGAAAGTGGAAATCGTTGCTTCGGACATCAGCTATGCCAGCCTTCGCGTCGGCCAGGAAGGACTTTACTCCGAGCAGCAGATGGAACCCGTGGACTACACCTGCCGCCTCCGCTATTTCGAAAAAGCCGGTGACAAGTACAAGGTCAAGCCCCAATTGAAGGAACTCGTGCAGTTCGACTTTCACAACTTGAAAACGGAGTTCTTGCCTCGCCGCAACGACATCATTCTCTGCCGCAACGTGATGATCTATTTCGACGAAGCCGAGCAGAAGCGCTTGATTGAAAAGTTTTGGCACTGCCTGAATCCCGCTGGGTACCTCTTCGTTGGGCATGCCGAAAGTTTGTTTGGCCTGACTCAGAAATTCCGCATGGTTCATGAAAACAACGGCACTGCGTACCAGCGCAACGAGGTCAATACGTGAGCCGTCCTCCCGAGGATCGCGGCGGCGAGTTGCGCGCTCTCTTCTTTGAAAGCGCGAACGAACTGCTTCAATCGCTCAACGAGGCGGGCCTCGAACTCGAGTCGCGCCCCGCTGACGAGGATGTGATCCGTCGTGTCCGGCGCGCCGTGCATACCTTGAAGGGCGATTCCGCTGCCTGTGGATTTAACAAGCTCAGTGAGCTGGCGCACGAACTCGAGGATGTGCTCACCCCGCAGATTGCTCAGGCTCGAAGCGCGGACTTCGCCGAGTTGGTCCTCACCGCCGTGGATAGTTTTGCCGCGATGCTCACCGCCTATCAGCGCAAGGCCGAGCCGCCCGCGGTAGAAGCGCTCCACGCCATGATTCGCAAATTGCTGGACGCGCCTGCTTCCCAGGACAGCGCCGGCGCTGCGATCCCTCAATTGCACGCGCAATTTGCCTGGACGGAATACGAACAGCTGATGATTTCGGAAGCCGTGCATCGCGGAGAGACTGTTTACAACGTTGCCCTTCGAATTGATCCCAATAGCCTGATGCGCGCCGCCGCTTTCCAGCTCATTCGAAACGTTCTTCACGGCAGCGGGACGGTCATCGCCTTGCGTCCGGAAGACAATGTCGCCGCCGCTACCGTGGAAATTGTCGAAGCGGCCTTGGCAAGCTCCCAGGCGGAAGAAAAACTTCTCCAGCGCTGCCGCATTCCTTCGATCGTTTCCGATGTGCGTCTTGAACGTGCCGCAGCCGTGGAAACGCCGGAGCATGAATTACTCGGCGATTTGTTGGAGGCGCAGGCCGCGAAATTTGTCGCCGGGGCCCCCGAGACCACCGACGGTGGCGCGGCGGCCAGTTCTGGCGTTTCCAGTTCGGCCGCAAACGCGGTTGCCGAAAGCACCCTTCGCGTGGATGCCGCCCGCATCGATGCGGTCATGAACCTTGTCGGCGAATTGATCATCGGAAAGTCCATGCTCAATCGGACGCTTACCGAGTTCGACCAGAAGCACGCCCGCGATCCCTTGCGTGCCAAACTTGCCGACGCCATGGGATTTCAGGCCCGTATCCTTGATGAGCTTCACAAATGCGTGCTGAAAATCCGCATGGTTCCCGTCGAACAGCTCTTCCGCCGTTTCCCCCGCGTCGTCCGCGATGTTGCAAAGCAGTGCGGCAAGGATGTCGCTCTGGAACTTTCGGGCCAGAATACCGATCTCGATAAAGGCATTCTCGATGCTCTTTCCGAACCGCTTATGCATCTCGTCCGCAACTCGGTTGGCCATGGTATCGAACCGGCCGGCGAGCGCCTCGCTGCCGGCAAGCCCGCGCGCGGTACCGTGTCTCTCAACGCCTATCACCAGGGTACTCAGGTTGTCATTGAAGTCCGTGACGACGGCCGTGGTATCGACCCTGCTCATCTGCGGACGCTCGCCGTTGAAAAAGGCATTCTCAAACTCGACGAGGCCAAGCGCCTGACCGATCTGGAAGCCCTCAATCTTATTTTCGAATCGGGATTTAGCACCGCTTCTGAAGTGACGGAAGTCTCTGGTCGTGGCATCGGCATGGATGTCGTTCGAACCGTCCTCGACCGCCTCAAGGGAACCGTTCACGTTTCTTCGCAAGAAGGCCGCGGCACAACGATTCAGCTTCGTGCGCCGCTCACTCTCGCCAGTATTCAGACCTTGCTGTTTCGCGTCGGCGGCCGTCTTTTCGCTGTCCCGCTCTCCTCGGTGGTTGAAATCACGCGCATTACCGACCCCGAGATTCACCGCGTCGACCAGCGTGAAGTGTTGCGTCTTCGCGACCAAATTCTTACTCTCGTTCGCCTGGATCACCTTAGCCGTTTGCGCAGTATCGATACCCAGCCGGTTCGAAAGAAGCATTTCGTCATCGTCATCGGCGCTGCAGAAAAGCGTTTTGGTCTGCTCGTCGATAGCATGGTCGGAGAAGAAGAACTGGTGATCAAAGCCCTTCCCGGCGAAATCGTCTCCAGCGACCTGGTCAGTGGCGCTTCCATTCTCGGTGACGGAACGGTCGTCCTCATCCTCAATGTTCCTGCGATCCTCTCGCGCCTCTCTCGCGCTGCACCGCTGGGAGCGATCGCATGAGCGAACGTATCCGTGTTCTCGTCGTCGATGATTCCGCTCTCATGCGGAAACTCATCCCCGCCATCCTCGCGCGCGACTCTTCCATCGAAGTTGTCGGCACCGCCATGGACGGCGCTTTCGCATTGAAAAAAATTGAAGAGCTGAAGCCCGATGTCGTGACTCTTGATTTGGAGATGCCGCGTATGGACGGCATGGAGACGCTGCGTCTCATCATGCGGCGCGCTCCCTTGCCAGTCGTTCTTTTCAGCACTCATTCGAAAGAGGGCGGCTACGCTACCCTCAAAGCCCTTGCGTTTGGCGCCGTCGATTTTGTGACCAAGCCCAAGGACGCGGCCGCCGGACATCTCGAACAAATTGCCGATCTGTTGATTGCAAAAATTAAAGTCGCCAAGCGCGCCGCGGGCCGCAAACTTCCCCCAGCCGCCGTCGAGGAAGCCGCTCCGCCAAGAAAGGGAGCGCGCTCCGCCCTTCCACCGCGCCGCGTAATCGCCATTGGAATTTCAACCGGCGGTCCAAACGCATTGCAGTTTGTTTTGCCGCAAATCTCCGCGGATTTTCCTTCCACAATTCTGGTAGTGCAGCACATGCCGGAAGGTTTCACCGAAATGTTCGCGAAACGCCTCGACGAATGCTGCGCTCTTGAAGTTCACGAAGCGCGGTCCGGCGATCTTCTTCTCGCCGGCCGCGTTCTGATTTGTCCGGGAAATCGCCACATGATGGTTCGCCGCATGCCCCGGGGGGATATGGTGGTGCTTTCCGATGGGCCGCCGGTCAATGGACATCGTCCATCCGCGGATGTTTTATTCCATTCCGTAGCGCAGGAGTTTGGGCTCACTGCCGTCGGGATCCTTATGACGGGCATGGGGGATGATGGCGCAGAGGGTTTGGGTGCGATCAAGGCGGCGAGCGGAATGACGATCGCGCAGAGTGAAGATACGTGTGTGGTCAGTGGAATGCCGCGCGCCGCAATTCTTAAAGGATATGTCAACAAGATTGTTCCGCTCGACGGACTCGGCGCGTACTTGATCAGCAATTACGGCGCGGAACGCAGCACCACTGACAAGGGCGGGAAGAACGAGAAACTTGAAGAGAACGACAATATCTACAGGACATCCGTATCATCCCAGCGCTCGTGAAAGCGAGTGACGGGATAAGGAGAAGGCCATGAAACAATTTGCCGCTCTACTTCGAAAAGACAATCATCCGGTTCGCTACCTGGTGGTGGACGATTCCGTTTTCGCGCGCAAGAATCTCATCAAAATGATCGAGATGTTCGGCGGCGAAGTGGCCGGCGAAGCCGGGGATGGCCTGACGGCCATCGCGGAATTCAACCGCATTAGTCCGGACATCGTGCTCATGGACATCACCATGCCGCAGATGGAGGGAATTGAAGCGGTGGAACGCATCGTGCGCCAGCATGCCGGCGCGCGCATCGTCATGGTCTCATCGGTGGGATACCAGGAAAATATCCTGGCGGCCCTGCAGAAGGGCGCGAAGCATTTCGTACAGAAACCGGTGAAGCCGGAAGTGCTGTACGAGATTCTCCGGTACGTGCTCAGCGACGATCCCAACGCCGTTGGCGCACCGGCGGAGCTCGCAGGAGAACACCGCTCATGAGAATGGAATTGATCCAGCCGTTCATCAGTGCCGCGGATGCGGTATTTGCGGAGTTGCTGCAGGCGCCGACGAAGATCATGGACCTCTCGATGGACGAGGATGCGTATCGCCGGAAGGGCGTTGCGGCGCTGATCGCCATCAAGGGGGATATCGAAGGGCGCGTGATTCTCGATCTCTCGCCGGAAGTGGCGATGAAGGTCGCGAGCCAGCTCGCGGGGACGGAAGTTGAAGCGAGCGAGCAGGTGGTGCGGGAGACGGTTTGCGAGATGGCGAACATGGTCATCGGCAATTCCGTGACGCTGCTGAACGATCAGGGATTTCATTTCAAAGTGTTTCCGCCGGAAATTCACGTGGATGAAACGGGGCTGGCGGGCAGCGCCGATACCGAAGCGCTGGTCATTTGTATCGAGACGCCCTGCGGGAACATTTACTTGAACATTGCGATGCACTATCTGCATCGGCGGCGGCAGGAACGGAATGCGGTTCCGGCGTTGGATTGAAGTAATGACGTAATGAGGTAAGGAAGTCAGGAAAGTGCCGATGAGCGGGCAGTTGGTAGTAATTGGTGAAGAGGAAGTAAGGACGCTGCCGGAGATAACTGACTCTCGCTGGGCGATCTGAACACTGAATAAACGCTTGGAGCCTGTCGGAGTTTCCATCCACTTAAAGTTCTGCTTTAGGAATTCCACTGCCGCACCCCCACCCCCGTGTTTTTTGTAAGTGTTGCATCTAAAGGGTTTAGCCAAGCCGTAAGTCTTTTGTTTGCAACACTTGCGGGGAGATCGATAAGTGTTGCAGCTAAAGGACTTAGAGAAGAGGAAGTAGGGAGGTAATGAGGTAACGAGGTAAGGAAAAGTCTTACGGCGATAGTGGGCAGCGGGCGGTGAGCAGTGGTCAGTGGGTGGGGCGAAGAGCGTTGGAACTCTGGCAGGTCCCGAAGATGCGTTCGGGATGCAAGAGGCGCATCCCGCAAAAGCGCCCGGGACGCAAAAGACGCGTTTGCAGGTTTGAAGGTTTAGCGAAGAACGCGACCGGAGGAAGATGGGGAAGAGTGGGCGAGGATGGACGGCGGCGAACACGGGGGCAGGATAGCACGCGGGTATCAAGTTGTTAAGTATTTTGCAGGGAATGGGGGAAATTGGAGGTTGAACGGCTGCGGAGGCGGCGTGAACGGCTTCCGCGGATTTGAGACGAGCAAGAAAAAAGCAAAGTCAAAACCCGCACCCTTAAAACCGAAGGGTGCGGCACCCCCTACGGTCTTAGCCCGTTAAGGGTGCTCCACCCGCCAATTCTGGAGGTTGGAGATTGGAAAGTAGAAACTAGAAACGAGAAATTTGAAATCAGAGAGTGGGAAAGACGACGTCACGGGAGGTTTGGATAAGAGGCGGGGTGAACGGTGCAGTGAGACGCGAGGGCAAGCGAAGAATTTTCCACCCTTTGCGAAAAGCAAAATCGCAAAGGGTAGGCCACCGGATTGAGTGCCAAGCACTTAGGATGTGCCACCCGCCTCTGGTCCGTCAGGTTCCCGTCCTTGTCGCTCTTCACGACCGTTTCCTGGTAGTTTCCGTCCTTGTCTTTGTAATACTGGTGCCCACCCTGGCAAGTCGTACCGTTGTTCTTGTCGCAGTTCAAATTGAAATCGAGCCCTGTTGGGTCAGTCAGATTCACCGGGTTATTGCGTACATAGGCGTAGCGATTCAGTGTCTGCGGGTCCTCAAGATGCCCGCCCATTGGATCGGGTGTCATGAATCGACCCAGGCTGGAAGCATCGTACCTGGCCCCGAAGTTATCGAGCCCGGATTCGGAGTCGCGCTCTTTGCCGGTGAACCTATATTTGTTTCCGGAGGAAGATAGGATCACGCGTTCGCCGCCGAAGGGGTAGAAGTCGGAGTCGTCGAGGATGGCGCCGGAGGAATTGGTGACGAGGCGGGCGGTGCCGAGGTGGTCGGCGAAATAGTAGTTGATGGCGTTGGTGGAGTCGCGGCGGGCGATGCGCTTGCCGTTGAAGAAAATGTACTCGTTGAAGCTGGTGTTGCTGATGTTGCCGGTGAGGTCGGTTTCGTCGAGCGGGTCGCTTCCCATTCCATACCAATAGATAGTTCCATTCGATTTCTGGACGCGCTTGCCGTCGCCGTCGTAGGTGTAGGTGATCCCCGCTGTAGAGGTGAGCTGATTTTCGGCGTTGTAGGTGTAGGTGGGAACGGGGCAGGGGGCGGGTGGGGCAGAGAAATTGTTCCGGGAATTTCTTTGGGCATGTGGCACCGAGGGAGTATATCATCTGGCACTATCTCTTGTAGGTAAAAGAGGCGGGTGCCGCACCCTTCGGTTTTAAGGGTGCGGGTTTTTCTTCGATGCGCAACCCCTTACGACGCCACGACGGCCGCGGCGATCTGCACTTCGTCACCGTCAGTTGCTATCGTCGTCGCCCACTTCTTGGAACGGCACGCGCACGGAATCGCTTCGTCGGAATACTCGATGAAGTACGTTCCCGGCACGGTTTCAAGGTGATCGGTTATGTGGTGATGCCGGAACACGTGCACCTGCTGGTGAGCGAGCCGAGGAAAGGTACGCCGTCGAAGGTACTGCAAGTGCTGAAGCAGAAGGTTTCCCGGGCGCTGCGCGGAAGAGGAAAGAAGCCGGTGCCGGGGCAGTTGCCGTTGCCGTTTTCCCGGATGGTGACGGGTGCGGCGGCGTTCTGGCAAAGGCGGTTTTACGACTTCAACGTGTGGAGCGCGGAGAAGCTGAGAGAGAAGCTGGAATACATGCACGCGAATCCCGTGAAACGAAAACTGGTGCTGCATCCGAAAGATTGGGCGTGGAGCAGTTGGTCGCATTACTGGAACGGGCAGGAAGGCTTGATCCGAATTGACTCCGTCGAAGAGAGAAAGAACGGGGGACGAAACAGCAAGCCAGAAAAGGAAAAGTCAAACCGCGCACCCTTAAAACCGAAGGGTGCGGCACCCACGAACTTCTCACCGCGTTAAGGGTGCTCCACCCGCCTTGATCCGGATTGACTCCGTCGAAGAGAGAAAGAACGGGGGACGAAACAGCAAGCCAAAAAGGAAAAGTCAAACCCCGCACCCTTAAAACCGAAGGGTGCGGCACCCACGATCTTCTCACCGCGTTAAGGGTGCTCCACCCTCTATGATGGCGTCGGCTCCTTCAACCGAGTGGACTTGGCAGCTGTAAAACGACCAGGGCTCGGGAAAAGGAGCCGACGCCGTCATCTAATCAGCCCGACCCGTTCGCGGGAGCGAACGGGAAAGAAAAAGTCGGTCTGCTCCGTTGGGAATGACAAAAAATAAGAAAATCAGGCGTCGAGGGGGGGCTTGATGTAGGAGGCGCCGTGGCGGTAGAGGCCGGCGGTGGGGATGGATTGGGAGAAGACGATGCGGATGGGGACGAAGATGGCGCCGGTGCCGGGAGTGAAGGGCACGGCGACTTCGACGCGGGTGCCTTCAGGATACTGATTGCGGCTGCGGAAGCTGAGGCCGCCCTTGGACAAGTCTTCGCAGACGGCGATTTCTTCCTGGAAGCCGCGGTGGCGAATGCAGGCGAGGACGCGGGCTTTGATGCGGGTGCGGTTGCGGCGAGGAATGACCCGTTCTTCGACGGCGGTGCTGGACGCGCCATTTTCAGGGTCGCGGATTTCGGATTGGGATTCGATCCAGATGGACGGGGAGTCGCAAAGCTTGCAGAGGCGCGCGATGCATTTGCGGACTTCAAAGGATTTCAGCTGCAGTTCGTCGAGATAGACGACTTCGCGGCGCTGGCAAAAGCTGCATTCCATGAGGAGGCGCGCGAGAGCTTCGTCGGCTTTGTGAGGAGCAGGGAAGTCGATGTCCCAGAAGTCGGAGCGCAGATCGAGAATATGAACGGCGTAGAGGAAGTGACTGGGCGGGTCCTGGTCGATTTCGGCGACGACGCGGGCGCGGGCGTGCTTCCAGTTATCGCCTTCGAGATGGCGGCGCAAGTGGAGCTCCTGGCCGGTGGAAAGTTTATCGGTCAGGCGAAGAACGCCGCCATTGCGGCTGACGAGCAGGGTTTCGGCGTTTTGCGTGATGGTGAGGCCGGCGGGCGTGACCCACGATGCCTCGACGGGCATGCGGAATCTCACGCGGTCACTTTGCCGGAGTCCATCGGATAGTGTGGTCATGGCGCGATAAGAGAGAAACCAGTGTTCAGGCTAGCACGGCAAGACGGGGCGGGCGGGTCGGAGAAAGGCCAGTTTGTCGTTCCAAGTAATATCTTGCCGGGACAAGTCCGCGTGGTGACGGAGCCCCGCTCGTGTTGTCTTTTTGGCGTTCCCGATGGTTAGAAAGCCCACGTGGCGGGGGTGTTTGGGGCAAACTTGTAGGTGCCGGATACGCCTCCGGTAACCAAAAGCCGTTTGCAGCCCGGCGTAAACGACTGTGAGCAACGTCATTTCCATGGAAGACCGAACATTGAAAGGCGACGCGCGGGGCATGTCCGTTCGCGACCGCCGGTATTGCATTCGCTATCCGTTTGCCGCGGACGTTGAGCTGCTGGATATGGAAAGCGGCGCGAAGGCGGAGGGCGTTACGTCCGACATTTCCATGGGCGGCGCGTTCATTTGCACGAGCCGGACGATCCCTTCGAATGCCCGCGTGCGAATCACGCTGACGCGGAAGGACCAGAAGGTGGAAGCGCTGGCCGTGGTGCGTATCGTGAAGCCGCGGATCGGCTTGGGCGTCGAATTCATGGACGTCGAGGCGCCTTACGACGCCGTGCTTTTCCGCTGGGTGGAACAACTCCGCAAGACCCGCTGACGAAGTCTAACTAGCCGATCAACCTGGATTGAGCGATGCCGATTGCGCGGGTCAAGACCGCGTATCAAGGTCGCGAATCAAGGCCGTGTATCAAGAGGATGTTGGCTTTTTTCGTAGAATTCGGTTTGGAGCTTGAGACTTTGATCGTCTGCCTTGGCGGCGCGAATAGCTTCGACGGTGGCGGCGATCCAATGGTTCATGTTCCATTCACCGAGCTCGCGCGTGGCGACCGAACCGTCACCGGAGTAATGGTTCGGAAAGCGGCCGTACCACCAGATGCCGGTGTAGACGTCGTCGGGCAAGTTCACGCGTTTCTGGTCACTGCCTGATTCGCTGGCGGCGCGATCGAGGTGGACCAGGTCGGGCCGGGAAACCAGGGTGTTCGAAGTTTCGTTTTCACCGGCGTGGTAATCGATGCCGGTTGATTTTTTCAGCGGCCCACCGGGGCGGCTCCTTTCGCCGTCGAGCACGTAAACCACATAGTCGCGCGGCCGGTCGAGTTGTGCCTGGGCGAAAAAGGGAAGCAGATGTTCGTTTCCGCCGTGGCCGTTCACGATGAGGATCTTCTTGCAGCCATTGCGCGCCATTTCGCTGGCGGTCTCCTGGAGCAGCTTCAACTGGAGTTCCATACTGTAGGCGACGGTTCCCGGTTCGTGCTTGGCTTCGAAAATTTGTCCGAAGTAGTACTGCGGAAAAACGACGGCGTACTCCTGCTGCGCTGCCTGCAATGAGGCATGGCGCACGTTGAGGAGATCCGTGCCCAGCGGCAGATGCGGCCCATGCTTTTCCAGAATGCCGAACGGCAGCAGACACGTGCCTTTGGAAAGCTGGATGGCGTCGCGAAACTCCGCGGCAGTCAGCTCTTCCCATTTCGCGGAGAGTTTGGACTGCGCGTGGATGGAACAAGCGGTGACGAGAGATACGAGCAGAGAACAGATAGCGGCGCGCTTCATTGATCTTCCTCCTGAACCGCCCTGCATTTTAGCCTTATTCCATGCCCTCGAACCGCCGCTTGTTCGGCTCAATTCCGAAGCGGAGGACGACAACGATCTGCACGAGGAGAAAGCCGGTCATCAGACTGAGGACGCCGCCAGCAGATGGAAGGACGCCCGGGCAGCGGTCGGAGGCGGAGCGCTGCAGGTCGGCATAGCGAACGTTTTGGGGCCCGGAGCAGGAAATTGGCTCAGATTTAGCTGGCCGGTTTTCTAGCCACGAAGTTTGAACGTGCCGCCCGCCACCAACGCCGCGCCGCTACCGCCGCCCAGATAGCCTCCACAAGTCCGAACGGCCAAGCTCCTTGAAGAAAACCGTAAAGCGAGCCGAGCACGCATGCCAAGGCGAACGCCAAGATGAACCGCGTATTTCGGTTCTCGAACGCATAGAACACGAGCATGGCGGTCACGGCGAATAA
>WNFF01018979.1_pt1 | contig 10582 bp, 11 predicted proteins | sample 5400441 | NCBI WGS metagenome assembly WNFF01 (sample SAMN13153345, study PRJNA577476) | soil metagenome | isolation source: 120 cm saprolite under Douglas fir tree site 2 hole 3 replicate 1 | place: USA:California | collected 2015-04-18
ACTTGCTGGGGAGAGTATTCGTGATGATTCAGGAACGAGATGAAGTTTGCTATAGCGCGCTCAAAATAGATATTGTTTTCCCATAGCGTGTCGTCAGCATCGATCAGCAGGGTCTGCGTACGGTTTGCGTTCATTTCGGCGGGCATCGTGCAACATGATAGCGGGGATGCCGCCTATTGGCGAGATGCGATCGCGCTCGTTGCAACAGTTGCTCTGGTAAAATTACGAACAATGACCACATCGGGCTTCCTAATCCCTCCGCTGCTTGTTTTTCTGACAGCCTTTTCCGCCTCAGCCCAAACCAGGAAGCCGATGACCAGACCAATGACCGGATCGGCAGCCCGGGGCGCGGCTTCCAGCGGGATGCCGGTCGCGCCCGACCTGACCCAGCGGCTGGCAAAATTTAAGCGCGTGCAAATGCCCTTTCACTCCGCCGGCCTGACCGCGCGGGAGAAACAGATGGTGGAGAAACTGGTAGACGCTTCACGCTATCTGGAAGACATTTACTGGCGGCAGAGCGATCCTGAAGGACTGACTCTCTACCAATCGCTGGCTGGCAGCAAGAATGCGCAGGACCAGCAGCTGCGTCACTTTCTCTGGCTTAACGGCTCGCGTTTCGATCAGATCGAACAGAACCGTCCGTTTGCCGGTATCGTCCCCATGCCGCCGGGCCGGGGCTTTTATCCCGAAGGCTTGACCCGCCAACAAATCGAGCAGTATGTAAAAGACCATCCTGAGAAGAGAGCGGAGATTTACAGTTCCACTACCATCGTGCGCTGGCACGGTGATCAGCTTGAGGGCCTGCCGTACCACATCGCCTACCGCTCCTTTTTGGAGCCGGCGGCCCGGGATCTGCGCGAAGCAGCCGGTTTGAGTGCCGACCCGGCACTCGCCGATTTCCTGCGCTTGCGGGCCGACGCTTTGTTGAACGATGATTATTTCAAGAGCGACTTGGCCTGGCTCGACTTGAAAGATCCGAAGTTCGATGTGATCTTCGCACCCTACGAAACTTACACCGACGGCCTTCTCGGGGTGAAGGGATCCTACGGAGCGGCGGTTCTGGTGCGGAACGAAGAGGAAAGCCGCAAGCTGGCTGTGTTTCAGAGATACGTTGCTGACATCCAGGATGCTCTGCCGCTGGCTCCGGAAGACCGGCCATCCAAGCGCGGCCTCGAAACCCCGATGGAAGTCATGGATGCACCCTACCGCGCGGGCGACTTGCGCCACGGATACCAGGCGGTGGCTGACAATTTGCCCAACGACCCGCGAGTGCATGAGCAGAAGGGCAGCAAGAAAATCTTTTTCAAGAATTTTATGGATGTGCGCGTGAATTACGTGATTCTGCCGCTGGCGCAGTACATGATGTTGCCCGAACAAGCTGCCAAGGCCTCGGGCGAAGGATATCTGTTGAGCACGATCATGCACGAGATCGCGCACGGACTAGGACCGGCATTCGCGCACGGAATATCTGGCAGGGTACTGATTCGTGAAGCCATCGGCCCCGCGTACGCCGGACTGGAAGAAGCCAAAGCTGACGTGGTGGGCATGTTCGGGCTGAAATGGCTGGTGGATCACGGCGTTTTGCCGAGGGAAAAGCTGGAAGAATATTACGCGTCTTATGTCGCTGGAATCTTCCGTACCGTCCGCTTTGGCGCCGGGGAAGCTCACGGTCAGGCAGAGATGATGGAGTTTAACTATTTGTCGGAACGAGGGGCGATCAAGCGCCGATCCTCGGGCCAGTATGCGATTGACTACGGCATCATGCCCGCCGTGCTGGCGGACTTGGCCAAGGAACTTCTGGACATCGAAGCGACCGGCGACCGCACACGCGCGGAAAACTGGTTCAGGAAGTACGACGTGGTGCCAGCCGACTTGCAGGTTGCGTTGAAGGCAGCGTCGAAGGTGCCGGTAGATGTAGACCCGGTATTTTCGTTCCCGGAGAAGGTGAAGTGAGAAGCTTTTAGCTCTTAGCCGTTAGCTTTTAGCTTGAACCCGTGCACAAGGTCGCTGGCCTCACGCTAAAGGCTAAAGGCTAAGAGCTTCCTACCCCACGAAATCCACCCGCGCTTCCCGCGGAATAATTCCCGCCTTGTGTCCCATATCCAGCAGTCGGCGTACTGCCTCGCGCCCATCCGGTCCGTAGTCCAGCGTGCGTTCGTTCACATACATACCGACAAACTTATCCGCAAGCTGGGCATCAACGTCGCGGGCAAATTGCATGGCATAGGCCAGAGCCTCGTCGCGATGGTCGAGCGCGTACTGGATGCTATCCCGCAGAGCCTTGGACACGCTCGCCGTCAGGTCCGGGCCGAGGCTGCGCCGAATAGCATTTCCTCCCAGCGGCAGCGGTAGCCCTGTCACCTTCAACCACCACTTGCCCAAGTCCACAATGCGTTGCAACCCGGCCTTGGAGTATGTCAGTTGGCCCTCATGAATGATGAGGCCGGCCTCGTACTTGCCTTCCAGCACTCGGGGAATGATTTGATCGAAAGGCACGACTTCGGTTTCGATACCCGGCGCGAAAAGCTTCAGCGCGAGATAGGCGGTAGTCAGAGTGCCGGGAATAGCGATGCGTTTACGCTTGATCTCGTTTTGGGAAAACCCTTGCGTAGCCACGATCATAGGGCCGTAGCCGTCACCGACGCTGCCGCCGCTCGGCAGCAAAGCATAGTTATCCTGAATATAGGGGTAGGCGTGAAACGAGATTGCGGTGACATCGTAAACGCCGTTGCCATCCCGCGCTTTCTGGTTCAAGGTCTCGATGTCGCAGAGAGTGTGGGTGAAGCGCAGCCCGGGAACGCGCACCTTATTTGTAGCCAGGGCGTAGAACATGAACGCGTCGTCAGAATCGGGACTATGCGCGATGCTGACTTCGCGAACCGAGGCATCGCTGCGCGCCGAATCTTTGGCTTGCGGCGCAGGCGTTTCCACCGCAGTATTTTCAGAAGGCGTACCGACGAAACTCATGCCTGCTCCTTGCGGGAATATTGCCAGCCGGTTGAAACTGCGGCCGCTAACATCACCTTGATTACTTCCGCGAATACGAACCAGTAAAGCCCGAATCGCACAGCCTGGGTGAAGGAGTGAGTCAGCACGGCAAGCCAGGAGAGACCACTGGCAAACAGCACGACCTCAGCCAGCACGCCGGCCATGGCAGCGCGCGCAAAACTAGCCCTGCCACGTTCCATCATAGGACGTTCCATAATCCAACCGGCCAGGCCCGCGACAAGTGGGTATGCCAGCAGGAATCCACCAGTCGCGCCCAGGAGTTGAGCGACACCGCCGGGCCCTGCGGGATTGAAAACCGGCATCCCGCTGGCTCCCTCGATCAGATAAAGCGCCAGCGCGGCAAACCCGCGACGGCTTCCCAGGGTCAGGCCGACCAGCAGCACGCCAAAATTCTGCAGCGTCAAAGGCACCGGGGTAAACGGCAGCGGTAGCGTGACGCGGGCGCAGAGGGCTACAAACAGGCTGGCGCTGATCACAATCGCGCCCTGTTCCACCCAGGAAAGAGCACGACCACCTCTGCTGAGGACAAGAGTAGCGGGCTTTGCCATGTTGAACGGTCTCCGGTGCAAGAATCTGAAAAGTGGTGCCAGGCGCAAAAACCTGCGCTCTCAGTCCATCAATCTTTGCCGTGGGTTTCTCTGGAGGACGATTCCTTCATATGGCGTCGCACCCGGAGGTAGGTCGCGAGCCCAACCAAAGACACTGAGACAGCGCTTAGGGCCAGGATCAGGAACAACCAGATCATCCGCACGATGTCCTAGGATATCAAAAGGAAATGGAATGTGCGCCGAGATGTGGGCGCGAGGGTCCCGCTCGTGCTGGGTCTCCTTAAACTCGTCGGTCGAGCATCACTTTCCAGCCATGGTGCGTTCCACGTCGTCCGCGGTGTGAGGCAACTTCGCGGTCAGGTTGATCAACTTGCCGTCCTGGTCAACGTAGAGGGTATCTTCAATCCGAACCCCCAGTTTCTCCTCCGGGATGTAGATGCCCGGCTCGAGAGTAAACACCGTCCCCGGACCGAGCGGGACGTCATAGTCGTTGGGGTCGTGGACATTCAGGCCGACGTAGTGACTCAGGCCATGAATAAAATATTTGCCCAGCGGCTCGCCGTGCAGGTCTTTCCCATGGGTGTTGATGTAGTTATAAGCCACGTCGTGGAGCGAATCCGGCAGGTTCCTCCGCAGCCGCGATTTGCCGGAGCGAAAGGCGTCCATCGCCGCCTGCTGCGCTCCGAGCACGACATCGTAAATCTCCCGCTGGCGGGCGGTGAACTTGCCGGAAGCAGGCAGGGTGCGAGTGATGTCGGAGGCGTACATGGAATATTCGCCTGCGGCGTCAATCACAATCACGTCTCCCGCCTGAATCGTGCCCGAATCCGCCGAATAGTGCAGCACGGTGGAATTGAAGCCCGATCCCACGATGGGAGAGTAAGCCGGGCGTTCACACCCTCGTTTTCCCCACTCATATTGCATCAGCGCGGAAACTTCCCGCTCCGTGATGCCGGGCTTCACCGCTCGCATGGCGGCGAGATGCGCGGCAATCGATGCGTCGGTCGCGAGACGGATGCGCTCAATCTCTCCCGCGTCCTTGTAGGTACGAAGCGAGGTGAGAAACGGCCGGATATCTTGGAAAGACACGCCCACAGGAAACGCGTTGGCACGCCTCAGCCATTCCAATGGCACGTTTGAGGTGGAGATTTCGTCACCAGCGGGCACATCGGTGTAAACGCTCACCCGCCCTGCCGGAAGGAGGCGAACCAGTTCCGAGCGCAGACTGTCGAGAACCTCGACGTGGTCAAATCCTGTAATCTTGCCGGCGTCGGGATTGTCAGCGCCGAGCTTTGGTCCGGTCCATTTCTCCTGGGATGGGTTGTGGTTGGGAAGAAACAGGATTTCTGTGTACGCGGCTCACTCCAGCCGGAGAGATAGAAAAAACTGTCGTCAGGGCGATAGCCGTAAAGATCGTTCGGACCTTCGGCTTCGTCGGAAGCGAACAGCAGCACGGCGCCGCCACCGGTCTTGCTGGCCAGCGCTTGCCGTCGCATTCGGTAGTCGGAGTTGGGTTGGCGGTCGAGGGCCCAGGTCAGTTGAGAGAAAAGAAGAAACAGCAGCAAAACCTTTCGCATCCCGAATTCCCCGATTCGTGTTTTCAGCTTATTTCGCGCCGTTGGTTACCGACTTGCTCGCCGCAATCAGAGCATCCACGTTGCTCTTGTCGACCAGGGACGATCCGGTGTCCACAAATGCCGGAATAGGAGCGAAGCTATCCCGGGCCCAATCCGCGGTCAAGCTGGTTAGCTTGTGATGGTAAAGGTCATCAAGCACTTTGAGCCCGACAAAGCTCATGGTGTAGGGCTTCTGCGAGATGGTGGCGACAATAACACCCTTCTGGATCCACGACAGCGTCTCCTCGTCGGTGTCCATCGCGAGAATAACTTTGTCTTTGACTGCATGTTGGCTCAGCACAGTGGCGACTTCCTTGCCCGCCAGCGCTTCCAGACACACGAAAGCGTCCGTGCGTTCCTTCTTGTCCTGGCCGAGGATCTCGGTGGCCGTGTCGAAGGCCACGCGAGGGTCGCCTTTCATATCCACGACGCGAGTAATCTTGATCTGGGGAGAGGCCTCGAGCGCGTCACGATAACCGCGCAAACGCTCTTTCAGGTTGGCCTGCTCGGGGATGGTAAAGATCACTACATTGCCCTTGCCGTTCATTTCCTTGGCCAGTCGCTCACCTCCAGTCCGGCCGGCATGATAGTTATCGGTGCCGATAAAAAGGAGCCGCTTGCTGGCGGGCGCATCCGAATCCACAGTGATCACAGGAATGCCCGCTGCAATGGCCTGATCGATATCGTCTTTCATCAGGCTGGGATCGGCGACGGAGACCAGAATCCCTGTGGGTTTACTCTGCACCGCCTGCTGGAACGCCTTCTGTTCAGCCTTGGGATCATAGGAGTCCGGGCCCGCGAATTCGGAACGTACCTTGAGTTGCTGGGCAGCCTGAAACAAACCGGCCGATCCGGCCTGCCAGTAAGGAATCTTGACGTTGGTGGAGATCAAAAAATATTTTTCGTCCTGGTCATGCGCGCTTCCGCAGCTGACCAGAAAAATCAGCAGAACGCAGAAAGCTAGTTTGTCGATTACTTTGAAGTGGCTCATCGCATCCTCCTCTAGAGCAGCCGACGCGGCAGAGCGCCCAAGCGGTACGAATTCTAAACCTAGGTGCAACGAAAAGAAAGAAATTGGGTGTGGATGTAGGCGCGAGCGTCCGCGCTCGTGGTCCTGGGAACAGCCTGCGATTGCAATCCGCTACACGCCCACCGGAAACGGCTTGGTGTGAGTCTCCGCGCTCAGGGACAAGCCTGAGAATCGCCCCTGCAACAAGGACATCAATCCTGTGTACCAGTACCCGACCACGAACAAGACAAGAAACGGCACCGTAATGTAGTTTTCATTGGCGATGGCGTAATAGACCGTCAAAGCGAAATAGCTGCCGATCAAAAGCTCCAGCCATGGAACCCATCCCAGACGGCGCCGGTATTTGGTGGCGTTGATCCTGTCTTTTTTCGATTCCACGCGATACTTCGGAGTGCGGGTGAAGGCCGATTTCTGTCCTACCAGCGCCTCCAGCACGGCGCGTGTGTTGGTAATGGTCAGACCGATGCCCAGCGCCATCAGGAATGGAAGATAGAGCAGGGCTCGCGGCCAGCTCTTGGGAAACAACTCGCGCTGCGAGACCAGGTAAAAGCTGGAAATCGAAAAAGTGGACGCCATGAACAAAGGCAAGTCGATGTATAGCATCTGAAACCACCCCTGGTAAAAGCGGATGATCATGGCCGGCAGCAACAGCACGGAAAGCACGACCATCAGGGGATAGCTCAGATTGGCCGTGAGGTGATACCAGGCCTCCAGCTTTACTCGGAACGGCTGATCGCTCTTCATCACGCTGGGAAGGATCTTCTTCGAGGTCTGGATCAAACCCTTGGCCCAGCGAGCCTGCTGGGTCTTGAAAGCGGTCATCTCCACAGGCAGCTCGGCAGGACACTCCACATCCTGCAGGTAGATAAATTTCCATCCTTTGAGCTGCGCCCGGTAGGACAGGTCGGTATCCTCGGTCAGCGTGTCGTGCTGCCAGCCTCCGGCTTCCTCGATCGCACTTCGCCGCCACACCCCCGCCGTCCCGTTGAAATTAAAGAACACGCCGCTGCGCGCCCGTCCGGAATGTTCCAGCACGAAATGCCCATCCAGCAGAATGGCTTCGACCTCGGTGAGGAACGAGTAATTGCGGTTGATATGCGTCCACCGGGTTTGCACCATGCCGATTTTCGGGTCGGTGAAATGGTGGATGGTTCGCAGAAGAAAATCATCCGGAGGAACGAAGTCCGCGTCAAAGATGGCGACAAACTCGCCCTTCGCGGTTGCCAAACCTTCGGCCAGCGCGCCCGCCTTGAATCCTTCACGATTGGTACGGCGATGATACGTAATCGGAAAACCGCGCGCAGCATAGCGCTCAACCAGAGCCTGAGCGACATCCTGGGTCTCGTCGGTGGAATCATCCAGCAACTGGACATCGAGCTTCTCTATCGGATACTGCAAGCGGCAAATCGCATTCACCAGCCGCTCCACCACAAACTGCTCGTTAAAAATGGGCAGTTGAACTGTCACCCGTGGCAGATCCGCAAAACGACCCGCCGGATCGATCGTGCGATTTTTTCGATGCTTGTAGTAGAGGTACACCAGGACATAGCGGTGCATGCCGTAGGACGCTAGCAGCATCAGAACAATGAAATAGGGGATCAGCAAGGAGATGTCAAAGGCGTTGGCGTGATACAGACCCCGGAACGTGGTATCGAGGAAATGCTGTCGGATGTACTGGCCAATGCCGCGCGAGGCCACAAAAGCGGCCATAAAACAAGGTGAAATGGAGGCAACGCCCAGGGGAAAAGTCCTTATCCAATCATTCTCGTCCGGCTAACCGGAAACCGTCATTGTACCCGAACGTCTTATGGATCAAAACTTCAGAGTGTAAAGAGCTGCCATCAGATCCATCGGCCAATGAGCCAAAACCAACGGTGGAAGCCGGCGAATCCACAAGTAAATTAGGGTCATAAGGACCACGCCGGGCAGGAAGAACAAAAACCGCCACACTACATACTTCCAGTCCAAGATGAAAGGCAAAAAGCTGTGCTGGAGCGCCCACCAAAATCCCACCGTCAGCACCGCAATCCATTTGTGTCCCGCCAGGGCCTGAATTCGCGGTAGCGCGTATCCGTTATAGGTCATCTCTTCCGTCAGCGACCAGATCGGCCACCACGCGCCGAGGCTGTAGATCACGGCCCACAGTGGCAAGCTCCGCTGCGCTAACAATCCCGGATACATGCTGGGATGCGTCGTCCCAAACAGAATCTTGCTCGCCACCAGGCCAGGGACTGAGAAAAATAGTACGAAGATGAGGAAGCACCCGATCCCCAGAAAGATGTCTCGTCCCCAGCGCAGCCGAACCTTACCGACCAGGTCGCGCAGACGGATGCCTTCGGGTCGTGTGAACTTCATCATCAGCGCCAGACATCCAGCGTCTACCAGCGTTCCATAAACTGTCCACCACGGCGCGGCCGCACTCCATGCCGACGGGTGTCTGCGTAGAACGTATATGAGCGCGACCAGCCCCTGGGCGGCGATCATAAGAAAACTACGGCCTATCACGACAATCGCCGGCCCCAGCCAGGTGATCTGGCCCAGAGCGGCGCGACGCTCCAGCTCGCTTTGCGAGTTACCCACAAGAGGTTCCCTCGTGGAGTCCGTCCTAGCAGTGGTTGTCATGAGATCACGCCATTTTCGATTACGGTGGTGAGCTTCTGAAGGACAACCTTTACGTGTGCCCTCGTGCCCGCGTACTTCAGACTTATAATGAAGGAAAGAGATAGATCCCTGGTTCAGGAAGCTAATTAAGACAATTAGTTTAGGAAATAGGTCCGGTACAACGTGTCGCGCTGGACTGGCTTGAATCCCGCGTCCCGGATGATGCGGCGCAGTTCTTCTTCGGTGGTGCAATTGGTAACGCCCGCGGCCCGCACCACGTTTTCTTCCAGCATCACCGACCCCACGTCGTTGCCGCCAAAGCGCAAACCCATTTGGCAGACTTTCAATCCCTGGGTTACCCAACTGGATTGAACATTCGAAAAATTCGAGAGGAATAGACGGGAAATGGCCAGCACTTTCAAATATTCGACTGAGGTCGCCTCATCCCAGTGACGGCCTCCCAGGGCCGTATTTGAAGGTTGAAAGCTCCAAGGAATAAATGCGGTGAAGCCGCCGGTCTCCTCCTGCAACTCGTAGAGCCGCTGGAAATGATTGACCCGATTTTCGATGTTCTCACCCACGCCGAACATCATGGTGGCGGTGGTTCGCATGCCCAGTTGGTGCGCGGTGCGATGGACGTTGAGCCAGTCATTGGTCAGGCACTTAAGCCGGGCGATCTTGTAGCGCACTTCATCGTCGAGAATTTCCGCGCCGCCGCCGGGAATGGAATCCAGTCCGGCATCGCGCAGGCGAGAAATCGTGTCGCGGATACTCAGTGCGCTGTATTCGGCGATGGCAATAATCTCCGAGGCCGAGTAGCAGTGCAGGTGAATTTTCGGGAAGCGTTGCTTGATGCCGCTCAGCATCTTCTCGTGCCAGTCAATCTTCAAATCTGGATGCAAGCCACCCTGCATCAGCACGCCGGTGCCGCCCAGTTCGACGGTTTCGCGGATCTTGTCGTAGATGGTTTCGAACTCGAGAATGTAACCCTCTTTAGCCGCCGGTCCCTTCAAGGGCCGGTAAAAGGCGCAGAAGGTGCAATATTCGGTGCAGAAATTCGTGTAATTGATGTTGCGATCGATAATGTAGGTGGCAACGCCTTCGGGGTGAAGCCTGCGGCGCACCGCGTCGGCTTCCATGCCGATGCCGATGAGGTCGTCGGAACGGAACAGATCGAGGGCTTGCTGTTTGGTCAGGGACATAGCTTACAAACCGCTGCAAAGATTCTAACGGACGCAGCGGCCAGTGCCAAACCGAATCGAGGCTCGGCGCCCCAGACAGCTACGGTCATCCTGAGAGACCTTCAGGTCGCGAAGGATCTAGCGCGCAGGGCCTATGCGCTGACAATCGTCCCAAAGAGATGCGCGCAAGATCCCTCACTGAGCTGAAGCCCAGATTCGGGATGACGCCGGTTGAAGTTTTCAGGCGGATTCTCTACGAGCCGACTGCCCGCCGCTATCATCGTCGGTCCTATTTCTATACCGATAATATTGGGTAAGAGCCACAACCCCGCCCACCACCGACAGTGCAATCAGCACGAACAGCGCAGGTTTGTAATACCGGGAGAAGAACCTGACGATGTGCCTGCCATAGATCGCTCCCAGCCCCGCCACTATCGTGAAGCGAACCGCTCGCCCCAGCGCCAGCGCAGCAACAAACTTCTTGCGTGAGTATTGCATGGCTCCTGCTGCCAGTAGAAAAGGCACAATCGGAAACGGTGGCGGCAACAAGGCAGGCAGAGCTACCGCGCCGAATCCCCAGCGTTCGAATCGATTGAA
>WNFF01010936.1_pt1 | contig 10581 bp, 9 predicted proteins | sample 5400441 | NCBI WGS metagenome assembly WNFF01 (sample SAMN13153345, study PRJNA577476) | soil metagenome | isolation source: 120 cm saprolite under Douglas fir tree site 2 hole 3 replicate 1 | place: USA:California | collected 2015-04-18
CACGAAGCACCTGGCCGCCCATCAGGAACAGGACGAGCACGGTAAGGAAAGTCAGACCGCTGGTCAAGATCGTTCGCGAAAGAGTCTGATTGATGGACTTGTTGACCACGTCAGCGAACGATTCCTTGCGCAGCAAACGGTTGTTCTCACGGATGCGATCGAAAATGACAATCGTGTCATTCATGGAATAACCGACCAAAGTAAGCAGCGCCGCGATGACCGTCAGCGAAATCTCGAAATGAAGCAACGAGAAAAGCCCCAGCGTAATCAGCACGTCATGAAAAACGGCCAGAACGGCCGCGGCCCCGTAAACCCACTCGAATCGGAAGGCAATATATACCAGCATGCCGCCCAAAGCATAGAGGGTAACGAAAATCGCCTGCTTGCGAAGCTCAGCGCCGACCTTGGGACCGACGACTGCACCACCGCGAACAGTGAAAAACCCAAGGGCGTAACTGTTTTTCACCGCGGCTAGAACCGGCGCGGTGACGCCATCAACTTTCGAGAGGTCATCAAAACTGGTGAGCACACCGTTGGCGTTCTTGTCGCGATAGTCGAGAAGCTTTTTGGCGAGCTGCTGGTAACGGTCGCCGGCGGTGATGGAGAGCATCAAGGGATCTTTTTCCGCAAGGAGCGCGGTGAGCGCCGCAGGAGTCGCGGAATTGAAATCGGCTTTATTCGATCCCGAGACTCCAAAGGTGGCGTTCAAAGCGCTCAGCACTTTCTCTTTGCTGGCATTGAGAGCCGCATCGTCCTGACCCTTGCCCTCCACGAAGATGACAACTTCGTTGGAAGTGGGATTGGCGATGTCACTGATGGTCTGGATTTCGGTGTTGACGATTCCCTGGGCGGCAAGCCCGGCGCGGAGCTTATCAACATTCGGAGGCTGGGCGAAGCGTACGTCCACGTTGGTGCCACCTTTGAAATCGATTCCGTAACGAATTCCACTTCCGAAGAGAATCGATGCCCAACCTGCGAGGAGAAGAATGCCGCTTAAGGCATAGAAATACTTGGCTTTGCCCATCCAGTCGATATTGGGCTGTTTGAAGAGCTCGATCATGCGGCCTTTACTTCCCTTCCTTAGACACCGGACGAGGTGGATTGTTCCCGGCGCAACCCAGCCACCCTAAGGTAGAGGAAATCGCGCCGCCAACCCACAGCCCACTCGTTTGGAATTGAGTGGGACACTCGCCCCAGCAGTCCTAGTACACCTTAAATGCTCAGCTCGGCCTGACGATCCATCTTGGTCAGGTGATACTGGAAAATCGTTTTCGAGACGTAGATCGCGGTGAAGACGTTGGCGATCAGACCGATAGTCAAGGAGATCGCAAAGCCGCGGATCGGGCCAGTTCCAAAAAGAAATAGGAAAAAGGCAGAGACGACGGTCGTGACGTGCGTGTCAATGATGGTAAGGAAGGCTTTGTCAAAGCCAGCGTCAACGGCAGCGGCAGCCGATTTGCCGTTGCGCAGTTCTTCACGGATGCGCTCGAACACCAGAACGTTGGAGTCCACGCCCATGCCGATGGTCAGGATGACACCGGCGATGCCGGGCAGCGTCAAGACGGCGCCGAATAGACCCAGAACCGCCAGGAGAATGACGAGGTTCAAGATCAAAGCCAACACGGCATTGCCGCCGGAAAGGCGATAATAAACCAGCATGAAGAGCATCACGACGACCAAGCTTAGGACGGAAGCCTGGACACCGTGACGGATGGAATCAGCACCGAGCGATGGGCCAACGGTGCGTTCCTCAAGGTATTTGATGGAAGCGGGCAATGCGCCAGCGCGGAGCGTGAGCGCGAGATCGTGCGCGGACTCCTGGCTGAAGTTACCGGTGATCTCGCCGGTATCGTCAATTCTGCCCTGGATGGTGGGAGCGGAAGTTACCCGGTGATCCAAAACGATGGCCATCTGGCGGCCAAGATTTTGCTGGGTGAAGGGCCCAAAGCGCTTGGCGGCTTCCGGCGAGAGAGTGAAATTGATCTGCCACATGCCGGGGTTATTCGTGTTGCGATTCTCGACGGCGCTGCGCAGGTCACGGCCGGTAACAACAGCCAAACGGCTCAACACATACCAGCTTTCGCCAGCCTCGGTTGCACCATTCGATTTGCGCGACTTGGGGTCGTCGGCGACCAGCTCCGTGCCCGGAGGAAGAATGCCGCCGTGACGGCTGAGAGCTTCGGTCTGGGAAGCATAGGGGACCGGATCTTCAACGAGTTTTAGTTCCAGCTGACCGCCGGCCTGAATCACGGACTTGGCGCGAGTAGGATCGCCTTCACCGGGGAGCTGTACGAGGATTTCGTTGGCGTTGCGGCCGCCGCGAGGCTGAATGGTGGGTTCCGTCAGGCCGAGGGCGTTGATGCGCCGCTCGATGGTTTCGAGGGATTGCGTCATCGTGGAGTCCTGGATGCGCGCGCTCGAGCTCGTTCGAAGCGTCCAAACGTAGCCATTCAGCTCGCCGGCGGCCGCGGACATGTCCCAATCATTAGTGAATTGAGCGTTATAAATGTCGCGGAACTGGGAGAGCTGGGAAGGATCGACGTTGCGAATGCGAATGTGCGTATCGTCATCGCGGCGCACCTCGTCATAGTGAACGTTTTTTGAGCGCAGCAGGGTGGTGAGGCGGTCGACGGTGATGTCGGTTTCCTGCGCGATGGCTTCCTGGACCTGGACCTGGAGGATGAGGTGCGTGCCTCCCTGGAGGTCGAGGCCAAGCTTGATCTGCTTGGAGAAGTTGTCCCTCACCTGCGCGACGGAGGTGGGGAAAACCGGATAGCCGAAAAGGAAATAGATACAGAACAGGATGACGGCGAAGATGAACAGCGCTTTCCACTTCAGATTAGGGTTCATGGTCAGAAAGTAAGACGCGTGCTTGGTCGAAGGGTGGGCTTATTTTGCATCTTCCGATGCCTCCACCTGAGCAATCGCCGCACGCGCGATGCGGATTTTAACCTGCGGTTCGCTGGAGATTTTCAAAATGACGGAATCTCCATCGATGCCGTTGACGGTACCGTAGATGCCGCCACTGGTGACAATCTTATCGCCGGTCTTCAGAGCGCCAAGCATTTCCTGCATTTTCTTGCGCTGGCGCTGCTGGGGCATGATCACCATGAAATACATGATGGCGAACATGAGACCGAGAGGAATCAAGAAGCCGCCAAAGCCTCCGCTCGAAGCTTGTAATAGGATTGCCGCCATCATTGCGTTGGTATCCAGTCCTTATCCCTTGGCTCTTGCTCAACTGACTTCCATGCGATTCGTCTTGGTGCCCCGCGGATGGCTCGTATGCTAGCCGGAATTCAGCGTTCAAGCCGGTCCCGCAGCGTAGCGCGCGTGCATCCCTGATGAGAAATTCGCTAGGTTCCCAAACTCGATAGCCTCGCGGATTTGGCGCATTATGTCAAGGTAAAAGTGGATATTGTGGTGGGTCGCGAGGATGGCGGCGGTGATTTCTCCCGCAGCGAAGAGATGACGAAGATAGGCGCGCGTGTAGCGGCGGCAGACAGAGCAAGTGCATTTTGCATCGATGGGCCGCTGGTCCTGAGCGTAACGCGCGTTTTTGATCAGAACGCGGCCTTCGCTGGTGTAGAGGCAAGCGTGGCGCGCGGCGCGCGTGGGCAGGACGCAATCCATCATATCAACGCCGAGGGCGACGTAATCGGCGATTTGTTCAGGACGGCCGACGCCCATGAGGTAGCGCGGGCGTTCCTTGGGCAAGAGCGCGGTGACTTCAGCGGTCATCTCGCACGTCATTTCGTGCGGTTCGCCGACGGCAAGGCCGCCGACGGCGTAGCCAGGAAAATCTAATTCGATAAGCTGACGCGCACTTTCGCGGCGCAAGTCGGCAAAGGTAGCTCCTTGCACAATGCCGAATTGCCATTGGCTGAGGTCGCCGTTGCGCTGCGCGTATTCCAGAAAATAGTTGCGGGCACGCTTCGCCCATTCGGTGGTGCGCTTCAGGGCAGCTTCGGCCTTTTCGCGGGGCGCGGGCGTTTCGATGCATTCATCGAGGACCATGGCGATGTCCGAACCGAGTGCAAGCTGGATCTCGGCGGCTTTTGCCGGTGTGAGGAGATGCTCGGAGCCGTCGAGATGGGAGCGGAAACGCACGCCCTCGTCGGTCATTTTCCGCAATTCGGAGAGACTGAAGACCTGATAGCCTCCGGAATCAGTGAGAATGGCGCGCGGCCAGGACATGAATTGATGCAAGCCGCCGAGCTCGCGGACCAGTTCGTGGCCGGGGCGAAGATAGAGATGATAGGTATTGGCGAGGATTATTTCTGCGCCGAGCTCTTCGAGGGCTTCCTGGGTTAAGGCCTTGACGGAGGCCTGCGTGCCCACGGGCATGAAGAAGGGAGTTTCGACAGTGCCGTGGGGTGTGGTCAGGCGGCCACGGCGGGCCCCGGTGAGGTCGGACTTTAAAACATCAAAAGAAAACACAGTTTCAGCAGCGTATCACGAGAAAACCCAAGCGAGCATCGTGAAGAAGAGGATGAAGGCAATCCAAACAGCGAAGACAATGCCAATCGACTTGCTGAAGGGCAATTTCTTTGGATCGCTTGCGGAAAAACCGACGGCCATAAGCACAATGGCCCAGATTCCGAAGAGGTCCAACGACGCAAGCGGCACCATCTGCCACATCGGCAAATCGCTTCCGAGTATCGCGGCCGGATTGGAAGCGAGGAAATTCTCGGGATCTATTGAGGCTGGATCTTTGAGAAAGGTAACGGGGATAGCGATGAGTTCCCTCAAACCCATGGGCAGGTGCGCAAACGTAGCAATAGCAAAGGCAGTCGCAAAATTTGTTCTGGCACCACCGAGAAGCTTGAACGCCCCCAGATAAACTACCGCCAAGAATAGGGTGAGCAGAGGCCAACCAATTACACCGCGGACGTAGCGGACAATTTTGGCGCGTTCGGCGGCCTGTTCGAACGCGCGTGATTTTTGGTCTTCGGGCAACTGATCGATCTGTCTGGACGCAAATTTATTCTTGGCGATTTGTTCCTTGGACACTTCTAGCCAATCGGCGCGCCGCACGAGGGCGATGTTCAGCCCCATATAAATTACGAAGAGTACGAGCATGGGGGCAATCCAGCTTGGACGCCGCGCAATATCGGCAAAGGTAGGCTTGGGATTGAACAAAACACCGGTGATTCGGCCAATCGCGCTGATGGAAGCTTGCGCCTCCGGCTCAGGAACAGGGATCGTAGCCATCGAGGACTCCTCCACCACAAGGTTGCGTAGCACAGCCTTCTTTAGAGCGACTACGCACGGGCACCAGGGAATATTTCAGTGGGAGGATTCTAGCGCGGCGGAAAAGAAGTTGACAGTCGAAAATGAAAGTTAAAAGGCCAAAAGCAAGAGAATAAAGGTACGGAAAAGAACCGCTCAGGCGCGGGGGAGTTCTGGGACGGCGGAGAGTAATTCGCGGCTGTAAGCGTCTTTTGGCTGGTTGAGTACTTGTTCGGCTTCACCCAATTCCAGGAATCGGCCGGCGCGCATGACGGCGATATGAGTGGCGACCTGTGCGACCACGGGCAAACTGTGGGAAATGAAAACATAGGTGAGCGCGAATTCGCGCTGGAGTTCCTGCAAAAGGAGGAGAACCTGCGCGCCGACGGAAACATCCAGCGCGGAGACGGGTTCGTCGGCAACGATAAGCTTGGGCTGGAGAATCAGGGCGCGCGCGATGCCGATGCGCTGGCGCTGGCCGCCGGAGAATTCGTGCGGGTAGCGGCGCATGGAGTCTTCGTTCAAGCCGACGCGGGCGAGAATCGCAGCCGTTCGCGCGAGGCGGTCCGTGGCGGAGAGGCCAGGCTCGTGGATAGCGAGAGGTTCGGAAACGATCTCGCCGACGCGCATGCGCGGATTGAGCGAGGCGAAAGGATCTTGAAAGACCATTTGCATCTGGCGGCGCTGCGCTCGAAGTTCTTCTCCGCGTAAGTTGAGAAGGTCGCGCCCCTCGAAGCGAAGTTCGCCGCCATCGGGCTCGATCAGCCGCAGGAGCATGCGCGCAAGCGTTGTCTTGCCGCAGCCGCTTTCGCCGACGACGGCAAAAGTCTCACCGCGGGAGACGGAGAAGCTCACGCCATCGACGGCCGTGAAGCGCGCTGCGTTCGAATCCTGCGAGAAAACGCCACCGCCGCGCCGGTAGGTCTTGCGCAATTCACGGACAGTGAGAAGGGTATCCATTAGACCAGGATGCATCGCGCGGCGTGATCGCTGGCGATGATGCGCAGTGCGGGGATTGCGGCGGTGCATTCGTCGCGGCGGAGTTCGCAACGTGGTTCGAACGCGCAGCCGGGCGGCAATGCCGTGAGCTGCGGGACGGTGCCGGGAATGGGTGTCAGGGCGCCGCGCTTGAGAGTTGGTGAGGCTTTCAGCAAGCCCTGCGTGTAGGGGTGGCGCGGCTTTAAGAGGACTTCGCGCGCGGGGCCTTCTTCGATGATGCGCCCGGCGTACATCACGGCGACACGCTCGGCCACTTGCGCAACGACTCCCAGGTCGTGCGTGATGAAGAGCAGACCGAGTTGCAGTTCGCGGCGTAGGCGGTCCAGCAAATCCAGGATTTGCTTTTGCACGGTGACGTCGAGCGCGGTCGTGGGCTCATCGGCGATCAGAAGCCGCGGCCTAGCCGCTAACGCCATGGCAATCATGGCGCGCTGGCGCAAGCCGCCCGAAAGCTGGTGTGGAAACTGCTCCGCTCGCGCTTCGGGTTCGGGAACAGCGGCGAGCCGCAAAGCATCGAGCATCTTGCGGTTCACTTCGGTGTTGGCAAGCTGCGGCTGATGCGCTCGGATGGCTTCTTCGATTTGCGCGCCGATGCGCATCACCGGATTCAGCGAGGTCATCGGTTCCTGAAAGACCATGGCAATTTCGCCGCCGCGAACCTCGCGCCATTCGCGCTCGGTCAGCGCGGTCAATTTTTTGGCCGACTCTTTCCTAGCCAGCGATGCTTCCCCACTCACCCGAGCTCCCGGAGGCAGCAAACCCATAAGCGCCAGCGACAACATGGTTTTTCCGCTGCCTGATTCCCCAACAAGGCCAAGCGACTCGCCCGCGGCGATGCGCAGGGATACTTCGTTGACCGGCCGCACCCAACCCTCTGGTGTGGGCAATTCCACAGTCAGGCCGCGAACTTCGAGCAATTCGCCCATGGGGCAATCTTAGAGATGAAAATGGAAAAGTGAAACTCGAAACTGGCAAGAATTGTCAAAACGCATTGCGCACTCATCTCTCGGAAACAGGAATCACGAATTTCAGAGCGGTGTGGGTGCTGGAAAAACCAACGACCTTCACGTCTTTCAAGTTTGCTCTTCGGCCGGCGGCTATTACGTCGTTTTCGGTAATGTGCTTCTGGCCTTTGGGAAAGACGATCCAGAGAGCAGTGGCGCCTTTCATTGATTTCGAGATTTTGGACAGCGCGCTTAAGGTCTCTTTCGAATCGACGGCGAAGAAAATCCATTCTGATTCTGTAGCAACTTTTTCTTTGCTGACCGACTTGGTGAGCTCTCTTAGTTCGGTGTGAAACTTCGGCTCTAACTTCCCCACCAAGGAAACTCTTGCTCCAAGTTTTACTCCCAGTTTTTCGAGGCGCGATTTCGGATGAAGAATTTTGTCACACCATTTTTCAGCTGCCTTCCCGATCTGAAAAACCGCGAGCCCTTCCGGGGTCTGCAACCGGAGTTCACCGTTCACGGCCTTGGCCGATTTGATCATGGAAAAAGGAATCTTTAGGCGGAAGCCGCCTCGAAACAGGATCTCGCTGGTTTCGAGCAGGACCTTCCCTTCCGACTGCTGCTTGCCGAACTGCGCCTTGCAAGTCGCTTCGTTTCCCATGATTCAATTCCCCACTGGTGATTGTTCCCCGAATTTCTTTGCCATGGATTTCAAATAGGCGTCGATCGTTCCGGTATAGCCGAAGAAGAAGCGCGCCAGGAATCGAAAGAGAGGATTGTAGATTTCTCCGTCTTCGCGGATGCGCAGGCTGCTGCCTGAGGGCAGCGGCGTGATTTCGTACGTCCAAGTACCACCGAATGGCAGCTTCGGGTCCGCAATGCGGACGACAAGCCTCGACGGCGGCTGCGAAGTGAGCGTTTCCAGTGGAATGATTCCTGAATCGAGGATCTCGACCCACGCGGGCAGGCCGTTGCGATCAGGAAGATGCTTCACGCTTTTCAAACCCTGCCGCCAAGACGGCATGGCGTCAATATCGGTGATGGTTTTCCAGACTATTTCCGGAGGCTGATGAAAACCGGCTTCGCGCGAGACCGTGTGCTCTTTCGGGAGCAGGTACCCAATCAGTGTGATCAAAATCAGAAATCCAGCGAGCACAATAATGATCCACAGCAGCCATTTCATGATTTACCTTTCTTTACAGCAGCGCCAATTTGTCCCCCGTCGCCATCCTTGCTCGAAACGCCAGCCGTTCAGCGCGCGAATACGATAGTAAACTGATACGTTCCGTGGCAACCACGATGACCAATACGGTGGACTGGAAGCTGATCTGGGCGCAACGCGGCTTCCGTTTTTTCTTTCTCGCCATGTTCGTATCGCTTTTCGGCAGCGGGATGAACTTCGCGGGTGTGAGCTGGTACATTCTGGCCGCCACGCATTCAACCGTGAAAGTCAGCTTGCAGGTTATCGTTATGACCGTGCCAGGGCTTTTCGTGCCGTTCCTCGGCGGCGTGCTGATTGACCGCCTTGACAGGCGTTACCTGGGTGTTTTGCTCGACCTGGTGCGCGGCTGTTTCGTGCTGGGGGCCGCGTATATCGCGTGGCGCGGCCATCTCCAGCTATGGCATCTGTATGCCATGACGCTGATCACGGGAACTGGCTCGGCGATGTATTGGGCCACAGTGAACGCGCTGGTGCAGGAAGTGATTCCGCCGAGCCAATTCACCGGAGCGAATGCCGCGGTGCTCGTGGGAGTGCAAAGCGGCATGCTCATCGCCGGAGCTTTCGTCGGTTTCCTCTACAACACCGCCGGTATCGCCGGGATCCTAGCCATTGATGGCGCGACTTATTTCGTTTCGGCCTATTGCCTGTATCAAGTGCGCCGCGGGTACGTCTCGCCGCGCGACCATCAGAAATATCCGCGTGAGTACAACGAAGCCACCGAAGCGACTGCCGAGGCGCTCGAAACCGGGGAAAACCCGGAAGTCGCCGAGGCTGGCCTCTCGCTTGCCGTTTACGCCGACATGAAGGAAGGCTTCGCGTATTTGAAACAGCAGCCGCTCGTGCGAGCGTTGGGGATTACGCACTCGGTGATGATGGCGGGAGTAGTGAGCGCCAACGTGGTTCTGGTGGCGCTGGCAAACGACATTCTTCATTCTGGCCCGCGAGGCCTGGGCTTTCTGGAGGCTGGCTGGGCCACGGGCGCAATTGTCGGCGGATTGATCGCCAGCCAGTTGCGCCAGTCGCTGCGCATGCCGCTGTACGTGGCCGCGTGCGCCGGACTCGCCGCAGGCCACATGGCGACTCCCTTCGTCGCGTTCCTTGTGGGCGCCGTCATGATGCAAATTCTATTTGGCTTCTGCCGCGCGCTCGGTGGAGTCGTGGCGCAATCTTCGCTGATGACCATAGTGCCGCGCCACTTCATGGGGCGCACGCAATCCGCGATGGCGATTCTGACCACCGTCGTGCAACTCTTCATGAGCATTGCCCTAGGTTGGGTCGCCGAGGGCGCTGGCCTGATCGCCGGGTACGCGCTGCTCGCGCTCCTTTACACGGGAGCGGCCATGTCCGCCATCCGTGCGCGCCAGCTCATGCGATAAACTGCGCTGAGGAAGTCCCTGCGAGGCCGCCATGGAAATCCGAACGATCCAGCCGTTTCTGCACTATTTCGGAAATGTGCGTGAACGCACCATGCGCGTGGCGCGCTGCATTCCACAAGACAAGCTCGACTGGACGTATGCGCCGGGAAAATTCACCCTCGGCGATTTGCTGCGCCACATTGCTGTGGCGGAGCGGTGGATGTGGGCCGAGACGGTATGCGGCAGAGCGAGCCGCTACACGACGCATGGCAAAGAACTTGCCGAAGGCCGTGAGAACGTCATCGCTTTCATGGAACGCCTGCACGCGGAGTCCATGAAGATCTTCGCGGAGCTGAGCGACGAAGACCTTCAAGGCAGATGCAAGACCCCCGACGACGCCGCGATCACGACTTGGAAATGGCTGCGCCTAATGGTCGAACACGAAATCCATCACCGCGGACAAATCTATCTCTACCTGGGGATGCTCGGTGTGGCGACGCCTCCCCTGTACGGATTGACCTCGGAACAAGTGAGGGCTCGCGGCTCTTCCGTGTAGGTCGTTATTGTAGTGCGCGTTCAATCACATCAGCTGGCTTCAGAAACAGCCAGCAACCGGGCAAGCGCATATCCTGCTTACATAAAAGGTTCAGGGCAAAAATGAAAGCCATAATCGCTGCATCCGCCGTCTGATTGCCGGTCTCCGCGGCACAATTCCGTCAGGCCTGTTTGTTAACTGGCGGCGGGCTTTTCTGTCCGAGAAGATCGACGGCCGCCTGGTAGAGTTTGGCGCGCAATTGATAGCGCTCGTTGGCGCGCGTGATATAGC
>WNFF01020852.1_pt1 | contig 10580 bp, 5 predicted proteins | sample 5400441 | NCBI WGS metagenome assembly WNFF01 (sample SAMN13153345, study PRJNA577476) | soil metagenome | isolation source: 120 cm saprolite under Douglas fir tree site 2 hole 3 replicate 1 | place: USA:California | collected 2015-04-18
GTCGTCCCAACAGGGCGTTGAGCATCATGCCCACACTATGGGCAGTGACCTTGGCAGCAATTCTGGTCATCAGTCCGCGGGTACTTTTCGCGTAGTGCTTCGACAAGTGCAATTGCTCTTGCAACTGCGCATTGACCGTTTCGCAGATCAAGCGTAAGCGGTTGAGCTGTTGTTGTGCCTGCTTGGAACGCTGTGGCGGTTGGTTCACCCTGGCAGGAGCCAGCAACTCCAGTGAGCGATACTGCGCAAGAAAGCTCTGCAGAGCCGCATCATTGTAGGCTCCATCTCCCAGCAAGTGCTTGAGATGATGCGCAAACGAGTCCAGGAGTTCCACCACGGGCTGATTGTCATAGGGACTGGCTGGCGTGATCAAGAAGCTCATGATGACTCCTGTCAGGCTGACCACACTATGGAATTTGCACCCGAAGTACTTCATGGCTTTGCTGCTACACCCCCCATAGTCGGCAGTGCCCAGAAAGTCACTGCTTTGTTTCCCTCGTTTGTAGCCCACACACGGCACGGGAGCCGAGTCAATCGCTGCCGTCTCTTCGAGTGCCAGCGCATCCAGCACCATCTGCAAGCTCACCCGCACAGCCAGGATCACCGACCAGAGGTCCCGCTTTCTCCGATTGGAGCGACTGCGTTCATTGAGTCCGGGGAAGAACGTCCGCAAACTGGCTTGATGCAGTCGGAAAAAGTGATCCTCTCTCGGTTCACCGATCAATTCCTGGTACAGCGCAATGGTGATCACTTCACTATCAGAAAGGTGAGGAGCTGGTCCAGGTCGCTCCAAGGCCTGCTGGATCATGGCTGACCCTTTCATTGCATCATCAACTATGGTAAAAAGAGTAGTGAGAACTGTGGCTTTCTCAAGCATACGTAGTGCGCTCCTTGTTTGTCTTTGTGTTTACAAACTAAAGCGTACTACCGTTCTCTTTCTCTGTCACCAACTAGCACAAAGCGTTCGTGTATTATACAGACAGAACAGGGCTTTGCAACAGACCGGAAGCCCTTAACAAACCTCGGCTGTTATGCTATACTCCGCTCCGAGAGGAAGTTCTTTTTCAGCAATTTGACAGTGGCAATATTGCTTCTTGTAAAAAAGAAAACGTGGGTAGTCCTCTTTTTTGCAGTTCGTATTACGTGCTTAATGGATTGGATGCATATGTGATGGACTTCGATGATGCCTGGACAGGGCCAGCAGAGAAACTTGAGAATAAAGGAGAAAAAGAGCATGTACACAACCCCTCACAGGGCATACGCTCTTCTTTCCCAAAAAGTCCCTCTTTCCTCAAAAAGATCCAGCCTCTGTCTTTGGCTAATGAATTGCCTGCTTCATCGTTGCCAGAGCTTGAGTTTGTTTCAGCGCTCCCTCCTGTTACAAATATCAAGCCGCCTCCAACTATCTTTACAGACCTTTGGAGGGATAGTGATGCTTCATCCTCTGAACCTGATGAGGCTCCACTGACCAGCATGCCCAACCTCAATCAAACTGGAGGAGAAAATCAGGATATACTTGTTTCTGAGGAAAAGAGCACAGTTACAGTATCCTCAGAATTTGCTAATATGCTAGATGAACTGTGGGGAAATGATGCTCCATCTGAAGTGGAAACAGATGAGGATTGGACTGAGTCTACTATAACTGCTTTTGATGATCTCAATATATTTGAAAATCTAGACTTATTTGATATAGATGTTGTTCTTGCGAAGCAAGAGGAAGTACTACAACTCCAGGGATATAAACGGGGAAGAGGTACTTCTACATGGAGGCAGCGACTTGAGCGATGGGGTGGAGGGGTTCAAGTGAACTGGGCCAATAAAGAAACTGCCGAGTGGATGGTGCTGGAACGACTGGGATATACCCGTGTTCCGCTAAGCAAAGAAACACGAGACTATATCATCCAGGCAGCTCGCAATGCGAGACTTCCACATCGGCAGAAAGTTCGGCTCACAAGGGAACTGGCCAATGCTCGTGATCAACTAGCGCTTCTTCCTTCTCTTAACGAAGAAGAACTAGAAGATCCTTATGCTGCCAGGAGACAGGCGCTGCAAGCAGAAATAGCCGAGATCGAACAAACGCTGGCTAGTAAGATGCAATGGATGGCCATTAAGGAAGCGGTTCAATTCCTCGGACAAGATATTGAATTTGATGATCTGATGATGAAAGATAATTACCTTATTCGATGGTGAGTCCGACCATGGGAATATTCTCTTTTGATAGATAAAACCGACCAATATTACTAATAACCAAACAGAGCGGGCGAAGTTATGAGGTATATTATCTCTACTATAGGACTTAAAGTCTTCTTAAAAGTCATCAAAGTAGAGATTCTGGGGCGGTTAGCCCATGTCAGGGTACGGCGTATACTTGCTTTATCATAGGCTCACTATTGTTGAGATAGGCATATTTGAGTCATTGAATACTTACACTAATATTCTTGTTAAACTACAATACAATATCACAGATTTTTGATAAAATGACTCCAAAAAAGCTTAACGAAATTCAACAGTTGTGCTATACTACAGAAGAAGAGATTTCTTCCAGTACTATTGCATAAGTAATGTTGCCTTTTGTAAAAAAGAAGTCCTCTTATAGAATTCGCTTTGTATATTTAATGGATTGGATGCATTTGCAATGGATTTCAATGACGTCTGGTTGAAGCCAACGGAGAAGCTCGAGAATGGAGAAAAAGAAGGGCAATCTATGCCAAACTCCTTGAGGAGTGTACGTTCTCCTCTCCAAGAAGGTCACCATTCTCTCAAAAAAATCCAGCTTTTCCCTTTGGCCAATGAGTTGGCTACTTCATCTTTGCCGGGGCTTGAGTTTGCCTCACCATCACCTCCTGTTACAAACATCAAACCACCTCCCACCATTTTTACAGACCTTTGGGTGGAGAGTGATAATTCATCCTCTGAGCCTGATGAAGTTCCACACACCGACATACTCAATCCCAATCAAACGGGAGAAGAGCATCAGTATCTGCTTGTTTCTGGAGATCCTCTCTTCGTTTCTGAGGGAAAAAGCAAAGCTACCATGCCCCTGGAACTGGATAGTATGCTAGATGGGCTGTGGGAAAATGAGATTCCCACTTCAGAGGAAGCGGGTGAAGGTTGGATTGAACATGCCACAAATTCATTTGATGCCCTAAACATATTTGAGGACCTGGACTTATTTGATATAGATGCTGTCCTAGCCAAACAAGAAGCAGAGATCCAACAACAAGAATACGAACGGGAAAGAGAAGGTGCTCTCAGAGAGAGCCGTTTTGAGAGATGGGGCGGAGTTTCTAGCCTGATCTATGTGAATTGGGACAATCCAGAAACTGCCGAACAGGATGCCCTGGAAAGATTGGGTTATGCCAACATTGCGTTGAGCGAAGAGACACGCGCTTTTATCATTCAGGCCGCCCGCAATGCCAGACTGCCGCATCGCCAGGAGATTCAGCTTACCACACAACTGGTCAATTCCCGCATGCAATTGGCCTCGCTTCCTCCTTACAATGAAGAAGAAACTATCGATCCTTATGCTGCCAGGAGACAGGCGCTGCAAGCTGAAATTACTGAAATTGAACAAACGCTGACTTGTAAAATGCAATGGGTAGCTATCAAAAAAGCGGTTCAATTTCTTGGACAAGGGATAGAACTCGATGATCTGATTCAATTCGGCATGCTAGGGGTTATTGCTGGAGTTCAACACTTTGATATCACTAGGAAGGCCAGACTGCTAATAGCGGTCAACACATGGACATTCCAGGCGCTTACGCGAGCGATCGCTGATTATGGAAGCGCAATACGTCTGCCAGCTCATTTGTTTGAGCAAGTTTACATGCTAAGAAAACAACATCTTCAATGGCAACTTATCCACGGATGCCTGCCTACACGACAGCAATTGGCGGAGAAGATGGATATATCCCTTAAAGATTTAACAACGATCTTAAAAGCGGAGGAGATTTTAAGATCATCGAAAAAGCCACAGTCAATTGAACACCTCATTCACGCTGAACAAAACGATGAGGGATACTCATTTCAAACTCTGGAAACGGGTCTGATTGCGAATGGCGATATATCTGTAAATATTCTCAATGAAATAAATGGGCAGCAAATATCACATAGTCTCTTTCAATATCTGACTCCTAGAGAGCGATTGGTTTTCTCCCTACGCGCAGGCTTAGATGAAGATGGGAATGGAGAGTTCCACACGCTTGAAGAGATAGGGAGAACCCTGAAAATAACACGAGAGCGTGTGAGACAAATTGAAGATAAGGCCAGGAGAAAAATTCAAAGCCAGCTACGGAAAACGTCCCCAGTAACAAATGCATCTCCAAAAGCCGAAGAAACTGCAAAAGCAGTGCCTGATGATAAAAGCGCGCAGAAGCAAACCAGAAATAGTGAAAGAGCCATACCTTCACCTTCGAGTATGCATACTCCACACATAACAAAGAAATATGTGCAAGAAATAAAGCGAAAGTGGAAAGAGCAACGTGAGCAAGAAGCTGAGCAGAGACGGAGAGGGCAAGAGGTTAAATAACGATATATGCAAGAGACTAAAAGAAATAAGAGCATAAGGAGTTAAAAGAAGCTGAACATCTTTTTTACGGTCAGTAAAGTTACAAGCCAAATTGGTAAAATAACTATTTTTGAATAATAGAGAAGAAAAATTAAGTAGATGACATTAGACTTTTTTGCGTCCATGACAGCCGCGCCCAGTGATTTTCGGAAGATCGAAACGTTATTGAAAGTGGCAGAATCGAGCAATGATCCCTTAGCCCATATGCTTACAACACCGTTGTTTATGGGTAAAGAAGCACTAAGCTATGTACAGCGTTTTCAGGAAGAAGGCCGTAGTGAAGTCTGTTTCGATAGTGCTGGTTACTATGTACAAATGGGGAAAATTGGGTATCATGAATTATACATGAAACTGCTCAACTGCTACCAAATGCATCGCTGGGCTGACCGTTATGTATTACCGGATAATGTGCCGCTTTCAAGCGACAGTAGTGAGCAGGTCGAAGAGAAAGTGCGTGAAACAGTCCATTACTCGTGCCTCTTCTTTGAGGAAATGCCCGATGAATTGAAAGAGAAAGCAATGCCAGTAGTTCATGGCCGAACTCAAGTACAAGTTGAATACTGCCTGGAACATTATCTCAAGTTAGGGGTAAAGTGGGTAGGCTTTGGAAGCTTTGGTACCTTTGGAAAGAACAATGAAGCTAATATGGCTACCACTTCTACCGTAGAAAATGCGCGCCAGGTGGTCCAGATTGCCTCGCGCTATGGTGTAAAGGTCTTCACAAGGTTCAAACAGATTACCGATCATTCCTGCCCTTTCTGCCAGGATTATCACACACTGGCTGGACACAAGATGCACCGGGTGATTCATAATCTCCTGGCGGTGAATGAATCTGTGGACATTTTGAATCAGGGGCAATTTGAGCGGGCCAGGGCTATTTATGCACAGGGTTCGTTGAAGTATAGAGAGGAATATAAGCAATGGCTTCCCCTAACTCAAGGTTAGTCTTCCATTTTCCAGTCGCTGCTGAACCAACAAAAGTACTCAAGACGTTGAGAACACTTCTTTACGCAGATGAGCCAATTCTCACGGCGACAGAACTAGACGAACTGACATTCGAACAAAATACTGATACCAATCGTTTCGGTGAGGCGCGCAGCCTGGCTGAAACGCCCCTCGGTTTGATCAACGCAACAAAAGCAGGAATAGTTTTAACATCACGTGCACGCATTATTTTACAAAAACGTGAAGCTATTCAATATGATCTGCTACACTATTTATTTTCTACAGCCTGGTCTGTCGAAAGCCCGGCACAACATACCCGCTCCTGGTTCTATCGGGTTCTCTGTGAGCGCCTCTGGGCAATGCAAGAGGTCATAGTGGATTTGGAAACCCGGCGTACCTTGACGCAGGAAATAGATGGCCAGCTGCGCCTCGATTTTCAAGGAGTTCCAGCTTTCTCAGAGTCGATCTCGCTGGGAAGCCAAACAATGGATGGAGCGTTAGAGTGGTTGCGTCGTCTTTCTCCTGCTGTTATGGAAGCATCAGAGAAGCGAACATGGCGCTTTCATCGGCGCGCTTTCTGCTCACCGGAACTTTTTCTTCTGGCGTTGTGTCGAAGTTATCAACTGAGCGGAGCGGAACTCAGTATGGATGTGCTCATTTCACCGCGGCGTCGGGAGGAGACTTGCCGTCTTTGCCTGCTCGATCCCTTACAGTTCGATCGTATGCTGGATTTGACCTTGCCTATATATGCTCGCTTTATAAACCCAGGAACACGCAGCGGCTCCTATGGACGTTTTATGCGTTTCCAACATTTTGCAATACTTGAAGATCTGGTTTAAATAAGAGAGGGAAGGACTAAGTTGAGTACGGAGGAATTTGAACATTTGCAGGTTCTTTTGAATAAAGAGCCAATTATCGCGACCTGGACAGCGCAAGATCTGTTGGAGCGTCCGGAGACTGTGCGTGAAAACTATTTGAAGCATGTACGCTCGTTCGTCATTATCGGCAAAGTCGCTACCTCGTCAGACAATGATCAGCCAACCATTACTGAGTATGAGAAGCGTCTTATTAAGCTGGTAAAAGAGAATGGCGCGGCAAAGGGATATATCACTGCCGAGTATGGCTATGGAAAAACAAGTACAGCTGCCTTTGTCTGGCATCGCTGTGAGCAGAGTGAAATTGTCGCGGTTCCTCCGTTTCAGATTCAAAAATTGGAGCATCTGCTGAGCGCCACTTATGGTTGGGTGCGGTTTAAGCTTGCCAGCAGCGCGCCTCAGTTGCTTTCACGGGCTGAACAGATCTACCAGACGCATGTGAAGCGCGGAATCGAGTCGGAAACGGAAGATGAAGACCAGCGCGCTCTATTGAAACGTCTTCATCACGAGGGTCGTTTTAGCCTGGATTTGCAGGCGCTCGACTATTTGAGATTCTTTGAGGAGATGACGATGCTGGTGCGGGAGGCCGGCTATAGTGGGTTGGTAGTGATCGCTGATGAAGTGCAACAGTATATCGATCCCGATATTAAAGCGGGCGTGCGCGATCCCTTAACAGAACTATTCAACCTGATTCAGGCCCTTTTGACGCGTAAAGGCTACCTGCCGTTCGCTCTTCTGTTCAGCATTCCTCTGAAAGAACTAGGGTTAATGAATGATCAGCGCAGTGACCTGGTGCAACGTCTGAAGAGTGATGGACTGGCCATGGATTTGAGTGCAATCTATAACCAGACTTTTGCGCGAGACCTCTGGCACCAGTTAGCGCGCGACCTTCAATTTGAGTTGCTAAAGGATCAGATGGTATTGCCAGAGACGCTTGAGGCACTGGGGCAAATCTCAGCCCGCTCCGACCTGGCGAACGGACCGCGCACCGTTGTGGATGTCTTCCGTCTGATTGCCGAACGTTACCAAAATCAGTCCGGTCAGGCCGGACCATTTAGCCCTCTGGATTTGGTGAATGCCTTCCTTCAAAATAACATTCGCTATGATAATGTGTCGAAATTACAAACCGTTATCCAGGGACATCTCAGCCATCAGTTCGTGAGGGACCAGCCTGCCTATCAGAATGCCATCAAACTGATGGCTGCATTCCCGGTTGATGGTTTGCCAGAACGCTATTTTGACCGCTATCAGGTGCGGGATGCCCTCGATAAGTTGTTGGCGGAGGCCCAAGGTGATATTGTAACGCTGCTGGGCGGCGGCTTTGACGAAAACGGTCAGCGAGGTGAGATACGAGCATTTCTGCTCGGTTTAGAGGCGCAGAAAACGAATACAGACTGGCTGGATGTCACTATCCGCGAATTCATGCGCAACTATCAGGAAAACGGACGGCGGTATCAGATCCTTGCTCTTAAGGGATTTCAAACGCTCCTAAATGAGCATATTTTTAAGGGGGACAATTGGAAACTTACCCTGAGTTTGGATCCAACCTTCACTCGGAATAGGACCCTCTACTACGAAGGGGCGTTTCCCAATACAACACGGAAAAGCTATCCCAATCGTTCATTGCAGATTCAGATCCTTGGGGATAAAGAAGAATTACGAGTGTTTGAAGTCGATGGAGATCTGGTACTCACATTCGATCTGGCCCTCAACTATGATCAACCAGGAGAAATACGCCGGACGCTCCCAGGGCAGATTAGCTCGCAAGAGAAAGCCACAACCTTTATTCTCAACATGAGCTATAACAGTGGCCGGGAAAATTATGGTGATCTGCACACGACGCTTGGCCCAGTTGTATCTCCCTGGAAAACCACACCGACTCTGCTTTTGAGCTTGCACGCGTATCTTGTAGAAAAGCAAGTAGCGAACGTCATTCCTAAAATAGATGATGAACTCATCAAGGCTACCTTTCAGCCTGCGTTGCTAGAGCATGCATTCAACCAGTTATTTAACAACGACCTGGGAGCGGAAATAGGCGGAGTGGGCGGCATACGCATTGTGGAAATGGTAGTCAAACGCGAGTTAGACAAACACTATGCTCACTACCGAACACTGATGACCAATACCCAATGGAAACAGAGCTTGAGGAAATATCACCAGGCTCTGGAACATCTTCCTACTCCATATGAGCGGCAGGGAAAGCAGCTCTTTGATTGTAGCAAACAAAAATTGGCGAGCGACATATTTGTCTACGCCGTGCCATCATTGGAAACATTCCTGAACACCAGTTCTCTCCTGCTAAAGCAAGAAGGCCCAGACAAATGGCGCTTTATGCTTCATCCACTGGAAGAGCAAATCATGCAGCAGCTCAAAGCCAGCCATCATACGGAGCCTCCTCGTGCTGGTGGCAAAGTTCGCCATAAGTTGCAGCAGGAAGTGATCTGCAAAGCAGCGAAAGAGAAGGGTTATCGCGATGAAGAGATTGATGAAACGTTGACGTTGTTGTATAAGCGAGGTCTGGTTTCTTTTAATCCTAATCGATCCTGGATCATTGCAGAGGAAATGCGCGTGCCTCCGCTGAGCGAACTGCATAGTGTATTCACTCGATATCAGGCGCGCCTCAAAACGCTCAGCGAGGCATTACGAGACGATCCAGAAGTAGAAAAGCTTGTAGATGAAGAAAAAAAATACGCGCAGGTGCTTACCACCCTGGAAAAAAAGCCAGATGAACAATTGCAAACAAGCCTGGAGACTCGCCTTCATCGCCTCCAGGATGACCTGGATATCATCATCCAAAGAGCTAAACAGCACATTTTTGAGCGGGTCAGGCAGCGCTTGCAGCAGGGAATAGGAAATCAGCTCTCAAATAAAATCCTCGAGCAGATGTTGCCAGAAGGAGCATTCCAGGCGCAGCTACAGACCCAGAAGATAAGCCTTCTCAAAACCTACGGGGAACTAGTAGAGAAGCGAGATCGCTTGAAAGGACAACTGGAAGAACTCTATAAACAAGTTTTCTCGGATGTAGCATTTACTGAGCAAGATCTTTTATGCACTGGACAAGAAGAACGGCGTGTGTTCTCTAATATAAACCAACTGGAGAAGCAGATATCCCCGGTCCTTCAAACGCTTGACGATTATGAAAAGGCCCGGCAACTGTTGCGCCAGGCCAATGAGCTCCAGCAGCGCCTCAAACAGGTTGGCGCGGAGAGCGTGGCTACCTATCAGAAAGATTTAGATAACTGGTCTTTGCGTATCACCAGCGAACTCAGCAGCCAGAAATTGCAAGCCCTGAAACACTATGCAAGATGGCAGGACCAGTTTGACAGCATTAAAACGTCTATAGATACGCAATTGCAGGCTGAACGCGACAGATTTCAACGTGTGCAGCGCGATTACCAGACGTTTCTGGAGCAGGCTTCTACTGACAAACCCTGGGTTGATGTAGTCTTTAATCCCTCTGATCCGCAGGACAGTTATAAACAGCTCTGGAATCAGGTATATGAACTACTGTCGTCGTCGGTGAGACGTTTGCAAGATGACTTGCGTGCCGCTTACGAGCGTGTGGTTCGTTTGCGTGGAGGTTCGTTGGAAAACCTATCTACAACCAACCAAGATGTAATGCAACATAATTTAGAGGAGATTCAGCGACATTTAAGCACAACGATCGGACAAACTGCAACCTGGGTCGACGCGCTCTCAAAAGAGCGCTTGTTCGAGAAAATTGAGGTTGACAGAGAGCCTAAATCCGCCGAGGAAGCGCTTGGAGCAGTTTTGAGACAGGTGCAGGGTGTAGATGAATGGCTGGCCGATATGGAAGGGAATGTATATAGTTATGAACAACAGATAGCTGCTGCTCGTCTTTCACCGCAAGAGGAAACCATTCTGACCATCCTGAAGAAGTTGCAACAAAGCGTTGGCATGACTGAAGGCGTGGAGCTGGGGCTGCTCCTCCAACAACCGGAGATGCAAGGTGTCAATTGGCAGGATCTCCTCCGCTTGTACTCCAAGCAGCGTTTGAGCATCAAAATTACGCCAGTAACTTTTCGCTAGATATCCCGGAGTAAAAATATGCAGCAGTTAACCGAAGAGAGAGATGGCGCAAAGCTCCAGGTGATGCTGGCAGAAATGACCCATCTGCTCGCGGTCAAACGCCTGGCGGATCAGTATAAACAAGAGTTGGGCTTTATCAATCG
>WNFF01005259.1_pt1 | contig 10579 bp, 16 predicted proteins | sample 5400441 | NCBI WGS metagenome assembly WNFF01 (sample SAMN13153345, study PRJNA577476) | soil metagenome | isolation source: 120 cm saprolite under Douglas fir tree site 2 hole 3 replicate 1 | place: USA:California | collected 2015-04-18
TTCTCAGGGGGACAGAAGTAAGGACAACCTATGAAAAATACCAAATTTATTGTGAAAGTAGACCGTGGCGGCGCTCATGCCCCGAATACGTGCAGAGGATTGATATGACTCCCATCCAAACCACCCCCAACCGTAAGCTAGCACTGGTACCATACAGGCGGGACTGCACTGTGGCAAGTTGTCGGCCCGATGTCTTTGTGGAAAATGATCGATCACAGTCGGCCTGTTCGCTGTCAGACACTGTACGCCAGCGTGCCAACCGAACGCTAACAGCAGACTACATTGACCGCATTATGGCTAAGCAAGAACGAAGCCCGCAGGCACACGTTATCGAGGAAATTCTTGACCGGATTTGCGTAATGCGAGAAGAGATGCTGATCATTGAACGCAGATTAGAGCGGATCAAGTCAGACGACAACGAAGAGAGACTTCTCAAACGTCAAAGAGGAGGAACGACGATGAAAGCCGATGATGTTTGGCAAGAACTGTACAAGGCTGCCGTCCTCGAAGCCGACGATGAGAAACTACAAGAGCGGATTCAGGCGGCAAAGGCCGCGATTGACGCCCGACTACACCAATTGCAGTTAGACCATGGAGGAGCACCCGACGAACGGCAGGCTATCAGCGATGCGCTTGCTGGGCTGAATGTTTTACGTAGCGAGTTAGAAGCGGGCTCTCACGATGCGGGTTCGAGCAACGCTTGAATGCCGCTAACCAAGGCTCGGACTGCGAAGTGGTGGCACGATATGCAGAATCGATCCCGCAGTAGTTCGATTTAGGCCAACAGAAAATGCTGCAACACGCCAATGTGCTAGAGCATTCTCTTGAGAACCGCGAGACTGTTGAGTGCATCTCTCAGTTTGCCGTGCTCCTTAGAGTGTGCAATCGGCAATCCCCGTAAGCGTTGGTGGATAGCTTTCTCAGCTACGTCGATGCTCGCTGGCAGCTTGTCTCGGTTGAATTCCATTACCGCGGCTCTGTAAACGTCGAGCCAATTCCTGTCATTATTATGGCTCATCGAGGATTCTCCGCGCACAGGCCCTTCCGCATCGAGGAATCTGTATCTGGCGTACAAGCAAACAAGCATCCGGTTGCCGACAGTTGACAGTTGCGGTGTCATCCGCGCTCTGCCCTATTCAGCGCCAGATGGCGATCAACACTGCTACGACCACGAGGGCTCTGGCGGCATGAGGAAGTCTGGCTATGACGTGGATGATGCCGGAGATGCTTCCAATACCGAGATAGGGCATGTGCCTACCTGCCTTCTCGAACCACTATCGCTATCACACCACGTGTGCGATCTTGCCGAATCTGGGGGCTTCCTCGGGGAAAGCGGGAATCTGGGGAATGGACTCTCGCGGAGCCCGAACGGGCTATCGGTTAGGACAGCAGCAACTGCGATGCCAAACCAGAGTTGCGTTACCGGGCGAGAGCCGCGACCATTGCCCTGTGCCAACTGGCCGCCAGATTGCCTCAACGAGAGGGACTTACCCACGGCGAGAGGAGAAGCGGCATTCTCGGCCAAGCTCTCTTTCAGGTTGACATACAGGTAGTCAGCATTCGACGCGCAATGCAAAAACATACCACAGGGGAAAACATGTTCCATCGCAGACGGGCTGACAGCGACGACAGCCCCAGAAACGAAAGCGTCCCGACTCTGGTTAGAGTCACGGGACGCTCGTTGCGCAGCCCTCCCCCAGAAATCAAAACTCTGCGGAGGCGACTTCTGCCGCTTGTCCGTTAAATCCAAGGATCGCTGCATCCAAGGTGGGATAGAGTTCGAGAACCGAGGTCAATTTGGTAAGCTCCAGCAATTGGCGGATGAAATGGCCGGGAGCAGCCAGCGTGATGGAGCACCCGCTACCTTGCGCTGCCACCGCAACGGAAACGAGTTCTCCAAGGCCAGCGGCGTCGATCATTTCCACGCCGCTGAGGTCGATCACGACTCGACGGGTTTGGGGAGCAAGCTCGGCAATTTCGCCTGAGAGCGCGGCAGCTTCAATGCCATAAGCGATTCTGCCTTTGCAGCGGATCACGGCAACGTCTTCTGTTACTCGGGTTTCGAGACTCAACTTCAACTTCCGCTCCTTATCCTGACTGCTCAGACGTTGCTCTTCCCACAATGTGCATGTTGACGTTTGGCTCATAGTCTTGATCCTAAGCGTTGGACGAACTCGGGGGGTTCCGAGACTGTGAAAAGTTCGTAAATAGTTGTGACAAAAGTTCGATTATTAGCAACATAAACAGCAATGCCCGAAATCCTCTCGGATAACGGGCATTCTTGGACGCTACTTAGACCGCCTGAACGTTCTCGGCCTGCCAGCCCTTTGGGCCTTTGGTCACCTCGAACTGCACCGCTTGTCCTTCTTGCAGGCTGCGAAAGCCGCCAGCTTGAATAGCGGAGAAATGTACGAAGACATCCTCCCCAGTTTGACGGCTGATGAAGCCGTAGCCTTTGGCGTCGTTAAACCACTTTACTGTTCCTTGTTCCATTTGGTCTTCCTATTTCCTTTATTGAATTGTGCTGAGAAGAGTCGCTGCGGGTGAGAATGGGTGACGCTGGTTGGCGGTACCGACTTTCAACTGCGTGTGAGTCAAACTTAGCTGATGGTGATTATACACAATGAGCCGCGAAACAATTCAGAATGTTGCCTCGTAGACCAAGTTGCGCAACTCGCCTACAATCGGAAAGATCATTTTAAAAAAGGAAGATCACTTAATGCCTAAGCAGAAAAAGACAAACGCCGCTTTCTTAAAGATGGCTCAAGCGCCTTTGAGGCCCTCCCCACAATTGGCTGAGGTACTGGGATCAGCCGCTCCCATATCCCGACCACAGGTCGCGAAAAAGGTGTGGGCCTACATCAAAAAGCACAAACTGCAAGACCCAAAGAAGCGGCGTGAGATCGTAGCCGATGAAAAGCTGAAACCAGTCTTTGGAAAAGCCCGATTGGACATGTTCCAGATGACGAAGGCGATCAGCAAACATCTGAGTAAATAAGGATCGGTTGCGCTCAGGGTTCTGCAAATCACGGACAGTGGGAAGGTTTGATGAGAAAGAATGAGTCCACGGCGAGCGCTCTGGCGGAGACGGACTTAGTTCAGTGATTCGGGGAGAGAAGCAATCCACGGTATCGCAAGCGGAGTAAGTGACTCGACTGCGAGGATGGCCTCAGGTTCTTGTCCCATGACACTCTCAGCCACCGCGAAAGCGCGGGAGGTATTGTGGGCAGCCATGTGTTTCAGCATGTCGGTTGCCGCCTGTATTGGTCTCTCACAAATCTTGTTGACGCTGATCGCGTGCCCGCAGTTCTTGCAAATCATGGAAGTGCCGCCTGCGATGGTTCTAGTCCTGATGTACATGCCTCAAGATTACGCTTCAATTGCTGGCCGTGCCGAGGGCATTGGGACAGCGACTACGGACTTTGGTTGCTGCGTGTCCCACTACCGACGAGAGGCACGCAAGGCTAATCAACGTTGAGGGCTGCAATTTCAGGTTCACGCAATCTGCAAATCTCGTCATCTTCGGCACTGTTCGTCTAAAGTATCAGTCAATGAAATTCACTGTATGCGTCGTTTTCTTGTTCTTCACTACTAACGTGATGGGTGCTCAGGGCACTGCCATACCCGCCGAGTTTGACGTTAACGCTGCTGAGCGGTTCGCCAATCTTGCACTTGCGTGCGTCCACAAAGAATATCCAAACAAGATCAGCCACACCTTGAACAACGATTCGGATGTGGCCCCACCCCGAAAACTGACTCCTGCTTTCTTCGGCTGCTACGACTGGCATTCTTCGGTGCACGGGCATTGGTTGCTGGTCCGGCTAGTCAGGACGTTTCCCGACGCCAGCTTTGCGCCCTCTGCACGCGAAGCCCTGCGGCAAAGCCTGACCGCAGACAACGTCGCGCAGGAGGCGGCGTACCTCCGCGTTGAGGGACGCGCCAGTTTTGAACGCCCTTATGGATTGGCGTGGCTGCTTCAAATGGTTGCGGAACTACGAGAGTGGGACGATCCTGAAGCACGCGACATGAGTGCGAGCTTGCGCCCGCTGGAACAGGCTGCACTCGAACGTCTGAACGACTGGCTGCCCAAGCTTTCGCATCCGGTGCGGATCGGCGAACATGATCAGACCGCCTTCGCTCTGGGCCTCATGCTGGACTACGCACGGGCCTCTGGCGACACGAAATTTGCCGACCTGCTGGTATCGAAAGCTCGACAATTCTATTTCGGAGACAAAGGTTGTCCACTATCCTATGAGCCTTCGGGCGAAGATTTCCTTTCTCCGTGTCTCGGAGAGGCAGACCTGATGCGGCGTGTATTGCCCGGTCCCGAGTTTGCTCGTTGGCTCCACGTTTTTCTGTCCCAGATTTCCCCGGTGAAAAATGGCACGTGGTTGCAGCCTGTAGTGTCCCCTGATCCGAGCGATCCGAAGCTGGCGCATTTAGACGGGCTCAATCTCAGCCGCGCATGGATGCTGGAAGGCATTGCTACGGCCTTGCCGAAAAACGACAAGCGCCTACCGATGATTAGGGTGGCGGCTGAGGCGCATAGACGTGCGGGGCTGGCAGCGGTGACTGGCAAGCACTACGAAGGCGGGCATTGGCTGGGCAGTTTTGCTGTTTATCTTGTAACGGGGAGAGGCATTCCGCAGAATCTAAGCCAAATCTCTGTGCCCGAACCGTTCGTGTCCCTAGCCGCGCAGCAGAAGCGGAGCCCGCATTAACATGAAACGAACTTTGCTTTCGTGGAGCAGTGGAAAAGACAGTGCTTGGAGCCTTCACCTTCTCCGGCAGCAACATGAGTACGGGATTGTCGGGCTGCTCACGACGTTCAATCAGGCGGCGAACCGGGTCGCTATGCACGCCGTTCGTCGTAGCCTCGTAGAGGCGCAGGCGAAGGCGGTGGGCATTCCTCTGTGGGATGTGGACTTGCCGTGGCCGTGCTCAAATGCAGACTACGAGGGCATCATGAAAGAGAAGTGCAAGGATGCTGTTCAGTCGGGCATCGAATGCATTGCTTTCGGCGATCTCTTCTTGACCGACATTCGGGCATACCGCGAGAAACAACTGGAAGACTCTGGATTGCAGCCAATTTTTCCTGTGTGGGGTATGCCAACGCTGGAACTTGCACGCTCTATGATCAAGTCCGGCGTACGTGCCAAGCTAACCTGCGTTGACCCCAAACTCTTAGCGCCGGAATTCGTGGGCAGAGAATTTGATGAGCAACTGCTCTCGGAATTCCCTTCAGACATCGACCCTTGCGGCGAGAACGGAGAATTTCACACCTTTGTATACGCAGGCCCGATGTTCCAGCACGACTTGTTGGTCGAGGTGGGAGAAACTGTGTCTCGCGACGGATTCGTGTTTGCCGACCTGAGTCCTCGGCACAACAGAGTGAACACCGTGTAGAAAGAGGGCGACTGATGCACCAGATCGCTGAATTCGTCCCTGTGCTCGCGTGTGGCTTGTTCACAGGAGCCGCCGTCTACATCAGCCTCGTTGAACATCCCGCCAGAATGAAATGTGGAGTGGAGCTAGCGGCGACCGAATTCGCCCCCAGCTATCGGCGGGCCACCATCATGCAGGCGACCTTGGCAGCCGTAGGATTGTTCTCCTCCATTGCAGCGTGGCTTGCCGGGGCGACGTTCTGGTGGCTCGTTGGCGGGGTCGTGCTCGGCGCTGTTATTCCATTCACTCTGATCGTGATCCTGCCGACCAACAAGCAATTGATGAGTCCCACGCTGGACAGGCGGTCAGAACAAACCGAGCGGCTACTCGCCCGCTGGGGCAGATTGCATGCCGTGAGGAGCGTGCTGAGCGCCGTGGCGCTCTTCCTGTTTGCGTACCTCTTGGCTTTCGCGAAGTCTCAATGAGGTTGTGATGCTTACGGACGCTACACCGCGCAAGGCGAACCGTGCTGCATTCCTCGAAAGCGACCGGATCAGGACACTCGACCTGCCGCAGGATGGATGCCTGCTGCCGATTGCAAAATGCATAGAGTCCGCGATGAAGAATGGGTCGAGCGCCGATGTCAGCCGTGCCTGCGCAGAATTTCTGAATGCCGCATCGGGGTTCTACAAAGTCCCTGCTTGTGGCATCCGCGCGCTTGCAGCAAGGCCGCTCCGAGTCCGCGAGAGTTGGAGCACCGAGCTTTTCGGGGACTACACCCACGAAACCATGATGATCCGAGTATGGATGCGGACGGCAGTGCGCAAGGAAGTCACATCGTTCGGTACATTCCTGAGCACGCTATGCCATGAGTTCTGTCATCATCTCGACTTCCAGAAGTTTGGGTTTCCCGACTCGTGGCATACTCGCGGTTTCTACGAGCGAGCCGCTGCCCTGTACCACCATGCACGGGGGACGCCGCCAAAGCGGCTGTTCTGGGTAGCTGTAGCAGGAGGGCGCTGGCGGATCGATTGGCCGCGAACGAATCGGGGTGCATGACCTCGGCATAAATCCCCACGTTGCCCAATCGGATTCGCGGGCTACGAAGAATCTTGTCGGCCTCCTAGCGCGGGGCGCTGCTCACGAGGTTCTTCTGTGATGACCGTCTGCTTCCATTTGCGATAAACGCTGATGACTGCCATCGTCCAAAAAGGAACTAAATCGACTCCGGGCACGAGTTCGGCAAGGAATGCTGGCAGAAATTCCCAGTGCCAGCCAAGGAGTTGAACCAGCACGGCGGCAATACCGAAATCGAGTATGTCTTCGGCGGGCGATAGAGCGCCTTCGACAAATAAGGGAAAAACGACAATTTGGAGTACATCCGCAATGATGGCCAGTATCATGGCGGCTCGAAGGCGCGAACCCGGTGAGATAGTGACGGTGTCCTGAGTCACGGCAGTGCTGCTTCGTAGTGCATGCCTATTTTAAACCGATGCTCTGAGAGGTCAGTGCACATACCAATCGGAATGTGGCGACCAGCGGGTACAAGAGAGACACTGTGTTGAGGTCCAATGGCGGAGGCATGCCGGGCACACTCCTCCCGTATCAAAAGTGTTCCACTGATGGCCGCAGCTACAAGACCAACGGTCGTCCTTGCGGGGCGACCAGCCGCAGAGCGGGCATCGGATGCGAGGGCCGGAAGGGTCGAGGCTCTTCTCCTGATCAGGCTCTCGATCCAGAACCACGGACGATTTGGCGGGGTCATCCGAGAGGGCGCACATTCCCGAGTATTATGACGTAGTTTGGATGCACGGGGGCGTGTCCGTACCCGGAGGCAATAGTAGCTCAATGCTCTGGAATCTCAGGTGATGCGTGGCTCGGTTTATCGAAGTGTCTGTCGTCTCGCCGTGGGACTTGTGACAACAGCGGTCTGGCCACTCCGGGAAAGGAAGGCGGGGGAGAGGCTTTACGCACTTGGAGCGGATCTACGGCGAGACTCGAACTCCCCACGTGTCCCGATGCCAAAATGTTGTACGTACACTTAGTAGCTACCGTATTGTACGTACATAACTAATCAATCGCACCTGAATGGCCGGGTTTCTAGCCCGTCCCTACTCCATACGCGACCTAAGTATCTTGTTTTCACCAAGACATGATCTGCAGGTGGCATGCCGAACATGGCGCTAACTAACTTTTGACCTGCTCCGTTGATGACCGCAAGTTTCTTAGAATCAGTCAAACACAGATTGCAGTGCCTAATAGCCCATGGGGAAGCAGGTATTCAGCTTCTACCCTATGAACGACCCATGTCCCTCAGTCATTCTGCGGGTAAGGCTTCTCATTGCAACCCCCGCGCTTGGGAACCTGCGCAGTTTTTCAGCGTGTACAAGCTCCTTGGCTGACCGCTGGCCGGGTCTATAATTTTGGGCTATGGATTGGAAGGAGTACGAGCGAGAAATCGAAGGCCATTTTCGGTCAGAGTATCCGTCAGCACGAATCACCGATGACGCCAAACTTGTTGGGCACTTTTCCAACACTGAACGCCAAATAGACTTACTGATAGAAGAACAAATTTGTGATCTGACTTTTAGGATTGCCATCGACGCGAAGCACCACGGGAGAAAGATTGATGTCAAGCAGGTTGAGGAGTTCCTTGGACTGGTGCGCGATGTTGGAGTGCACACGGGCATAATGATTGCCCCCGAAGGTTATACGGATGCCGCAATCGAACGCGCTCACAAAGACGATGCCGATGTCATTCTTGATGTCCTAAATTTCAAAGAATTGCAGCAGTTTCACGGCTTCGGGGCGATACCGTACTCAGGGCAACACGGGGCACTGGTGCAGCCACCTTTCGGATGGGTGGTTGACGGGGCGCGACGACCGGGAACCTTGGCGTGGCTGTACGAGCGCGGCCTCACCTTTGATGACGCAACCAAATCTCATGAGTTCATGTACATCAATTTTTGGCAAAAGAAAGAGCCAGCGCACGACCTGCCGTCTCTTTTCAAATTTCAAGAATCGTATATGTATGAAGGGAGCAATCCAGCCAGCGAGATTACTTTTATTGGCGGCGTGCCCAGAACTGACGTTCCTACCGCCATCAGGATTTCACGATTTAAGTATCACCCCGGAATGGCGGAATACACGGGCTTTGTGGACTTTGATGGTTTCATCTTCATGTGCGTCCTGTTTGCGCCTGACTCACTGGCCGCAAAAAATCTTAGCAAATTAAGATTCGTTATGCGCAAGGTTTTGCCGCTGAAAGTCACCTATAATACAAGGATTCGACCGAAAGACCTTCGTGAGGAAGCAAAAACTGCCCCATCCCACAGCGTGCCCCAGAAGAAAATCAAAGCTGGCGACTACAGTCACGACTTGGATGAGAAAATGAAATGAAAAGGCGTGCGGTCTTCCGGGCTGGCTTCGGACTGGCCCTTTTGTTTCACAAGCGAACGATTCCGTTTGAACTAACCTGTTCTCTGGCTGCTCTGTTTGCCAGAGAATCGCAACGCACATTATCTGCGTCGTCAGCATGACCCTTTACCCACTGCCAGTGAACCGTGTGCGATGCAATCCGCCTGTCTAATTCTGCCCATAGGTCTTGATTCAGAACTGCACGGCTGCCTTTCGAGGCTTTGCTTTTTCTCCACCCGTTGGCTTTCCAGCCCGCAAGCCATTCCGTGATGCCGCGTTGGACATACTGGGAATCTGTTGAGATGGTGACCGCACATGACTCTCTCAGAGCCCGCAAGCCTTCGATGACAGCTTGCAGTTCCATGCGGTTGTTGGTTGTGTGCGGCTCACAGCCAAAGATTTCCCCGGCGTGACTGCCGAATCGCAAAACACACGCCCACCCACCCGGGCCGGGATTGCCGATACACGCCCCGTCAGTCGATAGCTTGACTTGCTTTTGCTGAGTCACGTTTGATGATTCTAGCTGTACCCTTGTCGCCACAGCTAGTACCATTTGTGAGAAGCAAGGAGGCAGCCACTTCATGAAACCAGATGAACTCCGTGAGATCCTGAAAGAACGCGCAGGCAGTTTTGAAGAACAGGAAGTTCCATACGGTCGCAAGTTCAAGTGCGAAACCGGGGAAATATTTGTTGCCTACGACACGGGAAAAGTGCTCTGCCAAGGCAAGTCCACAGAACTATCGCAAGCAGTGAAGAACTGGAAAAAACCTGCCCAACCAGTATCGGGGCAACCCAAGGAGAAGCCTGCTGCTATTGCCAGTGTCGTAACAGCCGAGGACAAGCCAGTGTTCATTGTCTACGGTCATGACACGGCTGCGCGTGAGGGGTTGGAGTTAGTCCTGCACAAGATGGGGCTTAAACCAATCGTGCTTGAAAACCTTCCTGCTGATGGTGACACGGTCATAGAGAAACTTGAACACTACTTGGGCAAACACGGAAACATCGGGTTCGCCTGCGTCCTTCTGACGCCCGATGACGAAGGGCATGAAGCCGGAAAAACGGGGCAGAAGAAGTATCGGGCACGCCAGAATGTCATATTGGAACTTGGCATGGTCTTGGCGCGGCTGGGCCGACGCCGGGTGCTCATCTTGATTAAAGAGTCTGTCGAACAGCCAAGCGATATTGCGGGACTGATTTACAGGCGTTTTAAGGAACGAGTTGACGAACTGAAAGGAACGCTGTTCAAAGACCTTCAGGAAGCAGGATACAAGCCGGATAGCAAGGGACTATGAATTCGGCGTTTTTCTAGAGCACAGTGTGCGGCGTCAGACCCGGTGGTAGTACTCACGCGGGAACGTCCAACAGTATCAGGCCTCGATGTGCGCAGGCTCACACTTGGCATAGAACCAGTCAGGCCCGATCTTTGTAATTAGCTCCTCTGGACTGTGCCGCTCAAGAAAGTCAGAAACGTCGTTCACGCCGTCCGGTGCAAAGCTCACCGTGCGGAACTCAATCCCGCGTTTGGTCAGACTCTCCGCGATGGCATCGGCGTATTGCTGTCCGGGTTGATCGCTGTCTGGCAGAATGATGGTTCGCTTGTTCCTGAGAGCATTGGCGTGGCCGTCCTTCCAGCTGGTGGCAGATCCCGAAGTTGTACCTACGATCTCATGACCCCATTGATCTATTAGATGTAGGCAGGTGACGCGGTCGGCGTCTTTCTCGCCTTCAACCAACACAACCGTTCCGGCAAACTGTAGGAGGTGCGCATTGTAGAGCA
>WNFF01018377.1_pt1 | contig 10578 bp, 9 predicted proteins | sample 5400441 | NCBI WGS metagenome assembly WNFF01 (sample SAMN13153345, study PRJNA577476) | soil metagenome | isolation source: 120 cm saprolite under Douglas fir tree site 2 hole 3 replicate 1 | place: USA:California | collected 2015-04-18
AGCGCCAAGGCCGCAGCCGACGTCGGCGACGCGTGCTCCGCTCTTCAGTTTCGCGTCAACACCGCTCAGAGCAGGAATCCAGCTGGCGATCAGGTTGGCGGCGTAGCCCGGACGGAAGAAGCGTTCGGTGCCTACAAAAAGTTCGTGATGATGTTCGTGCCAACCCAGGCCTTCTCCGGTCTTGAATCTTTCCGTCAATTGCTCCTCGGCTTTGGTGGCAGCCAGCGCGCACTGAAAAGCTCCGGGCAGGAAGACGGGACTGCTTTCATCGGCCATCGCGAAGGTCTGTTCCTCGCTCATATGAAACTTGCCGGTCACCGCGTCATAGTTCACGTAGCCGCCAGCGGCTTGATTCGAGAGCCATTCCCGGACGTAGCGCTCGGTGGTATTCGTTTTGCGGGCGAGTTCCGTGGGGGTCTGCGGCCCGCCGGAAGCAAGGGCTTTGTACAAACCGAGTTTGTCGCCAATGCGGATTAAGGCGGCGCTGAACACAGCGCCGAAATCAACAATGGCCTTGCCGAGAAATTCATGGAGCTTGTCCTGATTGATCGCCATGCTCACTGCCTCCGTTGGTGTGAGAAAGCCGGGTTCAAGTCGAATCGGATTGTATGGCGGGAAGATGGCAGCGACAAGAAAAGAGTTTCAGCAGCAGCGGTTGGGGCGGGAATAGCGGCGGTTGAGCTGTTCGACGTAAAACTCCTCCGGCGAAAGAGCGGGGCGAGAGCTGGATTGCGTGCGTGGCGAACGGAGATACCTCTCGTAGGCGGCATCGCCGCACCATTCGCGGAGGCCGCGCCAGAAGCGGCGAAGCGAGCGTGAAATGGATTTTGGGATGCGCGGCATCAGTCGTCACCGTGTGCAGCGCCGGTGAAGTTCGCAGCCCACTTCGTTGCAACGTAGGGAGACTCATGAAGTACTGGTTGCTTGCGGCGACTGAGAATCGAGTACCACTGCCCGAGCGCCTCCACTATCAGCACGAGAATCATGGAGGCGAGCACGGCGGTGACCGCGGCGTCGAGGCGTTGGTTGAAAATGAGGCGGTGCGTTTCCGCAATTTTCTCGGCGGGAATTTTTCCGGCGGCAATTTGTGCAGCCAAGGTGTTCGCGTTGGCGAGGAAACCGATACGAGGATTCGAATGGAAGATTTTCTGGTAGCTCGCGGTCATGGTGATCACGACCAGCCAGGCCATGGGCAGCAGCGTCACCCAAATCCAGCGCAGGCGGCCCATTTTCATCAGGATGGTGGTGGCTACGACGAGCGCAACCGCGGCCAGCAATTGATTCGAAATGCCGAAGAGCGGCCAGAGCGAATTGATGCCGCCGAGCGGATCCACTACGCCTTGATAGAGAAAGTAGCCCCAGAGCGCGACGATGATGGCGCTGGAAATCAAGACGCCCGGCATCCAGCCGGTGCGGCCAAAGGGCTTCCAGACGCGCCCGCCGAGCTCCTGCACCATGAAGCGGCCGACGCGCGTGCCGGCGTCGAGAACGGTAAGAATGAAAAGCGCTTCGAACATGATGGCGAAGTGATACCAGATGCTGAGGAGGCGCGGGCCGCCGATGGTGCTTGAAAAAATTTGCGCCATGCCTACGGCGAGCGAGGGCGCGCCGCCCGCGCGATTCCATAGCGTGAGTTCGCCGACAGCGTGAGCAAGGTCGGTCATGGTTTGTGGTTGCAGGGAGTAACCCCAGCCGCTGATGGTTGCGGCAGCCGCGTCCCTGGTGGCACCGACAATGCTGGGCGGGCTGTTGATTGCGAAATAGACCCCTGGCGTCATCGCGCAGGCCGCGACCATGGCCATTACGCCCACAAAGGATTCCAACAGCATGGCGCCATATCCGATCAGGCGCGCGTGGCTTTCGCGGAGAATCATTTTCGGCGTCGTGCCGGAAGAAATCAGCGAATGAAATCCGCTGATGGCGCCGCAGGCGATGGTGATAAAGCAAAAAGGAAAGATCTTGCCAGCAAACACGGGGCCGGTGCCGTCGACAAAGTGCGTGAGCGGCGGCATGAGGACTTGTGGGCGAACCAAAAGGATGCCCGCAGCAAGTGAAAAAATGGCGCCGGCCTTGATGAACGCGCTGAGGTAATCGCGCGGTGCAAGCAGCAACCAGACGGGCAAAGCGGAAGCGGCAAAGCCGTAAATAATGATGGCGAAGGCGAGCGCCACGCCGCTCAGCGTAAATACATGGGACCAGGAAGGAGAATCGGCCACCCATTGCCCTGCGACGACTACGAAAAGAACCAGCGCGACGCCCATGATCGAGGCTTCGAGGACGCGGCCGGGCCGAACGAATCGAAGATACAGACCAAGCAGGATTGCGATAGGAATAGTCATCGCCAGCGTGAACGTGGCCCACGGAGAGGACTTGAGCGCGTTTACCACGACGAGACCGATGACGGCGAGGAGAATCGTCATGATTGCCAGCACAGCGAGTTGCGCGATGAAGCCGCCGCGTTCGCTTACCTCTTCGCGCGCCATCTGACCGAGCGACTTTCCGTCCCGCCGGATCGAGCAGAAAAGAATGACGAAATCCTGCACGCAGCCCGCAAATGCCGCGCCCGCGATCAGCCAGAGCGTGCCCGGCAAGTATCCGAACTGCGCGGCGAGCGTGGGGCCAACCAGCGGACCGGGACCCGCGATGGCGGCAAAATGGTGCCCAAAAAGAACCCACTTGTTGGTGGGCACGAAGTCGCGGCCGTCGTCGTGACGTTCGCAGGGCGTGGCTCGCGTGTCATCGAGCGCGAGAACCTTTGCGGCGACGAAGGCGGAATACAAGCGGAAGGCGACGAGATAGCAACAGACCGCGGCGATGACAAACCAGATGGCATTCAGCGGTTCGCCGCGATGCAATGCGATGGAGCCGAGCGCCCCCGCACCCAGAAGCGCTATGACAATCCAGGTAGCAATGCCGAAGGCGCGCTTCATTTTGCGGGACCCGCCGGCACGCTGGATTTGATGAATTGGGCGATGTCTGACTTGAGCTTAGCAAGCGAAGGCGGGTGGACATACATCATGTGGCCCGCTTCGTAGTAAGCGCCGGCGAGGTGGCTGCGCAGCGTGGGGTCGAGACCGAGATGATCAAACGTGTAGTCGGCGGCAAAAAAAGGCGTGGCCAGATCGTAGTAGCCCTTAGCCACAAACACGTGCAGAAACGGATTTTGCGTCATGGCCTTGCGCAAAGTCTCAGCCACGTTGACATAGCGATTTTCATACGGCGCGTAATTCCACGGCCGGACACGTGCCGTGAGAACTTCGTAGGGCAAATCGCTGTCGAATTTGAGATCATTGCGAACGTAGTCGTTCAACATGCCGGAATAGGGGCCGATGATCGCCGCGATGCTGGGGTCGAATTCCGGCTCGTCGCCGGCGGCATCGCGATCGATGCCGAGGAAGCGCGCGTCAATGCGGCCCACGGTGCGCCGCTCGTTGCGCAAGAGCTCTTTCGTAAAGCGCTGAATCTCGATGCGCAGGTTGGTGCGGTCGATGTAGTCGGGCGAAAGCCCGGTGAGCCGCGCCAGCTTTTGCATGATCTCACCGCGTCTCGATGCGGGAAGCGCATCGCCGGCCATCAGCGCATCCGCGTATTCCCCGACGGCGAACTTGCGCGATTCCTCAACGGCTTTCCGCAGATCGCCCTGCAAGTCTGCGGGAAGTTTCTTGTGATACCACGCAATGGCCGTGTAGGTCGGCAAGTAGAGAATGTAGGGCAAATCGTTGCCGGCATCGAATTTCGCCGTTTCAAAATTCAGGATCGCAGAAATCAGAACGATGCCGTTGAGATACATGCCGTACCGCTCCTGGAGATAGCCGGAGAGCCCCGCGGCGCGCGTCGTGCCATAACTTTCGCCGGCGAGAAACTTCGGCGACGACCAGCGCTTATTGCGCGTGGCGTAGAGCCGGATGAAATCGGCCACGGACTGCACATCTTCCTCGATCCCGTGGAATTGCTTGGGCGCTTCGCCGGGGACTGCGCGGCTGTAGCCCGTCGAAACAGGATCGATGAATACGAGATCGGAGATATCGAGGAGCGATGCGTCGTTGTCGATCAGCTTGTACGGCGGGGGAAGCAGCGCACCGGCGTCGCCCATCTGCACGCGGCGTGGACCAAGCAGGCCAAGGTGCAGCCAAACGGAGGCAGAACCCGGCCCGCCATTAAAGCTGAATGTAATTGGGCGCTGGCTTGCATCGCCGACATCATCCTTCGTATAAGCCATGTAGAAGATGCTGGCTTTGGGCGTTCCGTCTTCGAGCTTCAGCAGAATGGTTCCGGCCGTCGCGGTGTACTTGATCTCCTGCCCGCCAATTTTCAACGAATGCTTGGTCTGAACAATTTTTTCTTCGGGAACGGCCGGCTTCTTTTCGTCCTTTGGCTTTTCCGCAGGCTTCTCCGGCGGAGGCTGCTGCGCAAAACAGAAACTTGCACCAAAGAAAAGCGATGCGGCGAAACTCAGAAAGCGATGCGAACACTTCATGGGCGGCAGTTCTCCCTCTAGTATTTGCAAGAAACGAAAATTGGCGACGTGCGGCATCGTATGCGAGAGCGCGGGCAGCGTCAATCGGTTCAGCGCGCTGCTCGCGGTGCGTACGACCCTGCGATTCTTATTGCAACACGTAAAATCACGGTTAGAATGCGGCCCACGAAAGAAGCCAATTTCCAGGAGCGCCGAAATGTGCCGTGCTGGCCGGTCCGCCGCTATTCCACTACTTCTCGCTGCCGCGTTGGCCTTGGCGCCCTCCCAGAGCGAGGCACAGCAAAAGAAAGAAGATCTTCCGCATCCGAAGACCGTTGAGGAATTGCAAAAGGCAATGAAGGACGTCCTCGATAAGGAGCACGTACCCGGAGCGGGGGTGGCGTTGGTGGCGAACGGGCAACTTCTCTGGTGTGGCGGAATCGGCAAGGCGGATCTCGCCACGGGCCGCGAAATGAGCTGCGACACGGAATTTCGGGTCGGTTCGATCAGCAAAACGTTTGTCGCGCTGGCACTGCTGAAATTGCAGGAAGAAGGAAAAATCAATCTGTATGCCCGGCTGCAGGACGTCGCGCCGGAAATTCCCGTGAAGAACAGGTGGGAAACCACCCAGCCGGTTCGCATTGTAAACCTGCTGGAACACACCGCCGGCTTCGACGATATGGAGCCCGGCGAAGTCTACAACCGAAAGGATCGATATGACTTTCCGTTGCTGGATGTGTTCAAGCGATTCCAGAAACCGCAGGTCACGCGCTGGCCTCCCGGCACGCGCATGTCGTATTCGAATCCGGGAAACGCCATCGCAGGCTACTTAATCGAAAAAGTGTCGGGACAGCCCTTCGATTTATACATCCGCGAAACATTTCTGCGCCCCCTGGGCATGGAAAAAGCTGATTTTCCGTTCACCGACGCAAATAAACTACTGCTGGCGACCGGTTATGAAAACAATCCGCCAAGAGCTGTCGGATATCCATTCATCTACCTGCGGCCTGCCGGTGATCTAAAAGCTTCGCCGGGCGAATTGGCGAAGCTGGTGCAATTCCTTTTGCGGCGTGGGAAAGCTGAGGAAATGCAGTTGGTGAAGACGGAATCGATCTTGAGGATGGAAGTGCCCGAAACGACTCTGGCTGCGAAAAACGGGCTTCGGCTCGGTTACGGCCTGGCGAATTACTCGAGCGTTCAAGGAGGAGTCGTCACGCATGGCCACGATGGCGGGATCGACGGATTCGTCTCCTCTTATCGCTACATGCCGGAGCACAATTGGGGCTACGTCGTGCTACTGAACAGCACGAATTCGGGCCGCGCGGTTGAGGGGCTGAATCGCCTGGCGATCGATTTCCTTTCGAAAGATTTTCCCAAGCCGCAGCAGAGATTTTCCCAAGCCGCAGCAGCCAGCAATCAATCTTGCTCCGAGGGAGCTGCAGAAATATGCCGGATATTACGCTTCGCGCGCGCCGCGAAGCCAGCTGCTGGCGTTCCTGGACGACTTGGCTGGCGGCACGCGCATCCGCGTCATCAACGGCAAATTGACGCGCTCTGGATTGTTTGGCCAGCCCGAGCCGCTCCTCAGCGTGGGCACGAATCTATTTCGCGGTGAGAAGGAGCCCGAAGCTACGACGATCTTTTTTCCGACGGACTCCGGCAAAATGGCGGTGGCCGGCCGCGGGCTGGACGGAATTCCTTACAGCGAGCGGGGTTATCTCGTGATGCCGTTCCTTCGAATCGCCATTCTCACGCTCTGTTTATTTCTGATGCTGACAACTCTACCCTTCGCGCTGATCTGGCTCTTCCGGAAGCTCATTGGGGCCATGAAGGAAGTGCGTCACCTGCGGGTTCGCGCAGTCCCCCTGTTCGCAACGCTGGCCTTTCTCGTCATACCACTCTGCTTCACGCGACTGGACGGCTCGCAAGTCGGCAGCTTCAATCTTTGGACCGTAGGAATCTTTCTCGGGACATTTTTCTTTCCGTTGTTGTCGATCGTTAGCCTCGTGCTTGTCTTGCGCGTTCCCAAGGAAGAAATCCATCGCGCCGTTCGAATTCATTCCCTGCTCGTTTCTTCCGCTTGCTGCGTGCTCACCGGTTTTCTCTTGTCGTGGCACCTGCTCGCCCTGCGCCTCTGGGCCGCGAGCTAGCTTTCACTCCGGTAACGAAGTGAAGCGCAGGAGCGGATAAAGATCGCGAAATACTTTGGTGGCATCGCGCGGAAAAGAGGCGCGGCTGGCGGCAGCGGGCACGAATTTGCGGCGAACGATCCACGCGAGAATCTTCTTCCAATCTTCCGGTGAAGCCGGCCAACCTTCGTGCGCGGTCCATTCGCCCTTCACGGTCGTGTACCAGTAGCTTTCGTAGCGGCGGCCGAGGCGCTTCTTCTGCTTCAGTGGCCATCGTGGATGAGCGATCGCGCGAGGTTCCGCGATCAGTGCAAGTGTGGACTCTTTGCGTTTCCCTCCGGAATAGATTCGAAAGCCGGCGGTCACTGTATCTTTTGAAATTCCGACGTAGAGCTGGCCGGTTTCGCGCTTACCCGGCGCGGGAACGGAAAACTTCAAGTACATTTGCGTTTTGTAGAGCGTCTTGTCCTTCGCGAAGCGAATATCGCGGTTGATGCGGGAAAAGTTCGGCCCGGTGCGCCCAGACGTGTCAAAGCGCGAATCAAGCGCGAGCACCGCAGGCGTCATTTCTTCCAGCAAACGGCGGAAGGGCTGTACCACGGCGGCCTGATAGCGCTCGCGGTTCGCGTCCATCCACTCTTTGTGGTTGTGGCGGCCCAGATCCTTGAAAAATTGAAAGGTTTCGCGGGTAATAGTCGGCCTTGCCGGAGCCATGAAACGCCTCGATCGGTTCGCTGGAGTCACCGCGCAGCGTCCCACAGCCTACACGATTCCCATTGAAGGTCAATTCCACCACGATTTGGAGGCGCGCCAGGTAGGACAGACATTCCTGTTTGTCTATTTTTCAAAAGTGAGAATCAGCCTAAGACGAAACGCAGGAATGCCTGCCTGCCAGATTGGCACTTGCCGCACAGGACTTGTCCCAGCTAGTCTGCCTGCATGAGCAACTTCACTCCCACGGAAAGAACACGAGTCCGCCGCAAGCCGGATCGTGGCAGCTACGACCGCGAACTCATCTATCGCATTCTCGATGAAGCCTTTGTTTGCCACGTCGGCTTCATCGCCGATGGCATGCCGTTCGTGGTCCCGACAAATTACGTGCGCGTTGGCGATAAATTATTTCTTCATGGCTCGGTCGCGAGCCGCTTGATGAAAACGCTCGGTAGCGGAGCACCGTTTTGTCTCAGTGTTACGCTGCTCGACGGCATCGTATGTGCCCCCACCGCCACAGGCCATTCCGTGAACTATCGCTCCGTCGTCGTAATGGGCAAGGCGGAACCGGTTGAGGGCGAAGCCGCCAAGCGCGCGGCGATGCGCGATTTTGTCGAATACGTGATTCGCGGCCGCTGGGCCACCGTCCGGCCCCCGAGCGAGCAGGAGTTGAAGGGCACGATGGTCCTCGCCGTGCCCCTCGTCGAAGCTTCGGCCAAAGTCCGCACCGGCTTCGCCGTGGACGACGACAAGGAATATTCTGCGCCCGGATGGACCGGAGTCATTCCCATGAAGTGGACGGCACAAACACCCATCCCCGATCCGCGCGGCAACGCGAAGAACCCGATTCCTCCAAACATCGCGAATTATTCGCGCCCGCAGTAGGCGCCCGAGCGAGCGATTGGCGCTGGCTGGCTACTTTTTTCCGCCGGTGCCCGCTAGCGCCGTGGCGACGCCCAGCGAAATCAACATTCCTCCGGAAACGTAGCGCTGCGTGCGATTCCAATGGCTATTTCGATTTAGACGAAGCGCGACACTCCCCGCGAATAATGCCCAAAGACTGTCGCTCGTGATGCCCATCGCGGCAAAGAGCGTGCCCAGAAAAAGAATCTGCAACGCCACGTTTCCGCGAGATGCGTCCACAAATTGCGGGAGGAAAGCGAAGAAAAACAGCGCCGTCTTCGGATTCAGGATGTTGACGATGATGCCTTGCCCGAAAATGCGGCTCAGTTTGGTGCGCGGAGCGTCTTGCGAAAGCTCAAGAGATTCCTCGCGGCGCAACTTTTGTATACCCAGGTAGATCAAGTACGCCGCGCCCAGATACTTTACCGCGCTGAACGCGATCGCCGAAGACATCAGCAGCGCCGACAAGCCGGCCGCCGCTGCAGCTGCGTGAATCAACGTGCCAACGCCGATTCCCAGCGCGGAGACGAATCCCGCGCTGCGTCCCTGGCCGATGCTGCGGCTCGTGACGTAAAGCACGGCGGGCCCGGGTATCACCAGCAGCACCACAGCTGCGCTGACAAAGAGCAGGAGAGAGGAAGAGCCTGGCACCATGGGATGGAATCTTGTGATCGAGTGTTCAGTTGCAGCCGCAACCGCCGCCACAGCAACCGCCGCCACCACTGAATCCTCCGGATGGCTTCGCAGACGCGCCGTTACCGGAGCCATTCGCCGAGCTGAACACCGAAAGCTGAATCGCGTTCTTCTTCCCCGCGCACTTCGGGCAGGCAATCTCCTGCGTCTTGTTCAAAACGATCTTTTCAAAGTGCGTCTGGCAATCCTCACAAATGTATTCGTAAATAGGCATAGGAGAATTATAACGTCAGTCCGTTCAGTATCTGTAACCCAACTCAATAACTATCCATGCCGCCAGTGGCATGCAAACGCACCAGAGGAAAAGGGGACGTCTCAACCTCCCTTTACCCAGCGCGGCGGCTAAGAGAGCAAGAGTCCAAGCTAGTGCGCTTAGCCAATTCAGGATCACCCAGTGTCGCGGCGGGGGCCCGCAAAAGACTGCCCATTAGAATGGAAGCCCTGAAACAGGAATCCGGAAGTTACGACGAGACTCAGGGTTGCGAGGCAGAGCCCCAGCGTTAGAAGTTTTGCCCGCCAACCACCCTCAATAGACCCAGCGTCAAGTTGATCCCGCACTCGCCAACCGTAGATCAGGCAAATGGCCGGAAGGCTCATGAAGATTGCAACGAAGAGCATTACTTAGTCCTCTAAACAAACTGGCTCCGGCCAAAGCCGGAGCCAGTTGCAAATCTGGAGACTTGGACAAGACGGTTAGTCGCCGGCGACGGCTTCTGCAGCCTTCTCGTCGGTCTTGGCCGTAATGCTGTTGCCGTTCGAATGGCCATTGCCATTCCCCGGAGCGATGGTCAACGGCTTGCCCGCGTTGGCGAAATTCGCCGGAACCGCCTTGGCGATATCGCTGACGGTGCCAATCTGCACCACGGTCGGTTGAGGCTTCTTCAACACCAACTCTTCATAGATGGCACGCACTTTGGCTTGCTCTTCATAGGCCTTCTTGCGGCGTGCGCGGTCTTCCTCCGCCGCGGTCACCGGAATGTCGTGCTCCAGGTGGCGCACGCGAGCGGCGTCTTCAGCGTCAATCTTCAAGGAATGCTCGAAGCTCTGCAGGTTGACGCTCTTGCCCTTGGCGTAGATCTCGTGCTTGCCGTGGTTCTTGTACCACTCGGCCACGGTCGCGTTCTTATGCATGTTCTCGATAATCTGCCGCCAGCCCACACCGGTGTTGTATGCGCAGAAGGAAATTTCGCCCTGCTGCGTGGCGTACGGGATAATGCACATCTCCGTGCGGCGGAAATCGTAATTGAACAAATCCTGGAACCACATCCCCGCGATGAACAGGAAGTTCCACGGATCGGTCTGACGGCGCTTCATGGCGTCTTCGTACGTGCGGTCCGGAGACGTCTTGCCGTATTTCTTCTCCGCGCCCTTCGTCAGCGCCCAGGTCTTGTCAAATTTCTTGAAGAGGTCATACAGCTTCAGCCCCTTCGGGCCGCGGAACGGGTGGTAGTTCTTCAAGAGGGCCATGGCCATCATGAAGTTGGAAAAATTCTTGCCGCGAGCCGCATCGGTAATGTCGGTGACGTCTTTCGTGAGCTGTACGGCATCGAGAAAGCGCGGAACGGGAGCCCATTCCTTCGTTTCCTTGTTGATCATCAGCGCCGTGCCCACGCCGCAGTTCGGGTGGCAGCCGCAGGAGAGCGAGCCCCACGTGGACTCTTGCCCCTTCACCATGTCCGAAAATCC
>WNFF01005263.1_pt1 | contig 10575 bp, 10 predicted proteins | sample 5400441 | NCBI WGS metagenome assembly WNFF01 (sample SAMN13153345, study PRJNA577476) | soil metagenome | isolation source: 120 cm saprolite under Douglas fir tree site 2 hole 3 replicate 1 | place: USA:California | collected 2015-04-18
TAACGCGGTTTTCAAAGGCAGTGAGGCGGTGGTGTTGGCCACCGAGTGGCCGCAGTTTCGCGAGCTCAACTTCGCAGCGCTTATCCCCAGCATGGAACGGGCAATGCTGATCGATCAGAACGCGTTTGCATCAAAGCAATTGGCCGATCTATCCGGGCTGGATTACATCGTCGCGGGCAAGGTGCGATGAAGCTCAAGGGCCGCTTTGCGCTGATCACCGGTGCCAGCCAGGGGCTTGGGGCCGAGATTGCCCGGCACTACGTGACAAATGGCGCTAGCGTGTTGCTGTGCGCACGCAGCGCCGTTAAGCTCGGCGAGCAACAGCAGGCGCTCGCGCCGCTGCTTGCGCAAGATGCGCGTGTCGTGACTGTCGTCGGCGATGTTGGTGAGCCGAAGGATGTCGACCGGATATTCGAAAAGCTCCGCGCGGAATTTCCGCGTCTCGATATCCTCGTCAACAATGCCGGCATCTACGGCCCGATGGGCAATATCGAGGACGTCGACTGGGACGAGTGGGTCGATGCCATCAGGATCAATCTGCTCGGCCTCGTCTATGTCTCACGCGTAGCGATGCCGATGATGCGTGCGCAGCACTATGGCAAAATCATCAACATTTCCGGCGGCGGTGCGGCGAATCCCATGCCGGCGATCACGGCCTATGCGGCATCGAAGGCGGGGGTCGTGCGGTTCACCGAGTCGCTCGCACTCGAATGCAAGGACGATCATATCGACGTCAACGCGATCGCGCCTGGCGCGCTGGTCACGCACATGATGGACCAGCTTCTCGAAGCCGGACCGGAGAAGGTCGGGCAGCAATTTTTCGACCGGATGAAAAAGATAGCCGATGAAGGCGGCACGCCGCTTGACGTGGGCGCGGCACTTTGCGTCTTTCTCGGGTCGTCCGAGAGCGATGGCATCACCGGCAAGCTGATCGCCGCGCAATGGGATCGCTGGGAAGACTGGCCCAAACATCTCGATGAGCTCAACGCCAGTGATGTCTACACGTTACGGCGGATTACCGGTCGCGACCGGAACAAGCAATGGGGCGACCGGTGAGCAGTGGAGCGGGGGTAGCGATTGTTGGTTGCGGTTTGATCGGCCAGAAGCGCGCGAAGGCGCTCGGCGGCGCGCGTCTCGTCGCCTGCGCCGACATTGCGCGGGATCGGGCCGATCGGCTGGCGGCCACGGTGACGGGCTGCAAGGCGGTGACGGACTGGAAGGTGGCAGTGAGCGATCCCGCCGTCTCCATAGTCCTCATCTCGACCTTGCACGACACGCTTGCGGAAATCGCCCACGGCGCCGTGGCGGCCGGCAAGCATGTCCTGATCGAAAAACCGGCGGCGCGCCGCGCCGCCGAGCTTGCGGGGCTTGGCGAAGCGGCGGCCGCCAATGGCAGCCTTGTCCGGATCGGCTTTAATCACCGCTACCACCGTGCCCTGCAGAAGGCGCATGATCTCGTGACCTCAGGCGCGCTCGGCCCCCTGATGTTTCTGCGCGGACGCTACGGCCATGGCGGGCGGGTGGGCTATGATCGCGAATGGCGGTCCGATCCTGCTAAGTCGGGCGGCGGCGAGTTGATCGACCAGGGGCCGCACCTAATCGATTTGGCGCGCTGGTTTCTTGGGGATTTTGCCGAAGTCGATGGTTTCGCAACGACCTATTTCTGGGATATGCCGGTCGATGACAACGGCTTCCTGCTGCTGAAGACGGCAGAGAAGAAAGTCGCTTTTCTTCACGCCAGTTGCACCGAATGGAAAAACACATTCTCGCTCGAAATTTATGGGCGGGACGGCAAGATCGACATCAACGGCCTCGGCGGCAGCTACGGCACCGAGCGGCTGACGTATTACAAGATGCTTCCGGAGATGGGCCCGCCTGAAACAACGACGTGGGAATATCCGATGGCGGATAATTCATGGGATACGGAATTCGCCGAATTTCTGGAAGATATCCGGCTGAAGCGTCCGCCATCCGCCGGACTACGCGATGCCATCGAGGCGCTGACCATCATCGAAAAAATTTACAGGATGTCCGGATATGATCACCACGCGTAGCCCGCTCCGCATCAGTCTCGGCGGCGGTGGCACCGATCTGCCCTCCTATTACCGCGAGCACGGCGGCTTCCTGATCGCGGGAGCCATCAACAAGTACGTCTACGTCAACGTCATGCGGCCGTTCACGCAGGGCATCTATCTCAAGTATTCACATCTTGAACATGTCGATGCGGTCGACGAGGTCCAGCACCCGATCATCCGCGAAGCGATTCGGATGCTCGGCTTCAAGACACCGCAGGTCGAAATCACGACGCTTGCGGACATTCCGTCTGGCACGGGGCTCGGGTCATCGGGAAGCTTCACCACGGCGCTGCTGAAGGCGCTCTATGTACACCGGATGCGCCAGATCGAGCCGAAGGAGCTGGCGGAGTTCGCTTGCGAAATCGAGATCGATCGCCTCGGCGAGCCGATCGGCAAGCAGGATCAGTATATCGCCGCGTGCGGCGGACTGACCTGCTTTACGTTCCATCCGGACGACCGTGTCGATGTCGAGCCGTTGAAGATATCGATGGATACAAAATTCGATCTCGAAGACAATCTGCTGCTGTTCTTTACCGGCTTTTCGCGCAGTGCCGGGTCGATCCTGAAGGATCAGAACACCAAAACCAAGAGCAGCGATAAGGACATGATCGCCAACCTGCATTTCGTCAAAGAGCTTGGGCTGAAGAGCAAGGCGATCCTTGAGGCTGGCAAGACGGCGGAGTTTGGCGCGCTGATGCATGAACACTGGGAGCACAAGAAGCGCCGCTCCGGCGGCATGAGCAATCCGCAGATCGACCAGTGGTACGAGCTTGGCATGAAGAACGGCGCCGCGGGCGGCAAGCTTGTCGGCGCGGGCGGCGGCGGATTCCTGCTGTTCTACGCCAACGACCGTAACAAGCTGCGCCACGCCATGGCGGCGGCGGGGCTCGAGGAAGTCCGCTTCGCTTTCGACTTCGAGGGAACGAAGGTGCTGTTCTCATGAAGCTGCCGGTGGCCATCCTTGCGGGAGGTCTGGCCAGTCGATTGCGTCCTATCACCGAGACCATTCCCAAGGCGCTGGTCGAGGTGGCGGGCCAGCCCTTCATCTTGCGTCAACTCGATTATCTCCGGGGACAGGGCGTCAGCCGGGTCGTGCTGTGCGTCGGCTTTCTCGGGGAGCAGATCGAGGCCGTCGTCGGTGACGGCGCCGCCTGCGGTCTGTCGGTATCTTATTCACAGGACTGGCCGACGCTGATGGGGACCGGGGGGGCGCTGCGGCAGGCCCTGCCGCTTCTGGACTCCCAGTTTTTGGTCCTGTATGGAGACTCTTATCTGCCCATTGATTTTGCCTCCGTCGAGCGGGCGTTCCTGAACAGTGGTAAGCCGGCGCTGATGACGGTACAGCGCAATGCGAACCAATGGGACAAGAGTAATGTCCTTTTCGGGGACAACGTCATTGTGGAGTATAACAAGCGGGCGCCTACGCCGAGCATGAGGCACATCGACTACGGTCTTGGTGCCATGTCAGCCCAGGTGCTAGCGGACGAAAACACGACGGGGCCGTTCGATCTGGCCGACATTTATCACCGGCTGTCGCTGTCGGGACAACTCGCGGGTTATGAAGTTCACGAGCGGTTTTACGAGATCGGCTCACACAAGGGGCTCGCCGAAGCGACGGACTATTTCAAGGGCGGGGAAGAGTAATGGGTTACGCTGAGCAGCACATGCGTGAATCGGCCGAGATCATCGAAAAGATGGATGTGGCGCCGATTGAAAAGATGGTGGATCTGCTTGTCCAAGTGAAGGCGGACGGCGGGCGGATCTTCTTCCTTGGCGTCGGAGGCAGCGCCGGCAATTGTTCGCATGCGGTGAACGATTTCCGCAAGATCGTCGGCATCGAATCCTACGCGCCGACCGACAATGTGTCGGAACTGACCGCGCGAACCAATGACGAAGGCTGGGCCACGATCTTCGTGGAATGGCTGAAGATCAGCAAGTTGCTGGCCAAGGATGCGGTTTTTATTTTCTCCGTCGGCGGCGGCAATCTTGAAAAGAACATCAGCCCCAATCTCGTGATGGCCTTGCAGCATGCAAAGACCGTCGGGGCCAAGATCATGGGCGTGGTTGGCCGTGACGGCGGCTATACCGCCCAGGTCGCCGACGCCTGCGTGATCGTGCCGACCGTCAACCCGGAAAACGTTACGCCGCATTCCGAGGCGTTTCAGGCGGTGGTCTGGCATTTGCTTGTCTCGCACCCGAAGCTGAAGGCGAACCAGACGAAGTGGGAATCCGCGGTCGGGACGGTGAGCCCGACCAGATGAAATCGAGGGCGATCTTTCTTGATCGTGACGGCGTGCTGAATCACCCGGTGATCCGCGAGGGCAAATCTTACCCTCCGGCGCGGGTCGAGGATGTCGAGGTCTACGCGGGGCTGCGCGAGCAGCTCCAGCGTCTCAAGGATCGCGGCTTCGTCCTGATCGTGGTCACGAACCAGCCCGACGTGGCACGCGGAACGACCCCCCGGGAAACGGTCGAAGGCATCAATGGCCTGATCGCGCGTGAAATTCCGGCGATTGATCGCTTCATCGTTTGCTTCCACGACAACAACGACGGCTGCGATTGCAGGAAACCCCGGCCAGGAATGCTGCTGACCGGCGCCGCCGAATTCGACATTGATCTGGCGCGCAGCTACATGGTTGGCGACCGCCGCAGCGACGTTGAGGCCGGCATCGCCGCGGGTAGCCGAACCATCTTCATCGATCGTGCGTACCGAGAACCACCGCCCACCCAATACGACCACAGAGTTTCTTCGACACTTGAAGCGCTGACAATCATAGAGAGCGAGAGCGAACATGAAAAAAGTTGAAGACCTCAGCGTCAAGATTTTCGCCGACGGCGCCGACAAGGCGGGCATGTTGGAGATGTATGCAAAGCCGTTCGTCAAAGGTCTGACGACCAATCCGACCTTGATGCGCAAGGCAGGGATCATCGACTACAAGGCCTTCTCGCTAGATATTCTGAAAGCCATTCCGGACAGGCCGATCTCGCTCGAAGTGTTCTCCGACGAGTTTGCCGATATGGAGCGTCAGGCGCTGGAGATCGCGAGTTGGGGCAAGAATGTCTATGTCAAGATTCCCGTGATGAACACCAAGCGGGAAACCAGCTACAAGCTAATCGAAAAGCTGGCCGCCAAGAAGGTCAAGCTGAATGTCACCGCGCTGATGACCTTGACCCAGGTGCGTGACGTCGTGGCCGCGCTCGATCCGAATGTGCCGAGCTATGTGTCGGTGTTCGCCGGCCGTGTCGCCGATACCGGTCAGGATCCACTGCCGATGATGGCTGCGGCAGTCGAACTGCTGAAGGTGGCGCCGGCCTCCGAACTGATCTGGGCGAGCCCGCGCGAACTGCTGAATATTTTCCACGCCGACTCGATCGGATGTCAGGTCATCACCGTGACCAATGACATCCTGAAGAAGCTTTCGCTGGTCGGAAAGAACCTCGACGACTACTCGCTTGAAACCGTAAAGATGTTCGCTGACGATGCGATCGGCGCCGGCTTCAAGCTCTAGTCGGATCGAACAAAGCCAGAGTCCGGTTCTGCGTTGAGCGGAATCGAGGCTCTCCCATTTTCAGGAACGTTGGGACGCGTTGACAACGGCTTTCAGCCACACTGCATAGGGCTGCGCCAGCCACCATTTCAGCGGCACGCGTCCATGATATTTGCGGACGATTGCCATGGCTTCGCGGTAGTGCAACTGCCGTTGGGTATTGGTCTTGGTATCGGCGTGGTCGCGATTGAGCGCGACGAATTCATCGACGAATTCTAGCGGCGCAAAATTCTTGTACAGCCGCCACCACAGATCGTAGTCGATCGCCATCCGCAGGCTGTCGTCGAGGCCGCCGACGGCCTCCCACGCGCTGCGTCTCATCAACGTGCCCGGCTGCGAGACGATGCACCGCAAGGCGAGGCGGCGTTCGCTAAACGGCTCGACCCACACTGGCTGTCTCGCCCCCGTTGCCTCGACGTAATTCCACACCTTGCCATAGGCCGCCGGCGCGTCCGGCTGTCGCTCCAGCGCATCGACCAGGCGTTTCAGCCCACCGCCGAGCAGCGTGTCGTCGCTATTGAGCCAGCCGACATAGGGTGCCGTACCCCTGGCGATGCCTTCGTTGATGGCCGCAGCCTGGCCGCGATCGGCGTGGCTGCGCCAGCCGACAAGCCGGGTTTCGAATGTCTTGATGACATCGAGTGAACAGTCGGTCGATCCGGCATCGGCAACGAAAGCTTCGACCGGCAAACCCTGATCGAAAATAGAGGTCAGCGCGTCCTGGAGGAAGCGACCTTGATTGTACGAGGGGACCGCGATCGTGACAACGGGCGGTGTCGCCATCGTCAGCGTCTCATCCTCGCCAGGAAGTCGGCGTAGGCGAGGGTAAGCCCGTCACGAAGGTCGACTTGCGGTCGCCAGCCGAGACTTTTCATGCGTCCGACATCCATCAGCTTACGGGGCGTGCCGTCCGGCTTGGTGGTGTCGAAGGCGATTCGTCCCTGATAACCGACGACCTCGCCGATGGTTTTGGCGAGATCCCGAATCGAGAGGTCCTCGCCGGTACCGATGTTGATGTGCGACAACATAGGCTGGGTATTGCGCGCGTAGCTGTCCGGATCAAGCTCCATGATGTGCAGACAGGCCTCCGCCATATCGTCCACATAGAGGAATTCGCGCATTGGCGCGCCCGTTCCCCAGATTAGCACTTCAGGGGCGGCGTTCTGCTTGGCCTCGTGAAACCGTCGGAGCAGGCCGGGAATGACATGGCTGTTTTCGGAGTGATAGTTGTCTCCCGGACCGTAGAGGTTGGTTGGCATCACGCTGCGGTAGTCGGTGCCGTATTGACGGTTGTAGGATTCGCAGATCTTGACCCCGGCGATCTTGGCGATGGCATAGGGTTCGTTGGTGGGCTCCAGCACGCCGGTCAGCAACATATTTTCCGCCATCGGCTGAGGCGCTAGTCGCGGGTAGATGCAGCTCGACCCGAGAAACAGCAGCTTCTTCACGCCGGCATGCCACGCTTCGTGAATGACGTTGGCCTCGACCATCAGATTTTGATAGATGAATTCCGCGGGATAGCTATTATTGGCGAGAATACCGCCGACCTTCGCTGCGGCCATATACACCTGGTCGATCCGCTCTTCGGCAAAGAACGTCCTGACGTCGGCTTGCTGCACGAGGTCAAGTTCGTTACGGGCGCGCGTGACGATATTTGTATAGCCATGATTTTGCAGCTTGCGCATGATTGCTGAACCGACCATTCCGCGGTGACCAGCAACGAAAATCCTGTCGCTCTTAGACATCAGCCTACATTCTCGACGAGCGGGTCGCCCGTATGGGACGTGGTTTGGTTCATGCTCGCTCGCTTCGGCGAGCGAGTGGCTTCTTCGTAGATCGCAAGCATGGACGCGGCGCTGCGTTCCCAATCGAAATGCTTCGCCCGCCCGCGCGCGGCAAGACCTAGTCGATGCCGTTTGCCCTGATCAGACGCGAGGTCAAGCATGGCTTGCGTCCAGGGCTCCGGATCGTGTGGCGTGAGCAGGAGGGCGGCGTCGCCCGCCACCTCGGGCATCGAGGTTGCGTTCGAGGACAATGTCGGCGCGCCGAATTGCATACCCTCCAGCACTGGCAGTCCGAACCCCTCAAACACAGAGGGGTAAAGGCTGGCATAGCAATTGCGATACAGCCAGATCATCTCGTTGTCAGAGACATAGCCTGTCAAGATGACGCGATCGGAAATACCGAGCTTCGCCAGGTATCCCTTAAAATCCTCCATCAGCCAGCCTTTGCCGCCTGCCAGCACCAGCGGCATCGGGCGTCCGTCGGCTTCGAGATATCGCGCATAGGCCTCCACCAGCAGGCGCTGGTTCTTGCGCGGTTCGATTGTGCCGACGCTCAACCAGAATTCGCCGGCGCCGAACTGCTTCACTGCCGTAGGCGGCGAACCCTGCTGAATTGAATCATCGAAGCGAGAGCAGGGATAGACGACGCGCACGCGGTCGCTTGGGAAATGCGGGAAGAGCTTGAGATAGTGCGCGCGGGAATATTCTGAGATTGCCACCACCCAGTCGGCCGCTATGGAAGCACGAAACACACCGTCAAAGCAGCCGACCCGGTTGGCTTCGGTGGTCCAGTCAGGATTGAACGCGAACCCCATGTCGTAGAGCGTGTAAATCAGCCGGCTGGAGGCGAGCTGCACGGGCGTCCAGAAATTGTTCGAGTGAACGATGTCGGGATGGCCGAGGGCTATGTCTAGGTCGGCCTGATTCCAGAAATCGCGCGCAGTCTCTCGCGTTAAGTGGCGGGGGCCATAGCTCACGTGCTCTCCGCTATACGGATTCAATACCGGCATTTTTGCGTCGAAGTAGAAATCCCCAAAGCTTGGATGGAGCGCATAGCGATGCTGCGGAGCGATGGCAAGCATGGCCTTAATCATCGCGTGGGTATAATATCCACAACCTGCCTTTCCGGATCCCGTCTGGGAAATGTCAAAGTCGATTTGCATCCGATAGCTCTTGCAATGTTTGCCAAAGATTCGGGAATCGATCGGTTGTCGGATCCGTGCTGTGACTAACGGCTTGCATCTGTCGACGCCATCGAGAGTTTCAAGATGCGGATTCTTTCCTGCACCATCATATCGACGAGCGCGGAAAAATCGACTTTCGGGCGCCAGCCCAGTTCTGACTGAAGTTTCGAGGGATCAGCCCGCGTGAAGTGGCTGTCCACCTTGCGCAGCAGCAATGGATCGACCACGACGAATTTGGTCCAGTCGAGACCGCCGACCCTGAAGGCGACTTCGCAGAATTCCGCGATGGAGTGCGCATGTCCGGTTCCGACGACAAAATCCGACGGCGTGTCGCTTTGCATGATGAGGCGCATCGCTTCGACGAAATCCCCGGCAAAGCCAAAATCGCGCCGCACGTTGATGTCGCCGAGATACAGCTTGCCGTCGGACAGAATGGGCCTACCGCGTTCGTCTAGTTCGCGCGTTTCGGTCAGGCCGAGCGAAGCCGCCGCCGCGGCATGGGCGATCTTCTGCGACACGAAACCGAGCGGACGACGCGGACTTTCATGATTGAAAAGTATGCCGCAGGACAGGTGCAGCCCGTACTGCTGACGATAGGCGCCGATGATCTGGTGCGCGTAGGCCTTCGAGATTCCATAGGGCGATTTCGGATTGGCCCGGGTCTGCTCGTCTTGCAGTTGAGCGTGGCTATCGCCGTAGATCTCCGACGAGGACGCCTGAAACAGCCGCGTCGCCGGCAGTTCGCGGCGAATAAATTCGCAGATGCGCTGCGGGACCAGGCCGTTCAAAAGCCCGGTCTCGATCGGAATGTCCCACGACAATGCGGGCCGCGACACTGCCGCGAGATTATAGATTTCGTCCGGCTTCGATACGGACAGCAGGTTCTTGAGGAAGGTCTCGTCGGTGAGATCGCCGGTGTGCCAGGAAACCCGGCCGAGGCTAGGGTCCACCTGGCGCCTCGAATGGGCGAATACTTCGTAACCGCGCGACAGCAGCAGTTCAATGAGATACCAGCCGTCTTGACCAGCGCCGCCGGTGACCAATGCGCGCTTTCTCACGTGAACCTCGGACGTCATGCAACCAAGCCATAAGTGACATCACCGAGGTTTTCAAGACAAATACCCCGCCGATCACCGAATAGTATTGTTTTTATTGGGATTTTTTGACGACCTAGGTGAGGTCGGCGCTGGATTGGTGCCCCGACTCCAGCCGCACGCGCGGACTGCGGCGAGATGGATCACTATTTTGCGGCAAGATCGTAAAGCGGGTTCCGGAACAGGCTGGTGGAGTACCTGTTCCGACTGATCAGCGGCTCTTTCCATTGAAGCGGCTCCCGGCCGAAATACGCCGCGATCAGCCCGTCGCCGCTGAAGCTTTCATGCACGTCATGCTCCGCGAGAATGGTGCCGCCGAAGTCCCTGAGCATCGCAAGACAACGCTGATGGGTCAGCGGATCTCCGCTGATGTGATGGCTATGCGTCGAGAATATTCCAAAACGGATGACGTTGCCGCGAAGCAGCGCCTCGCACGACCGGATGATGGCAGTCTCCGCGCCCTGGGTGTCACAATGCAGGATATCGAGCTTTGAAATTCGGTACTCGCGCAGCAGGCTGGCGACCGAGATTTGCGGAATCCGGATATCGCCAGCGGATTCGGTGGCGAAGGTCATGGTGGAAATCGGTTCGGGGCCGACGCAGGCCTGCACGAACGTGATCTCTTGATTGTTCAGCGCTGCATTGGCGCGGCCGACGGCGATGTGGTTGGGGTCGGGTTCCATGACATAGGCCTGTCGCTGGTCGCCATGCTGCGACTTGAACCAAAGCGAATAGTAGGACCAGAAGCCGCCCAGTTCCAGCATGGTAGCCGTGGGTGGCAGATGCTTCAACACTTCATGAAAGACGACCTCTTCTTGAGGTTCGTGATGTCCGCGGAGCCTCTCGATGATCCCGGTCATCCATTCGCCATAGTAGCCGCCGGCAACAAC
>WNFF01006932.1_pt1 | contig 10575 bp, 8 predicted proteins | sample 5400441 | NCBI WGS metagenome assembly WNFF01 (sample SAMN13153345, study PRJNA577476) | soil metagenome | isolation source: 120 cm saprolite under Douglas fir tree site 2 hole 3 replicate 1 | place: USA:California | collected 2015-04-18
ACTCCACTTTTTGCTCGATATCTTTTTTCAGGTGCCGCGCAACGCGATTCATCCAAACGATCATCGTAACCACGAAGAAGGCGGCCAGGAGGTACATCAAACCTTCAAACCCGTCTTCGCTGATGCGCCATTGTTGCAAAGCAATAGCAATGCCCAGGCTCAACGCAGTGGCCGCCGCCACGCCATACCAGGCAAAGCGCGCCAGGTACGCGCGGCCTGTACGAGATAGATAAACCAGGATGATGCCGACTACGAGGGCAGCTTCCACACCTTCACGGAGAGCGATGAGAAAGGCAGCGAGCAAGGCGACTCCAGTTGAAAATCATTTGCAACTGCAAATCCCAGTTTACCCGCCCGTCCCCGCTACCGTCAAGCCGCTCTCCCCGCCCATTTCCTCGCGTAGAATGATGCTGTCCCGAGCCAGTCATCCATGACCCCAGCACCTTTTCGCCAAGCTGCGTCGCTTGTTTTGTCCCTGCTGCTTTGCCTCTCAGCTCCAGCGCAGCAGCCGCAGCTCTCCTCCGCCGCCCCCAACGCCATCGTCCGGCCGAGCCGACGGCCGCTTTGACGAGGCCCTGCTGGCCTACGACGAAGCGGCTCGCTTCGCGCCGCAGAACCTCGCGCTGTTCGGCCGGGGCGCCGCGCTGCGCTCCAGGCTCATCCGCGAACATGTGGACAAGGCTGAGCAACTGGCGCTGGCCGGCAAGCTCCCGCAAGCGAAAGAAGAGCTCAGCGCCGCGATGCGCATTGACCCCACCAACAAAATTGTGGCCGAGCGCTACGCGCAAATGGAATCCATGCGGGATGACGAGCCGCCTCCGGCCACCACGGAAATTTCCGGGCTGCCGCGCCTAAAACCGCAAAGCGGGCGGCGCACCTTTGACTTTCACGGTGATACGCGCAGTGCTTACGCGCAAGTAGCACAGGCCTTTGACGTCGAAGCTGCCTTCGACCCTGACGTGGTTTCGCGCCCGGTGCGCATGCAGCTCGACAATGTGGATTTCAACACCACGCTCTCGATCCTGGGTTCGACGACGGGGACCTTCTGGACTCCGCTGAACGCCACCTTGCTGTTTGTGGCCCCGGACACCCTGGAAAAACGCCGCCAGTTCCGCTTGCAGGCCGAGCAAACCTTTCTGCTGCCCTCTTCGGCGAGCCCGGAAGAAATGACGGAAGTGTTGCGCATGCTCCGCGAGATTACCGGAGCAACACACATCGACCTGGACAGCCGCAGCCACACCATCACCATGCGCGACGCTCCCGAGCAACTGGCGTTGGCCGCCGAGCTGATTCGTCAGGTCGATCGCGCGCGCGGCGAGGTTATGCTCGAAATCGAACTGCTCGAGGTGGATCGCAACAAGGCCCAGCAGCTCGGCATCAGGCCGCCTTCCTCCGCGCAGGCGTTTCTAATTAGCCCCAGCGACATCCGTTCGCTGCAGAAAGCTTCCGACCTCAACAATGCCCTCACCATTCTGGGGCAGCTTCTCAGCGCCAAGGGACTTTCCAGCATCCCGGGGTTTACTCTGCTCGGCGGAGGTTACACTACGTTTTTGCTGACGCTTCCCGGCGTCGCCGCTAATTTCTCCGATGCGCTCAGCCTCGTACAAAGTGGCCGCCAGGTCCTGCTGCGCGCACAAGACGGCAAACCCGCGACCTTCTTTGTCGGCGATCACTTCCCGGTCACCCTCTCTCTCTTGTCAGGCAGCCTGGGCGCCGCCACCAGTGCCACGACTAACAAAACTTCATTCTTTGGCGTGCCAAGTTCCACAACGTTTCCGGAAACCTCATTCGCGGCCGGCAACAATCCGGTGGCACTGGCGGCGATTGATTTCAACTTTGATGGTCTGCCCGACCTGGCGGTGGCCAATCAAGGCGACAATACGATCAGCATTTTGCTGAATCAGAACAACGGAAATTTCGCGCCCGCCACCAATTCTCCGTTCGCCCTGGCCAAAACTGAGACCGCGCCTTCCGCTATCGCTGCCGGCATTTTCGGGAACTCCGTCACCAGCGCCTCCGGCGTGGCCACGCCCACTGCCGACCTGGTCGTCGCCAATTCCACCTCCAACAACGTAACTGTCCTGCTTGGCAACGGCGACGGCACCTTTCAGGAAGCTGCGGGCTCTCCCTATCGCGTTGGCAACAATCCCAGTTCCGTGGTCGTGGCGGATTTCAACGGCGACGGCAATCCTGATTTTGCGGTGACCAATCAGGGTAATAACACGATCTCGGTCTTCAAAGGCGACGGCAAAGGCGGATTTACGGAATTTCCCGGCTCGCCCTTCGCTCTGAACAACACCTCCACCGTCTCCGAAAAAGGGCCGGTGGCAATGGTAACCGCCAATTTCCGCCGTGCGACCAATTCGACGAACAACAGCCCCGAAATCGACCTCGCGGTGGTAAATCGATCCACCAACAATGTCGCCATTTTGCTGAGCTCCGTGGACGCCAACTCCAACATTACTTTTACCGAGGCGGCCAACTCTCCCATCGCCGTGGGCCAATCCCCGGTGGCCATCGCCACAGGTGACCTGAATGGCGACGCGGTCCCAGACCTTGCTGTCGTCAACCAGGGCGACAATTCCGTTTCCATCCTCCTCGGAAGCAGCAACCTCAATGCCACCTTCGCCGCCGCCTCGGGATCTCCACTGCCCACTGCCGCAACGCCGGCAGGCATCGTCATTGCCAACTTCACAGGAGGCAACTTTCCGGCACTCGCGGTCACCAACAAGGGCCAGGGCACGCTGGGAATCTATCTGGGCCTTGGCGCGGGCACATTTTCCAATCGCATTGAAATTGCCACGCCCGCGAGTCCCAGCGCCATCGTCAGCGCCATCCTAACGTCCACCTCGCTACCCGACGTCGCGCTCACCGCCTTGGGCTCGACGCCAAATCAGGGCGTCGTCACCGTGATTCAGGACTCAGCATCTTTCGCCACCGGTACAAACACAGGTAGCGCGCAAACTCCTTACCCCGCTTCGGAGTTCATCGACCTCGGCGTGAAAGTAAAGGCCACCCCAACGCTGCACGCGCACCACGAAGTTACCCTGCAGCTCGAATTTGAAATCCGCGCGCTGTCTGGTGCGAATCTCAACGGCATCCCGGTTATTTCCAACCGCACGCTGACGCAATCCGTCCGCGTCAAGGACGACGAAACCACCCTCATTGGCGGATTATTGGACAACGAAGAAACACGTTCGCTGGTCGGCCTTCCGGGCTTCGCCAACCTTCCCGGACTCGGCTACGCTTTCGGCACCAAGAACAATACATCGAATAATACGGAGCTGCTGATTCTCATCACGCCGCGCAGGCTTCGCGATCCGGTCCGCAACGCCCGCAGCATCTTCGCCGGCCGCGGGGACACTACCGTTGGCCGCGGCGCCATACGAGGCAATGCACCGCAACAGTTGCCGCAAGCGCCACCGCAGCCCTAACGCGCGCTAGGGCAGCGGCTCGAACACCACAATCGGTTGATACGTGCGAGGCACCACGGCTTCGGCAATGGCAATCAAGCTGTTTTGCTGGCTGAAAACGCGCAGACGCGGCGGCCGTGGTTCGCCGCCATCCAACTGCGTCGTGGCACCAGGCGGAGGCTCAACACGGCCCGGCTGCACTTGCGCCAGCATCACATTGAATTTCGTTCCGTGCCGCACGCGCCGCTCGACAATCGGCAGCACATTCACGCGCGGAAAATTCGGCAGCAAATTCTCTAGCCGGATGATGTAGTCGGCGAATTTGCCCGCACGCGTCGCTTCCGCCAGCTCTTCGAGCTTCACTGCCTGCTCGAGCGAAAATTCCCCTACCGCCGTGCGCTCGATTTCCTCAAGATGCGCTCCGCATCCCAGCTTCTCTCCCATTTCATGCGCCAGCGAGCGGACATACGTCCCGGACGAACACTCGATGACGAACCGGGCGACGCTGCCCTCAATCTCGTTCAACTTGAACTCAAACAATTCAACCTCGACCGATTTTAGTTCGACCGGCTGTTTCTTGCGGGCCAGCTCGTACGCCGGCCGCCCTTTCACCTTCTTCGCCGAAAAGGCTGGCGGAGTTTGTTGAAACCGCCCGATGCGTTCGCTGGCTAGTTTCTCCAGCACAGACTTGTCGAGTGCAGGCGTGGCGTCCGGTCCTTGCGCCTCCCCGTCGGAATCGTACGTGTCCGTCGCAAACCCAAAGCGAAATCCTGCGGTGTATCGCTTGCGGCGTCCGGCATAAAACTGCACCAGCCGTGTGGCGCGCCCCAACAGCAGTACAAGCACGCCCGTCGCCAGCGGATCGAGCGTGCCAAGATGCCCGATCTGCCGAAAGCCCGCAAGGTGCCGCACCGCGTCCACAACGTCGTGCGATGTCTTTCCCTTTGGCTTGTCAATTACCAAAGCGCCATCGAAGAGCGCCGATTGCGGCTGTTTTGGCATGAAATCAGGGGTTGGAAATTAGAACTCAGAGATTAGAAGAAGGCTTGTCCTTCTTCATCTGCTTCAGGAGTTGCTCGATCCGTTCGACGTGCTCCTGCGAAAGGTCCAGCGTGAAGTGCAGCTCCGGCAAGCGACGCAACTGCAGACGCTCGATGAGCTCGCTCCGAATGAAGCCCGACGCATGCTCTAGCGCCTTGATGGCGTCCGCCTGTTCTTTGCTGCTGCCCAGCATGCTGACGAACACGCGCGCGTGCCTCATGTCCGGCTGCACGCGCACTTCGCTGACCACCACCGTGCCTTCCAGCCGCGGGTCCTTCAGCTCCCCGGCCAGCATGGCATTGATTTCGTGCGCAATTTCCTCGCCCACACGTTCATGACGGTGATTTGTAGGACTCATCGCAAGCCTTTAAATCATTTCCACGACGTGATTCACCAGGACCGGACCCAGCAGCCGGTCCGCTTCCCTTAGCACCAACTGCAGCGACTCCTCCACGTGCTGTTCGGCTGTGGACAGCGTAACCACGCCGATGATCGAGCGCTGCCACACCTCCTGATATTCCATCTCCGCCACTGCGACGTTGAAATGCCGCCGCAGCCGGTCTTTCAAGCTGCGCACGATCTGCCGCTTGTCCTTCAGCGAATGTGCGTCCGGAATGTGCAGCTCGAGGGTAAGTAGACCGACCGGCATGAGCGGCTCCGCGGGACGGGTGTGCAGTTATTTGCGCGACGCGGGTGCGGTGCTCTGCGCTGCGGCTTCCGCCGCGCTTAGCTTCGTCACCTGGAAGCATTCCAGTATATCGCCGACCTTCACGTCGTTGAAATTCGCGATCCCGGCCCCGCACTCGAAGCCCGTGCGCACTTCGCTGGCGTCATCCTTGAAGCGCTTCAGCGAGCTCAGCTTCGACGTGTACACGATCGCTCCGTCGCGCACCACGCGTACCTGCGCGTCGCGCTTGAGCACGCCGTCCACAACGTAGCAGCCCGCCACCGTTCCCGCGCCCTTGACGCGGAATGTATTGCGCACTTCCGCGCGGCCCACGTACGTCTCCTGGATCACCGGCTCCAGCAGGCCTTCCATCGCCTTCTTAATCTCGTCGGAGACTTCGTAGATGATGGTGTGCGTGCGAATGTCCACGTGCTCTTGTTGCGCCAGGTCCATGGCCTTGCGGTCCGGCCGCACGCCAAACGCAATCACGATCGCGCCCGATGCCGACGCCAGCAGGATATCGTTTTCCGTCACTGCTCCGACGCCCGAGCCGATAATCTTCAGCTTCACCTGATCCGTCGAAAGCTTCGGCAGCATTTCGCTGAGCACTTCCACCGAGCCCTGCACGTCGGCCTTGATCACAATTCCCAATTCCTTGACGTCGCCCGACTTCAACTGCTCGTGCAATTGATCGAGCGTGATGCGCGCTCCGGAAGTGCGCGCCATTGCCGCGTCGCGCTGCTTGCCTTGCCGGTATTCGACAATGTGCCGCGCCTTCGCTTCGTCGGTCACCTGGAAGTTGTCGCCCGCTTCCGGCACGCCCTGCAAACCCAGCACTTCCACGGGCGTGGACGGCGGTGCATCCTTCACGGTGCGCCCGTGATCGTCAAACATGGCCCGCACTTTGCCAAACACCGCTCCGCAAATAAAGAAATCACCGGGCCGCAGGGTTCCATTTTGCACAAGAATCGTCGCAACCGGCCCGCGGCCTTTGTCGACGCGCGATTCCAGCACCGTGCCGGTCGCCGGCGCATCCGGATTCGCCTTCAGCTCGCGCAGGTCCGCCACGAGCAGCAAAGTTTCCAGCAACTTCTCAATCCCGGTTTTTTGTTTCGCCGAAACTTCCACGAATTCCGTGTCCCCACCCCATTCCGCCGGCAGCAACCCATTGTCCGCAAGCTGGCGCTTCACGCGCTCTGGTTGTGCTTCCGGTTTATCAATCTTGTTGATCGCCACCACGATCGCCACGTTCGCCGCTTTGGCGTGATCGATCGCTTCTTTCGTCTGCGGCATGACTCCGTCGTCGGCAGCCACCACCAGCACCACAATGTCCGTCACCTTCGCGCCTCGCGCGCGCATGCGCGTGAACGCTTCGTGGCCCGGCGTATCGATGAACACCACGCTGCGATTGTTCACCTGCACTTTATACGCGCCGATGTGCTGCGTGATGCCGCCTGCTTCGCCTGCCGCCACGTCTTCGCTGCGAATCGCGTCCAGCAAGCTCGTCTTGCCGTGGTCCACGTGTCCCATCACCGTCACCACCGGCGGCCGCGGCTTCAGACTCTCCTTGGTCTCTTCCTTGGCAACCTCCAGCACCATCTCCTCTTCCAGGGAGACCACGCTGACCACACCGCTGAACGCTTCCGCCAGCGTCGTCGCCGTCGGCACGTCCAGCGCCTGGTTGATGCTGGCAAACACGCCGCGATCCAACAACGTCTTCAGCAAATCCCTCGCGCGCACATCCAGCTTCTCTGCTAGCTCGCGAATGGTGATGCCCTCGGTAATCGTCACATCGCGCGGCGCACGCGGTTCCGGCGGCGCAATTACCGCCGCTGCTGCTCGACCTGCTCCCGGACGCTGCCTCGTCGGGTGTAGCTTGCGCTCGCCCTCGATCTCTCGCTTGTCCAGCACCGGACGCTGTCGCTGCGTCGGCCTCCGCGTATAGAGCGGCTTGCCGGGCTCAGCCTTCGGTGGCACTTTGTCCAGCGGCAGCGGCGGCAACATCCCGGGACGCCCCGGCGCGCGCGGCCCAGGACGCGTGCCCGCGGACACCCCGCCGCGTCGCTGCTCAAATGTTCTTGGCTGCCCTGCAGGTCCGCCGCCAGAAGACCCTCCGGATCCACCCGGCCGCGAAGGATACGATCGCCCGCCTTGCCCCGCTGGCATCGGACGCATCGGCTGACCCGGACGCGGTCCGCCTTGCCGCTGACCTCCCGCGCCTGTGCCCGGAAGCGGTCCGCGATTCCCGCCGGTCGGCATCGGCGGACGCGCCGGAGCCGCCGCTGCTGGCCGCACCGTCGATGGTTGCCTGCCGGTGCCGTGCCCAGGACGTGACGCAGGGGTCCCCGCCGCCGGCCGTTGCGCAGGAGCACCAGTTGGAGCAGAAGTTGTTGGAGCCGAAGATACAGCTGCAGGCCGTGCAGCCGGTGCCGCAGGACGAATCGCAGTCGCCGCAGGTGCGCTCGCGGGAGGTGCGCTCGGGGCAGGTTTCGCCGCAGGAACCGTAGTCGCAGGAGCCGCTGCGCTTGCAGGAGGAGCCGCAACCGCAGGTGTCGCCGGGAAACCAGCAACCGGCGCTGCCGTTCCAGCTATGGCCGCCGGCGCCGCAGGTGTCACAGGCTTCAGTGGCGCAACCGCAGGCGTTGTAGGCGCCGCAGGCGCAGCCGCCGGACGCATCCGCGCCGCTTTCGCCGCCGCATCCTTCGCGTCCTTGTCCGCCTTGGCCTTCGCTTCTGCCGCTGCTTCCGCGTCCGCTACGCCCTGGAGATGTTTGCGCACCTTCTCCGCAACATCCGCGGGAATGGAGCTTGAGTGCGTCTTCCTTTCCGTGACGCCGTATCCGGCCAGCAGGTCAATAATGGCTTTTGCCTTGACCTCCAGCTCGCGCGCCAGCTCGTTAATTCGGACTTGGTTTACGTCTGACATGCTTATTAAGACTTTGCCTCTTCCGGCCGCTCCGCGTTGTTCTTGTCTTCCGCGGACTCAACCTCTTCTACATTTTCGTTTTTCGCTTCAGATTCTTGCTCGGCTTCCGGAGCTTGCTCGCCTTGGTGAGCCGCTTCGACGGCTTCCTCAGGTGCTTCCACCACGCCTGCTTCCGAAGTCTGCTCGCTTTGGTGAGCCGGCGCGCTCGCTTCCCCCGTCGTAGCCGTTTCTTCCGCGGCGCTTTGCTCTGTTCCAGCGTCTTCCGCAAGCGCGTCGGTATTCTCCACCGCTTCGCCCGCCGTCGCCGCCGCTTCGCCGCCACCTTCGTAGAAGCGATTCACCGCCTGATAAATCTTGTCCACCATCTTCTCGCCGATGCCCGGAATCTCCATCAACTGCTCCGGCGTCATCCCCGCGAGCTTCTCGACATTGGTGATTCCCGCGGCCTCGATTTTCTCGATGGTCTTCGGACCCACGCCCGCCAATGCAGTCAACGGCGTCGTCGGCGCGGTCAGCGCCGTCATCTGCTCTTCGATCTCGCGCCGCTTTTCTTCCTCGCTCTTGATGTCGATGTCCCAGCCGATCAGCTTGCTGGCCAGCCGGACGTTCTGCCCCTTCTTGCCAATGGCCAGCGAAAGCTGCGAATCCTCCACGATCACTTCCAGCTTCTTTGTTTCCGGATCGACGATCTGTACGCGCGTCACTTTCGCCGGGCTCAACGCCTTTTGCGCGAACGCCACCGTCTCTTCGCTGTACGGAATGATGTCGATCTTTTCCCCGCGCAGCTCGCGAATAATGGACTGCACGCGCATGCCCTTCATGCCCACGCACGCGCCTACCGGATCCACATCTTTATCGCGGCTCATCACCGCTACCTTCGTCCGCTCGCCCGCTTCCCGCGCCGCAAAGCGAATCTGCACCGTGCCGTCGTAAATCTCCGGCACTTCCATCTCGAACAGCCGCTGCACCAGGCTCGCGTCTCCGCGCGAAACAATCACTTGCGGGCCCTTCGCCGCGCGGTCCACCATCTTGATTACCACGCGCAGCCGCTCGCCGATGTTGTACGTCTCCAGCTTCGATTGCTCGCGCTTCGGCAGCCGCGCTTCCGTCCGCCCCATATCTACTATCAGGTCCGGCCCTTCCGCGCGCTTCACAATCACCGTCACCAACTCGCCCACGCGGGTGTGATACTCGTTGTAAATCGTGTCGCGCTCGGCTTCGCGCACTTTCTGCAGGATCACCTGCTTCGCCGTTTGCGCCGCAATCCGCCCCAGCACATCGATGGGCTTTGTGGTAAGAATCTCCGTGCCGATCTCCGCGCCCGGGTTCTTTTTCTTGGCCTCCGCCAGCGCGATCTCGTTTTTCGGGTCGGTAACTTCCTCCACCACCGTCAGCACCGAAAACACGTCCACTTGGCCCGTTTCCGCATTGAATTTCCCGCGCAGGTTCTCTTCCGTCTTGTAATATTTCCGCGCCGCCACCACCATCGCGTCTTCAATCGCAGACACCACGATTTCCGGCTCGATATGCTTCTCGCGGCTCAGCATCTCAATCTGTTGATAAAGCAAATTCGCCATTGCTAGTTCCTAATCTGTGGTCTCTGTGTTAAGCTTTTTCCGTTCCTAAAACTCCACCACCAAATTCGCCTTCCGAATCCCCTCCAAGGGAATCTCCACCACCCGCGGCTCTTTTCCCTTCAACTCCATCCGCACTTTCCCGCCCGCGAAGCCCGCCAGCCGCCCCTCAAAAAACTTCGCATCCCCAATGGGCTCGCTCGTCGAAATCTTCGCCAGCCGCCCGGTGAAGCGCTCAAAGTCTCCCGGCTTCTTCAGCGCCCGGTCCAGCCCGGGAGAACTCACCTCCAGGATGTATCCCGCCGGCCCGTCCACCAGGTCTTCCACATCCAAAATCACACTCAATTGCTGGCTCACCCGCTCGCAATCCGCGTGGCTAATCTTCGGGTCCGGATCGCCAGCCAAAATCTCCGCTCCAGCTACCTCCGCGCCCAGCACGCCGTCCGGAGCCGCCACTTTTTGCGGTACCCGATCGATGTAGACCCGCAAAAACCTTTGCTTCCCTACTTTCCATTCCACATCAACGACTTCCAGCCCCTCTGAGCGCGCCACCCGCTCGGCGGCTGCGCGAATCCGCTCCAAATTCACGTGGAGACTCCCCGGGCAAGGCCGGTATCAAGTGCACCCCAACCGGCGTCAACAAAAAAGTGGGCTTGCGCCCACTCATCGGTGCGACCGCTTCAGAGTGAATTACGAGTATATTCCCGCAGCACGGCAAAAGCAAGGCACGTAGCCCACCGTGGTGGGCAAGCCACCGCCCCGTTCCGGAAGTCGTGGAAGCCCCTGACAGTCAGGGAGCGGCGTCTTCAGGCGCCGCGGAAAGCCCTCGCCAAGCAAACGGGCTTTAGCCTTGGTTCCCTTCTCCCCACTCGCCCCCCGCCGACCTAGCACATGATTCACTCAACAAGCCGGCTTCCCCTCAGTGCACCAACGCCCCGTAGACAAGTTCCCGCAT
>WNFF01011438.1_pt1 | contig 10573 bp, 11 predicted proteins | sample 5400441 | NCBI WGS metagenome assembly WNFF01 (sample SAMN13153345, study PRJNA577476) | soil metagenome | isolation source: 120 cm saprolite under Douglas fir tree site 2 hole 3 replicate 1 | place: USA:California | collected 2015-04-18
ATTCAGCCCAGCGGTCTCCCACGTCGCTTTGGAGTCCGCCGTAGGGTCGCCATGCGTCCCCCGGGCGAATCGGACGTCGCCCTGCACGAGACTCAGGCGGATGATGCGGGCATGGCTGGAATCCGCTGCGGCGGGATGCGCGCCGATGAATAGCGAAGTCGAGAGAATGACCAAAATGGAAGGAATCAGTTTGCTGGAAGACATGGTCACCCCCCACGGGGACAAAGCCTGAATCGTTAGACGGTTAGAAGAACGGGCAGGTTGCGCGCAATGTGCCCTGAACGTATCGTCTCGCCCGGGGATGGCGGCGTCAAGGGGGGAGACTGCGCCACGGTTTGCCGCGAAGTGTTAAGATTTCCGTCCGGAAAAGACCATGACACGAATCGCATCACGCGTTTCCCAACTGAATGGCGAAGGCGCGCTGGCGGTATATTCGCGCGCTAAAGAACTCGAACGGCAGGGCCGGTCGATCATTCATCTGGAACTCGGCGAACCGGATTTTCATCCCGCCGCGCCGGTCGTGGATGCGCTGCGCAATGCCGTAGCCGCTGGGCGCGACCGCTACTGCTCCACGCGGGGCGTGCCGGCTCTGCGCGAAGCGATCGCGGAGTATTTGAAGCGCACGAGACGGTTGGAAGTTGCGGCAGAGCAGGTCCTGGTGGCGCCGGGATGCAAAATGGCACTCTCGCTGGCGATGATGGCGCTTATTGAGCCTGGGGACGAAGTGCTTTTTCCCGATCCGAGTTTTCCGATATACCCGTCGTTCACGCGCGGGTTGGGCGCAACGGCGGTTCCCTATGGGCTGGCGGAGAAAAACAAGTTTCAGCCTGACGTGGATGAGATCGCGCGAAAGATCACGCCGCGCACAACCATGCTGATCTTCAATTCGCCGAATAATCCGACGGGAACGGTTTTCAGCGATGCGGTTCTGGAGAAACTCGCCGGGCTCGCCACGAAACACGATCTCTGGGTTCTTGCGGACGAGATCTACGCGCGCATTTTGTTCAGCGGGGAATACAGGTCCATCTGGTCACTCCCGGGCATGGCGGAGCGCACGGTGATCATAGACGGATTCTCCAAAAGCTTTGCGATGACCGGGTGGCGGCTGGGGTACGCCGTGGCGCCCGTGGAGGTGATCGATGCCATGGACCTGCTGGTGCTGAACACTTTCACTTGTGCGGCGGAGTTCACCCAGGTAGCAGCCATAGAGGCGCTGCGCGATTCCACAAACGCCGTGGAGGCGATGGTGGCGGAGTACCGCAAACGGCGGGATCAGTTTGTCGCCGGGCTCAATCAAATCCCCGGATTTCGCTGCCAGACGCCGGACGGCGCATTTTACGCGTGGGTGAATATTGCTGATACGGGACTTTCCGCGGAGGAAGTGCAGAAGCTTCTGTTGGAGGAGGCGGGCGTGGCGGGAATTGCGGGGGCGGCATTTGGTCCGGGCGGCAAGAACTATCTGCGCTTCTCGCTCGTCAGTGCGCGGCAACTGCTTGAGGAAGCTTTGGAACGAATCCAGCGCGTTTCGGTTCACTGGCGAGCCGCGGTTTCGCGCTGATTCACGAATTTTCGATGGTTGCAGGGTAACCAGGAGCTGATGTGGAATCGGGAAAAATGAAACGATTGTTTCAGTTCAGCGCTGCTCTGCTGATTACCCTCGCGGGCACGGCCACGGCGTACGCGCAGGCGAGTCCGCTGCCCAGCGCCGACGTTAAGAAAATTTATGACCGCCTGCTGAAGCAGATCGATCAAATTCCGATCTACGACAACCACTCGCACGCAACATTCCCGGACGACTCCGACATGGACGCCATGGCTTCGGCCCCCGAGGAAAGCACGGTACTGCGCCTCCGCGATACCAATCCGGAATTTGTCGCCGCTGCTAAGGCGGTCTTCGGCTACCCCTATGATGATTTCAAGCCCGAACACGCAAAGTGGCTAATCGACAAGAAGAAGGCCGCGGAAGCGGCGGGCGGCACGGCGTACTGGGACAGCATCCTCGACAAAATGAACATCGAGACGTGCCTGGCGAATCGCGTAGCGCTGGCCCCGTACCTCGATCCTAAGCGATTTTATTGGGTGTTCTTCGTCGATTCCTTCCTTTTTCCTTTCGACAACCACAATCAGATCGCCAAGAACGGGGACATGGGCGTGTACATTCCGCTGCAAGAAAAAGTGCTGCAGCGTTACATGAAGCAGGAAAGCGCGAACGGCCTGCCCGCCGATTTGGCCGGCTACGAGGCATTCGTTCGCCAAACGCTCGCGGACAACCAGAAAAAGGGCGGAGTGGCCATGAAATTTGAGGCCGCTTATTTCCGCACTCTCTACTTCCGCGATCCGCCGCGAGAGAAAGCGGAGACGATTTATGCCCAGTTCCGCGCCGGTGGCGCGCCCTCTGAAGAGGACTATCGCACGTTCCAGGATTACGTTTTTCGCGTGCTGATCGACCAAGCGGGCAAGCTGAAACTCCCCGTACATTTTCACAGCGCCGTGGGCACTGGCGATTACTTCAGCCTGCGCAACGGCAATCCCCTGAATCTGGAAAACGTGCTGCGTGACCCGCGCTACAGCAACGTGAATTTCGTGTTGATTCATGGCGGCTATCCCTACACCCTGGACATGATCTGGCTGACGGCCGCGAAAAATGTCTACACCGACTCCTCGCTGATGGGATATTACGTTTATCCCTCGGAGTTGAAGAACATCCTCAAACAGTGGATTTCGTTGTACCCCGAGAAAATCATGTTCGGGTCGGACGCCTTTCCGTTCAACGATGCAGTCGGCGCGGAAGAGACTTTCTGGCTGGCGGCGCGCTCCGCCCGGACGGGGGTGGCTGCGGCGCTGGCCGAACTCGTCGCCGAAGCCGCCTTCACGGAAGAGAAGGCGCTCGAGCTGGCGCGCCTGTACCTGCACGACAATGCGGCAAAACTGTATGGAGAGAAGAAATGAGCACCTTGGCGAAATCGAAGCACGTCGCATGGAAAAACGTGGAACGCGAGCAATTGAACCCGCTCATCGACCGCGAAATGCTGGTCGGCGATAAAATCATGCTGGCACGGGTGCTGATGAAGAAAGGGGCGCACGTGCCGTTGCATCACCACCACAACGAGCAGGTTACCTATATCCTCGAAGGCGCGCTAAAGTTTGCCATCGATGGCAAGGAGATCGTCGTTCGCGCCGGCGAAGTGCTGTGCATCCCGCCGCACATGCCCCACGAAGCCTGGGCTTTGGAAGATACCGTGGACCTCGATGTCTTCGATCCGCCGCGCGAAGACTGGCTGAACAAGACCGACGATTATTTGAGGCACGGCCGCTAGAGTTCGGCCAGTCGCCGAATCCGCGGAGTGCTCCAACTTTCTCGATTGCCGGACTGCAGACCGGAGATCCTCTCTTTCCTCTCTTGCTCCATTTCAGCGAAAGAGCATAGACAAAGGGCCATGGTGTTGTTTACCGTAGCTACGTGGCTGAATCCATGAGCGGGGCCAGCCCTCTGAGGGGAGTGTCATGAAGAGGCAATTGGTATCGGCATTTCTGCTGCTTGGGAGCGTGGGTGTCGCGCGGGCACAGGTAAGCGCGCCAACTTTAAATATCGACAGGGGAAACGTCGCTCCGGACTTCTCGGCGACTTCCGCCGGGAAGGCCACGCTTCTCAGCGACCTCGCCGCCGCGGACGCGTTTTCCGCATCGGCAGCCAAACCGGCAGACACGTTCGCAGCGCCGGTTGTCGCAACGGCCCTGGCGCTGCCGCTCGAAAGCGCCGACCCGGCTTCGCCGCCACCGCAGCCGAAGTTCCTCTATGGCGGCCGCGATGATTACCGCTGGGAGCTGGGTCTCGCCGCGAGCATGTTGCGCTTCCAATCCTCGGCCTTCAATGCCACCGCCGTCGGTATCAACACTTCCGTGGTTTACTTCACAAACGATTGGTTCGGGGTCGAAGGCAACATTAGCGCCGTCTTTGCCCCGACGATTTTTGCCAACGAACACGTGAAGATTGCAACCTATGGCGCCGGCCCAAAGATCGCCTGGCGGCAGAAACAGTGGGAACCCTGGCTGCACGGAATTTTTGGCGGCGCTCACGAACAGCCGCAGGTCGCGGGACAGAGCCGCAACTCTTACGCCATCAAAGTCGGCGGCGGTGCGGATTACCGCTGGAACCCGCGCATCTCATTCCGCTTGGAAGCCGACTACGTGCGCACCGGCTTCTTTACCCAATCGCAGAACGGCTTCCAACTTGCGGGCGGAATCGTTTTCCACTTCTAGAACGGGGCCCCGATTAAATGGACGGGTCCACGGCGAACTCTCCTCAATCCTGCGCAGAAACGCCGGTAAGAATCATTGTAGAACCGTACCGAAGAAGACATTTCTACCACCGCGCAAGTCTCTCCCGTAGGATACAACGATTGTCAGACTTCCCAGGATTCGGACCTTGCATTGCGCGCCGGTATCCCAGAGCCAGCGCCGTGAGCCGAAAAGACCCGAGGAATCGGCTACCGCGCCATGGTCGAGAAATGGGCCGAGCTTCAGGGTGAAGAAACCGTTTTGATAGATGTTCTTGTCCATCTCCCAATTGGCAAGAAAAAACCGGCGTCCGAGCGGAGCAGCTCCCTTGCGGCCGTCAATGGTTCCGGCGTGACCGCGAAGCCAGAGGTCGTTGTCGCGTTCGACGCCCAGTTCGAAAAGTTCATCGAGAGTAGCTTTGCCTGCGGTCGCGCCTGAGCGAATCTGCGTTTGCATCTCATAGTCGTCGCCCTTTGCGCGCGGAAACCAATGCGCGCGGAGCGATCCGCGGACCGTGGCGAACGGTCCGAGACCATCGGCAAACTCGCGGCCGGCCTTTGCCTCGGCCGAGGAATCCAACATGAAACGGCGCTCCGGCACGCGCACCAGGATTCGCTGGGCGCTCAGCCGTCCTGCAACAGAGGTGGCGGCGGTGAAGAAGGCGCGCTCGGCGGGTGAAGTGTGACCGCCGAGATTTCGAAAATTCCGATTGGCGATCTCCGCGCCGGCACTCCAGCTCCAGCGGCCATTCACAATGGAATGGGCTTCCACTCCAGCTGCAGCGCGGCGCATGTTCAAGTCCGTCAACGGCGTGCCTGCGCTATAGAAAGTTTGTGCCAAATTCCAATTTTCGTTGCGCGCATCGGCGTAAAAGCGCAAGCGCAGGCTGGGATCGCCGTAGAGCGGCATGGAGAGCGCCAGAGAGATGCGGCGTTTTTCCGAATCCCATCGTGCGAGTGAGGTCAAATTCACGGCATCGCGGCCGAGATTGAAAAGCTCCGGATAGACCGTAGCGTAAGGCAAGCCGCTCAAGAGCGAAACGATGCCTTCTATTTTGGAATCGCCCCAACCGTTTTTCTCCGCCAGATGGAGAGTGAGGTCGTAATTCCCGGACTCCCCCGGAGAGAGTTCGAACCGCCGAGTCGAGAAAACGCCCAGATTGTCCAGCCGTGACTGTGTCGCGAGCAGCGCATCTGCCGTCAGGACTTGAGGAGCGTTAAAAGCCAGCGCACGGTTCCGGAGGGATTCCTTCAGCCGTAGCGAAGGCGCGAAGGCCGCACTCCGCAGGCGCGGTTTGTCTTCGGGATTCCAGTACTTCAGTGCTGCTTCGAGGTTGCCTTCCAGGAAATAAATCGTGGCGAGAAACTCGCGCGAGTACGCATCTTGCGGGTTCAATCGCAGCGCCCCATGTAGATTGTCTTTCGCGGCTCGAAAATCCTTTTGCTTGTACGCGATTCCGGCCAGCTCCACGCGGAACCTCGAATCATTCGGTGCCTTGCGAGCTCCAGATTCAAACGCCAGCTTTGCTTCGCTCCATCTTTCCGAGCGCGCGAGAGCCAGCCCCACCAGGAAATCAAGTTCTGGTGATTGATCGGACGGGCCCCGGGCAATCGTGGCTGCCTGATCCCAGTGTCCCGTATCAAAGGCACCTTGTGCCGCAGCAAGACGGGCCTCTTCAGAGGAGCGACTCTGGGCGAACGCCGGAGAACCCAACATCAATACGACGACTAAAAATGGGATCACACGGCCTTTTCGGGGAGAGCCAGCAGCATCCAATTGCGGTTCGGCCGCCATTCCTTTTCGAAATCCGCGCGTTCGATTCGGAGAAGTTTGCCACGCGCGGGGTCGTTAATGAAAACGGCTCCGCTTTGCCAATCGATGCCGGTCACTACAACGTAGTGCAGGGGAGCTTTGGAGTTGCCCGGCTGAAGGCTCACGATCAGCGGCCGGCCTTGCTTGAGTTGCTCTTGGAGATCGTTCCAGTCTCCGTCGAGAGGAAACACTCGAAAGCCCGAATCTTTGAGATAGGCTTCCATATCGGAGGCATAAATCCCGCGGGCCTTTCGTGAAAAAAGCTGTTTTTGAATCGCGGTGGCGTCGGCGCGCTGCGAACCCACCGGTGCGCCATGGGCGTTCCAGTATTGCAGGAGCATGGAGATCGCCGCCGACCCGCAACCGTCCTCGCTCTGTTTCACGTAAGGCACATCGAGCCACACTCCTGCTGTTCCCTGTTGCGCTGGATGAATCGAATACCCCAGGGACAACAGGAGGAGCATGCCGCAAGCGATGCGATTCGTTCGCGTAAACCAAGACTCCCGTGCGCGAGAATTAACGAAGCGCGACCGCCAGGACGATGATGGCCAGGGCAATCACGATAATCCACAGCAAATCCCGATCGGAGATGCGGCCTGCTGCAAAATCGCTCTGCGCCCGACGAGAGCGCTCGGCCAGCCTGGCAAGATCTTCGTCGTTCAATTGTCCAACGGCCCTATCGACCTGCTGATAGTCGAGGTTTGAGGATTTCAGGGCCTTTTGGGCGGCGTCGGAAGAGAGCAGTGTTCGAACGGCTTCTTCGTTTGTCTGGCGCGTCTGGGCCGGCCGCGCGGCATCCTTGTTCAGCTCGCTGAGAGAGACGACATGTTGCTTGTCTTGGGCTCCCGCTGGGACTCCCGCCAGACCAAACAGAACGGCAAGCGCCGTCACCGACACACACACCTTCACGCGAAAACGCATTCTTCCTCCTATGGTTAGCTGGGTGAAGCCAGTTTACGGATTCCCTCGCATTGTGACAAGAAGCTTCTCGGAAATTTTCCGCCAAAAAAAAGCGCGAGGAGGGTGCTGTTCACTTTGCCGGCAACGGCTGCTGGTATTTGGCGGCGTCCACGGACTGCCATTCTCCTTTGATAATGCCCGCCCGAATCTGCGCGGCGGTCTTGCCTTTGCGCGATTGTTCGTAACTGTAGAAGTCTTCATACATGCAGATATTGCATCCAGCGCCGTGTTTGCTGGCGAAGCAATCGAGCAAGCTGCCGTGCCCCTGGCTGCGGTCGCAAGCAGGGCTGCTGGTACAGCGTCTTCTTGATCTTCGCGGTTACCGCGTATGCATTTTGTACGACGGGATCAGGGAAGAGTTCGGGGTTCACCGTCGCGGGAAGCGGACCCTGCGGGGCCTGCGCATGATAGGCGGGCACGGATTCATCGGCTGTCGTCTGCGGCGGATTCGTGCCTTGTGACCCTTTCGAAGCGGCCTGTTGCGGAATCAGCACCAGCCCAAGCGCAAAGCCAAAGAGTGCCGCGGCGCTCAATAATCTCCAGATTCCATTTCCATGCATACTCCCCCCGTTCTTCGCTCAACCGCAGCACCGCCGCAGCCTCTCTACTTTAAGGCTGCCGAACGCGAATTTCCAGTTCGCCGCGCGTGAGATGAATTTAAGAGAAACGATCCCGGCAACCCGACGACGGCAATTCGAACCGCGGCGGGTTTGGTCACCTCCATGACCTTGTCGCCGTTCAGATTGTAGACCTGGCTGTTGGCGATGAAGAAGGAATCAGCTCCGTGGATGGCCCGGGTCGGCGGTTGCTAGATGAACGCGGCCTCAACTGCAGCATACGCGGGAGGCGGCGTGGAAGCCTTCGCTTCGAGGTGCTTTGCTCGAAGATGGCGCTGGACGCGGCGGCCCCAGCCCCTTACAAACGAGAAGTTCAGCGCGCCGCCGATAGCCGAGCTGGCGAGAGGAATCATGCGCCCCGCCCACTTTTCGGCCGTCTCCGCGCCAATCTTCGCGGCGAAGCGTTCCGCGATGCGCGGGACGAGTTTCTCGAGAATCTGCTTCTCGGCTAAATCCTTGCCGTAGTCGATGCCGGAGGCAGCCGCGGCCGCCTTCCACATTTCAATCCGTTGATCGCGGCCGTGAGCTTCAAACCCGTAGAGCAGAGAGAGGCGTTGGATGAGCCGCAGCGTGATCACGGTGAGCAGGCTGGCGTCCGGCAAAAACGTGATCATGCCGCCGAGGCCGAATCCCGCCCCTTCCACAAGCGCCAGGCGCTCTGCATCGCGAATCAACGCCGTGGCAATAGCGTCCAGGCGCCCCATTGGGACGTCTTTCATCCGCGCGAAGTCCTGAATCCACAAGCCGTGCTTGTTCGCGAGCTGACGCCGGAAATCTTCCGGGTCAATCTCGATCGAACGAAGCCCGCGGAGAACGCCAAAGCGCAGAAAGCGGCTGAAGGTACGTCCCGCCAGCGACCCCTTGACCGAGTTGTGTAACCCTGCCATGCCTATTAGCATCCTAAGGCGGATACAACCGTCTGGCAACCACCGCGTTGAAATGTGGTGCCAGCCCGGAGAAGCTCGGCAAGGGGGGGAGTTACCCGGAACGCGGCAAGAAAACGGGAGTCCTACTTGACGCGGCGCAGCTTTTCGGTAAACTGCATTTTTCTCTATGGCCACCATGCCACAATTCGTTCCGTCCGAAGTCGTGCATGATCTCGACTTCCCGCAGCGTGAGGCGGCGTTTTTCTACGGCCTCTTCTTACGCGGGCATTCCGCGGACAAGTTGCGGCAAGACATCGAAGTGCCCGCGGCGGTCCTCGCCAAATGGCACCGCGAGGCGGAACGCGACCCGCAGCTTCGTGACATCTTTGCGCGCATCGTGGATTACCGCCGGCACGTCCTGGCCATCTTCGATACCCTTGTGGGTTCGGATGGTCATCCCCAGCGCATTCAGTAGTCTCCCCGTTTTTGCGTGCTATCTACTTGCAGAATTGCCGACATCATTCTCGACTCAATCCCTTGTTTGGCGGCTGAGGTTTTCCCTGTACCTTCGTTCAGGTCAAAAACTGTCAGGCAACCAAACGGATTTGCTGGTGTTCTAACCGTTTTCGGGGGACAAGTCTCACAAAATGAAGGAGATTCCTCTGATTGACGCGGGACTAGACTGGGGTTAGAATCTGAGCGTCCTAAGAAGTTGAGGTGTCTTCATGTCAAGGGTAGTACAGACCCTGTTCGCTTCCATTTTTTCAATTGCCATCGCCATGCCCACGGTTTCCGCCCAACAGGGGCAGGACCCGGGGACTCCTCCAGCGCCTCAAAAGTTGGATAAAGAAACAAAGCGGAAGATGAAGAGGACGCTGAAGGAGTTGGACAGCGCCTACCGGCAATGGCTGTCGGAAGACGTGACCTACATTATTTCTCCGGAAGAGCGCAACGCATTCCTGCAACTGGACACCAACGAAGAGCGCGAACAATTCATCGAGCAGTTCTGGCTGCGGCGCAGCAGCAATCCCGACCTGCCGGAGAACGATTTTAAGGAAGAGCACTACCGGCGTATAGCTTACGCCAATGAACACTACGCTTCGGGCGTCCCCGGATGGAGGACCGATCGCGGGCGCATGTATATCATGTGGGGCCCGGCGGATGAGGTGGAGTCGCACCCCACGGGAGGAACTTACGACCGGCCGATGGAAGAGGGCGGCGGCTCCACATCCACCTATCCGTGGGAAACATGGCGCTGGCGGTATCTGGAAGGAATCGGCGAAAATATTATATTGGAGTTCGTCGATCCAAGTGGGTCGGGTGAATATCACCTGACGATGGATCCCTCGGAAAAAGACGCGCTCCTGCACGTGCCTGGCGCGGGCTTGAGTTTGATGGAATCGATGGGCATGGCGTCGAAGACTGACCGCTTCACGCGTTCCGACGGCACCAACCTGCCGAAGACCATGGGCGGTGAACCAGCCAGCATGAACGAGTTCAACCGGTTGGAGCTCTACGCCAAGGTCAATAAACCGCCCGAGGTGAAATTCAAGGATCTCGAGGCGGTGGTAACCTCCCGCATCGTCCGTGATCAATTGCACTTTAATTGGCGGACCGATTATCTGAAAGTGACGAATGACACGGTGCTCGTGCCCGTCACCGTACAAATCCCGAACAGTCAGCTTTCCTTTCAAGCCAAGGATGGAATTCACTCCGGGGTGCTCAATATATTCGGGCGTGTGACCACGCTGACCGGCCGCGTCGTGCAGACGTTTGAAGATTCCGTCACGCGCGATTTTCCGGATACTCTTTACCAGCAATCCTTGAAACTACAATCGATTTATCAGAAGGCTGTTCCTCTGCGCCCAGGCCTGTATCGGCTGGATCTGGTAATCAAGGATGTGAGGAGCGGAAATATCGGAGTTGTGAACTCGCGCCTGCAGGTGCCGCGATACGAGGATGACAAGCTGGAGGCCAGCTCCTTGATTCTTGCCGATCAAATCGAGCATGTTCCCGCGAAGCAAATCGGATCAGGGCAGT
>WNFF01005269.1_pt1 | contig 10569 bp, 10 predicted proteins | sample 5400441 | NCBI WGS metagenome assembly WNFF01 (sample SAMN13153345, study PRJNA577476) | soil metagenome | isolation source: 120 cm saprolite under Douglas fir tree site 2 hole 3 replicate 1 | place: USA:California | collected 2015-04-18
TTCCTGCTCAAGACGGACGACAATCCTGAGGGCATAGACCGGAGTGTCTTCGACGGCATCGCGGCGCGTCTCGCGGCTGACCGGCCGGCCGCGATGAAGGACTTCCTGGACCGCTCCTACAACGTCGATCTGCTGGGCGGCAGCCGGGTCAGCGACCAGGCGTGGCAGAACAGCTTCTACGTGGCCATCGCCGCGTCGGCCCACGCCGCCCTCGGCTGCGTCACCGCCTGCCTGGACGACTTCCGCGGCGACCTGGCCACGATCAGTATTCCCGTCCTGGTTATCCACGGCGACCAGGATCGCGTCCTGCCCTACGAGGCCACCAGCCGAAGGCTTCCCGCGCTGCTGAAGAACGCCCGCTCAACCGTCATCGCGGGCGGGCCGCACGCGGTCATCTGGACCCACGCCGACGAGGTCAACCGGGCACTGCTCGACTTCATCGGCCACCTGAGCCGGGCCGGCGGACAGCAGAGCGGGCCGGAGAACCCGCCGCCGAGCCGGTCGCAGAACGGACGGGCCGGCTGACCCCTGTCGGTCTGACCAGCACCATCATGCTCGTTTGCGGCTGGTGACACGTTTCTTACCAGCACGTCCGCCGTGAGTTCAGCCCTACCGAAGGTTCCGCATCGGGAACCCGCGACTGTCCCGGAGCTGGCCGTCGCGATCAGCGTCGGTTCGTGGCGAGGTACGTCGTGATGGTGGGGACGTGAGTCAGTCCCGCTGAGCTGGCTGTTCCACGCCACCGGCTGCGGGCACCTATGAGCGGTCCTACGGTGTTCAGGGTGAGTGTGAGCGCGGCGCCGCGAGACCGGCGTGCGGGCGGCCACCGGTCTGCCCGCTGGCCGCCACCAAGCCGGGTCGGCGGCTGTTACGGAGGGCGACAATTCGCAAGGCGCCATGGCCGTGCGCTGGGCCCTGCCGATTAGGCGTGGCTGATGTCCATGAGTTCTGCGTGGTCGATCACGTGCGGATCGCCCAATTCTGCGGCCACCCGGGCCGGCAGACTGTTGTCATTGACAACTGTGGCGTTCACGGGGTGGCATCAATGGTTGCGAGAAGGCTGACTACCTTTTCGCTGCCCTGGCCGACGCGCGCACATCGACCGGATCTCGGCTAGATGCTTAGGGTAGTCGTCACAGCGGCTGGGAGAAGTCGAGGACCAGGCGTCCGCGGACTCCTCCGGCAGTCAGCCGCCGCTGGGCCTCGGCGGCCATGGTCGCCGGCAGGACGTCAGCGACCCGGAGTGTCAGGACGCCGTTCTGGGCCTGGCTCCGGAGCCGGTCGAACAGGGCGGTGCTGGTGGCGGAGCCGAAGGATGAGACGGGGTGAATCACGATGCCCCGTTCGCTGGGCCCGGTCCAGCCCTTGAGCGTTACGAGTCCTCCGCCGTCAGCGACGGCAGGCAGGGCCAGGGCATCAAGCGCGGTAGTGTCGATCAGCCCTGGCGCTCCGTCGGGTAGCTGGCTGCGAATCGGGGCGGCGACGTCTCCGCGCCTGTCCACGACCACGTCGGAGCCGAGGGACCGGACGAGCTTGTCGTCCGAGGGAGCGACGTCGGCGAGCACGGTGAGTCCGTCCGCCTTCGCCAGCTGGATCGCGTAGCCGCCGACGGCGCCTGCGCCGCCCACGACGGCCACGGTCGCGGCCGGTGGCAGCGCGAGGGCGTCCAGGGACAGCCGGGCTGTGGTCGCGTTGAGGAGGAGTGTCGAGGCCTCGGGGAAGGAGGCACCGGGCGGAGCTGGCACCACCGAAGCTGCTGCGACCACGACCTTCTCGGCGTAGCTACCGCCGTGTGGCCCGAACGGGATGACGTAGGCGATGACGCGGTCCCCGACGGCGGGCCTTCCGTCGCTGTCTTCGCCCAGCTTGTCCACCACGCCTGCTGCGTCCATGCCAGGGATGTAGGGGGCAGCGCGGTCTGCCAGCTGCGCGGCCCGCCCGCCTGAACGAAAGGTGATATCTGCGGGGTTGACCGCCACCGCATGCACTCGGATGCGCACCTCGCCGGGGCCGGGCTCGGGTTCGGGCAGATCGACGACCTTGAGAACTTCCGGACCGCCGAACTCGGTAAGTCCGATCGCTTTCATCGTCGTACCGCCTTTCTGGCGGGAATTTCGGGCGTGGCTATGTTGGGCTCACCGGTGTCGTGAGCATCTACGGCAGCCAGACCAGCCCGCTGCTGGTCACCTGTCACGTGCCGGGGCTGCCCGGTGGATGCCCGCCGGGCTGGCAGCAGGTCAGCTCCGTCCGGCGGCAGGGTCGAACTCGTGCCTTCGATGTCGGTGTCGTTACAGTCGACGGCGATGCCGAAGAGGGTGTTGGCCGTGGCTGGTGGCCCCGTTCCACGCGCAGGGGGTGAAGTGGCTCGTCAAGGCGGATCATCATTGGTGCTCGGCGGGTGTATCGGCGCGTGCAACCCAGTCGGCGACGAGGGCGGCGTACTGGCCGGGGACCTGTTCCCAGGCGAAGTGGCCGGTGCCCAGGGTCGAGAGCCGGCTGTCCGGTGGCCGCTCAGCGAGGTAGCGGCCATTGGCGGGTGGCACGAGGGGGTCGTGGGCGCCGCTGACGATGTGTACTGGGATTCGCACTGCAGGCAGCAGGCTCTGCAGCACCGGCAGCTGTGCGGGGTAGCTGCGGACGTAGCGGGCTGACTCGGCGAACCGGCCGTTCTCGCAGGAGCTGACGTGGTCGTCCCAGACCCCGGGCTCCTGGTCGCGGGGGGGCGACGGGTTCGACGGTGGCGCCGATGGTGGCGCGGATGTCGATGGTCCTGAACGCCTCGATGTCGGGCGCCGCGATGATGTCGGCGAGCGTGCCGGTGACGTCCAGCGGGTAGGCCGAGCCGCCGCCACCGACCACCAGGCTGGTGACCTTGCCGGGGTGGCGGGCGGCCAGGAACAGGGCGGCGCTGGTGCCGACGTCGGGGGCGACCAGGTGCGGCGAGCCGAGTCCGAATTCTCCGATCAGCTGAACCAGGAACTCGGCCATGGCGCCGGGCGTGAACAGGTCTGTCCGGCCTTCCGAGTGCCCGAAGCCGGGCAGGTCGACGGCTATCAGCCGGGCGCCAGTGGCAAGCGCGGGCCAGATACGCCGGAACGCCAGCAGGCTTTCTGGCCACGGGCTGGTCAGCGGGATGTCCGGCCCGTTGGCGGCGTCGGTGTCGGCGTACCGGATGGTCAGGCCGTCGACCTGCCTGGTACGCGTTCGCATGGTCATCGTGTTGCTGTTCATGAGTGGCCGCTCCCTTGCGCCGCGCGGCCTGCGGGGCAGCGCGGTGAATTGCCCGGCGCCGAAGGCGGTGCCGTCGATGCTCCAGCCGCCTTCAGCGGCTTCGGTGAGGATGACCCACGTGCGCCGGGCCTGGGCCGGGTCCGGCTCGCCAGGCCCGGTAGGCCGCGTCGTGCGACTCGGTCTCCCACCGCTGGAGGACGATCACGTGGGCGAGGTCCTTATCGTCGAGGATGACGCGGACTGCGGTGTCGCCGTCAAAGGCGCGCGGGTCCCTGGCCGCGGCCAGGGTCGCGTCCGGGCCGGCGCGCGCGAACTCTGGCTGGTATCGCAGGTCGGACAAGGCTATGACGGCCACGGTGGCGATCCTTTCCGTGACTCCGGGTCGCTCGTGCTGCGCTGTGAGGCGGCCAGGGGCCGGTCAGGCAGACGGCATGGGCAGGGTTCCGAGCCGCCTTCCTCGATGGTGAAGATGCGCAGCGTCTTGTCCTTCGACCCGCCGGCGGCGAACGCCGCTTCGGCGTCGGAGACCGGGAAGGCGCTGTCGTGCTCGCCGTGCACGATCAGCAGCGGCTGGGTCAGGTGCGGCATGACGTCGGCGAGCGTCCACTGCCTGACGCGTTCGAGGGCGGCCTCCATCGTGTCCGTGCCCATGACCCAGGGAAGCTGCCAGAAGGGCGTCAAGGTGGTTGTCGAACGCGTCTCCCACCGGTGCTGCCAGCGCCGGCCGTAGTCCCACACCGCTCCCCAGGCGGCGCACGCCGTGATCCTGTGCTCGAACGCGGCGCCGCGCGGTGCGTAGTAGCCGCCCAGGCTGATGCCGAGCAGCCCGATCCGGCCGGGGTCGACGTCCGGCCTGGCCTGCAGGTAGTCCACGATCGCCGCCGTGGGCACCTCGTAGTCCGGCCGGGAGGGAACGCCTCGCAGGCGCAGCGGTTCGCCGGTCCCGGGGGTGTCGATGATCAGGCAGGCGATGCCGCGGCGGCCGAACTGGCCGCCGATGATGCCGTAGAGGATCTCCTTGGTCACGTCCAGCCCGCTGTAGAAGATCACGACCGGTGCGGGACCATCGGTGCCCGACGGGATGAGGTAGCCGGGCAGGATGCCGTCGGGCGACTCGACCTCGACTCGCTCGATCGGCCGGGCCATCAGCTCGACGCCGCTGGCGAAGACCTCCAGTGCCGCGGTGTAGCTGTGCGTCTTGGCCGGGCCGGGCGGGGTCTGGCGCTCCCCGGTCAGGTGGTAGGTGGCCGCGCGGAAGTAGCGCGCGCTGGCCGCGTACGCGTAACCGTCCGCGCGTTCCTGCGCCGCATGCCGGGACTGCTCCTCACCCATGCAATCCCATGCCTTGGTCCACGCGTCGGTGTCGGGCTCCGGCCCGGCGTCGCGCAACGGCGCGAGCCAGCGGTCCACCTGGTTCAGCTGCCCGCCGGCCATCAGCGCCAGCGTGAACGCCGAGGACCACACGTAGTTGCCGGGAAAGTAGTAGAACATCGTTCCTCCTTGGGTAGTTCAGCCGCGGCTGGACAGCGGCCAGGACGATTCGTAATGCGGCGTCCGCTGCGAGGCGCCGACGCTATGTTTAAGCTCGCCAGCGACCCCCTGGACGCTGCGCTGGTCCAGGGATACGGCCACTGGGCCATCGAGGTCGAGGATCTCGGCCGGGCGCTCACCGACGTGAACCGCGGCCGGCGGGCAGCCGGTGTGGCCGCGGTCTACGTGACTGAAAGTTGGACCGGCGGGGTCCTCGGCTGTACCCGTCACGTGCGTCCGCCCCCCTGGCGCCCAGCCCGGCGGAGCAGTGCGTAGATAGTCCAGCCGGCCAGTACAACGAGCCAGAAGGTCACCAGCCGGAAGATCAGGACTGACCCGAAAGCGGCCGGGGATCGCATGCCGGCGGCGACGAGTCCGGCGGCTAGGGCGCCTTCGACCACGCCCAGCCCGCCTGGGGTCAGGTTGAAGCTGCCCGCTGCCGCTCCGGCGCAATAGATCAGGAGGAGTTTCGTCCAGGGGACGCTCGCCCGGACGCTGAGGATCGCCGCCGCCAGGCATCCTGCGCTCGCGAGCCAGTTGAGGAGCGAGAGACTGACGGCCTCCGTCCAGCGGACCCTGCTCATGCGCACGGTCAGGAGCCGGTCGAGCGCGCCGTTGATCAAGTCGCCCGGATCGCCAGCCGGACGCCCGGTCCACCGCTTCACCCGCTGGACAAGGCGAACGGTCCGACGCTTCGTGACCTGCTGGAAGCGGGGGCGACGCAGGGCAAGCGCCGCGGCGATCGCAGCGGCCAGGATGGCCACTCCACCCGCGAGGCCAGCCACGGTGGCCGCGGGGTTGCCCGAGACCGCTGCACCGAAGGCGAACATGAGGGCCCACACGAGATTGGAGACCACTCCCGAGATCGCGAGGACCCAGCCGGCCGAGGCGGCATCGCCTCCCACCCGCCGGAATCGGCCGAAGGTGAACGCCGTTCCCGTCCCCGGGCCGATCAACGGGAGCGAGACCGAGATCGCGTTTCCGGCCCAGGCGGTAGCGGCAATCGCGGGGACAGAGATGCGAACGCCGGCTGCCGAGAGGATTACCCGCTGAGTCCGGGCAAAGCCAGCCATCGACGCGAGTTCCAGGGCGATCGCGACAACAACCCACTTCCAATCGGCTCGCTGCGCGACCGTCACAGACCGCTCGATCGCGCCGCGCTCAAGCCAGGCGAACCCGGTCAACCCCCCGGCAACCAGGAACGCCCCGACCACTCGAGCCCGTGGGCGCCGTCGGCCCGACTCAATTGCTGAGCGGCGGCTTCCGGCAAGCACTCCTGAGGGTGGAGGCTGGTGGTCTGCCTTAGCAATGGCAGACTCCGGCGCTACCTGTGCCCCCCGCGGCGAGCCAGCAACGGTAGGGCCAAGATCGCCCTGCCCCTGGGATATGGCCAGCGCGGAATCCGTGGTGGCCCGGCGCATTCTTGCCTTCCTGCGATCACCGAACGCGACGGACCGTAGGTCCGCTTCACCGTGCATCCTCAGCGTCCCCAGTCGATGCGGCAGAGTTACCGCGCGGCCGCAGGCCCTGCAGCGCCATGTCGACTACCCGGCCCACGGTTTCCTCGTCTGGGCCAAGGCCGCATGTACCGGTAGGCCGGCGGTCCGAGGAGCAGACCGAGCTGGTCATGATTTGAGGTTCATTTCTGAACCGGTAGGTGATAGGTACTGCGGCGTCCACTGTGACGCGGCGACGCGATGTTGCAGCTCGCCGTCGGTCGCGGCCGGGGCGACGCCGTCATTGACGGCGGCGATCGCGACGGCCGAGGCGATGCGGGCGGCGGCGGCTCGCAGCTGCGCGGCGCGCGGCAGCAGCGACGCGTGCGGGTCGCTGGCGGCGCGCGACAGCTCGCCGAGCGCGCGCCCGGCCGCGTCGAACATGTGATCGGTGACACGGCGGGCGCGTGCCGCCAGGACGCCGAGGCCGACGGCGGGGAAGATGAACACGTTGTTGGACTGGGCGACCGGCACCGGCCGGCCGTCGAGCTCGAGCGGGGGGTAGGGCGAGCCGGTGGCGACCAGGACGCGGCCGTCGGTCCAGCGGGCGAGGTCGGCGGGGTCGGCCTCGGAGCGTGAGGTCGGGTTGGACAGCGGGAAGATGATCGGCCGCGGCGTCTTGGCAGCCATCTGGCGCACGATCGCCTCGGTGAACGCGCCGGCCGCCGTGGAGAGCCCGATCAGGATGGTCGGGGCCGTGTTGGCGATAACCTCGGCCAGCCCGGCCGGGCCGTCGCTGGTCCGCGTCCATCTTGCGAGCGCCTGGGCCGGCTGGGCGTAGATACGCTGTTCCGCGCTGAGGTCCGTTCGGTCCTGGGTGAGCAGTCCGTCAATGTCGACGATGTAGAAGCGGCGGCGCGCCTGGTCGTCTGGGACGCCGTCGGCGGCCATCTGCCTGCGCAGCATGTCGGCGACGCCGATCGCGGCCGAGCCGGCGCCGAGCATGACGACGCGCTGGTCGCGCAGCCGGGAGCCGCTCGCGCGCACCGCGCCCGCGAGCGCGCCGGCGACGACCGCGGCGGTGCCCTGGATGTCGTCGTTGAACGTCAGCAGCCGGTCGCGGTAGCGGTCCAGGATCGGGCGGGCGTGTGCGGTCGCGAAGTCTTCCCACTGCAGCAGCGTCCCGGGCAGTTCCTGCTCGACGGCCTGGACGAACCGGTCGACGAAGCCGAAGTAGGCCTCGCCCGTGATGCGCTCGTGCCGCCAGCCGAGGTACTCCGGGTCATCGAGCAGCTGCCGGTTGCTGGTCCCGGCGTCGAGCACGATCGGCAGCGTGCGCGCCGGGTGGATCCCGCCGATCGCGCTGTAGAGCGAGAGCTTGCCGATCGGGATCCCCAGCCCGCCGGCGCCCTGGTCGCCCAGCCCGAGAATCCGCTCGCCGTCGGTGACCACGACCGCGTCGACCTCGCGGCGGGGCCGGTTGCGCAGGATCTCCGCCAGTCGGTCCTGGTGCGGGTAGGACAGGAACAGGCCGCGGCTGCGCCGGTAGATGTGGCTGAACTGCTGGCAGGCCAGCCCGACCGTCGGGGTGTAGACGATCGGGAGCATCTCGGCGACGTGGTCGGCGACGAGCCGGTAGAAGAGCACTTCGTTGGTGTCCTGCAGCGCGCGCAGGTAGATATGCCTGGCCAGATCGTCGCCGTAGCGGGTGAACGCCTCGTAGGCCCGCAGCGCCTGCTGGCCGAGTGTCTCGACCGCCGGCGGCAGCAGCCCGTCCAGGCCCAGCGCGCACCGCTCCCCGGCATCGAAGGCGGCGCCCTTGTTGGCGATCGGATCCTCAAGCAGGGCAACACCCCGCTGATCAACTCTCAACGCCGTGGCGCTCATCCGGACTTCCTTTCTAGGCCGCGTGCCCGCGGCCGGCCGGCTCCGGCCCGGGCACCGGCGAGCTGTCCGCTGCCGGGTCGGATCCGGCCGGCAGGGATGATGGCCCGGGGCGGTTCCGGGCCGGGCCCGCGGCGAACCGGGACCGGAAGCGCTGGCCCGTGAAGATGGCGGCCAGTCCGAGCACGCTCCAGATGATCAGGACGCTGAGGTGGCCGGCCGCGCCGTTGCCGTTGAAGTAGGCGGTGCTGCGGAGCAGGCTGGCGCCGGCCCCGGGGGGGAGCCACTGCCCGATGCGGCCGACCGCGGTGGGCAGCAGCTGCGGCGCGGAGGTGGCCGCGGAGAACGCGTTGCCGACGAGGATCATGAGGCCGGCGCCGACGGCCAGGCCGGCGATGCCGAACAGGGCGATCAGCCCGGCGATGGGGGCGCTCACGGCGAGCAGGGTGAGGGAGAGGGAAGCCCAGGTGGCGGCGTGCTCGCCGGGCAGCGCGCCGAGGAAGCCCTGGATGATCAGGTAGGCGCCCAGGCCGGCGGCGGCGGAGACGACGGCCAGGGCCACCAGCTGCCGCCAGGCGGGCCGGAACCGCGCCACCAGCATGATGGCCACCGCCATGATGACGCCGAAGATGCTCAGCGGCAGCAGCGCGGCACCGAATATCAGACCTCGGGGGTCGCTGGCCGAGGTGGCGACAACATCGACGGACTTCACCTGGATGGCCGGCCGGGGCTGAGCGGTCGCTGCGGCGGGCGCGGGGGCGCGGCTGGCGAGCTGCTGGCCGGCAGCGCCGAGCAGCTGGGCGACGGTGGGGCTGGCGGCGCTGGCCTCGAGCACGGTGATGCGGCCGGGCGAGATGACGAAGGCACCGTAGATGTCGCGGTGCTCGATCGCCGACCGCGCCGCCGCCTCCCCGGCATACGGCCGGATGCTGAAGCCGCCCGGCTCGCTGCGCGTCAGGGCCTCCACGGTCTGCTGTGCGGCCGGGCTGGCGCCGACGACGCCGACCGGCAGGTCCCGCGGCCCGATCCGGGCCGCGGGCCATGCGAACGCCAGTACCTCCAGCACGACGATCAGCGGCAGCACCACCGAGACGACGATCAGCCGACGCCACGGAAACAATTTCGCCAGCGTGTTCCTCACAGCGGGACCTCCGGATCAAGAATGATGCTGATCGCGGTCCGGCCGACGCCCGAGGTCGCGTCGGCGACCAGCGCGCTCAGGCCTTCGAGGTCTCGCTTCTTGTCCATGTCGTCTCCCTTGGTGCTCGCGGAGGTTGTCTTCTGCATCGTCATGGGCTTGTCCATTCGCTCGGCGTTGGGGGGGCAGGAACTGCTGCAGGATGTAGGAGTTGATCGTCGGGATCACGATGTCGTCGCTGCCGTTGACGACCAGGACGGGAAGCTCCAGGCCCTTGAGGTGGGCGTAGCCGGGGTCCTGGGCGGCGCCGTACGCTGCGAGCGTCGTGCGCTGGGCGGCGATGGACTGGTCCGAGACGGGCGCGTCGCGGTCGGCGCGGGCGAGGATCCGCTCGACGTAGGCGCGCCCGGCCGCCTGGCTGGTCTGGGTCGGCGCGAACAGGATCGGCAGCCACATGTCTTCCTGCCGCTGGTACTTGCGGGTGAACAGCTCCGCGACCCAAGCGGGGAGCGCGCCGGTGCCCTCGCCGCCGCGCGGCCCGGTGCCGGCCAGCACCAGGCGGCGCACCAGGTCCGGGCGGGCCAGGGCGACCTCCTGGGCGACCAGGCCGCCCATCGAGTGCCCGGCGACGTCGATCGTGTCCAGTCCGAGGGCGTCGATGAAGGTGATCGCGTCGCGGGCCATCGCCTCGATGGTGCCGGGCACGGTCCCGCTGGAGGAGGCCACCCCGGCGTTGTTGAACAAGATGACCTCGCGGTCGCCGGCGAAGGCGTCACTGACGGCCGGGTCGTGGTCATCCAGGGTGCCTATGAAGTGCGTAGCCGTCGGCCCACGCGCCGTGGACCAGGACGATGTTCGGTCGGGCGTTCATCTCGGGGGTCCCCTCGTGGCCGTGTCTTGTGGCCATCTTGCGGAGCGAGGCCGCGGCCGGGGTATCCGCATCATGACTGCACATTGCGGACGCCCCTGGCGCGGTCAGCGCGGCGATACCGTGAGCCTGGGCCGTATCGATACGGCGATATCCCGGCTCGAGCGCCCAGTGCACGGCGTTCACGCACGCCGCCCGTCGGGCATCTGCTAGACGCCGAGGCCCGGCAAGGGCATCTGCTTTCCGTCCGCGAGGACGCGGGCGCGGCCGTCTGCTGTAACTGCGGCGGCTGTCATGGGTGGCTGGTCCTTCGCCTCGGGACCCGAAGGTGTCGTAGCCGAACGGCGGGCTCTTTCACCACCAGCATCTGCCGCAAGTCCGCAGGCGGGTATCCGTCACGTGACTGCATTGGCCGCGATGTGCAGTCAGGTTGCGGATACCTCCCTGAAGGCCCGTGCTCCATGGTGGGAAGGAGCCGGCAG
>WNFF01015186.1_pt1 | contig 10569 bp, 8 predicted proteins | sample 5400441 | NCBI WGS metagenome assembly WNFF01 (sample SAMN13153345, study PRJNA577476) | soil metagenome | isolation source: 120 cm saprolite under Douglas fir tree site 2 hole 3 replicate 1 | place: USA:California | collected 2015-04-18
CGACAACAAGATTCCGCCATGGACGGAGGCAAGCAGCACAACATCACAACACAGGGAGGCAGTAACAAATGGTTGGATTGTCGTCATATTTTCCAAAGCTCGTGGCATTTGGCGCCGAGGAAACCAGAACGTGGGCTATCCTCGCGGTAGCTGGCGTTGCGCTGCTGGCGGCTTCGCCTGCCGCAGCGCAAAAAAAGTACGACGAGGGCGCTAGCGACATCGAGATCAAGATCGGTCAGACCATGCCGTACAGCGGGCCGGCATCCGCATACGCGTCGATCGGCCGCGTCATGAGTGGTTACTTCAACATGGTCAATGAAACCCAGGGCGGCATCAATGGACGCAAGATTAGTCTGATTTCGCTGGATGATGCGTACAGCCCGCCAAAAACGGTCGAGCAAACCCGTAAGATGGTGGAGAGCGACGGAGTCTTGGCAATCGCGGCATCGCTGGGCTCCCCGACAAACCTCGCCATTTCAAGATATCTCAACGGGAACAAGATACCGCAGATTCTGGTGATGGCTAGCGCGGCCAAACTCGACGACCCCGTCAATCTGCCGTGGACCACGACGTTTTATTCGTCGGCCAACGTCGAAAGCCAGATCTATGCCCAATATATTCTCAAGACGAATCCTGGCGGCAAGATCGCAGTGCTTTATCAGAACGACATCATCCGTGAGGCGAGCTACAACCTCACCGATCCGACGATCGATTCGCAGGTGATCGATCTGAAATCATCCGGCGCGGACATTTTCTTCATGGCCACCTCGCCGAAGTTTTCCGCACAGGCGATCCGCAAGACTTATGAACTGAATTGGAAACCGCTGCGGATAGTGGTGACGGCTGCAAGCCAAATCCCCACCGTGCTCAAACCAGCAGGTCTGGAAGCTTCAAAGGACCTGATTACCTCTCAATGGATCAAGTCGGCCGGGGACCCCGCCTGGGAACACGACCCGCCGATGCAGGAGTTCTATGCCTTCATCCGGAAATGGGTACCCGGCGTCCAGCCGGAAGAAGCCAGTGCTGTCTACGCCTATTCGACCGCGCAGATGATTCACGAAGTCCTTAAGCGCTGCGGCGACGATCTAACGCGGCAAAACCTGATCAAGCAAGCGACTGACATCAAGGATTTCCAGTTACCGTTGTTCATTCCGGGAGTGAGGGTCAACATTTCTCCGACTAGTCGTATCGGCTGGCGGCAGGGACGGATGGCGAAGTTCGATGGCGTCAACTGGGTCTTCTTCGACGACGTGATTACTGTTCCGGAAGCTGCGACCCGCGGATAGCCGTCTGCGTCTTTCATACTGCGTCCGAGCGACGGATGCTCCAGATCCAGGTGCGCGGCGTCACGATGCCGCACAAAGGAACAAGCTTGGGCCAGCGTGTCTGATTTCGAGGAGAACCCGTGAGCACGTTACCCGTACAAATGACCGTCGTCGGCATCAGCAGGCTTGGCGGGCCGGAAGTCCTTGTTCTCGAGCAGCGCGCCGTGCCGGCGCCGAACCGGCACGAGATCTTGATCAAAGTCGCGGCCGCGGGAATAAATCGGGGCGACATAGTGCAGCGCCACGGAAATTATCCGCCACCCGCCGGAGCCAGCGATATCCTCGGCCTTGAGGTCGCCGGCGCAGTTGTCGCCACCGGCAAGGATGCGACACGGTTCAAGATCGGCGACAAAGTGATGTCACTCGTAACCGGCGGCGGCTACGCGCAATATTGCGCCGCGCATGAGGCGCATACGTTTCTCATTCCACGTGGAATAGACATGGTTGCTGCCGCATCCATCCCCGAAACATTCATGACCGTCTGGCACAACGTTTTCCAGCGCGGTGCTCTGCAGCCTGGCGAAACCTTGCTTGTTCACGGCGGATCGTCCGGGCCGCAGTCTGGGCGTTTACCGATGGGGTAGGCGCAGATGCAATTCTCGATATGGTCGGCGGCGACAACGTCGAGAAAAACTTCGATGCCGCCGCCGTCGAAGGGCGCATTATTCAGATCGGGTTCATGGCGACCTCGCTGGCGAAAGTGGACCTCAGGAAATTAATGGTGAAGCGTCTGCATTATACCGGCTCCACGTTGCGCGCACGGTCGGTTGCCGACAAGGCGATGCTGGCTCGTACGGTTGAGGCCAAAGTCCTGCCGCTTTTGCGGGACGGCCGGTTCAGACCAGTTGTCGATAGCACCTTCCCCCTCAAACGCGTGGCCGAGGCGCATCGCAGGATGGAGGCCGGACAGCACATCGGAAAGATTGTGCTGACGATCTGATTATTGAAGGCGTTCTTCCCTGGTTCTCTGCTGTACTGCGGCGCTCGCCTTCCTGTACAACACCCACCGCTAACGCACTCAATTATCGAAGGAATCCCCCTGGAGCGGGATCGACGACAGCTGGTTTGCCAAATGCCCCCTTGGATCCTCGATCGGTTCCGGAAAGCGTACCGAGCGAGCTCGCACTCAGCTCGGAGCTGGCCTATACCGGCCGCGATCCGGTCGCGTCGAGGCGTCGTTTGGCCTCTCTGACCTGGCTTGCCGGCAGCGGACCCTTGCGGGCCGCGGCCACGTTGTCGCGGAGGTGGTCGAGGTTCTTGGTGCCGATGATCGTGGTATCGAGCGTGGGCTCGGCGATCGCAAAGCGCACCATGAACTCGATGCGGCTCATGCCGTCCAGCACCTCGTCCAACTTCGCCTTGTCCCAGCGGCCGCTCAGCTCATCGCCGGTCAGCATGTAGTAACGCTTGTTCCAATCCGTCGGCGCGCCACGTGCGACCCCGCCACGTATGATGATGCCGCCGCCAGCATCGGAGGCTTTGGCTATAATGTGCTCGTGTTCGCGCTGTAAGGCTGAATAGGGAATTTGAAAGACATCGAACACGCCGGAATCAACCTGCTCGATCAGGTTCGGGAGGATTCCAGAGACGCCGATGAACCGAAGCTTGCCTTCCTTCTTGAGCTTCAAGAGCTCCTCCAGCGCGCCCTCCGCCTCCCACATGCTGCGGGTGAGGTTCTGATGAAACTGAACGATATCGATGTAATCGGTGCGCATCATCCGCAAGCTGTGTTCGACGCCGGCTCGGATGTTTGCAGCGGTGTGGATATTCGGCGTGCCCATCGGCTTGCCCGGCTGGCATCCGCACTTGGTCGCCAAGATGAACTCCCCGCGTCGGTGTGAAATGGCACGGCCGATACGTGCTTCACTGGTCCCGTAGCAGACCGCCGTATCGATGAAATTGATGCCGCTGTCGAGCACGGCGTTCAGCACCCGGCCGGCCTCATCGTCGGAAATTTCGTTTGCCGCCGGGGGACCGCCCAGATCCATGGCGCCGAAGCCGAGTACGGTCACGGACAGGCCGGTGCGGCCAAGTTGGCGTTGCTCGATATCGCTCATTGGGAATTCCTTTTGCTTGCGCGGCTATCCAGGTTCTTAATCGTATCAAGTTTCTTCCCGTCGCCGCAGACGACGAAGAAGTTCACCAGCCCGAGACTGTTTCATGCTGCCTTTGCCGGTTCGCGCCCCGGAATCGTATCCTTGCCCGGGAACAGCAGCAGCTTCCAGTTGGCGACCAGCGCGGGCTGCTTTCTTCCTTCGACCTCAACTGTGCACTCGCGGTTCAATAGCAATCCTTCTCCGCGCGGGGATAGTTCGAGTATGCGCCGGCGCAGCCGGACTCGATCGCCGTCATGCACCACGGCGAGAAAGCGAACGTTGTCGTAACCGTAGTTCAGGTCCGTTCCACGATCGACGATGTGCAACATGGTTCGCGACATCCACGGCACCAGCGACAGTGTCAATAGACCGTGAACAATCGTTCCGCCAAGTACCCTATTGGCGCGCTCGACATCGACATGGATCCATTCGAGATCTTTCACGCCGTTGGCGCGTATTGATTGACCATTTCCTGCGTGATCGTCGTCCAGTCGGATGGTCCGATTTCCTGGCCGATGAGCGACGGCAGTTCCGCGCATGTCACCTTGAGCATTACTTCCATCCCTTTGATTTCGAAAACGAAATTTACTCCCTGAAACCAGCGCTAGATCAGACGCGCGACGTCGTAGGCCTGCGCGATATTGGCAAAGATGGTGCCGCCGTCTTCGGAAACCACGTCGAACGCATCGCCGATGATGTGCGTCTTGAGTCCCTTGGATTCGGCGATTTCCGCCACCGATCGGCTGGATCGGCGATCGCTGGCGAACACGATCGTATCGATGCCTGGCAGATACGTACCTTCTTCTCGTCGGTGCGGTTGAGCAAATACCAGCGGTCGTGCACGGCGAGCTTCGGCGCGAAGTGACCGCGCGTTTCAGCCACGCACACCTTGCGGCCATCCTCCGACAGATAATCCGCGGCCTGCATCCCGATCTGATCGCCGCCGATCACCAGAATATTGTCGCCGGGTTTCATGCCCTCCTCGAGAAGCTCGTCGATCATCATGATGTTGATGTTGACGGCGTTGGTGACCACCTCAAGCAAGTTCTGCGGCACTTGCGGCACGCTGCCCGTCGCCACGAACACGACGTCGGGTGCAATTGACGTCAGCAATGCTTCGTTGACCGTGGTGTTGAGCCTGATGTCGACACCATATTTGGCGATCTGCCGCTCGTACCAGGGCAGCATGTCCGCGATCTCCTGCCTGCCCGGTATCATCGCAGCGAGACGGATCTGCCCGCCGATCCAGCTTCGGCTCTCGCACAAGGTGACGTGATGCCCGGAAAAGGCCGTGCGTCGCGCCGCTTCGAGGCCTGCAAGGCCCGCGCCTACCACCAGCACCTTTTTGGGATTGTCCTTGCTGACGCCCTCTACGTCGATACATACCGACTCGCGCGTCATCCGCGGATTGACGACGCAGCTTGTCGCGACCGTGCCGCGTCTTGCCGAGCGCATATGTTCGTCCATACAGCCGCGGCAGTCGGCGAGGCACTTCCGTATTTCATCGAGCTCTCCACGCCGGGCTTTGCCGACGATGTCCGGGTCGGCGATCATCGGCCGTCCCATGCCCACGAAATCGACCTTGCCCTGTGCGACCAGATCGTTCGCCATGACAGGGCTCTTGATCCGGCCGATGGTGCCGACCGGGATCGAGACCAGCGGCTTCACGGCCTCGGCCAGATAGGTAAAGCAGCCCTGCGGCTCATACATCGGCGCAATGGTAAGCCGCGGCGCGCCGACTACGCCGGCGGTTACGTTGAGATAATCCGCGCCTTCGGCTTGCAGGATGGGAGCGAGCCGGCAGCTGTCGGCCAGCGTCCATCCCTCGCTCGGCAGGAAATCGTCGCCGTTGAACTTGACGCCCAGCGCCACTCGGTTGCCGAGCACCGCTTTCACGGCGCGAACGATTTCGATCAGGAATCGGATCCGGTTGTCGAAGGAGCCACCGTAGCGATCGGTTCGCCGGTTGAACAGCGGCGTCAGAAAATTGCTGATCAGATAGCCGTGGCCGGCATGAATCTCGACGAAATCCAGGCCGGCCTTTTCGCCGCGCGCAGCGGCAGCGGCGAAATAGCCGACCACCTGCCCGATCTCATCGAGTTCTAGCGCCCTGTTGAGCTGGGGTCCCATCGTGGCTCCGCCCTTGGCGCGCGCGTTGGAGGACAGACCCGATGGCGAGATCAGGGTCCGCTTGCCGCCTTCGGTGCCGCCGGCATCCCAAAGCTGGATGCCGAATTTCGTGTCGTACTGGTGGACAGCATCAACCAGCCGCTTCAGCGAGGGAATGACGTGATCGCTGTAGATCGGCACCGGATATCTCCATTGCTCGGGTGTTGGAACCACGGCACAGGCGCCGACCGCGGCCATCCCCGGATTATTCCGCACGCGTTCGATAAAATAGGCGTTCATCTCCGGCGTGATCTGGCCGTCCTTGTCCAGCATCATTCCGGCGGACATCGCGGACATCATGATCCGATTGACCACCTTCATCGGTCCGACCGTCATGGGTTCGAACAACTCGCGAAACATTGTCATTTCGTTCCTTCCCGATGTGGCGTCGTCTTTTTGATTTCCGATTACCGACCCACCGCCCGCTGAAAACCTTTACCATAAATCGCACGATCGTGCGAACCATTTCATGTTGACGGTCTCGCCTTACCAGCGCCGGAACTAGCGAACCGCCCCGGAATCTCGCAGCGCGGCGATCTCGTCGGCACGAAAGCCCCAGCGTCCAAGCGTGCCCTCCAGGTCGACGCCGCTGGCGCGCGGTGCATGGGGCTGTTGTGGGACGGTGCGGCTGAACCGCGGGGCCGGAGCCGGCTGCACAACGCCGTCCACCTCAATGAAGGTATTGCGCGCACGGTTATGCGGGTGATCGATCGCTTCCTGCAGGGTTAACACGGGCGCGAAGCAGACATCGCTGCCTTCCATCAAAACACACCATTCGTCCCGGGTCTTGCTGGCGAAAATGCCGGCCAATCGCTGCCGCAACATGGGCCATTTCGCCCTATCGAGCTGCGACGGCAGGTCCTTGTCGTGGCAGAGACCGGTCAGCCGCAACAGTTCGGCATAGAATTTCGGTTCGGCCGAAGCGACCGAGATGTGCCTGCCGTCGCTTGTCTTGTAGACGGAATAAAAATGCGCGCCACCGTCCAGGACGTTTTCCCCGCGGGTGTCGCTCCATTTGCCCGCAGCACGGATGCTGTGGATATAGGTCATCAGCGAGGCGGCGCCGTCGACCATGGCAGTATCCACGACTTGTCCCTTCCCGGATTTTGCGGTCTCGAACAGCGCACAGACGATTCCGAAGGCGAGATACATGCCGCCACCAGCGAAATCGCCGACCAGGTTAAGCGGAATAGCAATGTCGTCCTTGGTGCCGACCGTGTGCAGCGCGCCAGCCAGCGCGATGTAATTGACGTCATGCCCCGCGGCCTGTGCCAGCGGACCATCCTGCCCCCATCCGGTGACACGGCCATAGACCAATCTTGGGTTGACCGCCAGGCAGTCATCCGGCCCGAGTCCAAGCCGCTCCATCACGCCTGGCCGAAAGCCTTCGATCAGCGCATCGGCAGAAGCAATCAGCCGGCGCAACGTTGCCAGGCCATCTTTGGATTTAATGTCGAGAGCAATGGCACGCCGGTTGCGGTTGACCAGATTCGGTTTCGCACCAGGTTTCGCCTCCGGCGCGTCCGGGCGATCTATTCGCAGCACTTCCGCGCCCATATCGGCGAGCATCATTGCGCCGAACGGCCCCGGCGCGAGGCCAGCCATCTCGATTACCTTGATACCCGCCAATGGTCCCATGTTCTTCCGTCCTCGCTTATTGCCAATCGATCAGTTGCCGACGGCGGAGAAGCTCCGCGTTGCGCCGAGCGCCCCGGTCTCGGCCAGCGTGTCAAGCCTGACCCGGTCATATCCCAACACCTCAGACAGCACCTGCTCGGTATGCTGGCCAAGCGTTGGCGCGGCCTGCGGATCCGCCACCGGCGTGGCGCTGAGACGGAAGGGCGGCGCGATGTGCGGCACCATGCCGGCAGTCGGATGCGGGATTTGGCTCAACAGTCCGCGCTGTCGGATCACATCACCGGCCAGGACTTCGGAAACGGTCGCAACCGGGCCCACCGGCACACCAGCGGCGCGCATTTTCGTCAACCAGGCCTCGCGGCTGTCGGCAGCAAAGATCGCCTTGAGCAGCGAAACCAGCGCTTCGCGGTTCTGCACCCGCGCCGGCATGGTCGCGTAATTGGCGTGCGTGGCGAGATCAGGCCGGCCCAGCACGTCAACGGCGAGGCGCTGGTAAGTTCGCTCATTGGCACAGCACAGGAACATCGGCCCGTCCGCGGCCTCGAACACGCCGGTCGGAACGACTGTTGATCCCACGTTACCTGCACGCACCGGGTTCTGACCGGAAATCAGGGCGTTGGTGGCAAGATACGCCAGCATGGTCACCGCCTGGTCGAACATTGCAATCTCCGCACGCTGGCCGATTCCATGCTGGCTGCGCGCCGCGAGGGCGGCGAGGATGGCATTGCCGGCCATCATCCCGGTGGTGAGATCGACCACTGGCGTGCCAACGACCACCGGCGGGTCTGCTGGATGACCGTTGATGGACATGAGGCCGGCTTCAGCCTGGGCAATGGGATCGAAGCCAGCCCGCTGCGCCAGTTCGCCCTCCCGTCCAAAGGCCGAGATCGAGCAATAGATCAGACGCGGGTTGCCGGCGGAAACGCTCGCATAATCTAGGCCCAGCCGCTCCATCACGCCGGCAGAAAAATTCTCGACCACGATGTCGGCTTCGGCGATCAGCAACCGCGCGATCTCTCGCCCCGCCGGCAGCGACAGGTCGAGGCCAACGCTTTGCTTGTTGCGGTTGGCCCAGAGAAAAGGGCCGCCCTCGCCGCTTAATTGAAACGTCCGCATGGCACGCATGTCGTCACCGCGAGCGGCATTCTCGATCTTGATCACCTCGGCGCCGAAATCCGCCAGGATCAGGGTGCAGACCGGTCCGGCGATGAAATGGGTGAAGTCGATCACCCGAACGCCTTCCAAGGCCAACTTGGCGGCTTCGGGACGCGGCTGGTGTGGCGGCAGTTCAAAGCGAGCGGTCATGACGGTCCTCCGATAGAGAGCGGAATGGGAAGCAGGCCTTCTCCGCGAGCGAGCGGAATCCGTCTTGTTACCGGGACGCCTCATCCTTCATTGCGACCGGCTCACCGAACGTGACCCACCTCGCACCGTCAAAGCGGATAAACCGGGCGCTGCTGAACGGCAGATAATTGTCGGGCGATGTACTAATGCTGACACCTTCGCGCAGCATTCCGATCGGCGGGCTCCTCAGATTGGTCGCCTGCTTCAGGACATTATCGCGGGTCAGATCACTGCCGCACCTTTCGAGGATGTGGGCCGTCAGCTGTCCCGAGACGTAGCCGCCCACGGTCGACAAATCCTTGGCGTCCTCGTTCGGCAGGTTCTGTTTCATGAATTGGAAGAATGCCTGGACGTCCTTGTCGTTTACCGTCTGTGGATCCGAGGGATCCTTGTAAACGGCAAGGCTGACAATTCCCTTGGCGTTATCGAGCCCGACAGCCTCCAGCACATTTTTCACGGACGTATTGCTGGAGCCAACAAACTGGAGCGGCTTCCATTGCAGTTCGGACGCTTTGCGAATGGACATCGGCCCGAATTTTCCCGAAGCGGCGTTCATGAAGATATCCGCACCGGAGAATTTCAGAGCTACCATCTGCTGATCCACCGTCGGTTCGGTGGGCAGATAGCTCAGCGCCTTCACGATCATGCTGTCGGCCCTCGGCCCGAGGGCACTCTGAAAGGCCTTCAGGTAGTCTTTTCCGTAATCGTCGTTCTGGTAGAGCATCGCAATCTTGCCCTCAGGCCTGGTGGCCAGAATATAGCGGGCGAAGGCGGCCGCCTCCTGGTCCGCGCTGAGGAAGAGACTGGTGGAATAAGGATACTCCTGCGGATTGTTCCACTGCGAGCTGCTGCTCGCCACCAGGAGCTGCGGGATCTTCTTCTGGTTGAGATATTTGCGCACGGCCACGTTGGTCGGGGTACCGAGCGAACCGAAAAGAGCCAACACCTCATCCTGTTCTACCAGCCGGCGGGTCTGCTCCACCGTCTTGGGCGGGCTATACCCGTCGTCCAGCGAGATCATCGCGATCTTCCGCCCGTTGATACCGCCATGGTCGTTCAGTGCTTTATAGTATGCGGCAGCGACACGCGCCGAGATGCTGAACCCGGACACGGGACCGCTATACGGCATCGTCTGGCCGATCTTGATTTCGGTATCGCTCGCTCCGGGGTCGTATTTCTGTTGCGCCAACGCCGGCGATGCCGCCAGCAGCAACGTGCTGGTGACCAGCGTCCGGGCGACCCGCATCCTGGCCTTCCTCGCGTTCAATGCGCGATGCGATAGCGCAACCATGGCCTGCCGCCTCCTTATGCTTCCCGCGTTCCCTGCGCTTTCTTGCGCGCCGCGCTTACGACGCGCCGGCCCAGTCAGCTTTAGCGAGATAATTGCACATTCGTGCGAAATATAAAAGATTATTTGAGGGGCTGACGCGGAAAGTGGCGGCCAAGAGCGCTCGCAGCCGAAAGAGCCGGTTCGGTGATCGCATATTGCATTGCACGATTGTGCAAAATTGCTCCAATCACTGCGATCAAGCCCGGATCTAACGGGCCGTCAGGAGGATTTCCGGCCGAGTACCTTGCGCTGCGGCCCCACACGACCTGTCCCTGTCGCAAACCTAATGGCTGGCGGTTGACCGAGAATCGGACGATGCTGATCTGTAATGAGAGATCTTTTCAGGCTCATTGTCTGGGCGGTTGTCGATCTGTTTCGGTCGCGAGCAGCGATCGAGGCAGAGATCTTGACGTTGCGGCAGCAGATAATTGTTCTGCGACGAACCACCCCCCAAGAAACAATCCTTCGGTGCCATCGACCGATTGGTGTTCGTTGGTCTCTATCGCCTCTTCCCTCGCGTTCTTGATGCGCTTGCGATTGTCAGGCCCGGGACCGTAATCAAATGGCACCGTGCGGGCTTCCGTTTCTACTGGCACTGGAAGTCGCGACCTCAGGGTGGCCGGCCAACAGTTCCGCTGGAAATACGCAGACTGATCCGCGAGATGAG
>WNFF01023213.1_pt1 | contig 10569 bp, 9 predicted proteins | sample 5400441 | NCBI WGS metagenome assembly WNFF01 (sample SAMN13153345, study PRJNA577476) | soil metagenome | isolation source: 120 cm saprolite under Douglas fir tree site 2 hole 3 replicate 1 | place: USA:California | collected 2015-04-18
GTGGCCAGATTCTTCTCGATGGTGCAGCGGTATCGTTCGCTACGCCGCTGGAAGCACGACGGCGCGGGATAGAAACCATCTACCAGGATCTGGCTCTGTGCGAAAATCTCGATGCCAGTGCAAACATCTTCCTGGGTCGTGAGAGAATGCGCCATCAACTCGGCATTTTTAGAGTGCTTCATCGCTCCTTTATGCTTCGCGAGTCACGTCAGGTCCTCGATCAACTGGATATCCGCATTCCTGAGTTGCGCAATCCTATCCGCCTACTCTCAGGCGGTCAGCGCCAGGCCGTCTCCATTGCCCGTGCTGTGTACTGGAAAGCCCGGTTAATGATCATGGACGAGCCAACTGCCGCACTGGGTGTACCAGAGCAACTCAAAGTGCTGGAACTGATACGCACTTTACGCAATCAGGGCGTTCCCGTCATCCTGATTAGTCACAATATGCAGGATGTCTTTGCTGTGGCGGACCGGGCGATCGTGATGCGTCGTGGAAGCAAAGCCGGTGAAGTAAGAATCGGCGAAACCAATGAGAATGAAGTGGTGGGTTTGATGGTTGGTGCTGAATACACTCGGGAGATCAAACAGATTCATGACGCGCCAGAGGAGGTGCGCATTACGACACACGACGAAAGCGAAAATGATTTCAAATAGCGTAGACAGAAACCGGAGGAGGTAGAGACCCTAGTGGCCGCCTACCAGAAGGCATTTCATTCCTATTCAGGGAGGTATCAGCTATGTTAACTCAAAGTCAGGTACGACAGATGCAAGAGCGGGCGACGCAGACATTAGCTCAGGCTGGTATTGTGTTGACATCGCAGGAACAGGTGCAGATCGAGGTAGTCGATTTTGGCCTGAGCGAATTGGAGCGCACAGGTCTGCAACTCGTCATTTATATCAACAATGATCGATACTGCGCTAAAGAGCTTGTCATGATACCCCGTCAGACCTGCGCACAGCATCGCCATCCGCCGCTCAGCGAGACCAATCCGGGCAAGCAGGAGACGTTTCGCTGCCGTTGGGGTAAGGTCTGGCTCTACGTAGAAGGCGAGCCAAGTCAGGCTATCCAGGCGCGTGTACCGGAAAGCAGCGAACCATACTACACAATCTTTCACGAGATCGAACTGAATCCTGGAGACCAGTACACGATCCCGCCGAACACCTGGCACTGGTTCCAATCGGGAGACGAAGGAGCTATCGTCTCCGAATTTTCGAGTCCTAGCTATGACGAGTTTGATCAGTTCATTGATCCTCGTATCTATCGTTTCACCAAAGTCGCTGAATAGGAGATATGCCTCAATAGCGATCTCTATCTCCGCCATATTCAACCAACTGCCGTGTTTGGGTGTGTAAAGGAATTCCAACCGTTGCAGAATGCGCCGCGCTTCGACCGGCGGAAATGTTTCGTATCGGCTGAAAGGCGCATAAGCAGTGCGAGAACTGTTAAGATGAGAAGTGCATTCGCCCGACAGTGGTATGGGCCAGTAGTTTTTGGGCGTTGCGCCACAGCAGCTTTTCCCGTACCTCTGGCGTGAAGTAGGTGAGGGGTTCAAAGTCTTTGAGCCAGCGTTGGGGCGTAATAAAGGGATAGTCGGAGCCAAACAAGAAGCGATCTTGTAAGCGTGTGGCAGCTTCACGCAGCAGCGTTTCCGGAATGCGTTTTGGTACCCACCCAGAGAGGTCATTGAAGACGTTAGTCTTATGCTGCATTGTGGCAATCATCTCCTCATGCCAGGGCCAGGAAGGATGAGCGCCTATAATCGTTAAACCAGGAAAATCGGCGGCCAGGGCATCCAGGTAGATCGGACGGGTGAAGTCGAGCTTGATACCCATACCTCCTGGCGTTCCGGCTCCCAGTCCATTCGTGCCGGTATGAAAGAGCGCGGGGATGCCCAGTTCTTGAATTTTTTCCATTAAAGGGTAAAACGCGGGATCATTTGGATAGAACGCCTGCACACCTGGATGAAACTTCGCCCCTGCCAGCCCCAGGTCTTTCACGGCACGTTCGATTTCCTTGATGGCGGCTTTCCCCTTGTGCGGGTCAACACTGGCAAAGCCAATAAATTGCTGCGGGTAGCGCTGCACGATGGCTGCAATATAATCATTACTCAAAGGGGGCAGACCGGTAGCGGTTTCGGCGTCCCAGGCAAGCAGGATGCCGATCATATCGAACTCCGCGTAGTCGGCGGCAATTTGCTCGATATCCTTCAATTTCACCTCAGTGCGGAAGAAGCGCTCAGCGGCCTTGGCGTATGGGCCGAGCGTGACCTGCATGAACTCCGTCGTCGGCAGGTGGACATGAAAATCAATGGCTCGTGGCATATAGTATCCTCCAGGTAGCCAACTTGGGCTTGAAATAGCTGATAGATTGACACTCTTTATTCCTGACCCTATACTGAGCATATTACAGCAGTGATAGGCGAGAGAGCAAGGAGTGTTTCGAATGTCATTCACCGAAGATGAACTTCAAGCCTTCAACTCCATTCTCGAACAGAGATTATCGGTTCATCGACGAGAGATGGAACGCGTTTTTGACCAGCGTATGAATGAATACCGCCGGGATCTTGACCAGCGGCTTGTAACAGTACAACGAGACACGTTACATAATTTGTCGCAGAAAATTTCTGAATTAGAGAATAGACTGGATACCATTCTCAGAGACAAACTGAATACACAGCAAACGCGTATTACCCAGGCTGCTAAGCCAGCAATTGTCGGAGCAGATACTCCAGGATGCCACTATAACGGCAGGTGTCCCTGCACAGCTTGAAGCGATTGAGGTTCAAACTGAACTGCCCTGGGAAGACTTAATGGACGTAATTGGCAAAATTCTCGATGAGCGCCTATCATCGCTTAATGAAGCGACCCAGAGATCTCTAAAAAATATGGAGCAATACTTGTCAGTGCGACTTCACAGTCTGCGAGATGAGTTTGTACGTAGTCAAGGACATGGGCCTCAATCTTACTACAATGGAAGCGCGACGACTATACAGGAGGTTCTGCATGGTATTGAGCATCTTGAGCGTATAATTGAGTCAATGCAGGTGGCGATGACAGCGAACAACGCATTACTCTCTAATCGGCTCTTCCATCACCAGCAACTTCCACTGGAGCGCGCTCATCCTGGTGGTAGTACACGTGCAATGCCTAATAATGGTGCAAGTACGCCTCTTTCAATTGCGAATGAACGCGTTGCCCAAGGTTTGGAGCCGGGGGTGATTCCCAGGCAAACAAAGATCGAAGAGCAGAAGGAGTTATAAGCATAAAGCTTCTTAAGAAAAGCGAGAAATTCTTGATGGGAGTCTCTATTGAGGCTCTCACTTTTCTAAATAATGTCTATTAGGAACATGTTACAAATTGCTCAAAATGCGCTATAATAGAGTAACCAGGCTGTCATGTTTGCGATAAAGCAGTTTGTTGGAAATAATCAAATATAAAGTGAGGAGCCGTCGAATGCCTATTGAAGAGAGTATACCTAAGCCAGATTATATACCTCAACAGACATTTGAGTTGGGTCAGGAAGTGTATGACAAAGATGGCAAAAAACTTGGTAAAGTGCAGGCGAGATTTAGCCGTTACATTCTTGTCGAGCGGGGGGGGTTATTTGTAAAGGCGTATTACGTACCCCATAGCGTTGTAAGCAGCAATACGAAAAACGTAATTCGTCTCTCCGTGAGTGAAGACGAACTACGAGAGAAAGAGTTAAATCGGGTACCGGACGACTTGTATATTGAGCAGCCGGAGTTTGGTGTACCCGATGTGAGTGGGGTGGCACAATTTGCGCGAGGCCCGCTTTCGCCTGCTGAAACTGGTCATTACCATTATGGTCGTCACTGGCCTGGAATGAACACCGATGCCAGCGGTTCATATCGTAGGGACGAGGTGTTGCCAAAGCCTCAAAGGTTGGTTGGAGAGAAAGTTTTTGCTACGGATCTGCCAATCGAGCCAAGGGATGAGAAGGCGTATTAACAAGCTGATGGGTGGTGAATGCGGATGTAAGAGCAATAGATCTGAGATTTACCGCATAGTAAGGGGACAAAATTATAATGGTAGGCTGGCATTGAAGAGAACGAAGAAGTGGAGGGGCGTCTCATGGAAACATATGGAATAGAACAAAGCATTGGAGAATTAATCCGGCAAACTCGCCGACAAAACAATCTTACTCAGACTGAACTGGGAGGGGCACGCTACTCGAAATCTTATGTCAGTGCTGTTGAACGCGGCAAGATTACACCCTCTTCTGAAGCTCTCCAGTTTTTTGCTGAGCGATTGAATCAACCGGAAGATTACTTTATAACCTTATCTCAGCAGGCCGAACATATCAGGCAGCTAGCAGTATTACATGGGTCAAACTCTCTTGGTATTGCTAGTCAGGCGCTCCAGGACGAAGAGCTAACTTTTTTGGACATCATGCTGGATAGTGCAGATCATTACCACTTTGAGGCTTTGCATGAACTTCCGTTGCTTCCAGCAGAGGTAATCGCAGCACTTCCACAGGTCAAACAAGCTCGCTATTACTTTTTAACGGGGATGATTGCTCAAAAAAGACAAGATTACTCTGCCGCTTTGCAGGCATTTGAAAATGCACTAACGTTTACTCCAGCTAAGCACCAATCGGCCATTCTCGATGAACTAGGGCATACCTATTACCTGTCACGTTCTTTTCACATTGCGTTGAACTACCATTTACGTGCTCTCGACTTGTTACAATTTGAGTTATCCAGCCATGATGGAACAGCATTGCAATTTAAAGTTGAACTACATTGTGGTGATGACTATCTTGCCCTCGGGGCTTATAAAGAGGCGTGTGATTATTTATGCCGAACGTGATATGAAAACCGCAGGTTTGCTCTATTTGAGCCTGGGCTACTGTACGTCTGCGCTCATCTGGCAATCGATAAGGCAAGCAACGTCCGATCATAAGGGGCCTACACCCGAAGAGATGGAGATACAATTTCAACGTGCGATGAGCTTTTTGGTGCAGAGTAGGAGTGTGTGCCAGGTAAGTTACGATCGTATGGGTGAGGCCAGAGCGCGTCTTGCTTTAGCCCTCGCAGAGCTTGAAATGAGCACTCAAAAAAGGCACTTGACACAACAAAAGAACCAGGGCGAAGGAAAAGAATTTGTTGCGACCTATGCCTCTTTACTAAATGATGCAGAAGAGCAATGTCGTCAAGTGCTACTGGCTTTCCAAGAACCACCTGGCAATTCAGATACCCCTACCGCCAGCCTGGATTCTATTATCTATCTAGCCATGGCGTACCTCATTCGTATCTTTGTTCAGAGAGCGATGCTGGCACGCTTGGGGGGATATGGAGATACATCCTATCGGGAACGAGCGCTGGCTTCTTTCATATGCTTGCAAGTATTTGACACTTTTTATGAGAGTTCTTTCCCTATATCGCTGATAAGTGGTGTTCTATATTTACAGGCCGATACTTTGGCATATCGTGCATCAGCTCTTCCCAGTCTGCCTGATTCGGGTAAAGCTAAAAAAGTATTGCGTAGCCCGATTAGCCAGGTCGAAGTCTACTTTGCCGCAGGAGAACTTGCAGAGGAGCTTGGTCGTTCTGCAAAGACACCCGATTATGCCTTAGATTGCTATACACGAGCCAATCAATTTTTACAGGCAGCTCTAAATCTTGCTCATTCGGTAGTATCGATGGGCGACCGCGATCCAGGTTACCTTGTCCATTGCTACCAGCGCTGCATCGGTTTACTGGAGGAACGCTCTACTGCTTCACCAGAGTTGTGGGAGGAAACTGCCAGAACGATGGTGAACCTTTTCAAGGGTGGCCTCTACCAATTGCAGGACACGGTTTTGTCTGCATATGTAAGAAGCTAAATATTCTCCGCTTGTTTTCAGCCCATCTTTGTCAAGGATGCGCGTAACATTGGTTTCGCACGTTGAAAGTATGTTTTAGCAGTTGCCTCCGGTATATTAAGCGCCTGTCCTATTTCGGGAAAACTGAGTTGTGATGCATAGCGAAGCAGGACAATAATGCGAAATTTGGGCGGCAATGTTTGAATTGCTCGATGCAGGCGTTGTTGCATCTCTACATATTCTGCAACTTCTTCGGGTAGAGGGCTACTGTCAGGAATGGCGAAAATCCCTGAAAGCTCCTCTTCTTCATTGCCCGTTTCTAATTCGGAGAAGTGTGTCATACGTTTGCGACGTAGTTCATCTAAACATCGATTACGTGCTACCTGGAACAGCCAGGATTTCAGAGGCTTGGTCGTACGTAATGTAGACAGTGAAATATAGAGTTGGAGCAATACCTGTTGTAAGATATCACAGGCCTGATCATAATCGGCGAAAAAGTGGTAGATAAAGTTGAAAAGAGGTACACTATACTTGTGCACCAACGCTTCAAAGGCCACCTGATCGCCAGTGAGTGCCTCTTGGACCAACTCTCCATCGGAAATATCTATGTACTTTAATGTTGCTTGCTTTTGAAGCTGCATGAGAAATGCCCTCACTCTCTCAATTAGCTAACGATGTGCTGACCACCCCGTTTTCGTTCTTTTCCTATATCTCTATGTGGGTTCAGGGGAATCTTTGAACAACTCATAGTAATCGTAGAGAAGAAAAAATAGCCTCTACAGCTTATTACATTGAGTTGATGAGTATCGTATGCTTAGGGAAGATAAAGGAAAAGCATCCTTAAGACTTTTTCCAAAAAGTTGATGGAATTTATGCCCCAAGATATAACACGAACTGAGATTGTAAAAAGTGTCATCTTTGAGTTTTGTTGCAAAAATTTGGGGAGAGGAAAAAAGATGAAGGATATAAAAATCTGGCACCCGTAGAAAGGTGCCAGAATGTCAAATTGAATGTTTAGAGCGTAGCTGCCAGATTGCTTTCAACCTGTGGAGCTTCCTCACCGGTTGTTTCAGCGCCGTCCTTTTGCTTGACGCGACCACCGCGCAAGGGGACCTCCTTCAGGAAGAGTACAGCTATCGTACCGACTGCCATAATCACAACACTTATTACAAAAACGTCGTGGATACCTGATGCCAGACCCACCTTCACGGCCTCAATGACCTGGTTGAGCATTGTCACCGCAGCCGGGCCTTGATGCGCGGCACTTGTCTGTAGCTGTGCCTGTAAACCAGGTTGGAGTAAGACCTGCGGGTTTTTGAATAAACCCAGGAACCTGGCTATCTGCGAACTCCCTGATGCAGCTTGCTTAACAGCGTTAGGACGCGCGTTCTGGAAGGCTGGCAGGTAGGCGGAATTCATAACCGAACCCATAGCCGCCAGGGCAATTGTACCGCCAATCGAGCGGAAGAAGGTGAGCGCCGCAGTTGCTTCCCCAATCTTGCGGGGCAGAGCATTCTGGACGATCAGCGTGTACAGCGACATGCCGAAGCCCATCCCTACGCCGAGCACGAGCATACCCAGCAAGACATCGGTGTTGCCAGAGTTGACATCCAGGCGAAACAAGAGCAGCATACCGGCAATGCTTGTGATCATACCGAAGATGGCAAGCCATTTGTATTTACCCAAACGCGACACCAACTGACCGGAAACGATACTGCCGACGACGAAGGTCAGAAACAAGGGCGTCAGGATCAAGCCGCTGTTGGAGGCAGATGAGCCAACGACACCCTGCACAAACAAGGGAATGAAGAAAACGGCACCGAATAGCCCCATGCCAAAGATGAAGGTGACCAGCGACGAGACAGAAAAGATGCTATTCTTAAACAAACTCGGCGCAATGATTGGTTGCCCATCGTGCCGCTCCAGCCACGCTTCATAGATCACAAAGGACACTAACATGATCAGCGCACCTGAGAACAGACCGACTATCTGCGGAGACAACCACGCGTATTGTGAGCCTGCGAAGGTGAAACCCAGCAGCAGCGGTACTGTACCTAGCACCAGCAATGCCGCACCGATATAGTCAATCGATACCTTCTGTACCTTACTACGCAGCGGCGGCATGAGGAAGATCAGCACCAGCAGCGCCGCAATGCCAATCGGCAAGTTCACATAGAAGACCCAGCGCCATGATGAGTATTGTGTAATCCATCCACCCAGCGCCGGACCGATAATGGCGGAAAGCCCAAAGACACCGCTGGTCACTCCCTGCCACTTGCCGCGCTCACGGGGTGTAAAGAGATCGCCCACCACTGCTATAGCGATAGGCAGCAACGCGCCTGCGCCGAGCCCCTGGAACGCGCGAAAGGCAATCAACTCGTTCATTGACTGCGATGCACCTGATAAAGCGGAACCTGCCAGGAAGAGCACGATGCCAATCAAAAAGATTGGTTTGCGCCCGAACAGGTCGGACAGCTTGCCGTAAATCGGAACCGTCACAGTAGATGTCAACAAGTAGGCGGTTGAAACCCAGGTATATCGATCAAAGCCCTGTAGATCAGCGATCACACGCGGCATAGCCGTCGAAACAATCGTCTGGTCAAGCGAGCCTAGTAACATTACCATCAGCACACCGGCCATCGTCAGAAGCGTATCACGCCGTGAATAGCGTGGCTGCTCATACCCTTCGACGACTCTCGCCGGGCGCACTGAAGTTAACTCAGTCGCACGGGACTGACTCGGAATGGTTCCCATAAGAAATTTAATCCCTCTGTATTGCTGCGATGCCTTTGAAGTAGAGACGACCCAGTTGCGTCGCAAACTCATCTAACGAGATGCGATCATTAATGTTCAGACGTTCAAAACCTCGAGGCGACAGCAAACTTAAAAATGCACTACTCATAATCGGCGTGGGCAATGTTTGATCAAATTCACCCGCCGCTTTTCCATCCTCCAGGATCGACTCGATAAGTATATCCAGGCGCTCCCACTTGTCGTGCATGCAGCCCTTCTTCTCTACAAACATCCGGCGTAGGTCCGAACTATTGACGACAGTATATGGTAACCGCATCAGATAACTCGTGCGGGGGTCAAAAAACCCACTGTAGAAGACCCGCATTATCGCTTCCAGCTTTTCGCGATTGGTGGGGGCTAAAGCGACTGCTGTTTCGACAAGTTCCAACAACTTCTGCGCATTGCGCTCAAGAATCGCGATAACCAGGTCTTCCTTACTAGGAAAGTGGAGATAAACCGTTCCTTTGGCGATACCGACACGGGACGCGATCTCATCGACGGAGGTTTCATAATAGCCCTTCTCCGCCAGCACTTCCTCGGCAGCTTGTAGGATCAATTCTTCACGTTCCTGGCGCTGCTTTTCTTTCAGTGAACGAGGAGCCGTTACAGGTAGCATCATTGCACCTCCTTAATACATTCTGACTCCTGATAATTTCTGACATTGATAACAAATTTTGACCACCAATTATTCCATGACTCTCAGGTCATATTTTTAACACAAGGTCACTAGAATATAAAGAGGAAGTTTTGTTAATGGATGTGTTTCGTTTTTTTGTATGACGGAGACAAATCTCTCTAGTCACAAGGCATAAAGCCAACCTCACACCACCAGGTCAAGGTACCACCCCGTCTCCTCCAGAAAACGCCGGCTGGCCTCTTGCACTGCCTCTGCATCAGCCTTCCCACTGCAAGACACATGCACCCTTTGCTCGTCCTGGTAGAGCGATGGTGTATCGATGCAGCTGAGTCCTTCAGGCAGGAGACGATATGCCATTTCAATCAGAGCCTGGTGATGCACCGTTGGCTGCAGGCGCACACTCCACCCGGTCTGCTCCTCAAGCTGTGTGAATAGTTCCTCATAGCGGGTCCTGGCGACTTCTGGAAAATGGAAGCGCGGCAGCAAGGTCGCGTTCATGACATCCATGCTCACCTTCACGTAGCCAGGGAGCGGACTGAGGAGACGCTGGGCGCAATGCATGGCTTCGTGCTGGCTGACACGTCCAGCCTTCGGAGTTGCACGCGGCTGGCGTGGCTCTGGTGGGGAACCAGGCAACTTTTTTCTCGCAATCTGGAGTTGCCACCCTGTTGCCGCATTAAACTGGGACTGGGCCTCGGCAACCTCCTCGTCTGAGGCCTCGCCTGCACAGGTAAACTGGGGGAGAGCCCTGCGAGCAGCCTCAGCTAACGCTCCCTGATGGACGTAAGGAGCAAGCGTGATCGAGACCCCCGTCTCTTCTGCGGAGGCAGCGATGGCTTCGTTGTAGCGTACATGGGCCACCTCTGGAAAGTGAAAAGCCAGGGTGACATCGCCAGTATCCGGGTCGATGCTGCGGCGGTAGAGGCCAGAAGGCGTCCCAAGATATTGCTCAATGACACTCAGTATCCAGTTCTGATCGGGCCGCTCCTGCTCCTCGGGCTCTTCAAGCGCTTCGCGCCAATCAGGGGAAAGGCTATACAGGGCAAGCCCCTCTCCGTCGAAGATAGAACGTTGTTGGGTGAAGAGTCGCGGGTGCTGGTGCACGAGCTTCGCCAATGCCAGGCGCTCTTCCAGGGAGTAGGGCGAGATGCCTGCAAATGCACACAGGTCGCTGAGCGTGTACATCGCATCTTCCTGGCACTCTTGCGCCAGGCTGTGTGCAGAGAGAGTTCGGCGAATGCGCCGGGCCGTTTTCACCAGGTCTGACAGGTAGGCCGGGGCCTTCTGATAGGAATGCTGCACATCCTGAGGAGCAG
>WNFF01005271.1_pt1 | contig 10568 bp, 9 predicted proteins | sample 5400441 | NCBI WGS metagenome assembly WNFF01 (sample SAMN13153345, study PRJNA577476) | soil metagenome | isolation source: 120 cm saprolite under Douglas fir tree site 2 hole 3 replicate 1 | place: USA:California | collected 2015-04-18
CGCGGCCATCTTCGGGCTCGGCTGGGGTCTGTCCGGCTTCTGTCCCGGCCCGGCGGTGGTCGGGCTGGCCGCGGTGACGCGCGGATCGCTCCTCTTCGTCCCGGCCATGGTGGTCGGGATGGCGCTCCATGCAGCCTGGCCAGCCTTCAATGGAACTTCTTCCCCTCCTTCATCATCTGCAAAATCTGTTCGAAGCGCCGCGCCCGGGTCTCGGGCTTCTTGGCGGTCTGCAGGCGGTAGCTGATGGCGTAGAGGTTGGCGCGGTTCAGTGTCTTGAAAAAAGCCGCGGCTTTCTTGTGCTCGCGCAGCGCCTGCAGGAAGTCCGCGGGCACCTGTGAGGCGCTGGGCGAATCATAGGCCCGCTCCCAGCGGCCGTCAGCCTTGGCCGCGGCCACCTGGGCCAGCCCGCTGGGCTGCATGCGACCTTCCTTGGTCAGCCGGGCCACATGGTCCCGGTTGCGCTTCGACCAGCCGCTACGGGAACGGCGCGGGGTGAAGCGCTGCAGCCAAGCCTGACCGTTAAGAGGCTTGGCCTGGCCGTCAATCCAACCCCAACAGAGGGCCTCGTCCAGGGCCTGGGCATGGGTGATGGTCCGAACGCCACTGCTTTTCTTGTAGAACCTGATCCAAAGCCCCGGCGAGCCGGCGTGATGCTTTCGCAGCCAGGCGCTCCAAGCCTTCGGCGCGGAAAAGGCGCGGACGTTGCCGGCGTCTCCTCTGCTCATGCGATGTTCTTCCAGCGCGTTTCTCCTTCCGCCGCGCCGGCGAGTCGCCCCAGAAAACCGGTCAGCAAGAGGCAGGCCCGATGTGCTCGATCACGAATCTTCTCCGAGGAGGTTCGCAAGATCGCTGCCGCTTCCTCCAACGGAACATCTTCCATCGCGCGCAACACGAACGCGGCCCGATCCAGTTCCTCGACGTGATCTAGCCCGTCTCGAATCCGCTCCGCCAGATCGCGCCGCCCGGCCAGATCGGACCAGTCTCCTTCAGGCAAGACCAAACGGCCGCCGGCATCGAACTGCGGCAAGAGCGATTCTGCCCTGAAAGCCGGGCCCGGTCGATGTCGAATGAGCGAGAGGACGATCGCGAGGCGATAGAGCGAGACTTTGAACGGCGCATCGCGAGGGAACCAGCCGGGAGAGCGCAACGCTTGCAAGAACGTTTCCTCCGCGACCTCGCCTGCCTTGGACTGGTCCGGCAACATGTTCCAGGCGATGCGGTGGACGGCGGCCCAGTAGCGGGTCGTGAGCGTCGCGAATGCGCCTCGATCGCCGCGGCGCATCCGCTCGGAGAGGACGTCGTCGTCCAAAGCCTTCCTCATCGTCACACCTCGCATCTCATCGGCGCAGCATGAGTGCGATGGGCAATCCGACTCCGACCGCGTGCCAGGCGAGCATCACGAAAAAGAGAGAGGACGCCGGCGGCGTTGCACGCGCTCGGGTCAGGGGGATCAACACCAGATCCATGACCAGCCAGACACAGCAGCCAAAGACCGCTCCCGCCACCAGCACTCCAGCCGTCGAATGCGTGAGCTGCCGAAGCGGCGCGGCCGCGAGGCAAAGGATCGCGTATACGAGCGTCCAACCGTATGCGATGCCGAAGTGAATGCCGATGCCGAGCGCCGCACTCGCCAGGCCTCCGCGATAAGCATCGGCGCCGAGCAACGCCGCTGCGATCGACTGGAGGACCTGCTTTGCGGTGGCAAGCCGTAGTATTCCGGCGTAGAGGACGATCGCGAAAGCCCCGTCGAGCAATCCGACGACTGCACCCGCGCTCCAGAACCGCACCGATAGTATCTCGCGCAACATGGAGCTTGAGGTAACGGGGGACTGGATGAACCGAAAGGACCATGTTGTTGACGATCGATTGGTCCAAGCGTTCGCTCTGCTCAGCTCCTGCGCACCTGCGCGAGGGCGGCTCGCAGCAGGGGGACCGCGCGGCGGCTGCGGGCGGCGGAAACGGCGGCAAACCCGAGCACAAGACCTCCGCGGCTGGTCGATCGGATGGCGTACCTCGAGAGCGGGAGCAGCTCGACTCCGAGCGGAAGCGCAAGCTTCGCGACCGCGCGGTCATTCACCAGCGGCGGGAGCCGCGCGACCACCTCGAGACCCGCGCTCGAACCAACGATCTCGAGCTGATCGCCGAGCTCGGACTGCAGCGCGCCGAGCAGGGCCTCGCGCCGCTCCGCGTAGAGCAGCCGCATGCGGCGCAAGTGGCGCGCGAGGTGGCCCTCGGCGATGAAGTCGCAAAGCGCCAGCTGCGGCAAGACCGGCACGTAGCGGTGAAGGATGGACAGCGCCGACGCGAATGGATCGACCAGCGCGTCGGGCAGCACGGCGTACGCGATGCGGAGCCCCGGGAACATCGTCTTCGCGAAGGTGCCCGAGTAGATGACGACCCCGTGTCGATCGAGTCCCTGCAGCGCCGGCAGGGGACGGCCCTCGTAGCGGAATTCGCTGTCGTAGTCGTCCTCGAAGATCCAGGCGGAGCGCGCGCGGGCCCATTCGAGCAGGCGGGCGCGCCGCTCGAGCGAGAGCACGGCCCCGAGTGGCGACTGCCGCGCCGGTGTCACGTACGCGAGGCGCGCCTCGGGCGCAGTGGAGAGACCGACCTCGACGTTGATGCCGGAGTTGTCGACGGGCACCGGGACGAGCCGTGCGCCGGCCGCGAGCAGCACGTCGCGCGCGCCGAAATGGCCGGGGTCCTCCATCCAGACGGCGTCGCCCTCGTCGAGGAGCAGCCGGCTGGTGAGGTCGAGGATCTGCTGCGTGCCTGCGGCGACCACGATCCGATCTCCGTCGCAGGCGACGCCGCGATGGACGCGCAGGTGCTCGGCGATGGCCTCGCGCAGGGGGCGGTAGCCTCTCGCGTCACCGTCGCGCAGGCGATCGGGCCGCGGGTTGCGCGCGTGCCGCGCCACCAGCCGTCCCCATAGCTCGCTCGGGAACGCGTCGACCGCAGGCGTATGCGGACGGAACGGACGCGGCGCGGGCAGGGCTTCCAGCGGGAAGGGCGAGCGCGCGAGCCGCTCCCCGCGCCGCGAAAGGGCGAGGGGCCGCTCGGAGACGGGGCCGTCTTCGCGCACCCTCCTCGCCGACAGCCAACTCTCTGGCAAGCTGTCGACCACAATCGTCCCGGCGCCGCGGGCGCCGTGCAGGTATCCCTCGTCGGCGAGTTGCGCGTACGCCAGCACCACGGTGCCGCGCGCGACGCGGAGTTGCCGCGCGAAGTCTCGTGTCGAGGGCAGCCGTGAGCCGGGGAGCAATCTGCCCTCCTGCATGGCGATCCGCAGGGCCTCGCAGATCGCGACCTGGAGCGGCCGGCCGGCGGTCCTGAGCGAGAGGGGAAGTTGCCGCAGCGCGATCGGGGGGCCCAAGGTGGACCAAGGCTATCATCAAGATTTGCAGCGATCCAGCGGACCATGTTCACCGTGCGAGAACGAAGATCGGGATTGTTGATCCCCGTTGCATGTCCTTGTCGTCGTACGCCTGCTAGACTTGGCTCATGAGGCTTGGAAAGCCGTCGGACTCTGCGCCTCGCAGCGTGACGTTTCACGTCGGCTCGCACGAGTTCGCCGTGATCAGCTTTCCGGTCGCACCGGCCCGGCTGCCGGCAGGGCTCACCGATGCGGAGCGCGCGGTTGCGACCGCGATCCTCGCCGGCGCTTCCACCGCCGAGATCGCGGGCCGGCGCGGTACATCGCCGCGCACGGTTGCCAACCAGCTGGCGGCCATCTATCGGAAGCTCGGCGTGCAGTCGCGCGCCGAATTCGCGGCGCGCTACGGAGGCAGCATCGACGGCTAGGGCCCGTCGGGTTGATTTCTCGCCCCCAACAAGCCGACGGCGCGGATGAGCGCGATGCGCGACTCGACCCCCAGCTTCGAGGCGGCCGCTCGCAGATGCATCGCCACGGCGGAGAGCGAAAGTCCGAGCGTGTAGGCGATCAGTTTGTTGGAGTGGCCCAGCGCCGCGTAGGCGACGACCTGGCATTCCCGGGGCGACAGCCCGGCGTGGCCGGGGGCGGAGGGATCGTTGCGTCGTGCGAGCACGTAGCGGCGCCCATCGCGGTCGAAGTGGTCCGCGACCGACCAGCGTCCCGCCACCAAGCCCTTCCAGATGGAGACGGCTTCCTCGGGATCCCTGCGGCGCAGGCCGCTGCGGGCGCGGTCCAAGGCGACGACCGCCTCGCGGAGCGCTGCCCGCGCGGCGACCGAGGAGGCCGGAGGCTGGGCATGCTCGACTCTGCCGTCAGGGTGAAGCACCGCCTCCACGCTCTGCGCGTCGTCTGCCCCCGCGAGATCAGCGAGCTGGCGTCGGATGCGGAGTCCGGCCGCGAGGTGCGCGGCGACCCTGCTTCATAGCTCGACCTGCCGCGCCGAGAGCTTTATCACTTCGTTCACCATCGCGGCCAGGACGAAGCCGGTGCGATGGGGATCGATCACCGTGAACCCGATGACATCAGAGTAACCGAGGGGGTGTATGAACTCGCGCGCAATTCCTTCGAACCTGGGCCCGAAGGCGTCGCTCAGGGTTCCCACGGTATGCGCGAGGACCGTCTTCTCGGCCACGCCGGCACGCTGCGCAATTCGAACCGCCAGGTCGAACCACGCGCTCGGGAGCCCTACCGCGACTTTGATTCCCACGCGCGGGTGCCGGAGATCAGATGCATCGAAGAAATAGGCTCCGACGCCTTCGCCACGATCAGGGCTCAAACCGAGCGCTGGCCCGAGTCGCTCGCAGATTCCCTTCAGCCAGTCCGACTCATCGGGCTCGGTCTCATGAGCGGCTTCAATGACGGAAACGGGGTCACGCATGCGGCGCCTGACAAAATGACCATAGACGTAGATCGCGGCCGCAAGCAACGGTGGGTCAGAGCTCGCGCTGGCGTCGCAGGACGTATGTCGGAGGACGTATGCAGCGGACGATCAGTCTTATCGCGCTTTGCGTAGCAATCGGGTGCGCTCAAGAGAATGGTGCCGGCACCGATTTCGCCCAACACCATCAGGGCCGCGAGGAGCTCGCGCCAGATACATTCGTTCCCAATCCCCTCTGCACGAACAACCCGATCGGCAGCACGTGGGATCCCTTCATCGGTTTGCCGAGCAGCGCTGCGCTGAGCCAGCTCTCGCCGAGCGGGACGGCGCTTCGCATCGGGATGGCGACCACCAACCAGCACTACGCCACGCTCAAGAACGGCGTTCCCGTCGGTCCGGCCATCGACATCTCCTGCCGGCTCGGAGTGAAGCTCCACCTCCCGATCGAGTTCACCATCTACAGCACTCTGCCCGACCTGCTCACGGCCTTTCGCGCGAATAAATTCGAGATCGGCTGGGCGTTCGACCCGCTTTTGGCCGACCCGGATCTGGCGCTCGCGAATCCCTACGTCAGCGTTCCCAACACGTATGCGGTGGGCATCAACTCCACGTTTTTCCACGTGGCCGATGTGGATGTGCCGCGGACTCCTCAGGTCCAGGTTGGCGCCGGGCTGGGCAACTCCCCTGCGGTGTATCTGGCTCAGCACTTGAAGTACGCCAACTTGGTGTCCTTCGCCGGAACCGCTGGGCAGACGGCGCTGCTCAATGGCCAGATCGATGCCCTCGCATCGGGCCGCGCGGGGCTCACCACGTTCGTCGCCGCCAACGCGACGAAGCTCCGCATCCTGCCCGACAACATCTTCTACGCCCATCTCGCGCCCTTCATGCACCTCAACAATGCGGACGGCGGCTGCTATCTCGGCGACTACCTCGAGGCCGCCAAAACATCCGGGCTGGTCCTTCAGGCGCTCTCGCGCATCACGCCGTCGGTTCTCGCCAACGGCTCGATCGTCGAGCCGGCGCTACCGACCTGCGCTCCCAATCCGAGCTGCTTGATCAATCCGATCGGGTCTGCCTGGGATCCGGTGATCGGCAAGCCGAGCGCGGCGGCTCTCGAGCAACTCGCTCCGAACGGCGTGCTCACGGTCGCGATCAACACGGGCAACGGCAACGTCGGGACCTTCAATGCCCAGACGGGCGCGCTCTCCGGCACCGGGGTGGACCTCGCGTGCCGGATGGCGGCGCAGCTCGGCCTGTCCCTCCAGTTGTTCAACGAGTCGCAAGTTTCGCTGGCGACGAACTTCCCGCTGAACAAATGGAACATCGGCATCGCCGCCAGTTCCGTGAACTCGAGCGTTGCGCTGGTCAATCCCCCGCCGCAGTTTGCCAACGCGTATATCGGGGTCGAGGTCACCTACCTCGTGCCTGCGGCCTCGTCGTTCCAGAACGTCGCTGATGTCGATAAGCCGGGGGTGAAGATCTCCGTCGTCATCGGGTCCGCGGCCGAAAACTATCTCGCCGCAAATCTCAAGTTCGCCGAGCGGGTGCGGTTCACCAACGCCAACGACATCACCAAGGCGCTGGTGGCGGGAACGGTGCAAGCCGCGGTGAGCGGGCGCCCCTTCCTCACCAACTTCATCAACTCGGGCTACCCGGGACGCACCCTGCCCGATTACATCTTCTTCGACGACAGCGCACCCTTCATGCACCAGGGCAACGGGGACGCGGTCTGTTTTCTCTCCGACTACGTCGAGGCGGCCAAGACTTCCGGTTTGATCGCGCAGGCGATCGTCCGGACGGCCGCGCTTGGCTCGACCGCCGGTCGCCGCGCCGAGCCACCGCTGCCGATCTGCCCGCCTCAACCGAAGTGTCAGAACGTGACGGTGACTGCCGACGGCACCTGCCACGCCTCCGCCTCGATCAACGCGGGCTCGAGCGACGACGACAGCGACGCCAATTGCGTCCAGAGCCCGGCCGGGCCGTACGCGCTCGGCGCCACGCCCGTGACGCTCACTTGCACCGACGCTGAAGGGCCGAGCGCCTCCTGCACCGCAACTGTCACTGTCGTCGACACGACGCCGCCGGTGATTGCCTGCCCGGCTGACCAGACGCTCGAGTGTACCGACGAGGGTGCGGTTGCCACCTTCGCCCCGACGGCCACCGACAACTGCGGGGTTGCTTCGGTGCAGTGCTCGCCGCCATCGGAGACGAAGTTCCCGGAGGACCCCTCTCCAACGCCGGGTAACTGCGTGGCGGTGGACACCTCTGGCAACCAGGCTTCCTGCGCCTTCCAGGTCCGCGTGCAGGATACGGTCGCGCCGGTCGTCACGACCAAATCGGACGCGAACGGCTTCATCGCTTCGCTCTGGCCGCCGAACCATTCCTTGCAGACGATCTCACTGAGCGACTGCATCGCGAGCATCACCGACCAGTGCGACGGCACCGCGCCCGCCTCGATCGTCCGCGTGACCTCCGACGAGCTGGTCGAGACGCACGGCAAGAAGGGCGAGGACATGGTGATCGTCGATGCACAGACCGTGCAGCTGCGCGCCGAGCGAGACGGCTCGGGCGATGGACGCGTCTATACGATCTTCGCCAACGTGACGGACGACGACGGCAATACCACCCAGGTCGCTTGCAAAGTGCAGGTCCCTCACGATCAGTCCGGCGTGCCAGCCGTCGATAGCGGCGCCGTCTCCTGCGTCGGCGTGGGCTGCTGAGCAAATGCGCGTTACTCCGCGCGGAGCGAGACCGCGGGGTCCACCCGGGTCGCGCGAAGGGCCGGCACCCAGCTGGCGAGAACGGCCGAACCCACCAGCACGGCGGCGGTGACCGCGAGCGTCAGCGGATCGGTGGTGCTAACCTGGTACACGAGCGAGGCCAGCACCCGCGTCCCGAGCAGCGCCCCCACCACGCCCACGGCGACTCCCAGCAGCGAGAGCTTGAGCCCACCGCCCACAACCATGCGGAGCACCAGCGACGAATCCGCCCCCAGCGCCATGCGGATGCCGATCTCGCGCGAGCGCTGCGCGACCGAGTAAGCCATCACGCCGTAGATCCCCAGCGCCGCGAGCGCCAGGGCCACCAGCGCGAAGAGGCTGAGCAGCGTCATCTGGAAGCGCCGCTCGCCCACCGACTCGTTGACCACTTGCGACAAGGGGTGCGGAACCGAAAGCGGGACGTCCTTGTCGAGCGCCGCCACCTCGGCTCGCAGCGGCGACAGGAGATGCATCGGGTCGCCGCTCGCCGCGCGCACCGCCACGCGCAAGGAGGTGACCGGGTACTGCAACAGCGGCACGACCACGATGGGCCCCGGAACGCGATCGAGCCCCTTGGTGCGCACGTCGCCCATCACGCCCGCGATCTCCCACGGATCATTGCCGGGCCCGAGGATCTCACCGATGCGCCACCCGAGCGGCTCGCCCTTCGGGATGAAGCGGCGGACGAACGCGTCGTTGACCACCACCACATGCGGCGCGCTCTTCACGTCGGTCCAGCGCAGGTCGCGGCCGCGCAAGAGCGGAATGCCCATCGTCTCGAGGTAGCCGGGCGTGGCCCACAGGATCTCGGTCTTGGGCGACTGGCCCGGGGGAAATGCATCGCCGCCCTGGAGCGCGAACCCGTATTCGGAGCGGGAGCGCGGATCGAGCGGCACGCTGGTCATCAAAGCGCCGCTGCGGACGCCGGGCGCGACTGCGAGGCGCTGCATCAGATCCTGCGCGAGCGCGACGATCCGCTCGTCGGGGTAGCGGGCCCGCGGCAGATCGAGGTCGGCCACCAGCACGCGATCCGATGCGGCGAGACCCGTCGGCACCTCGAGCAGGACCGAGAGCGTGCGGATCATCAGGCCTGCGCCGGCGGCCAGCACGAAGGCCAGCGCGGTCTCCGCGACCACCAGCGCCGCCCGCGCGTTGCCCTTCGACGCCGTGCCGCCCGTGCCGTTCTTGAGCACGTCCAGGAGGCGCGGCTGCGTCACCTGCAACGCCGGGAGGAGGCCCGCGAGCAGGCCCGCCGCCATCGACGCGGCCAGGGCGAATCCCAGCACCACGCCGTCGACGTGGATCTCGTCGAGCCGCGGCATGTCCTGCGGCGCGAGCGCGAGAAGAGCGCTCAGCGCCCAGGGAGCGATCAGGATGGCGAGCCCGCCGCCGAGCACGGCGAGGACCATCGCCTCGGTCAAGAGCTGCCGCACCAGCTCGCCGCGGCCGCCGCCCAGCGCGGCGCGGATGGCCAGCTCGCGCTGCCGGGCCATACCCCGCGCGAGCAAGAGGCTGGCCACGTTCGCGCACGCGATCAAGAGCGCCAGCACGACCGCGCCGAACAGCGCCGTCAGGGCGGGCTTCACCGGCCCCACCAGATCGTCGAGCAGCGGCTGCGCCTCCATCTTCCAGCCGTCGTGCTCGCCGATGCGCGCGTGGATGCGCGGGGCCAGCACGTCGAGGTCGGCCTGCGCCCCGCGCACGCCGAGGCCTGGCTTCAACCGGGCGACGGCCGTAAGCCAGTTCGTTCCGCGGAAGTCTTTCTCGAAGCCCTGGAGCGCGAGCGGGATCAGCACCTCTGCCTGGCGGAGCAGCGGAAAATGGAAGTCCGCCGGCATCACGCCGCCGATGCTGTACGTGCGCCCATCGAGGACCAGGGTGCGCCCCAGCGCGGCGCGATCGGCCCCGAACTCGCGGCGCCAGAAGCCGTCGGTCAGGATCGCCGTCCGCGGACCGCCGGCGATGTCCTCGTCCGCGCCGGGCCCGCCCCCGACGGCGGGGAAGACCCGCAGCGTGGCGAAGAAGCTGGAAGTGATCCGGGCGACCCGCAGCTGCACCGGCGATCCGTGGCCGGTGAGCGTCTGCCGGTCGGCGCGGATGCCGGCCACCGAGGCGAAGGCGCTGCTCTCCTTTGCCAGGTCGAAATAGTCGGGGCCCGAGAAGGGCCAGCGCGCGTCCAGACCGGCCGGACGCTCGTACACCCGCACCAGCTCCTCGGGATGCGGCATTCCCAGCGGCCGCAGCACCACGCCGCGCAGCACGCTGAAGACGGCGGTGCTCCCGCCCACTCCGATCGCGAGCACGAGCACGGCGCTGACAGTGAATCCGGGAGCGCGAAGGAGCGCCCGTGCCGCAAGACGCAGGTTGTCCATACTCCCGGGAGAAGCGAAATGGATGCCACCATTCCCTGACTGCAGAATCAGGGAATCTTCGTGGAGGCCTGTGCGGCCGCGGGACCGCCCGTCCCAAAAGCGGGCACCCGGCCCGCCGGCCCCCCTGCGGCACGGATTGGCACGAACTTCGCTCTCTCCTCCGCCATGGCCGAGCCCCAGCGCGCAGCGAGCATCGTCGACATCCCGCGCCAGCCGCGCAGCAAAAAGTGGCGCCGGCTGGGCGCGGCCGCCGGCGTGCTGGTCCTCGTCCTGGTCACGGTGGCCCTCTCGCGCCTGCGGTCCGCGGCGCCGCTCGTCGATCGCGCCGCGCTCTGGACCGACACCGTCAAGCGCGGCCCGATGCTGCGCGAGGTGAAAGGCCCCGGCACGCTGGTGCCCGAGCAGATCCGCCTGATCACCGCCGACACCGCCGGCCGGGTCGAGCGGATTCCGCTGCGGCCGGGCGCGCAGGTCGAGGCCGGCACGGTGCTGCTCGAGCTCTCCAACCCCGACGTGATGCTGCAGGCGCTCGACGCCGAGCGGCAAATGGCGCAAGCGAAGGCGGATCTGATCAACCTGCGCGCCAACGCCATCGGTTCGACGCTGGTCACGGAGTCGGGGCT
>WNFF01005273.1_pt2 | contig 10564 bp, 10 predicted proteins | sample 5400441 | NCBI WGS metagenome assembly WNFF01 (sample SAMN13153345, study PRJNA577476) | soil metagenome | isolation source: 120 cm saprolite under Douglas fir tree site 2 hole 3 replicate 1 | place: USA:California | collected 2015-04-18
GTCACCGAGACAAATGGGGGCGCAGAAGAACGGATGTGTGGGCCATGCTTCTGGCTTGAGAGTTCCTGTGCGCGGCCGTCGAGTGTTGTGATTCGCTGGGTAAATAGCCATTCCAGAGCGTCGACAAAGGAGCTCTTACCAGTGCCGTTTTCTCCGAAAAGGAGGATGGATTTCCCGTCAAAGATGAGCGATCTCTGACTCAGGATTCCCCGGAGACCTCGGACGTCAAGACGGGATATCTTTGGCATCTACCCCCCCAGCAAGGCGACAGGCTTCCAGAACTTGCTTAATGTCAGCAAGTCTACCCTCCTTCCGCGCTTGTTCAAGGCGCTTCAAGGTATTCTTTGGAAAAGTAGGGTCATCCGCCAGTTTCTGGAAAAAAGTCTCCAAGACTCGCTCTTCGGGCGATTTCGCGTTTTGCATATCTCTTGCCTCTCGGACTATCCCGCATCGGATCTCTTGTAAAGCTTCCACGGCGCTCTACGCGCGATGAAATCACAGCTTCGATAAGGTGCTAGTCTACCATCGCGTAGGTAACTAAGGAGGAACAGCGGCACGGCGCCTATCTGATTTCCTGCGGATGGCGAGAAGCGAGAGGGGAGTGCCGCCGCTACAAAGGTGCTCAGATTCATTCAGTCAAGCACTCACCACTCGGAGAGCGGACGCCGGGGAGTGAGTGTTTCCGGCTGGAAAAAAGAAATGGGACAGACGCGAAAGTCTGTCCCACAAATCTCAGAGGGTCTCGCCCTAGCCCTAGGCGGCGACTCTTTGCTCGGAGAGCAGATGCGGAGGCACTTTGCGGAGGTCCCACACGATCCCGAACCAGGAGAGCACCTTCAGCGTGTAGTAGGTGATGTCCACTTCCCACCAGAAGAAGCCCTGGCGGGCGGAGGCCATGAAGTGATGGTGGTTGTTGTGCCAGCCCTCGCCGAGCGTCATGAGGGCGAGCAGCCAGTTGTTCTTGCTGGTGTCGGTCGTTTCATAGCGCCGCGAACCGAACAGGTGCGAGAGCGAATTGATGGTAAAGGTGTCGTGCCAGAGCATCACCGTGCTCAGGCAGAAGCCCCATACAAACAGCGGCCATCCGCCGATCAGAATCACAGCGGCAGCCAGAGCAACCGGCGGCACCATGTGGTACTTGTTCAGCCAGCGCAGTTCCGGATACTTCGCGAAATCGCCGATGTAATCGAAACGCGTCTCGTTATATTTATCCGAAATAATCCAGCCGATGTGCGACCAGAAAAATCCGAACAGCGTCGGCGAATGCAGGTCCAGGTCCTGATCGGAATAGCGGTGATGATGCCGGTGATGCGCCGCCCACCAGAGCACGCCCTTCTGCGAGGACGTCATGGCGATGAACGCAATCATAAATTGGAAAACGCGGCTGGTCTTGAAAGAGCGGTGCGAAAAATAGCGGTGGTACCCGGCGGTCACGAAAAACATGCGCACCAGGAAAATGCCCAGACACGCGAACAGGTAGTACCAGTGAAATGGAATGAAGAAAACCGCCAACACGGCAAAATGAACCAGAAAAAACGGCAACGAATGAATGACCGAAATGCGAGAACCATTCGGCAGGGGTATCGATAATGCGCGCAGCGCCATCGGGAAATTTCCTCCGCGTCACAAGGGAAGTTTGTGATGCACCTATCGAGCGCGGAATTCAAGCCGAAGGTCAGCGCCACGAATCAGTTCACTCAGTGTACATTCGCGCTACGCAGCGGTCAAGCACAACGAGGTACAGCTGTACTTTTTTTAACATGGATTTCAGGAACAGTGGTTTCGGTCACGCGAGAGGAACTCTTTGAAACGATGTGATATTGTTCCCCGGCACAGAATAAATGAGGAGTTTTGACCCCCGCAGCATTTGGGTCGCACATCAAAATGACGGAACGCCCAGTATTGGTTGGACTTATCCCGCAAGTGGTGGTGCTCGAGGAAGGCGACCAGGTCTCCTGGATCTCCGACGCGGGAAACTTGCGCGTCGAATTCGACGTGAACCGGTGCCCCTTCTCGTCGAACGTGTTTCAGGCACCTGCGGGCATGCGCCTGCTCAGCGGGCCGCCGCGACCGGGCACCAAAGCCGCCGCGTATAAGTACCGTCTGTGGCTCAACGACCAGATGGTCGGCCAGGGCGAAGTAATCCTTCGCGAGAAATAGGGCGCGAAAAGTAGGCCGCCGGCAGAAGACCGCCCGATGGGGGCGCGCTTCCGGCCTTTTGCGTTGTGGGAGATCAGGCAGGTCAGTCGCTGGCGGCCGCGCTACGCGCACTTTCCACTGACTCAGCCAGCCCCCGGCGCATGGGTCCAAGTACGAAGGCCGGCACAGCGCGCTCCGGCGCCAGAGAAAGATTGGCGGCTTTTGGCGGAAATTCGGTGCGCCGGTCCAGTTTCATTCCCGCTTCACGGAGGAATTCAGCCGAAAAGCCCATGTCTTCGGCGCGGTCTACGCCCCAAAACCACAGCTTCTCCTCCTGCCGTTGCAGGAAGTCCAGCGACTCCTCAAGCTTCTTCATCGCCCGATCAAACGAGGACGCCAGGAAAAACACTCCAAGTGTCCAAGCATGGCGAGGATAACGCACTTGGATCCGGACACAATACTTCCCCGCTTGATTCCGTTCGATGCTGCAGCGGTAGTCGTTGCGCACCGTAGATGTGCGTGCGGCCATCTTCCTCCCCCTGGCAAGACACAAATAGGGTATCGGGAAGCGGCGGGAAAGACAAGACGCCCCTCACGAATTCATAAGTCGTTTATTATTAGTAGGTTAGATTAGCCGAGGTCCGCGAAGCCCCGGAGCCTTTCGGGCATGAGCTTCAGCTTCCCTTCCTGCTTGAGCTGAGCCTCGAGGGCCGTTCGAAACGCGTCGAAAGCCAATCCGCGCTTGCTTTGCAGGACTTGCTCCGTAAGTTCCTTTTTTTGTTTGTCAAAATCGGCGGGATTGGGCTCTTCCTTCTCTGCTACACGATAGACCAGCCAATTTGCGCCCAGATTCAGCGGGGCGCCAACATCCCCAGGTTTCATCTGGAAGGCTGCATTGAGTTGCCTACCGCTGGCCACACCCGTGATGCTCCCGTTGCGGGCGATGGCCTCGCTGGTCTTGGGTTCCAGGCCCAAGGCCTTAGCCGCGGCGTCAAACTTCTCACCCGCCTTCGCGCGCTTCACCAGGTCATCGGCCTTGGTCCGCACCAACTCCGTAGCTTTCTGCTGTTTCAGCGCCGTGATTACCTTGTCGCGAACCTCTTCCAGCGAGCCTTGGTGAGCCGACTGGATTTCCTTTAGCGCAAGGACGACGTAGCCGCGGTCCGTGCGCGCGGGAGCGCTCAATTCTCCCGACCGCAGCCGGAAGATGGCGTCCTTGACGTCCTGGGAATTGCCAAGTTCCAACAGAGGATCCGTCGAGCTCACCGGGCGCGTTTCCCCGACGGTCAGGTGAAATTGCTTCGCCAGATCATCCAGCGAGGTCTTGCTGGATTTGCGAATCGCGGCGGAGAGCTGATCGGCCGCGTCACTCGCCAGCTTGTCGGCCTTAGAAAGCATCAGCGGGGCACGGATGGAATCCTTCACCTCTTCGAAAGTCTTAGTGTGGGCCGTCTCTTTGTCCAGCACTTTGATAATGTGGAAGCCATACTGCGTCTTGACGAGATCCGAGATACTGCCTTTGGGCAAGCTGAAGGCGGCCTTTTCGAATTCCGCGACCGTTTGTCCTTGGACGATCCAGCCGAGGTCGCCACCCTTGTCCTTCGTGCCGGGGTCCTCGGAGTTCTTCTTTGCGAGGTCCTCGAAGTTCCCGCCTTTCTTCGCCAGTTTCAGAATGTCTTCGGCCTTCTTGCGAATCTCTTCGACCTCGGCATCGGTTTTTCCGACAGTCATCAATAGGATGTGTTCGACGTGCACACGACTCGGCACCTGATATTGCTGAATATTTTGCTGATATTGCACCTTCAGGTCGTCATCGGAAATCTGCACGCTCTGCCGGATCTGGTTAACATCCACGAGCCCATAGCGCACGATGCGCCGCTCCGGCACCTGATATTTGCCCTTGTTCTTCTCGTAGAACGATTTGATCTCCGATTCCTCAGGAGCAATCTTCGCTTCCAACTCTTCCGGCTTGATCAGCGCGTAGTCCAACTTTACTTTTTCGTTTCGATGGCGGAATTCCTCTTGCAAATCGCCGGGGCTGGCGCTGATTCCATCCGTCACCAACTTGCGAAATTTTTCTTCCAGCAATTCCTGACGGATCAATTCCTCGAATACGGGGACCGTCATCTGAAAGCGTGACTGCACTTGGGCTGCATATTGATCCATACCCACCGGCGTGTCGCCGTTAAACGCCGTGGGCAGGAATTGGCGAATGCGATCCGCAATCTCATCCGGAGAGACGCGGATACCCAGGCGTTTCGCCTCGTACTCAATCTCTTTCTGGAAAACGAGTTGTTTCAGGATCTGCTGGGCATAGAAGCCCTCCAGCTGCTTGGGCACCTGATTGCGCTGCTCAATCTCGTTGAGCTGCTTGCGCACCTCTGCCACCGTAACGGTCAGGTCCCCGACCCGCGCCACGCTATCCGTCGAAACCTCGGCGGTCGTAGGCCCTTGCGGAACGAGATACAGCAGCATGCTCAGCGCGATGAGCCCGATCACAGCGCCGAGGATAATTCGATACCCAGTCTTGCTACTTCCAGCCATCCGATAAACCCCCACAGTCAATGGACAAACTTTAGATTATAAGAGATATATGGCACACCCCTCAAATGGAATCGTTGCGGGCGCGGGAATCCGGAGCGGCACAACTGGCCGACATCGGTTCGCGACTTGTACCACAGTACAGGTGTTGACTATTTGCAATTTGACTACGCTGCCGCGCGCAGTTTAGACGCCTGCAAACGGCTGTGCTAAATTGAAAAGTTAGCGCAGTCCTCGCGCAGGAACACGTGACAACACAGACACCCACGGAACCCCGGCATTCTCCCAGCGCTCCGGCCCAGCCGAAGATTCACCGGGTCGAGGTCTATTGGACCACCGTCACGTACAAAACCGTGGCCGTTTATGTTCTCTTGATCGTGGGGGTTATCCTCGTCGCGCTCTTCTTGGCTTTTCCTAACTGGTATTCCGCGGCATACAGTAAGCTCTCGAGCGCCGTTGGCAATCCCGAAACGGAAGGCGTCAGTGTCGAACAGCAGCAGGCGAAATTCGTGAACCTCGACGGCAAGGTGCAGGTGAAGAGAGTCAACTCCGTCCAATGGGTCGAAGCCGACTTCCATACTGCGCTCGACAAGGGCGACCTCATCCAGACGGGTTCGGACGGGGCCGCAAGAATTGCCTTCGCTGACGGCACGGAGTACACGGTGAAATCCGATACACTCGTCACGGTCGAAGAGAATTCGATGGGCAACGACAGGCCCACCAGCGTGGCCATGCGCATTAATACGGGCGCCGTGGATCTGGCGACCCCCAATTGGTCGTCGCCGGATTCCAAGGCGGCCGTCAGCGTGGAAGACGCCACCGCGCAACTGCACTCCAACAGCCGCGCGGCAGTCAAGGCCGACCCGCAGAAGAAAGAAAATGAGATCGTGGTCTCCGGCGGCAGCGCGGAAGTCAAGCGGGGCCAGGAAAGAATCGAACTCGCGCAATGGCAGAAGGCCGCCATTACGACAGGGAGCCCCATCCAGAAGTCGAACGTGCTCGCGCCGCCGGATCTTGTCGCGCCGCTCAACCTGGCACCCATCGTCGTGGAGAACCCGAAGACTTCGTCGCTGGAGTTCGAGTGGAAAGCGGTTCCGGACGCGGTCTCATATACTCTTCGCATCAGCGCGACGAAGATGTTCACCAAGACGGTCGGCGGAGCAAAGGTCTCCGGCATCAGCGCGGAGATCACCGGACTCGACGCCGGTGATTATTTCTGGAATGTCTTCGCTACCGACGCGAAGAAACAGAACAGCGAAATCAGCGAAACGTTCAAGTTTACGCTGGCCACGCAGGGCAAGACCCAGGATATGGTTCTGGAGATCGTCAGCACACAGATTCACGGCCGCGTGGCGGAAATTATCGGCCGAACGGAACCCGGCGCCGCGCTCATCGTGAACGGGCAGCCCGTTCCCAACATTTCACCCGATGGGAGTTTCCGTCATTTCACGGAGCCGCTCGAGCCCGGCCCGCATACCATTGTGGTGATTGGACAGAATCGCCGAGGAGGCACGGCAAAGCAGCAGGTGTCCATCGTGGTGCCCAGGTAAAAGCGCTGGAGGAAAGTTTTCGGAGCAAAGGCCACAGCGGCCTTTGCGTTGGCGGTAACGTCCGTGGACAATGGTACAGGTGACCGCGAAGCGCTCACCCTGCTCAGCGGACAGCGGGGAAGATTTCTCCGCGAGGGGACGGAGGAATGAATAAGAACGGTTACAACCTAAGGTCGGTCTTCAGTCTGTTTTCATCCGACCTGGCAATCGATCTGGGCACAGCAAACACACTGGTGTTCTCGGCCGGCAAAGGCATTGTCGTAAACGAGCCCTCGATCGTGGCCATCAACAAATCGAGCGGTGAAGTCGTCGCCGTCGGGCGCGAAGCCAAAGATATGCTGGGCCGCACGCCCGGCAACGTCGTGGCCATCAAACCCATGAAGGACGGGGTCATCGCGGACTTCAAAGTCACTGAAAAAATGCTCACTTACTTTATCCAGAAGGCGCACAACCGCCGCGTGCTGGTGCATCCGCGGATTGTCATCGGCGTGCCGAGCGAAATCACGCCCGTGGAAAAGCGCGCCGTGCAGGACTCCGCCTATCGCGCGCGCGCCAGCGAAGTCTTTCTCGTCGAGCAAGCCATGGCCGCAGCCATCGGGGCGGGTCTTCCCATCGAAGAGCCCTCCGGCAACATGGTCGTGGACATCGGCGGGGGCACCACGGATATCGCGGTGATCTCCATGAGCGGCATCGTCTACTCGCGCTCGGTCCGCGTGGCGGGTAACGAGATGGACGAAGCCGTGATGCAGTATCTCAAGCGCAAATACAATCTGCTCGTCGGCGAACGCACCGCCGAACAGATCAAGATGGAAATCGGCTCGGCCTACCCGCTGGAAAAGCCGCTCACCATGGAAGTGAAAGGCCGCAACCTCATCGAAGGCGTGCCGCGCACGGTCACCATCGACGACAGCGAAATCCGCGAAGCCTTGAGCGAATGTGTGGCGACGATTTTGAATGCCGTGCGCGTGGCGCTCGAGCGCACCCCGCCCGAACTTTCCGCGGATATCAGCGACCGCGGAATTGTTCTTACCGGAGGCGGTGCGCTGTTGAAGAATCTCGACAAGCGCATCCGCGAAGAGACGGGCCTGCCGGTTTCCATTGCCGATGATCCGCTGGCATCGGTCGTGCTGGGAACCGGAAAGATGCTCAGCGACTTCCGATTGTTGCGCCAGGTTTGCATCGATTAACCGTGGTAACTGCAAAGGTGGACTGCACGGGTTAAAAGCCTGTGCCGCCAAACGCCAATGATCGCTATCCCTTCTCGACATAAATCACTGGTTCTGCTCGCCGGCGTGGTCATCGTGCAAATGCTGTTCCTAGCCGTGCAGATCAAGCGCGACTCGCAGGGGCGTCTCATCCGCTCCTGGACTGTCGGGGCCATCTCCCCTTTTGAACGCACGGGCGCATGGGGCTTCGGAAGAGTTCGCGGCATCTGGACCCACTATTTCGCGCTGCAAAACACATCCCGCGAAAATGAAGACTTGCGGCGTGAAAATGACGCGCTGAAGCTCCAGCTCGAACAGCTCAGAAGCAAGGCCGCGGAAGCCGATCGCCTTGCCCCGCTCATCAATTTCCGACAGTTGAATCGCAATGTCCCCATGCTCGGCGCGCGCGTCATTGGAGCCAGCGCGGATACGGCGAGTCACACGATTTTTCTTGACCGCGGCGAGCGCGAGGGCGTTCGCCGTAATATGGCGGTCATTACCCCTGACGGCGTCGTCGGCAAGATAATCGAAGCATTTCCCAACTCCGCCCAGGTGCTTCTGCTCGCCGACAGGGAAGGCGGCGTCGGGGCCATGCTTGCCGATTCCCGCATCCAGAGCCCCGTGGGCGGCACCGGCGAACCGCTCCTGGTGATGAAATATATCCCCAACGACGAAACTGTGAATGTCGGTGAGCGCGTCGTCACTAGCGGCATGGACCGCATTTTCCCGAAGGATCTTCCCGTCGGCACGGTCACCGAGGTCAAGCCAGGCAATCCTTTCAAACTCATTCGCGTGCGGCCGGCAGCGAATCTCGAGCGCCTCGAAGAAGTCATCGTCCTGCTCACGCTGCACCCGCTGGAGCTGCACAAAGAGCCAGAATCACGCGCGTCCGATGCCGCTGAAAGAACTGCGCCCGAGCAGCCGCCGACGGCGAAGCCATGATCAACGGGACTTTTGACCTCCGAGGCACCGAAACACACATCGAGGTACACAAATTCCGCGCCGGCGCCGTGGCCGCCGTGGCGATTTTCGCGCTCGTCATCCAAGCGCTCCTTCCCGTCTATTTTCCTAGAGCAGACATTCTCGATTTGCCATTGCTCGTGACCATCTACTTCGGGTTGAGCCGGCGCAACCCCTCAACCGGCTTGCTTCTCGGCACGGTCATCGGTCTTTTGCAAGATAGTCTGAGCAAGTCGCCGCTTGGCCTCTACGGCATCGCCAAAACGATCATCGGCTACGTCGCTTCTTCCATCGGCGCGCGGCTCGACACCGAACATCCCGTAGCCCGCTTCGCGCTTACGGCGGTATTCTTCGGTCTGCACCAAGGTGTCATCGTCCTAATAAAGCGCCTGCTTCTCGCACAACCCGAAGCCTGGTTCACGACTCGTCTCGGCATCGCCGCTGGCCTTAACGCCCTCGTCGCCGTCTTCCTCTTCCTCCTCCTCGACCGCCTACGCAAGTCATCCGGATCCTTTCCCTAGGAATAGTGGGAGCTGACACTACCGGCCGTGCGTGTCCTTGCGAAAGAAAGCAGGGGAGATTTCTGCGCCAAGTGCCGGGGTACTCCTGCTGGCGCCCTTTGGGGAAGGACGAAATTAATGCGTAAGCAGGAACTGCCTGAAGTCATCGTAGGCGCTAGGCATCGGAAGGGAAAGCTTGGCGCGTTTCAAATACGCCGCGAGACGATCGGGGAGCGGGGGCGCAGCACCAATTGCCTTGGCCACCACATCCGCGAACTTGGCTGGATGCGCTGTCGCCAGCACGAGTCCCTGCGCCGGCTCGGGATGCTCGCGGCGGAAAGCTTCCCAGCCCAACACTCCGACGGCCGTATGCGGATCGGCAACATAGCCATAGCGCTCGTGCACGGCCTTCATTGCGCGCAGCGTCTCTTCATCCGTGACACCGTGACCCCAGACTTCGCGCTGCACATATTCAAGGCGGTTCCGGCAGAGATCCAGCAGCCGAGGAAAATTGTTCGGATTGCCCACATCCATGGCGTTCGAATAGGTGGGCTTGGCTGGCCGAGGATGAAATTCGCCGGTCCGCAAGTACTCAGGCACAACGTCATTCACGTTCGTTGCCGCTACAAACTTTGCAACGGGCAAGCCGATGCGCTTCGCGAAAATCCCCGCCGTCAAGTTTCCGAAGTTACCGCTGGGCACCGAAACAATCAGCGGAACGGAAGCCACCGGCAGTTGCCGGTAAGCGGCGACGTGATAGAACATTTGCGGCAGCAAGCGCCCGATGTTGATCGAATTTGCTGACGTCAGGAATGCGCGCTTGTTCAGCGCCTCATCCGAAAACGCCTGTTTCACCAACCGCTGGCAATCGTCGAAAGTCCCCGCCACTTCCAGCGCCGTGATATTTTCGCCGAGCGTCGTGAACTGTTTCTCCTGCGCCTCGCTGATGCGCTTCGACGGGTACAGAATCACCACGCGAATCCCAGACACGCCAAGAAATCCGTGTGCCACGGCGCTGCCCGTGTCGCCCGAGGTAGCCACGAGTACGGTCAGGGGACGTGTTTCCCCGCGAACGAAGTAACCCATCAACCGGGCCATGAACCGCGCGCCGAAATCCTTGAATGCCAGCGTCGGCCCGTGAAACAACTCGAGAATATGCAGCGCGGGAGAGAGCGACACGAGCTTCACGGGAAAATTGATCGCTTCGCTTACCACCTGCCACAACACTTCTTCCGGGACTTCCGCCCCCGCGAAAGGCCGCACCACGCGAAAACACACTTCCGTAAACGGCAGCCGCCGAAATTCTTCCAGCTCTTCCGGCGATCGCCGCGCAATTTCGACCGGCATATACAGTCCGCCGTCGGGCGCAAGCCCGCGCAACATTGCGCCTCGCAGCGACGTGAGCGGCGCCTGCCGCGATGTGCTCCGGTATCTCATTCGAAAGTTTTCATCGCGAGCCTTCGAGCTTGTCTTGGATCATCCTGAGGAATGCTTCGGCGCCCAGCGAAGCATCGCTTGAAATGTCACGCAACGCCGCGAGGGGCAGCGTGCAGTGTGCCAGCGCCTGATAGCTCTGGCGCCGGGCCGCGATTAATGCGGGATAACACCGCGCCACGGTTTCGCGCGGCGCTTCACCCGGACGCGGCCAAAACGCGCCGCGCCACAGGAC
>WNFF01010904.1_pt1 | contig 10564 bp, 9 predicted proteins | sample 5400441 | NCBI WGS metagenome assembly WNFF01 (sample SAMN13153345, study PRJNA577476) | soil metagenome | isolation source: 120 cm saprolite under Douglas fir tree site 2 hole 3 replicate 1 | place: USA:California | collected 2015-04-18
GTGGCGAACAAGGTGTCGTCTTTGCCGCGGCCGACGTTGATGCCGGGCTTGTGCCGCGTGCCGCGCTGCCGTATCAGGATCGTGCCGGCCTGCACGAGTTGCCCGCCGAAGCGCTTCACGCCGAGCCGCTGCCCCTGCGAATCGCGGCCATTGACAGAAGAGCCGCCGCCTTTTTTGTGTGCCATGAGTGTGCCTTAGAATTCCTAGAGTTTGATGTCGCTGACTTGCACGGCCGTGTAGTTCTGCCGGTGGCCGCGGGAAATCTTGTACTGCTTGGTCCTGCGGTACTTGAAAACGGTCAGCTTCGGCCCGCGTCCTTGACGGATGATTTTGCCGGTGACCGCGGCCTTCGAGGCGCCTGCGCCGGTGACGAGCTTCTTTTCGCCGGTGTGCACCGCGAGAACGTCGTCGAACGTGACCTTCGCGCCGACCTTGCCCGGCAGCCTCTCCACCCTCACCGTGTCGCCCGGCGCGACCCGGTACTGTTTGTTTCCACTGCGAATGACGGCGTACATTGCGCCTCCGAGACCAGCGTCAAACTCCCCATTATAAACAGCTCATCGCGCAGCGTCAACGCGTTTGGACACAAAGTCCTTCCCAGTAAAAATTCCTAGAAGAGGGTTCGAAAAAAAGCAAAACGGCCCGGCGGCATCCCGCCGGGCCGTCTACGCACAAGAGTAGTGATCAGAACTGGAAGCGTGCCCCGATCTGGATTTGCCTCGGGCTGAACACGAAGTTGCTGTTAGCGGCATTCGGAGTCGCAAAAGGCGTGTTGAAGCTGAGGCAAGGAAGGGTTGCACCGCCGCAAGTTGCAGCATTGTTGCCGATGATATATCCGGTGTTATTGATCCCGGTTATATTCTGGTGATTCGCGAGGTTGAAGAAGTCGCCCGACAACTCCAACTTATACCGTTCCTGGAAGGCAAAGCGCTTGGAGATCCGCAGGTCGGCAACCCAACTTACTGGCCTCCTGAACGAATTGTTGCCGAAGATGTCCGTGCGGGTTGATCCGCCCGAGCCGTTGATGCTCGATCCGAGTCCGGCTGGAGGCGTGCCGGATGTAACCAAAGTAAACGGCAGGCCGGTTTGAACCTGGAAAATGGGGGCCATTTCCCAGTCATTCGCAAAGTAGCCGGCGAGTCCATGCTTACGCCACGGAGAAGTCATGACGGCGTTCATGGTAAGCCGCTGGCGCACGTCATAGATGGAGTTGCCATATTCAGCGTTCGCGTTGGTCGGAACGAGCAGGTCGTTGGTGTCCGAGAACGTCGAACCGTTCAGGCCATTGTCGAGCGCGTGCGCCCAGGTGTAGTTTGTCGAGAACTGAATGTTGTGGCTCGTACGGTGATTCACCTGAACCGCCAGAGCGTGATAGTTGCTGTGGACTCCGCTGAAGATGTCTGTCATGGACCCAAAAGCTGCGTTTGGCCGTGAAGAGTAGAGAGGCTCAGTCACAGTCGCAGTCTTGATGGGACCTCCGCCAACTACTGAATACGCGATGGTGCCCGATGGGGCGCTGATGTTGGTGTCCACGAAATTGGGCAACTGGCGGCCAAAGCTGCCGAGATAGCTAACGGAGAACACAGTGCCCCAGCCCAGGTCTCTTTCGAGCGTCAGGTCCGACTCGCGGATCTGTGGCAGCTGAAAGTTGGGGTCGAAGAACGTGACAGACTTCGCGGCCGCGCAGCTCGATGGGGCGCCCAGAATCATGGGGAAGGCCTGCGCACAAGTGAAGGTGGTATTTGATGTCGGGCTCGCCGTAAACGTCGCTTGACTTCCGGACACACCGGTGTTGCTGAGCGCATTGAAGATAGTGGAGTTGATCACGCGGCCGTAATAGACGCCGTATCCGCCCCGCAGAACGGTCTTACCGTCGCTGGTAATGCTGTACGCGAAACCCACGCGCGGGCCAACGTTGTTCTTGTCATGCGGCATCGTCGCGGTTTGAGGAACCAGAGGGTTGACGAGATTGCTGAAGGGGCTCGGCAGAATTTCGTACTCGTAGCGCACCCCAAATGAGAGGCTCAATCGCGGACGGATCTTCCAATCATCCTGGAAAAAGAAGGCGACGTCCTTGGTGTTGAACTGAAAGCCTAGAGGACCGAATGCCTGCGAGTAGCTGGAGTAGCAGGGCACATTGAAGGTAGTGGCGGAGCCGGTTGGCTTAAACGTACAAGTATTGGCTTTGTTGAGATCAGAAAAGTAGGCCAGTAGGGTGCTGTAGCTGAAGCTGCCGAACTGGGTGCGCAGGTTTTGCGAGATGTCGTTGACGTGGCTGAAGTCCGCGCCAAACTTGAGGCTGTGATTGTGGTGGATCCAAGTCACCGTATCGGCGATCTGCTGGCGGACCTCATCCGGGAACTTTGGACGCTGCAGAAAGGTGGGGACCCCGAAGGTGAAACCGTTGGTGATGCTGACGGACGGGGGCAGCCCCAGCGGGTTGGTGTATGGTGAAGGCAGAGTGGCGTTCACGAAAGTGCTCAACTCGTAGGGCGTTGGAGTCTGAGTGTTTTCGAACTCGAAGTCCCGGCCATATTGGTAACGCACTTCATTGGACAGACTCGACGTAAGGAGACTGACCAGCTTGGCTACGCCCCAGGTGTCTTTCACGTAGTCGTTGCCGAAACTGGCGATTCCATTGGTATTCGTTCCTTGGGTCTGAATTCCGGCCGGTGAGGACCAGCGCATACGATTGAAAGTAAACGAGGCGTGGTTCTTCTGGTTGATGGCCCAATCAATCTTCGGGAAGTAGATATACTGTTCGCCGGTTCTCGGCACCGTCCCCAACATTGTGATCAGGCCAGCTAGGTCGTTGTTATAGATCGTCTGTGCTTGTGTTGTGGTCACGCCCAAACGGGTCGCAAGCGTGCTGATTGTCGCCGCGCTGGGAGTCCCAAAGAATACCGCCGGGCCGCTGGTCACCGCGGTTCCCGGGAAGTTGCGCTTGTACCAATCGAACGCAAGGAACCAGAAGAGCTTGTCTTTCACCAGTGGTCCGCCAACTCCGAATCCGGCAATTTTTCGCCAGTCCTTGGGCTTGAAGGGGACCGTTGTGAACACACCTGGTGAGGTCTGCGTGGCAATCCTTGCAAAGGGATTGAAAGCACCCCAGTCGTTATCGCGGTCATAGCCGTAGAAGTTGCCATGGATCTGATTCGTGCCGCTCTTGGTCACGGTATTCACCACGCCACCCGCAGACCGCCCATATTCTGAGGAATAGTTCGAAGTATTGACCTGGAACTCTTCGATTGCTGCCTTGGGCGTCGAATAGCCGATACGCGTGCGTCCGCGTTCCTCCGAGAAGAAGGCCTGGTTATTGTCCGCGCCGTCTATCGTGTTGTTGTTGAGCAGGGTGCTCATGCCACGGAAGCTGAGCAGGCCGAACCCGCTGCTGTCACTCACCACGCCGGGAGTGAGCGCGGCAAAACTGGACCAGCGGCCGCCGTTGATCGGCAGATTCGAGATCGCCTCCTGGTTCAACGTCGGCGCAAATTCCGGCGAGGTGTAATTAATCTGCGGCGCTTCCGCGGTGACCTCGACCGTTTCCTGGGAGCCTCCAACGACCAAACGCGGCGAAACATCGGTGAGGCTGCCGACTTGCACGATCACCTGCTCCGCTTTGTAGGGCGCGAAGCCGTCGCGAGAGACGGTGACCGTATAAGTCCCGGGCGTCAGGTTGGCAACCCTGAAATATCCCGAAGAATCCGTCGTCGCCGTTTGTTCTGCGTTGGTTCCGTTGTTATGGATTACGATTCTTGCTCCGCCGACAACACCGCCGCTGGTGTCGTACACGGTTCCGCCGATGGCGCCTTCGGTAGTGGATTGCGCGAATGCCAGCGCGCCGCACATCGAAACGAAAAGCGCTGCCAAAACAAAACGCCGCATCGAATTTCGACAAAATGTCGTCATGAACCCCTCCTCACCCCGTTTCAAAACCAGCAATGCTACCGCCAGCGCATTTCTGCGCGGTGAAAACGTTGTTTCAGACACGTTACATACTGTCGGGACCATGTAAATCCAGGAAAGATTTCGACCGCGAGAATACACAACAGCGGCGGCGAATTCAAGGCCCGGACGTTTTTCCTCTTGTGGAAAAGAAGCGGGAGCAGCTTGTCCGCCTTCCAGACATCACCAACGCGTTAACAAAAGCCTGGCTGCATTTTCTGACTAGAAATTGAAGCGGTAGCCGAGAATGAACTTGGCGATGAGGTGGTCGGTGGAGCGCGTGACGCCGACGCCCAATCCGAAATTGATTTCCCACTGCGGCGCCAGGTTCAAATCAATCACGGGAAAAATCTGTTGCTGCTGATCGCGCACCGGATCGAAGCTGGTGACCGGCCCGAGCGCTCCGTAGTATTCCAGGCCGCCGGCAATCTTCTTGGTGAAGTCGTAGCTGAGTTTGAAGTTCGGCGAGAACTCGAAGCCGCGGCTGACGCTTTCTCCGTGGAGCGAGCGGTCGAACGTGGGATTGAACGACCAATACCAGCGTCCCAGCCTCTGATCCACGATGGGACGCATCTCCCAGGTCCAGGTGTCCGGCGAGAAGCGGCGGCGCTGATAGCCAATTTCGTTTGACAGGCTCAGGCCCACGGGCCAGTGCCATTTTTCCGGGATTCGGAAGCGCGGGCGAATGTGGTCGCCGACCCAGTCCCATCCCTGGCCGCTGCGCGCCGAGGTGAACACATAGAAGCCGGTCTCGAACCAGTCCGTAAACCCGCGGGTGATTTCCAGCGTTTCGTGGAAGGCGTGATTGGTGGGCTGCAGGCCGTCCTGAAAAGTCTTGCTCCCGCTCAGCGTGAAGTTGCTGTGCAGCTCGACCATGGTGTGGTGCGGCGGAACCGTGTCGAAGCTGTAGACCTGGATCTCGTAATTATCCTGCGCAGCAGCGGGCGCAGGCGCAAAAAAGATATTTGCGGCGCAGAGTCCCAGACCGGCCACCCCCAGAAATCGCATTCGGAAGATTTCTCCACTAAGAAGTTCGCGTCGAGAATAGCGCAACCAGTCCACGCCGGCAAACCGGCACGTCCGCGGGGGCCCGGTTTTCCGGTGTTATGATGACCATTGGAGGCGCACAATGACCGGCGCGCCAGGATCCGCACAGAATTGCAATTTCGGCCGCGCCTGGCTTTTCCTGTGTCTGGCCTTCTGCGCGCATGTAGCGGATGAAGCTCTCACCGGCTTCCTCTCCGTGTACAACCCGACGGTCCTAGCCATTCGTGCGCGCGCGAGTTGGTTCCCGATGCCCACGTTCGAATTCTGGCCGTGGCTGATTGGCCTGATCGTGGCGAATCTGCTCTTCCTCGCGTTCACCCCATTCGCTTATCGCAATGCGCGTTGGCTTCGCCCCATCGCGTATCTCTTTGCTGTTGTCCATTTCCTGAACGGAACCGGCCACACGCTCGGCACGATCTTTGGCAGTCCCGTTCCCGAAGTCCATTTCCCGCGTCCCATGCCGGGCTTTTATTCCTCTCCTCTGCTTCTGGCGGCGTCGGCGTACTTGCTTTTCATGCTCCGCCTCTCAGCGGATACAGACAGATAGGCAAGAGTTGCTGCAGGCGGGAATGTAAAAAAAGAGATGCGCCCGGCGGGCGATTCTAGCCCTTGTTGTTTTCCCCTTCTTTTTCCAGAGCCTTGCGAGCGGCGTCGAGGGCCTTTTGTTTCTCCGCGCCCACCTTGGGGTAGGCCAGGTTCAGCTCTTCGAGCGTTTCGACGACGGCGCCGGCGACAACCAAGCGCGTCACCCATTTGTGGTCGGCGGGAACGATGTGCCACGGCGCGCGCTCGGAGCTGGTGTTCTGGATCATTTCTTCGTACACGCGCATGTAGTCGTCCCAGCGCGTGCGTTCGGCGACGTCGGAGGGTGAAAACTTCCAGCTCTTCTCCGGTTCTTCCAGCCTCTTCAGAAAACGCTTGCGCTGCTCCTTCTTCGAAACGTGGAGAAAAAACTTGCGCGTGATGATTCCATTCCTCGCCAGGTAATGCTCGAACGCGTTGATGTCGCTGTACCTCTGCTTCCAGATGTCCTTGCCGACGAGCGCGGGAGGCATGCGTTGGTTGGCCAGCAACTCCGGATGGACGCGCACGATAAGAACTTCTTCGTAGTAGGAGCGGTTGAAGATTCCGATGTGCCCGCGTTCGGGCAAGCAGCGCGTGGTGCGCCACAAAAAATCATGATTGAGTTCTTCCGAGGAGGGCGACTTGAAAGAATAAACCTGGCAGCCCGCCGGGTTGACGCCGGACATCACGTGCTTGATGGTGCTGTCTTTTCCGGCCGCGTCCATGGCCTGGAAAATCAAAAGAAGCGCCCAGCGGTCCTGGGCGTAGAGCTTGTCCTGCAGGACGCTGAGCCGCGCGATGCCTTCTTCGAGGTCCCGCTGCGCTTCTTCTTTGGCCTTCAGCCCCAGCGTCTCGCCGGGGTCGAAGTCTTTCATGCGGAAGCGGCTTCCGTCGGTGACGCGGAACGGCTCTACGTATCCGCGGGATTTCATTTCTGCGCAGGCTTCACGGCGAGCTTCAGCCTAGCGGCCTTCAAAGGGATATTTGTCCCCGGCCTGCACGGCCGCGGCGACGCGGCGGCGGAGCGCAATGGTGTCCACCGGCGTGCGCCGCGTGAAGCGCCGCAGCACGGCGAGCTGCGTGGTCAGCATGTCGCCTTCATTCACGGCGGTGAGCGCGCGGCGGGCGTCTTTTTCGATGCGGTCGCTCGCGTCGTAGATAAACACGCGGGCGGCGTCCACCATGGCGCTGACCGCCTGTTCGCCGCGCGCCTGGACGGCTTTCTGCGTGCGCAGCAGCGTGGATTCCATGGCGTAAATCTCCATCACGATGTTGGCCAGCGCGCCGATCAGCTCCTGTTCCTCGGCCATCTTGTCGCGGTACTTCAAAACGGCGCCGCCCGCTGCCTGCAGGAACATTTTCTTGGCGTTGGCCACGGCGCGCTCCTCTTCGGCCAGCACGCCCGACGGCGCTTCCTCAAGGGACGGCCCCGCGAGGATTTCCTCTTGCAGCTTCTGGCCCGCGGCCATGAGCGGGAGCGTGCCGGACATGGCGCGCTTCATCAGCATCTGGATGATGACCAGGCGGTTGATTTCGTTGGTGCCCTCGAAGATGCGGTTGATGCGGCTGTCGCGGTAGGCGCGCGCCACGGGATACTCTTCGTGGAAGCCGTAGCCGCCGAAAATCTGCACGCCCTCATCCACCACGTAATCGAGCACTTCGCTGCCGTACACTTTCAGGATGGAGCTCTCGATGGCGTATTCTTCGAGGACTTTCATCATGTGCAACGTCTTGTCGGCGGCGCTCGAGCCTGCGGCGATGGCCGCTTCGATGATGCCTGCGGCGCGGTAAGCCATAGACTCCGCCGCGAGCGTGCGGATGGCCATCTCCGCCAGCTTTTCCCGGATCATGCCGAATTCACCGATGGATTTTCCGAAGGCTTTGCGCTCCGTGGCGTACTTCGCGGAAAGTCCCAGGACGTTTTTCGCGCCGCCGGTGCAGGCGCTCTTCCGCGCCGATGGAGAATCCCGGGGTTCCGCGCTCGACGATGAAGGCGCTGAATTTCTCGCCGTTCACCTTGGCGAACACCGTATAGACATCGGCGAACCCGCCGTTGGTGATCCACATTTTCTGGCCGTTGAGGATCCACTGCTTCCCGTCGGGGGAGAGGTCGGCGCGGGTCAGCGAATTGAGAGCGTCCGAGCCCGCCTGAGGCTCGGAGAGCGCATAGGCGCCAATCCATTCGCCGGTGACTAATTTCGGCAAGTATTTTTTCTTTTGCTCTTCGGTGCCGAAATACAGGATGGGGATGGTGCCGATTCCGGAATGCGCGCCGAGGGCTCCGGAGAAGGATCCATAAACGGAGGTTTTTTCGAGCAGACGCGTGACGGAAATCTTGTCGAGGCCCGTCCCGCCATAGGCTTCCGGCACCTCGGGGCAAAGCAGGCCCAGTTCGCCCGCCTTCTTCACCAGCGACACCAGCAAGCCCGGCTTTTTTTCCTCGAGCTCTTTCACCAGCGGCAGCACTTCCTTGTTCACGAATTCTTCCGCGGTCTGCCCGATGAGTTTTTGGTCGTCGGTAAGCTCGGCCGGGCTGAAAACATCTTCCGGTCGCTGCGTCTCGAGCAGAAAGCTGCCGCCCTTCGTGAGCGTCCCGGTTGCCGTGATTGTCGCCATGCTTCCTCCCCGTCCATTCACTCGAGATCGCTTTTTGCGATCCTCAGGCGGCTCCAGCCGCTTCCTTGATGGCCACGACGTATTCGGCGGGCAACTGATGCTCGCCGGCGCCCTCCAGTATGGCCTGCAAATAGTGCGGGGAGGGCTTCAAACCCTTTTCGACTTTTGTCGCGATATACGCCTGGGCGCCCATTTTCTTGCCGGCCCCGTCGGTCACCGTCACTTCAATCCTCCGGTAATGTTGCGGCGCGCCTTCGTGTTTGTCCATAGTACGGTAGGCGGACTCGGGGATTTTGTACAGCACGCCGTAAACAACCTTGCCGGCTGCGGGACGGACGTTAGCCTTGGCCGAACCGCCGTGGGACTTCTTGTTGAAGACAATCTCGTAATTTTCGAGCCGCGCCGTCTGCGCCTCGAGAATGTTTCCCGCGCGGGATTGCATTTGCGCGCGGCTCATGTTGCTTGCGTACGCGAAATACCACGAAGTCGCTGCCATTTGCCGTGCCGGCTTTCCTATTGGCGTCCCTGATTTTGTGCTGGTGCCGTGTGCGACGGGCCATGCGGTTTGCAAAGGGTGCGCCGTCCGCTGCGGAAAGGCCATTGTACGCGCAACGGTTTCTGCAGGCAATCGCGGTCCCGCGATGCGCAGGGACGATGACGATCCGGACCGCCGGGAGGACTCGGGCGGCGGACTTGCGGCGGCCGACGGAAAGTGGGGGACCCCACCCCTTTTCTTGTAAGTGTTGATGTTAAAGGACTTTAAGTCCTTTGTTTTTGTAAGTGTTGATGTTAAAGGAGTTACAGACGCATTTTTCGTAAGTGTTGATGTTAAAAGACTTAGCGTTCTTTGCTTGTTCATTTGACCTTCCCTGACGTAACTCTGTCTTTCCAGCGGCGGGCTCTAAATGGCAGGACTAAACCAACTAGCGGGCGCCTGGCGATTACGATAGCGTTAATTATACCAAAATTGACTGCCGGTTGTCAAGGCTTGATTTCGTTAGGCAGTGGGTCAGCTTCCGAGTAGCCGACCAACCGTCCAGAACCGCATCTTTCCGTCCTCAGAACCCCGTTTCTGGAAGGCAGGGGGCGTATGCCCGATTTGCCGGCCATGTTGCCAAGTAGCCGGTGGCGAGGACGATGACCTTTATACGCCCCTTCAAGAAAGTGCGTTTATCATGCAAGTCGACAGCTAGACGGTGGCGTAAGTATTCCGGTACCCCGGCGCCAGATTGGCCGTCGCTCGCTTGCGTTACAACTCACACTTTCACGGACCCGCGCCGCCGCTGACCCCGTGACCGTGCTGGTGTGACTCTCAATCGGAATTGTCCACACGGACCGTTGCCGAGGCCGTAACCGTGTTGATGCCGGTGAGAGCTGCCGAGCCGCTATTCAGAACCACGATGTCCGTTACGGTGTTGGGTACTCCGGCCTGTCCGGCGTTTATGGTCACGTGAAAGACGCACTGACCCGGCGTAGTGGAAATGCCGGTATTCGTAGTCTTGTCCATTACGGACACTAACGCCACACCCGCTTGTCCAACCAGGATCTTGATATTGTCAGGGGGAGCGGAACCGGGGTGGCAGTCGCTGCTGGAATCGGTAATGGCGATGTGGGCCTGAGCGATTTTGTGCGGAGTAGTGTCGATAAAAGGGAAGACCGCGCCGGGCGCTAAGCCGGCGAGTAACGAACTCTCCGCGATGAACTGGCTGTCGTCACCGTGTGCGGACGCCTTTTTGGTCGGGTACGCGATGGCGACGGCAGAAAGCACGAAAGCAACCAAGAAAAACATGAAATACTTTTGACGATTCATGGAAATGCCTCCTATGACTCAGTTTTTGACAAAAGTGAATATCGTGACGGGCGATGGTGAAGTGCGGCGTCAGCACGATGTCGCCCGCGAAGATCGTCGAGTCGGCGCAGAAGTAATTGATGAAGTCGCTGGGCGCAGAGCTGGGGTCACTCAGTGCGAGCGGCGTCCCTACCGTCGCGGTGCCGTTTCCTTCTTTGGTCCACCCCGCCTTCAGCGGGTCTGGTACTGGGTCGAAACACGCCACGTTGACGAGGGCGACTACTTGCTCGTCGGCGAACGACCTGTCGTCGTGATTCCCGCACCCCAGCAGCGCCAAAAGACATACCGCGGACACGGTTTTCGACATGTTCCTCCCCTTTGAACGGGATGGGCGGTCCACCTTGTAAGCGCAAGCCGGCGCAAAAGTGCCTCACGGGAGCGCCGCCCCCGGCACCCCCGAAGGGTCAAAGGGCCCAAGAGTCTAGCGGGGTCCGCCTCGCACCGGCCACACCAGCAAGGTGAAGCCCTTGACGAAGCCGTTGCCGAAGACGAAGCCGAAGCCGAGGTCCGCGACCCAGACGGAGTTCGGGTCGGTCTCAATGG
>WNFF01009005.1_pt1 | contig 10562 bp, 6 predicted proteins | sample 5400441 | NCBI WGS metagenome assembly WNFF01 (sample SAMN13153345, study PRJNA577476) | soil metagenome | isolation source: 120 cm saprolite under Douglas fir tree site 2 hole 3 replicate 1 | place: USA:California | collected 2015-04-18
TACATCCGCGGCCCGCACACCTTTAAGGCCGGATTCGGCTACTCGCGCATCATCGACGTGCAAGAAGGAGACAGCTTCACACAATATATCTTTCCGACGATCGCGGCGTATCAGGCCGCAGTAAGCGGCGCGAATCCGAAGTCTTATACGACGGTGAACGCTCTGATAGGCAACACGCGCGTGGCTTATATTTCCAATTTCTTCAATTTCTTCGCGCAGGATAGTTGGCAGGTTCGGCCATCGTTGCTCGTGACCTACGGCCTTCGCTACGACCGCTTCCTTTCTCCCGACCCGAACGCGGCCGCTCCTTTTCCCTTCTCGCGCGACTTCCACAATCCCGCTGGCGATGTCTCGCCGCGCCTGGGTTTGGCCTGGAGGCTCGGAAACAAGACCGTCGTTCGCGCGTCGTGGGGGATGTTCTACGACGCCCCTCCGACCAACCTGTGGTTCAACGCTCTTTCGAACGACGGCTCCGGCCGCTCCTTCAACGCGTCGCTGTCTCCGTCCTCGGCGGGGGCTCCTTCTTTCCCGCAACCATTGACGACGGCCACGGCTCCAGCAACTCCGTCCGTTTTTACGGTCACGCCGAACTTCAAAAATGCCTACGCGATGACCGGGACGCTCCAGGTTTCGCGCGAACTGTCCAAGAACGATGCGGTGACGTTCGCCTATGTGAACACGGGTGGGCGGCAGGTGCAGTGGCTGCACAACATCAATCTCATTAATCCGGTGGCCACTCTGGCAGACGGGCGGCCCGTTTTCTCTTCGGCAATCAACGCGAGCACGCGCGCCAACCCGGCATTCAACAACGTGACTCTACAAGATGTGGGCGCAAGCTCGAGGTATAACGCGCTGGAGATAAATTACGAACACCGCTTCTCGCGCGGGTTGGTGGCGAGCGCAGCCTATATCTTTTCGCATACCATCAGCGACGCTCCCGACGTCAACGGCTTTGAGCAGAACCTGGTCTACGTCGAAGATCCGACGAACCGCCTCCGTGACCGCGGTAACAGCTACATCAATCGGCCGCAGTCCTTCACGGCCAGCGCGGTATGGTCGCCCCGTGCGAAGGTTGAGAACTCCGTTGCGAATCGTTTGTTGAACGACAACGAGTTTGCCATGCTGACGAACATCGCTTCGGGTGACCAGCAGAACATCACTACCAATTTCAACCTCAACGGCGATCCGCTCGTTACCAGCGTGACCAGGCCCCTCCATATCGGACGTAACACCCTCCGCGGGCCCAAGATTGTACAGTTTGATTTCCGCTACACGCGGACACTCTTCACTCTGAAGGAGCACATTCGAGCGCAGTTCTTGACCGAGAGCACCAATATTTTCAACCGTAAGAATGTCAATTCTCTGAACGAGGTTGCAAGAATCGACACCACAGGCTCGCCCACGACGAATGCGAATTATGGCGGGATGTTGCCTCTGTCTCAGCAGCCTTCTACCTTCGGCACACCGATAGCTACCGGCATCCTCCAAGGCCGAATTCTCGATTTTGGGCTGGGAGTGAGATGGTAGGATCGCTCGATGTTTTCTGGTGCCACTGCTAGACTGATGTCAGATCGTGCCGAAAACAGGAGGCATTCAGGATGATTTTCTCCAGGCCCGGCGCTGAGCGCGTAGCGGCCGATAGCTCTGAGTTCTGTTTGGTGGAGGGGCGCGCACGTTGAAGGAGCCCCCCCACCCCTCCGAATCATCGCCGTCCAAATCCGCCGAACGCTTTCCTGCTCCCGTCTATTCTGAAACTGTTCTGGCAGTGAATTTCGATGACGCGAAGAAGTATTTTCTGGACGCGCTTCTGGAAATCCATTCCGCTCACACCTTGATGCTCGCGCGCCAGGGCATCATCCCGAAGGCGGACGCGCGCCTCTGCCTCGAAGCGATCGCCAAGCTCGAACGCCCTAAAATTCTGGCGACACGTTACGACGGTCGTTGCGAAGACCTGTTCTTTTATGTGGAGGGCCTGCTTGTGCAAGCCTGCGGTGAAGATGTGGCGGGCAAGATCCACACCGCACGCAGCCGCAACGACATCGACCTGACGATGTACCGCATGTGCCTGCGCCGGGAGATCTTGAGAATAGCGGCAGAAACCGCGGACGCGCGCCAGGTGCTGCTCGATGTCGCCGCGTCGCACACGGAAACCATCATGCCGGCATACACACACACGCAGCCGGCGCAGCCGACCACGCTTGCTCATTACTTGCTCGCCGCCGTCGAATTCCTGGGCCGCGACATCCGGCGTTTGCGCGCCGCTTTCGCCACGATCAATCGGAACCCGCTTGGCGCCTGCGCCATTACGACGACCGGCTTTCCCATCGATCGCGATTACACCGCTCGTTTGCTCGGTTTCGAAGGGCTGCAGGTAAATTCCTACGGCGCGATCGCGGCGATTGACTATCTTTCCGAGGCGGCCTCGGTCATCGCCGTGCTGATGATCAACCTAGGAAAACTCGTGCAGGACTTGTTGTTGTGGTGCACGGAAGAATTTGGTTTTCTGCGCTTGAGTGATGCTTACGTGCAAAGCAGCAGTATCATGCCGCAAAAGCGAAATCCGGTTGCTTTGGAGCACACGCGCATCCTGGCGAGCAAGGCGTTCAGCCAGGCGCAGGCGGTGCTCAGTTGCGCGCACAACACCCCCTTCGGCGATATCGTGGACAGCGAAGATGACCTTCAGCCGCTGGCATTTTCAATGTGCGCAGACGCCTCGCGGGCGCTTCGGCTCTTCGCTGGCATCATGAGCCACGCCGAAGTGGATCGCGAGCGGATGCGCCTCCGGGCCTGCGGCAGTTTTCTTACCGTCACGGAGTTGGCTGACGCGCTCGTTCGGGAAGAAGGCATCAGCTTCCGCGCCGCCCATCATCTCGTAGCCGCCGCTGTCCGCGCGGTTGGCCGCGAGTACTCTCCAGAGCGTTTGGTGACAGAGATGGAAAGCCTGGCACCCGAATCGCTCAGGCGCCCGCTTCGCAAGCCGCGCGAAGTCTGGCTTCGTGCGCTCGACCCAGTAAATTTCATTGGCGTCCGAAAGATTCCAGGCGGCCCGGCGCTCGAGGCCGTTGAGGCCCAAATCGCCACTGCGCGAGCAGAGCAAGCAGAGACCACGGAGTGGCTCGACGCCAAACGATCCTTGTTCGAACGCTATCCTCAACTTATCTACGATGACATCTTGTCTCTCAAGAACGCCGCTCAATGATCTCCGTTGGCTCGTGATTCTCTGTAGCCAACAGGCAACACGGCCCACGCTCTTTTGTTTTTGGCTAAACAGTTGAAGCCGCCTTTGCACGACGGCCTTAATTTCCTGAACTGCTCGGGCAGGATTTTGTACGGTGCGATTTCATAAGGAGTAGCGGCCCAGTTCCTCGGGCGCCTTCGACCGTCTGGAATGTTGGGCTATCCCGCCACCGGGATTCCCGGAGATATAACTCGACTCTGAGTGCCAGCCGGGATATAAAAACTTAAGCTCTGGACGTGCGTCCAAAGCTCAGAAAGGAAGAACACGGTCATCTTGTGCCCTAACACAGTAAGAACCCCTGGTCTTCATCCAATGATTCGCTGCGTGTCTGAACTTGCCCTATTGACCGCCGTGTTTGCTGCAGGCTGTTCCAAATCAAATTCCAGCAGCGTCCTTGGAGACGCCGCGCACCCGGCGCCAGTACAGCTTTATACCGTCGCGGAGGAGACTACCCAGCGCCGGATCCAGGCCGTTGGTTCGCTCTACGCGCTGGAAGAGAGCATCCTGAGTTCTGAGGTTGAGGGCACTGTTTCCCAGGTGCTGGCAGATGTGGGCGATACGGTAAAGGAAGCGCAGCCGCTGATCGTCGTCGATCCGCGGGAACTGCAGTTCGAGGTGGACCGCCAGCGGGGAGCGGTGCGGCAAGTCCGCGCGCAGCTCGGCATCGGACCCGACGACCCGCCTCCTCCCGATCCCAAGAAACTCGCTTCCGTCCAGCGCGCGGAAGCGGACCTCTTCGACGCGGAGCGCAAATATGACCGCGCGCAGCAAATGTTCAAGGATAAACTGATCTCCCAGCAGCAACTCGATGAAGCCGCCAGCCGTTATCAAAGCACCCAGGCCACCTACAACGTCGCGTTGCAGGAAGTCGACCGTCTGAAGGCTCTGCTGATTTCCAGCGAAGCCAGTGAAAAGCTGGCGGAGAAGAAGTTAGCCGACGCCACGATTCGCGCGCCATTTCCCGGCGCCATCAAGACGCGCAACGTTCACCCCGGCGAATACGTCCGTGTGCAGAGTCCGGTGATGGTGCTCGTCCGCACGGACCGCCTGCGCGCTCGCTTGGCAGTGCCGGAGCGTTGGGCCGGCTGGGTCAAAGACGGCGCGCCCACCGATTTGCATGTCGAGGCTTTTCCCGGCGAAACATTTCACGGTCGCGTGTCCCGGATAAACCCGGCAGTTTCCCAGGATTCGCGCACCTTTGAGGCCGAAGCGCTTCTGGTGAACCTCGATGGCCGCCTGAAGCCCGGCTTCTTCGTGCAGGCCTCCATTCCCAGCGAGAAGGAGGAGAAGACCATTTTCTTGCCGGAGCGTGCCGTGAACTACCGCTACGGCGTCTACAAGGTATTTCTCCTGAGCGGGAATCGCGTCTCAGAGCGGCAGATTCGCCCCGCCGGGCAAACCGAGGACGAGAGAGGCCGCCGCTTCGAAGTCGCCGAAGGGCTGAAGCCGGGAGACCGTGTCGCCGTGGCCATTTCCGGGGATTTGCATGATGGCGCTATCGTTCAGGAAAAATCCGAAGGGAATGCGCCGGCTGCGAAATAACCTTCGCCGGAACACTGCGCAAACACGCCCATGAAGCTCGCCGAAACCTGCGTCAAGTATCCCGTCTTCACCGTGATGCTGCTCGCTTTTCTCGTGACGCTCGGCGTGTTCTCCTACCGCGGTCTCGCCGTGGATCTCTTCCCAAAGGCCGACCCCGCCACGGTAAATGTTAACGTCCAATTGCCGGGTGCAACTCCGGAGGAAGTCGTCACTGGCGTTGTTCTGCCGCTCGAGGACGCCATCTCGTCGGTCAGTGGAATCGATGAGATCACCGTCTATTCCACGGAAGGGTTCGCCAACATCACCTGCACCTTCGTGCTCGAGCGCGACATCGAGGGGGCGGCGCAGGATATCCGGGAAAAAGTTGCCGCCGCTATCAGCCGCTTGCCGCGCGATACTCTGCCGCCGGTCATCACCAAGCAGGATCCCCAGTCCGATCCGATCATGACCCTGCTGGTCAGCGGGCCCATGAGCCGCCGCGAGTTGACCGAAATTGCCGACAAGCAAGTGCGCCGCGCCATCCAGACCGTGGACGGAGTCGGCAGCGTCGACTTGAACGGTGGGCAGGGAAGACAAGTCCGGGTTCTGCTCGACGCGCAGAAGCTGACCTCCCACAATTTCACGGTGCTCGATGTCCGCGACGCCCTGCAGCGCGAGAATATCGAAGCGCCGGGGGGCCGCATGATCACCGGCCCGCAGGAGCTCGGCCTGCGAACTCTCGGCCGCGTCACCTCCGCGGAGCAGTTTGGTGAAGTCGTCATCGGCACCCGCGGCGGCACGCCCGTGCGCGTCCGCGATGTAGCGCAAGTCGAAGATGGCGCTCAGGAGCTTCGCACCTGGTCGGCGCTCTTTCGCAAGGGCAGCCCCGGGCAGGATGTCGTCAGTATCCAGGTGCTCCGCCAATCGGGCGCCAACACCGTGCGTGTCGCGGACAACGTGCGGAGCAAGCTCGACGAATTGCGGGCGCAACTACCTCCGGGAGTACAACTTCAGGTCATCCACGACATTTCCGATTTCATCAAAGCTTCCGTCCACTCGCTCCTCGAGCACCTCATTCTCGGGAGCATTTTCGCCAGCCTTATCGTGTGGCTGTTCATGAGGAATTGGCGCGCCGTCATCATCGCGGCGGTTGCCATTCCAGCCTCCATCATCTCCACGTTCACGCTCATGCGCGGGATGGATTTCTCGCTGAACAACATCACGCTCCTCGCCTTGACCCTCGCCGTCGGCATCGTGATCGACGATGCCATCATCGTCCTCGAAAACATCTTTCGCTTCATGCAAGAAAAAGGAAAAGACCGCAAGACCGCCGCGATCGAAGCCACCAGAGAGATAGGCCTCGCCGTCATGGCCACGACCCTGTCACTCGTCATCATTTTCCTTCCCATCGCCTTCATGAGCGGCTACGCCCGCAAGTACGTGAATTCCTTCGGCTGGACCATGGCCATGGCAATTCTTGTTTCGCTTTTGGTCGCCTTCACGCTCACCCCGATGATGAGCTCGCGCCTTCTGAAGTTGGGAGTGAAGGAGCAGAAAGCCCCAACTCGCGGATTCCTTCACCGCGTCGAAGAGTCTTATCTAACGATGCTGCGGTGGTCCCTCGCGCATCGCCGCGCGATCATCCTGATTTGTGTGGTGACGTTTCTTTCGACCTTTGGCCTCTACCGCCTCGTGGGACGCGATTGGATTCCCGCCGATGACCAGGCCGAGCTGATGAGCTCCTTCACTCTTCCCGAGGGGACCTCACTCGAAAAGACCACGCAAACGGCCCGAGAAATGGCGGAAAAGATCATCGCGCTCCCGGAAACGACTTTCGTGCAGTCTTTGACCCATGGGCCCACGAATCATGCGCATCTCTTCATCGGACTGGTTCCACGCAGCGAGCGCAAGCGCACCCATGAGCAGATGGCTACCGTCGTCCGCGGTATTTTGGGCACTTATCGCAACATCACTTACAACGTCCGGCTGCCTTCCATCCTCGGCGGCGAGACCTACTTTCCCATCGCTGCGGTGATCCGCGGCCCGGAACTCAGCCAGCTCGCGGAAATCAGCAAAGTGGTCGCCGGCCGCATGATGAAGTATCCGGACCTCGTGGACGTAAATCCCAGCCTCAATCTCAATACCCCCGAGCTGCAAGTGAAAGTGGACCGTCAGCGCGCCGCCGACATCGGCGTGCGCATGACGGATATTAGCGACGCCGTTCGGCTCTTTTATTCCGGCGAAGACGAGATCACTCGCTTCAAGGAGGGCTCCGAGCAATATCCCGTGACCATGCAGCTTCTCCAGGAACAGCGCGACAATCCCGATGTTCTCGCCCGCATGATGGTGCCTTCCACCAAGCTTGGTCAGGTACGCCTCGAGAATGTTGCATCCATTGTCCGCGGCGTCGGTCCCGCCACTCTCTGGCGCTACAACCGCGAGTTCCAGGTTTCTGTGTACGCCAACGTCGCTTCCGGCTACCCTCTCGACCTCGCCGCCGCGCATACCGTGCAGTCCATCAAAGAAGTAGGGCTCCCGCCGGGCTATTCCTACCGATTCTCCGGCCAGGTGAAAATTTTGGAAGAGACCACCTGGAATCTCCTGCTGGCCATGCTGCTTGCTTCCATCTTCATGTACATGGTCCTGGCGGCTCAATTTGAAAGCTTTTCTCACCCGTTTATTATCATGCTGACACTGCCGCTGAGCATTCCGTTCGCCTTGCTCTCGTTGTGGATCACCGGCCGCACCCTCAGCCTGTGGAGCGCTCTCGGCATGTTCTTGCTCCTCGGCATCGTCAAGAAGAATGGCATCTTGCAAGTGGACTACACCAATCGTCTGCGCGCGGGAGGAATGCCCGTGCGAGAGGCGATTCTCGAAGCCAATCGCGTCCGCCTTCGCCCCATCCTCATGACCACTCTTTCCATCGTGGCTGGCTTGATCCCCGTGGCGATCGGCATCGGCGCCGGGTCCGAGCAACGCGCTTCGATCGCGGTTACGATCATCGGCGGCCAAACTCTCTGTCTGCTCCTGACCTTGCTGGTCGTTCCGGTCGCGTACTCCTACCTCGCTGAGTTCGAGTCCGTCCCTTGGGCCGAACTCGCCAGCCGCGCCTTAGGCCGCACCCGCGCTTCCGTCCGCGACTCAGACGCGGATTGACACGGTTCTCGCAAAGGAACCATACCTCGCTTGATCCGTACTCTGGCCCCGTCGTTCTGAACGGCGATGAATCCCTCTTCGCACATGCAGTGGCGGGACTGGAGTTAGCGGATTGTTGGTTCATTTTGGTCCTTGATGAAAAGAGACTGTGCCCCCTCCCCCCACCTTTTTTTGTAAGTGTTCATTCTAAAAGGCTTTAAGTCCTGTGTTTTTGGAAGTGCGCATTCTAAAGGAGTTATGGGCGCAAATCTTGGAAGTGCGGATTCTAAAGGACTTAGCGGGAGAAGAGCGCGCTAATCACGACGTATATTACCGCAGGAGTACACAGATTGTCAAGAGGAATTTAGGATGGGTACCGTCAAGAGTCTTGTGTAAATTTGAAAAGGGATTTTCTTTCCTAGGAGCAGTTTAGGTGGCTGAAAAATGACAAAGAAACGATCCGCATCATCAGCGCGCGCCAGGCAACGCGTAAAGAGCGTCAGGCATATTCCGGATAGCCGGCTGGCAACGCCAAGCAGTTGATTGCCATCCGTATCGCTCCACGGCTTCTCGCTCAACTGCGGCGCCTGGCTGCCAAACAGTCCAAGCCTTACCAAACGCTGATCCACGAACTACTGGAACGTGCCGCCAAAAAAAAGGTAGCCTGAGACCTCCAGTCAGTTCCACTTGGGCCATCCGCCGAGGGAGCGCGTAGAAACCAGAAAAGCGAAGCTAGAAAATGGAGGGGAGAAAAACCCCACTCATGCCGCGCATGAATGGGGCACCCGCACGTTGCCCGCTTGTTTGGCCTGGGCCACCCGGCGGATCGGTCGGACCTAATAGTAGTAGGGAGCTTGCGGCACTGGCTGCGAGGCGTCCAGTTGAAAGCAGTAGTCGCCTCTTGGGTGAGCCCAAGAGGCGTTTGTATTTTGAGGTTCGAGATCTCGGCTGTCGGTAGCGAACGTCGCGCATAGGTCGTAGACGCTCCCTGGCTTTGGGCGAAAAGAAAAAGCCTTGTGCGTAGTCGGGTCGTGCTTCTTCGAGTCGGGAAAGCCTTCCAGACTGGGGGGAAGCACCTTTCCCAAACCATTCCATTTTTGATTGATCTCCTGAGCAAGTTCAGCGAGCGTTCGGACCGCGCGAAGGTCAGCCTGAACCATGCGCTGCGCAGCAGGACTGCCCAGGGCGCGGAAACCCAGCACGACGACAACGGCCACGGCAATCGTCGCAGCGATAACGGCCCAGACGTTTCTATTCATGGGCTTTCTTCGACGGAACTCCGCTTTTCTGCAGTGATCCCATGTAATACCAGAAGACGCCTCCCGCGATGACAAACACAACGGCGTCCTTCGCGACGAAGCGCGCCGTCAGCTCACCTCGCAGGAAGTAGGTAAGAAACGTGATCACGTCGCTGACCCCCACGCCGGCGGCGATGAGCAGGGCGATATACGTGAGCCACTTTCTTACCCCGGACTCGAGCTTTTCGGGATGGACCTCCAACTCTCGAACGATAATCCGCATCACCAAAAGGTACACCGGAAAAGCAACAATGATGCACGAGAGAGAGTCAGCTATTTGGTAGTAGCTGCCTCCGTAGTAGTAATTTGGGCTAAGAGGATCTTTGATCCACCGATCGATCAGCGTAAACATGACCGAACCGAGACCGATCGTCCAGGTCGCCAGGGTCGAAAAGCTCAGAAGGTATAGAAAGGCGTCCTTTGCGGAACCGGACCGCTTGTAGACTGGGATTTGACTGCCGCTGCGGCTTTCATAATTGTCGGCCAGTGCCCGGTAGACGTCTTCCTCGGGCCACCCGCGGCCCCGCAGGAGTCCAACAAGAATTTGCCGTCGATCGGAAACAGCGCGCCGGTCACCTGGGCCGAACGTTCGTCGGCGAGCCAGAGGGCCAAGTCCGCAACATTTGCGGGCTGCAGCCATTTTGAAAAATCAGCTTTCGGCATCGCTTTGCGGTTTGCCGGCGTATCCATCGTTCCGGGAAGAATTACGTTCGCCGTTAGCCCGGCGTCTTTGTTTTCGAGTGCGACAGTCCGCACCAGCATCGCGAGCGCGGCCTTGAAAGTCACATACGCGCCGAGTCCCGCGTTCGGCTCGACCGCCGTCAGGCTCCCAATCGCGATGATTCGCCCGTTGCCGGATTTTCGCAGGTGCGGGATCGCAGCCCGCAAAACGTAAAACGCGGACGTCAGGTTCAGGTCCTGCATCTGCTGCCAGGTCGCGTCGTCGGTGTCGGCTATGGTTTTTCCGCCGGCGAATCCGCCGAGGACGTGAACGAGCACGTCGAGCTTGCCGCAGCGTTTAACGACGGACTCGACGGCCTCGCGGACGGCGGCCGCCTTCGTGAAATCAACGGGCATCGCCACGAAATTCGAATCTGGAAAGTCTTCTCTTGCGATGCTACGCGACGCTCCTACGACGGTCGCGCCGGCCGCCAGGAATCGCTGGGTGACAAACATCCCCAGGCCGCCCTTGGCGCCAGTGATGAATACCACTTTATCTTTCATGTTCTTACACCCCGCCTCAATCACAATGGGATATCACACCACGAGGATGATTTGTTTGCAAAGGCGGGAAATCTTGCGGGAGCGGGGCTGCCCAAGTGAGTTTCGAACTCGCCAGACGGATTTGGCGCCGGCCCGAGAAATCGCCG
>WNFF01015828.1_pt1 | contig 10562 bp, 8 predicted proteins | sample 5400441 | NCBI WGS metagenome assembly WNFF01 (sample SAMN13153345, study PRJNA577476) | soil metagenome | isolation source: 120 cm saprolite under Douglas fir tree site 2 hole 3 replicate 1 | place: USA:California | collected 2015-04-18
CCAAGGGCCGCGGAGACGATGATCGGGGCCGCGACGTTGGGCAGAACGTGGCGAAAGATAATGCGCGTCGGCCCGGCCCCGAGCGCGCCCGCGGCCGCCACGAACTCGCGCTCGCGCAGGCTCAGCACCTCGGCGCGCACCAAGCGGCTGGTGCCGAACCACCCCGTGACTCCGATCAGCAGCACGAGCTCCCAAAGCGCGACGCGGTCCCAGAGCGCGACCACCATCAGAAACACGAAGATCCGCGGCATCGCGAGCGCGACGTCCACCAGCCGCATGAGCGTCGTGTCCACCCAGCCGCGGAAGTAGCCCGCGATGCTGCCCACGAGCGCACCCAGCGTCACCGCGACGAGCATCGCGAGCGCGCCGATGCCGAGCGAGACGCGCGCGCCGTACACGAGCCGGCTCCACACGTCACGGCTGTAGGGGTCGGTTCCGAGGAGGAAGCGCGCCGACGGTGGGCGGTTGGCGAGGCCCACGATGTCGATTAGGTGGTACGGGTCATACGGCGCGACGAGCCGCGCGCCGAGGGCGATCGCCACGAAGAACAGGAGCACGAACAGCGCCGGCGCCGCCGCCGGATGGCGCAAGAACCGCCGGCCCGCGGCGCTCTTCAGCGCATGGCGCCGGCTCTCCTCCAGCCCGAGGACCGCCACCACGACCGCGCCGCCGAGCGCGAGCCACGTCGTGAAAGTCACGCCCCGGGGACCCGGATCCGAGGGTCGGCGCCCGCGTAGAGCACGTCGGCGAGCAGGTTCCCGAGCACGACCATGCCGCTCGCCACGAGCGCCGCCGCGGTGACGACCGGGTAGTCCCGCTGGAGGAACGCGTTCACCGCCAGCCAGCCCATCCCGGGCCACGAGAACACCGTCTCGATCAAGACCGCGCCCGTGAGGAGGAAGGGGAAGGCGAGCCCGAACAGCGTGATGAAGGGGAGGAGGGCGTTGCGCACCGTGTGCACCAACACCACGCGGCGCTCGCCCAACCCCTTGGCACGTGCCGTGCGCACGTAGTCCTGCCGGATGACCTCGAGCATCGCGGCGCGCTGGTAGCGCGCCGTGGCGGCCGCACCGACGAGCCCGAGCGTGAGGGCGGGAAGGGCGAGGTGCCAGAGAAAGTTCAGAAAGCAGTAGCCCGAGGCGAGCTGGGGACAGAGGACGGGGTCGCTCAGGCCGCCGGGCGGGAACCAGTGGAGCCGCTGCGCGAACACCAGGAGCAACACGAGCCCCAGCCAGAACGTCGGCATCGAGTTGATGAACAGGGCGACGTTCCCGAGGGCGATGTCTGCGAACCGTCGCTCCCGCACCGCTTGATAGATGCCGAGCGCGAGTCCGAGCGAGAAGTCGATCAGCAGCGCCGCGAGCGCGAGGACGAACGTGCGCGGGAGCGCGTCGGCGAGCGCATCCGCCACGGGCCGGTGCAGCACAAATGACTGGCCGAGGTTGCCGCGGGCGAGTTGCCCGAGGTACCGCACGTATTGCACCCACAGCGGTTTGTCGAGGCCAAACTGCCGGATGAGGGTGTCGCACACCTCCGGCGGGAACGGTCGCTCCTGGGACGGCCCGCAAGGAGAACCGCGGGCCAAGTGTACGATGAAGAAGGTGAGCGTGAGGACCGCGAAGACGATGGCGATCGACGCGGCAAGCCGCCGCACCAGCCACACCGCCACCTAGCGCTCCACGCGGTCTCGATCCGTCAGGCGGTCGGCGGGAATGCGCCAGGTGTAGAGCAGCGCGAGCCAGGAGTCTGGGCGGATGGTCACATCCGTCACCCGCCGGTCCACGGCGGCAACGTTGCCCGGCGCAAACAGGAAGACGGCCGGGGCGTCCTGGTTCAGCAGCTCGATCGCCGCGCGCCAGGTGCGCTTCGCGTCGACGCGGTTCGCGGCCGCCGCGACCGCGTGGTCCATCAGCCGCTCGAACACGGGGTTCTCGTAGCGACCGTAGTTGGACAGCCCGAACCCCGCCCGTGTCCACCCCTGCGGGATGCTGGACGTCGGCGTCGGGTCCGTGCTCACGACGTTGAGGAGGGCATCGAACCGGCCGGTGCGGGCCCGCTCGTGGAACAGGCTGAAATCGACCTCATCGAGCTGCACGTCGACGCCTACGCTGCGGAACTGCTCCTGCAACAGGCGGGCGTACTGCTTCCGCACGGCGCTGGTCGGCAGGAGCAGCCGGAATGCGAGCGGGTGGCCCTCGTGGTCGCGGATCCCGTCGCCGTCCGAGTCGGTCCAACCGAGCCGCGCGAGCCGCCGCGCCGCCTGCGCGGTGTCGTAGGGCAACGCCCGCGTCTCCGGATCCCAGATCCAAAAGAGCTGCGACATCGGGCCGGGCGGCACCTTGGCCAGGTCCTCCCAGACGTTGCGCAGCAGCCCCTGCCGATCGACCGCCATGAGAAGCGCCCGCCGCAGCTCGCGGTCGCCGAACAGCGGGTGCGGCTTGGTCGAGTCGCCCGGTGCGGCCAGGTTGAACCCCAGGTACCCGTACGCGTTGCCCTTGTACCGGTACAGCGTGAGGAGTGTATCGGCCTTGGCGAGCGTCACGTTGTCGGGGGTGACCAAGACTTCCACGGCGTCGGCGTCCCCCGCGGTCAGCAACCTCACGGCTGCTGGCAGATCGGCGGCGAACCGCCAGATGACGCGCCGGATATGCGGGCGCCCAAGGAAGAAGGTCGAGTCGGCCGCAAGCTCGAGCCTCTCGCCTGCCTTCCACGCGACGAAGCGATACGGACCGTCGCCGACCGGGGCGCGCCCGAACGCGGCGCTGTGCCACTGGTCGCGCGGGAGCTCGCGCAACAGATGCGAGGGCAGGACGCGCATATGATACACCGCGTCGTAGAACATCTCGGGATAGCGTTGCCGGAACCGGAACACCACCGTGAGCGAATCGCGCGTGGTCACCGCGGCGATCTGGCGCAGGTTAGGCCGGAACGGGGACGCCACCGTCGCGTCAGTATACGCGTCGTACGTAAAGGCGACGTCCGCCGCCGTCACGGGTCGGCCGTCTTGCCAGCGCGCCCGCGAGTCCAAATGAAAGACCAGGGTCGTCGGCGCATCCCACTCCCAGCGCTCGGCGAGCCGCGGCTGGAAGTCCTCGTCGCCGACGGTGTTGCCCGACATGCCGAGGTCCGCGAGCTTGAGGAACAGCTGTTCGGTCACGTCGCGCGTGGTCGAAAACTCGCTGACGGCGGGCAGCAGGATGTCGGGCTCGCCGGTCGTGGCGATCACCAGCGTGCCGCAGTATTCGCCGACGCAGCCGCCCTTGGGCGCGCAGCCGGCGAAGAGCAACAAGCCGGCGAGCGCTGCACCGGCGCTCAGACGGTCGGACGTTCGGATGCTCAGCATGGGGCGTAACATTTCACGCCCGGCCTAACGGCGCCAGGTCCAGGCGGAGTCGCGAAAGCCGGCCGGGGACCAGCGCGGGAGCGCGGAGCGCGGGGGGATCAGTGGGGCATGCCACGCCGCGATGAGCGCCGCGGCCGCCTCCGCGAAGGAGACCGGGCGGCCGCAGACGGCAGCGAGCGTGGTGTCGCCGCCGGGCGCGCCTTGGTCCCGGCTCACGAGGCGCGCGAGCTCTTGCGAGCCCGCCAAGAGCACCGACCCGTGCTGCAGGAGCGCTCTTCCCCGGCGTGCCTGCGCCGAGCCGACCAGCTTGCGCCCGTCCACCAGCACCTCGCCCCCGACGGGCGCGGCGAAGCAAGCGCCCCGCCGCGCTCCGGGTAACGAGCCCGCGGGCGCCAGCGTCGCCTCCGCCCCGAGCGTGCGCAGCGCCGCCGCGAGCCACCCCTGAATCGCCCCGTACGCGAGGCGCAGGCCGCCGAACGCCGCAATCGGCGCCGCCACGGCATAGGTGACCTCATGCTCGTGCCACACCGCCCGCCCACCCGTGGGTCGGCGCACGACGTCCACGCCGAGCCGCGCGATCGCGGCACGGTCGTAGCCCGTCACGGGCTCATTTCGCCCGAACGACAGGCACGGCGGGTCGAAGCGGTACAGCCGCAGAAACGCGCGCCCCGTGCGTTCGGCGAGGGCGAGGAGCCCCGCGTCGATGGCCATGTTGACGGCACCGCTCGCGCCCATCGAATCGCGCAGCAGCTCCCAGCGCCGCACCGCCAGCCGGCGGGCCGGTGGGAGCGGGGAGGCGCGGCCGCCCGGCGCCGCGCGCTCAGTCAGCAGCAAGCGCATATGCTTCCACCGGTGGACACACGCACACCAGGTTCCGGTCCCCGTAGGCGCCGTCCACCCGGCCCACCGACGGCCAGACTTTGTGCTGGCGCGTCCACAGTGCCGGGAAGGCGGCGCGCTCGCGGGTGTAGGGGCGCTCCCAGCCGTCCGCGACCACATCCTCCAGCGTGTGCGGCGCGTGCGTGAGCAGATTGTTGCCGCGCCGCTGCCGGCCCTGCTCCACGTCGCGGATCTCGTCGCGGATCGCGATCAACGCGTCACAGAACCGGTCCAGCTCCTCCTTCGACTCGCTCTCGGTCGGCTCGATCATCAGGGTGCCCGCCACCGGGAAGGAGACCGTCGGCGGATGGAAGCCGTAGTCGATGATCCGCTTCGGGATCGCCACCTTCGTCGCCTCGACCAACCCCTCGCGCCCCATCAGGGCGATGTACGCCCAGGAGATGGGCAGGATCCACGCGCTGCCCCACGGTGCCGCGGACACCGTGCCGCAGGGCTGTTGCTGGCGCAGCGGCACCACCGGGTGGTCGGGCAGGAACGGCGCGAGGTGCGCAGCGACGCAGATTGGGCCCATGCCCGGTCCGCCGCCACCGTGCGGGATGCAGAAGGTCTTGTGCAGGTTCAGGTGGCACACGTCGGCGCCGATGTCGCCCGGCCGCACGAGCCCGACCTGGGCGTTCATGTTCGCGCCGTCCATGTACACCTGCCCCCCGTGCGCGTGTACGATCTCGCACAGCTGGCGGATCGAGGCCTCGAACACGCCGTGCGTGGATGGGTAGGTCACCATCAGGGCGGCGAGCGTGTCCTTGTACTCCGTGGCCTTGGCGCGCAAGTCTTCCACGTCGATGTTGCCACGGTCGTCGGACTGGATTGGCACCACGCGAAGGCCCGCCATCACGGCGCTGGCGGGATTGGTGCCGTGCGCGGAGGTGGGGATGAGACACGTCGTGCGATGCCCCTCGCCCCGCGACCGGTGATACGCGCGGATCACCAACAGCCCGGTGAATTCGCCCTGCGCCCCGGAGTTGGGTTGCAGCGAGATCTTGGGGAAGCCCGTGATCTCGGCAAGCATGTCCTCGAGTTGGCGGAACAGGGTGCGATAGCCCGTGGCCTGCTCGCGGGGGGCGAACGGATGCAGGCGATTGAACTCGCGCCACGAGAGCGGGACCATCTCGGTGGTGCCGTTGAGCTTCATGGTGCAGGAACCGAGCGGGATCATCGCCGTGGTGAGCGAGAGATCACGCGCCTCGAGCCGCTTGATGTAGCGCAGCATCTCCGTTTCCGAGCGGTACCGATGGAAGACGGGGTGCGTGAGATAGGGCGAGGTGCGACGGAGCGCGTCGGGGATCGCGGTATCCGCCTTGGCGCCGAGATCCTCGACCATGAACGGCAGGACCTCGTTGAGGGAGAACGCGGTGACCAGGTCGGCGAGGTCGCCGAGCGTGGTGGCCTCGTCGAGCGAGATGCCGATCTGCGTGGGGGATGTCACCCGCACGTTGATGCGGCGCGCGCGCGCGGCGTCGCTCAGGCGCGGCATCGCCCACGACTCGACCTCGATCGCCAGCGTGTCGAAGAAGGACGTATGCACCAGGCGGTAGCCGAGGCGCGTGAGCGCCTGGGCCAAGAGCACCGCCAGGGTGTGGACCCGCTCGGCGATGCGGCGCAGCCCCTCCGGTCCGTGGTACACGGCGTACATGCTCGCCATGACCGCGAGGAGCACCTGAGCGGTGCAGACGTTGCTCGTGGCCTTCTCGCGGCGAATGTGCTGCTCGCGCGTCTGCAGCGCCATGCGCAGGGCCGGGCGCCCGGCGGCGTCTTTCGAGACCCCGATGATGCGGCCGGGCACGTGCCGCTTGTACGCCTCGCGGGTCGCAAAGAAGGCGGCGTGCGGGCCGCCGTAGCCCATCGGCACCCCGAACCGCTGGGAGTTGCCGACGGCGATATCGGCACCCCACTCGCCTGGCGGCGTGAGCAGCGTGAGCGCGAGCAAATCCGTGGCCACCGTGACGAGCGCGCCGGCGGCGTGCGCCCTGTCGCAGAAGGCGCGATAGTCCTCGATCTTGCCGTCCGTCGTCGGATACTGGAGCAGCGCGCCGATCACCCCCGGCCGGAACTCGAAGCCCAGCGGGTCGGCGACCACCGTCTGCACGCCGCGCGCTTCGGCCCGCGTGCGCACCACGGCGATGGTCTGTGGGTGGCAGCCCTCGGCGATCAGGAACATCGGGGTCGTGCCGGCCGGCACGGCGACGACCGCTTCGGTGAGGTGCATCGCCTCGGCGGCGGCCGTGGCTTCGTCGAGGAGCGAAGCGTTCGCGATCGGCAGGGCGGTCAGGTCGGCCACCATCGTCTGGAAGTTGAGCAGCGCCTCGAGTCGGCCCTGGGCGATCTCTGGTTGATAGGGCGTGTACGCGGTGTACCAGCCCGGATTCTCGACGATGTTGCGCTGGATCACCTGTGGGGTGAAGGTGTGGTAGTACCCCATTCCGATGTAGGAGCGGTACAGCTGGTTCTGCGCCGCGAGCCCTCGCAGCGCCTGCAGGACCTCGCGTTCGGTGCGCCCGGGCGGGAGCGCCAGCGGGCGCCGCAAGCGGATGTCGTCGGGCACGACGGCGTCGATGAAGGCATCGAGCGAGTCGTATCCCAGCGTCGCTAGCATGTCGCGTGTCTCATCGGGACTGGGCCCGATATGGCGCGTCACGAAGCGATCGGCGGGGGTGAGGGAAGCGCGTACCGTCGACATAGGCGGAAGGCCCGGATCTCTCCTCAGGAAAGGGTGTGGGACTGCCCCGGCTGCAGCACGACGACCTGGGCACGGCGACCGACTTGGCGCTTGAAGTCCTCGGGATCCGCCTGGATCACCGCGAACGTGTTGTAGTGCATCGGAATCACGGTGCGGGGCTGCACGAACTCGACGGCGCGCACCGCGTCCGTGATCCCCATGGTGTAGTTGTCGCCGATCGGGACGAGCATGGCGTCCACCTGGCCCGCGAGCAGCTGCATCTCGAGGGTGAGCCCGGTATCCCCGCAATGGTACACCGTCTTCCCGCCCAAGGTGACGACGACGCCGCACGGATTGGTCGTGAACCGGCCGGTCTCGTCGCCGTCGACATGGCCGCCGTGAAACGCGGGTACGAGTTTCACCCGGCCGAACGGGAACTGGTGCGCCCCGCCGATGTGCATGGCGTGCACCGGGGCGCCGCGCTGCTCGCAGAACTGGGCGAGCTCGAACGTCGCGACGATCGGCGCCCGGTCCCGCTTGGCGATGGGGATCGCGTCCCCGAGGTGGTCCCCGTGACCGTGGGAGAGCAGCACCGCGTCGATCTGGGGAAGACGGTCGGGCGAGACGGCCGCCGCGGGATTGCCCGTCAGGAAGGGGTCGATGATGACACGGCGGCCATCGGCTTCGAGCGCGAAGCAGGCGTGGCCGAGGAAGGTGATGGTGACCATGACCGACGCGTCATCCGCCGATGTGTTTCTTGTACGCCTCGCTGTCGAGCAGTTGCGCGAGCTCCGCCGGATCCTTCACCCGCAGCTTCATCATCCAGCCCGCACCGTAGGGATCGCGGTTCACAAGCGCGGGGTCGGCCTCGAGCGCCGCGTTCACCTCGGTCACCGTGCCCGCGACCGGAGCGTACAGCTCCGAGACGGCTTTCACCGCTTCGATCGTGCCGAAGACGGCCTTCCGCGCGAAGCTCGCCCCCGCCTTGGGCAGCTCCACGTACACAACGTCGCCCAACTCCCCCTGCGCGTAATCCGTGATGCCCACCTGCACGATCGCGCCGTCGCCGCTGCGCCTGACGTACTCATGCTCTACGGTATAGCGCAGATCGGCCGGAATGTTCGCCATGCGGGTCGCTCGCTCGCGGGGGCGTGGAACGTCGCGGCGAAGGTTACCGGCGCGTGAAACCCCTGTCAAGCCAATGGGTTGGACGACGGAAAGAGATCGGGCCGCGGCGCCAGACCGGCGCCACCCGCCTCTACCAAGCGCAGCCGCTCGTGACCCCACGGCCGCAGATCGAGGCGCACGGCGACGGGATCCGGGTCATCCGAGAGCCACACGAGCACGCCCCGCCGCCCGGCGCGCTCCCACGCTTCCGCGGTGGCGCCGGCTGCCGCTCGCGTCGCGACGATGGCGTCGGGGGCCGCGTCCGGCCGGCTGAGCGTGTGCTCGATCGCCGCCGCCGCGCCCGTCATGCGACGCACCGTCAGGCCCGCATCCACGTAGCGCGCGCCAATCGCCTCGAGCGCGGGGTCTGCGCTCGCATCGCGGCCGACCACCAGCAGGCTGTGCGCCGGCCGGCCGAGCGCCGCCACCGCCGCGCGGCGGCGGAGCTCCTCGAATACCGCGCGGGCTTGGCGCTCGAGCGCCTTGAGCGAGCCGTCGTTGTCGATCGTGAAGTGGCTCCTCGCCCGCTTGCGCTCCGCCGGCATCTGCGCCGCGATCATCCGGTCGGCGTCTCCGATCGAGAGGCCGCGCATGCCACGCAGCCGCGTGCGCCGCAACGCCACACTCGCGTCCACGAGCACCACCACGTCGAATTGCGTAGGGTCGAGCACCTCGAAGAGCAGCGGGATGTCGTGGACGACCAGGACATCGCCGCCCTCCCAGGCGGCGCGCGATAGCTCCTCGCGGCGCTGACGCACGGCGGGATGAACGATGCTGTTCAGCGCGTCGAGCGCCGCCTGATCGCCCATCACCTTGCCGCGCAGCGCCGCGCGGTCCAGCGTTCCATCCGGGGCGAGGACGTCGGCGCCGAAGCGACGCACGATGGCGGCGAGCACTTCCCCGCCAGGCGCCTGTGCCTCCCGCGCGAGCGCGTCGGCGTCGATGATCGTCGCACCCCAGCGCCGAAAATGATCGACCACCGTGGACTTGCCCGCGGCGATATTGCCCGTGAGGGCGACGCTCAGCATCGCAGTCCGGGCGCGGGACACGGGAAGCAGGGGGTCGGGTGGCACCGAGCACGCGCGCCTCGAGGCCCCCTGGCGTCACAGCAACGCCGTCTGGTCCTCATCCGCCCTCGGGACCTTGTGGCAGTGCCGGCACCGCGCTTCATACGATTCCCGACCTCCCACCATGATCGTGGGGCTGTCCCACAGCGCGGGCTGGCCGTTCACGAGGCGCTGGTTGCGGGTCGCGGGCCCACCGCACACCACGCAGATCGCCTGGAGTTTATCGACGATGTCGGCGACTGCGAGTAGCGTCGGCATCGGCCCGAACGGCAGGCCGCGAAAATCCATGTCGATCCCGGCAAGCATGATCCGCACCCCGCGGTCCGCCAGGCTGTTCGCGGTCACTACGATCGCGTCGTCGAGGAATTGCACCTCGTCCACGGCGACCACCTCGGTCTCCGGCCGGAGCGCCCGCACGATCGCCTCCGCCGAATCCACGGGCGCCGCGTCGACGATCCCGCCGTCGTGGGTGCTGACCGTGTACAGCCCGGCGTAGCGGGCATCAAGGTGAGACTTGAAAACCTGGACCCGCTTTTTCGCGATGACGGCGCGCCGCACCCGGCGCACCAGCTCCTCGCTCTTGCCGGAGAACATCACGCCGGCGATGACCTCGACCCACCCGGGACGGGTGCCGTGAAACATGGAGGCCTCAGCGTGCAAGACGGGTGAGTCGCCAGCGCCCGCGGGCCGCCGGCGGGTGACGCCCGGGCGTTTGGCAACGGGGTGGAAGGGTAGTTTCTCCTGGAGGACGGGTCAAGCAATTGCCCGCCCGCTTACGAACCGCGTGGCGCCTCGATCGTCTCGGAGGATTCCGCATGCCTGATCGCGCGGCGACACAAGCGCGATCAGTCTCGCACCCGCGAGCGGGGCGATCGCCTGCGACCAGGACTTGCCGCAGGTAGGACGTAGAGTCCTACCCGCGTGGCGCTGGCTCCGCGCGATCGTGCCAACTCGCCCACCAGCGGGATCCCGATCTGCTAGTGCCCGCGTCGCGGGGAGACATCGTTGAGCGCCTCGGGCGACAGCGCAGCAGCTGCAACCACGGGCGGCCATGCCTGACGCATCTGCTCGGCATAGTCCTGGGCCTCGGGCCTTGAGCTGCGGCAGGGCCTCAGGCCGCCAGCGCACCGCCAACGCCCAGCACGCGGCCGCCAGCGTCGTCACCGGGTTACCCACGCCTGCGATCTTCACCGAGAGCTCGGATTGGGCCGGCTGTAGGCCGACCTGCCAATGGCGAGCGCCGCCCCCAGGGGCCTGAAAGTGCCCGAATCTTGCGGATTTCCGGGGGACACCACCATATTGTGGCGGTTTCATGCGGGTTTTCGGGTACCCCCCCGCAAAAGGGGCGGAATTCCAAGGGTTTTGCGCAGCCCTAGACCCTCACAAGGAGACACCCGTGAACAAAGCCGAGCTGACTTCGGCGCTGGCC
>WNFF01018334.1_pt1 | contig 10562 bp, 10 predicted proteins | sample 5400441 | NCBI WGS metagenome assembly WNFF01 (sample SAMN13153345, study PRJNA577476) | soil metagenome | isolation source: 120 cm saprolite under Douglas fir tree site 2 hole 3 replicate 1 | place: USA:California | collected 2015-04-18
CTTGTTAATGGCGATGATGTACTTGGACCCTGACATCCCCGCGAGATGCTGCGGAGCTCCGGAGATGCCACAGGCGAGGTAAACCTGGGGGCTCACCGTCTTGCCTGTCTGGCCAATCTCGAAATCGTGTGGGACCCACCCCGAATCTACGGGGGGCCGCGAGGAGCCCACCGCCCCCCCCAGCGCTCGAGCCAGCGCATCCAGTAGCGCGAAGTTTTCGGGGCCCTTCATACCTCGACCGCCGGATACGATGATGTCAGCCTCAAATAGCGGAATCGTCTCGCGCTGGATCGTTTTGACTTCTCGGACCGTCGTGCGAATTGCTTTGGCGTCCAAGTGAACGGGCCACGAGCGAATCTCGGCTTTCCGCTGGGGCTGTTCAGGCGGCAGAGGGTACATCGAAGGGAGCACCACGGCGAGGCGCGGGGCGCCTTCTTTAAACTGGACGGTGCCAATCGCCTTGCGCGTATACATAGGACGGGTCGCCACGAGAGTTCCGTCCTGCACTGTCACGGTGGTGCAGTCGGTCACGATCCCTGCCCCTAGCCGGGCCGCCACTCGGGGGGCGAGGTCGCGTCCTTGTGAGGTGGCCCCGAACAGCGCGACCGCGGGAGTTTCCCCCCTAAGCGCCTCAGTTAGCACGGTCGCATACCCGTCTGTGGTATAGCGTTGGAGGAGCGGGTGCTCCGCGGTAATCACGATGTCCGCCCCTCGTGACCCCAGGGCGGCAGCAACCTGTGCAGTTCCAACTCCTGGGATGAACGCCACAACCTTGCCTGACCACGCTGAGGCCAATGCGCGGGCGCATCCCAGCAACTCCAGGCTGATCTTCTTCGCCACACCATCCTGCTGCTCAACAACAACCCACACGTCGTGGCTCATCTATGCACCTGTGCCCCAGTCAGCTCTGCGCCGCGCCCCCGTCATCGCCTCACAGGACCTTCGCTTCATCTTTCAAGAACGCGATGATCGTGGCGACAGCTTGGTCCGTGTCGCCCTCGAAGGTGCGGCCGGCTTTCCGTTTAGCCGGTGCGGAGAGCGAGGTCAGGATGGTCCGGGAAGCCGCTGCACCGACAGACGACGAGTTCACCCCGGCGGCGGAGAGATTCAGCGTCTTAATTTCTTTGCGCTTGGCTTTCATGATGCCTGGCAGCGAAGGGTAACGCGGCTCGTTGAGGCTGCGCTCTACGGTCAAGACTGCAGGAAACGGCACTTGGAGCACCTCGACGCCCCCCTCCACCTCTCGATGCACGACCGCGCTCGTCCCGGTCGCGTCTACCTCTAGGTGCGCGATTGCCGTCGCCTGCGGCAGGCCCAGGTACTCGGCGAGGGCGGGCCCGACGATTCCCGCGTTGTCATCGGTGCTGATCTTCCCGCAGATGACAACGTCGTGGGGCAGGGTCCGAATTACCGCCGCCAGCACCTGGGCAAGGCCGAGGTGGTCGACCCCTTCCATCGCGGGGTCACTAATGAGAATCGCCTCATCCGCCCCCATCGCCAGCCCGGTCCGGAGCGCTTCTTTGGCCCGCTCGGTTCCCACACTCAGGAGCGTCACCGACCCACCAAATTGCTCACGCAGACGCAGGCCTGCTTCGGTCGCATGCTCGTCATAATAGTTCATAACCAAGTTCAAAGCGGTTTCGTCAATTCCACTTCCATCCGGTTTGATGCGGATCGGCGCTTCGGTGTCTGGGACCTGCTTAACACAGACGAGGATATTCACGCGTTCGTTCCGCGGGCTTGAGGGTTCGGGAGGCTTAACCCTCCGAAGATCTGCACGGCTTTGTGTGCGGTCCACATAGCTGTTTCGGAGGCAAACAACTTCGCCATGGACGCTTCCTTCGTATAACGCAGTCCCTGCTGCCGTCGGTCGGCGGCGCGCAAGGTCAGCAGCCGGCTGGCGTCGATGCGCGTCGCCATGTCCGCCAGCATCCACTGCACGGCTTGAAACTCCCCAATCGGGTGGCCGAACTGCTGCCGGGTGGCCGCATACGCGGTCGCATCCTCCAGCGCGGCCCGCGCGATCCCGAGAGCCTGTGCCGCGATACCCAACCGACCACCGTCTAAGGTCGACAGTGCGATCTTTCCCCCCGCACCGGGCTCACCGACGATACTCTCGGCGGGCACGCGGCAGTCGTCGAACACAATCTCGGCTGTCGATGAGCACTTGATGCCTAACTTTTTTTCCACCTTGCCGATAGCGATTCCGGGCAGACGTTTCTCGACGATGAACGCCGAGAGCCCGCGGGCTCCAGGGTCAGGTCCAGTGCGCGCGTAGACGATGCACAGATCCGCCTCTACCCCGTTGGTGACAAATGCCTTGGTGCCCCGCAGGATCCACGACCCCCCGTCCCGCCGGGCGGTCGTCTGCAGCGACATCGCATCCGATCCCACAGCGGGCTCGGTCAGGCAGTAACATCCCAGGGAGGTTCCCGAGCACAATGGCGGAAGGTAGCGCCGCTTTTGCTGTTCCGTTCCAAACCGGACCAGGGGGTCGCAGACCAGCGAGTTGTTGACGGTGATGATGGCCTGCACGCCCGCCGAGGCCCGCGCGAGCTCCTCCTGGGCCACCACGTAGCTTACGGCATCCATTCCCGCCCCCCCGTAGGTCTCGGGCACGCAGATGCCCATCAGGCCGAGGGTAGCGGCCTTCTGAATGATGGTGGCGGGAAACGTGGCGGTGTGGTCGAGGGCTGCCGCGTGCGGGAGAATATCCTTGGTCGCGAACTCCCGCACCATGGCCTGAACCATCCGGTGTTCGTTAGTCAGCTGGAAGTCCATGCGGGGTTGATGCAGTGTGTTCTTTATGTGCCGGGGTCCACCGTTCCTGCCCTGGGCGGTGTGTGCCCGTGTGGCAGGAGGCGCATCCGTGCGTGTAAAAATGCCTCAACGTGAGGACCCTGTTCCGCCTGCTGTGCCTCCCCGGAGTTCGTCTGCATGAGTGATCGGGTCGCCATTGTGGGTATCGGCGTTGTGCCGTTGCGCGTGCAATCCCGCGAGCACTCTTATCGGGAACTGACGTTTGAGGCCGCCGCCCGCGCCTACGCTGACGCCGGGATCAGCCACGAGGAAGTCGATAGTTTCGTCAGCGTCTGCGAGGACTTCCACGAAGGGACCAGTATCACTGACGAATACACTCCGGACCAGCTGGGTGCTGTGCTCCGACCGGTCCACACCGTGGCAGGCGATGGCCTCCAGGGGATCGCGGCTGCGGCGATGCTCGTTCGGAGCGGTATCGCAGACCTGGTGGCGGTTGAAGCGCATTGTAAAACGTCGAACATCGTCTCCCACGAGCAGGTGCTGGCGATGGCACTAGATCCTGCCTATGAGCGCCCCGTGCGCGTGACCCCTCATGCCATCGCAGCCCTGGAGATGCGGCGGTATCAGCATGCCAGCGTCATCCCCGACGAAGCCATCGCGATGGTGGTCGTGAAGAACCGCAGGCAGGCGCTGGCGAATCCCGTCGCCGCCCACGGCGCCTCGATCTCGCCCCAAGACGTCCTCTCCTCGGCGCCGGTCGCCGAGCCGCTGCGCACACTCGAGATAAGTCCGTACGCCGACGGCGCGGTCGTCGTGGTGCTGTCCTCGGAGGACGCGGCCCGCCGAGCACCCAAACCCGTCTGGATCCGGGGTATCGGGTGGGCGTCGGACAGTCCCTGGCTGGCTATGCGGTCGTGGGACCAGGCCTCGTATGCCCAGCTCTCGGCCACGATGGCCTACACGATGGCCGAGATCACCGACCCCCCGCGCGAGATCTCCTTCGCCGAACTCGATGACACCTATGCCTACAAGGAACTGCAACACCTTGAGGCCACCCAACTAGTCTCCCGCGGGGACGCCGCGCGCTGGGTGATGGACGGGCGCACGCGCCTGGACGGGCCGTTTCCCGTAAACCCTTCCGGTGGGTCTCTTGGGATGGGGTACTGTTTCGATGCCACGGCGCTTTACCGTACAGCGGCAGCGGTCCAGCAACTCCGTGGAGAGGCGGGTCGAGCGCAAGTTCGCAATGCAAGCACAGGGCTCGTGCTCTCGTGGAGGGGTGTTCCCACGCAAACGGGGGGCGCGATGGTGCTCGGGGCGTAATTGCGGAGAGTGGGCCCATGTCGTTGATCAAGCGGAAGCCGACACGTCGCGTCGCGGTTATCGGTGCGGGCCTGAGCCTGTTTATGCGCCGGGCTCTCGAAACGGGAAAAGAGCTCTCCTACTACGCTGCGTCTCAGGCGCTGGAGACATCCGGTGTGCGCCTGAAGGACATCGGCGCGGTCGTCATGGCCACGGCGCCAGACGCGTTCGACGGCGTCCATATGAAAGGTGAATGGCTGCTGGATGGCGCCGGGGCCACCCGCAAGCCGTATTTGCGCGCGTATGTGGGTGGAGGCTCGGGAGTCTTCAGCATCATCAGCGGCTGGATGATGGTCGCCTCCGGTTTGTTCGATCTCGTGCTCGTGGTGGCCGAAGAGAAAATGAGCAGCTGTCAGCCGCACCCCCAGGGCGCCTTCCTCACTATTTTCGATCAGATCATCGAGCGCCCGCTGGGACCTAACCTCTTGTGGATCTTCTCGCTCGAGCAGCATCGGTACATGGCGACGTATGGGATTCGAAACGACGACATCGCACGCGTCTCCGTCAAAAACAAGCACAACGCCCTGGCCCATCCGGCCGCGCAGGTCGCGACCGAGATCACCGTCAAGGATGTGCTCGCTTCTGAGGTTGTGGCCTGGCCAGTGCACCGGCTCATGGTCAGCCCCGTCTCTGACGGCGCGGCGGCGATCGTGTTGGCTTCCGAAAAGGTTGCCTCCCGATACACCGACAAACCCGTGTGGGTCCAAGGGGTCGGCTGGTGTCTGGACACGTCGTACTGGGGCAACCGCGACCTGGCCTATCCGCGGTACGTCGAAAAGGCGGCCAAGATGGCCTACGAGATGGCGGGGATCACAGAACCCCGCAAGCAGATTCACGTGGCAGAGCCCTACGATCCGTTCGCGTACAAAGAGCTGCACCATCTGGAAGGCCTTCAACTCGCGGACAAGGGGAAAGCGGCGGAGGATCTGGCCCACGGTCGCTTCGACCGGACGGGGGAATTACCGAGTTGCCCATCCGGCGGATTGATGGGCGTCGGGAACCCCATTGCTGCCGCGGGCCTGATGAAGGTGTGCGAGCTCTTCTGGCAGCTGCGGGGCGAAGCCGGCGCACGGCAGGTTCCTGGATCACCCGAACGCGGCGTCGCGCAAGCGTGGGGCGACCTGATGCAAGTCGGGACTGTCGCGGTCTTGGGGGTGGAGTGATGGCGCACTCGCCCAAGCGCAGCCCGGCTCCGCAGGGGACGGCCCCGCCCTATCAGGCGCTACGGGGAAGGCCGCTGAGCGACGCAGAGTTCCGTACGGGAGTCGTTACCACCCCGTGGACGCCAACTCTGGAATACGCTTGGGACGCAGGGGAAGCCATCAGCCGCTTTCTGGACGGCTTGCAGCAGGGAAAGATTCTTGGCGTCCGATGCCGCCGCTGCGGGCGGACCGTCACCCCTCCTCGGGCATTTTGCGAACTGGACTTCAAACCGATGGACGAGTGGGTGGAACTTGCGTCTACCGGTACAGTCAATACCTTTTCGATCTGCTACGTCACCTGGGACATGAAACCGCTGCGCCGACCGCAGCTCCCTGCGGTGATCGAGATCGACGGGACAAATCCGCGCGGGGGCTTCTTGCACTTGGTGGGTGGTGTCCCAGGGCGTACCGTCGAGGAGATCCGGCGGCGGGTGCGCGTGGGCATGCGTGTTCAAGCGGTGTGGAAGCCCGCTGCTCAGCGCGAGGGGGCGATCACAGACATTCGCTACTTCGCGCCCGTCACAGCGGGCCGCAGCCGATGAGGCAGTCATGCCCCAGACGATAAAGGATACGCCGTTGGCTCGAGTCGTACGGGGGAAGATGCCCGTCCAGTATCTCTACACGGCTGGCGTGGCGGGGGAACGTTTCTTTCAGACCCTGAAAACGAAGGGCGTATTTATGGCAACGACGTGCCGGGAGTGTCGGATTACCTACCTCCCGCCACGAGTGTATTGCGAACGCTGTTTTGCCGATCTGTCTGAGACCTGGTCGCAGGTCCCGTCGACCGGCCGCGTGCACAGCTACGCCGTGGTGCACCAGGATCAAGACGGCCAGCCCGTTGATCCTCCGCAGATTGTGGCCTTCGTGCGCATGGATGGGACAGATGGGGGGTTCATCGGGCGCGTCCTGCAAACGTCGCTGCCGGAGATCCACTTGAACATGACCGTGGAAGCGGTCCTTCGTCCACCCCGCCAGCGCCGGGGTACGCTCGATGACATCACGGGGTTCGCGCCCCGCGAGAAATCTGCTCCCTCTCGTCGTAAACGCTAGACCCCGTGCTTGGCGTCATCGTGGGATTGGTGGTAGCCGCGTTTGTAGCGGCGACTGCCGCCACATATCGCGGATTTGTTCGGTTCCGCGGGCGCGTTCGTTACTTTCTCGGGCACTCCGGCGACATTACATGGCGTCGGGATACACCGTCAGGGGCGATTTACGCCGTCCTGGGCTACGATGTGGGAATCGACTTGCTGACGACGTATGTGTATCACGTGCGCCGCAAGGACGACGAATCGGTTCTCCTCGCTGACCTCGCCGATGTACTGCGCGGCCGCCTGCCCGCGGTGTCGGCCCCGCCGGCACTGTTGGTGAGGGATCGCATCTTGCCGCTGCTAAGACGCACGTCCGCTCTTCCACCGTCGACCGGGTATCGGCCAGAGAACCGCCTCGTCCGTTCTGAATTAGATGACGAAGTGAGCATCGTGTACATCATCGAGGGTCAGCACCGGTACACATTCGTCACTGAAGGGATGAGAACGGGATGGGGGATGGAACGCTCCGCGCTACACGACCGTGCGGTGGCTAACCTCCGCGCGCACACGGTGCACATTCTTGAAGAACTGGGAGGCCCCCAGGCGGAGTACGTATCCCTTGACGGCCTGGATGCAACGCGGGCTCTGGTCGGCGAACTCATTATTCCAGGCGGGATCGCGCAGCCGGTGCTGGCGATCCCGCATGAACATGCGTGCCTCATCGCGGACGTGTCTAACCGCGTCCCGCTGGCGGCCCGGGCCGCGGCGATGTTTCAGGGCGCGCAGGTTCCTCTTTCACCTCGGTTGTGGCGCATCACGTCAGAAGGGCTGCGCCCTGTGCCACCATAACCCCCCAGAGTCAAAGCGACGGCGCATCAACGCAACTCCCACAACCATCTGTCCGTCTCCTAGGAACCGGAAGACCCCCGCTTACTGTAATCATAAAAACCCCGGCCGGTCTTTCGCCCGTGGAGCCCTGCGAGCACCATCTGCTTGACGTAATCGAGCAGCGTGAGAGGGCCCATGGGATGCGCCAGCCCTAACTGAACTGCAGTGTCGATGTCTTCTTTGCTCGCGATCCCGTTCCCCAACGCTCTGACCGCATCCAGAAGATACGGGACCAGCAAGAAGTTGACGATGAACCCAGGGCTGTCGACGCAGACCACGACGGTCTTGCCTAGCGACTCTGCAAACTGCCGACCGGTGGTCATGGTCGCCTCCGCCGCCTGCAGTCCGCGCACGAGTTCGACGAGTTTCATCACCGGCGCGGGGTTGAAGAAATGCATCCCCAGGAATTTGGCTGCCCGCGAGGTGACCGAGGCCATTTCAGTGATCGACAACGAGGACGTGTTGCTCGCGAAGATCGTCTGGGGAGGGCAGCGGCGGTCCAGATCGCTGAACACCTGCTTCTTAAGGTCCATGTTCTCCACGACCGCTTCGAGGACCAAGTCCACCGCCGCGAGATCATATAGACGCGTCGTGCCGGTGATTCGAGCGCGGGCAGCTTTCGCATCTGCTGCGGTCATCTTTCCGCGTTCAACGGCGCGGGCCATTGAGGCTTCGATGCGCGCGAGCCCCTTTTTCAGCAGTTCCTCAGTCACTTCGCGGACGATGACTGTATAGCTAGTGCGAGCACACACTTCCGCGATCCCCGCTCCCATCAGCCCGCACCCCACGACCCCGACCCGCTTGATCTCCACGCCTGTGCCCTCCCCCATGGCCTAGTGACTCCTCACACCCTTGCCGCTGATTCCCCCGCGACCCGATGCTTCTAGGATCTCCACATGTGCCCGGCGGAGGTCGTCTTCTCCGAGCACGACGACCTCGCCAAATCCCTCAGTGGGTACGCGGCGCAGGGCCTGTTGGAACGCTTCCCACTGGCGGTGGATCACCGCCCGGCCGACACGCCGAGAGCGCCCTTCATCCCTGTGTAAGCACATCGCCTCCGCGATGTCGAACATGATGACCACGGTTGGCACCTCGCACTTTTGGGCGATGTGCAGCAAGGTCTTGCGCGCCTCGGGGCGCACGGCAGTGCTGTCGGCCACAGTGAGGTGGCGGTGCCGTAGCCGCAGCTCGATGATCTGGTGAAAGAGCTCGAACGCCGCGCGCGACACCCGTATGTTTGCCTCGTCGTCGGCGATCATCGCCCGGCAGCGGTCCGAGGACACGATTGACGTGTCAGGAAAATGCCGATGGGCAAACGTCGACTTGCCGCTCCCCGCCGGACCGCACAGAACCACGAGTGCGGGAGTCGGGATCCGGACGATCACCTATGCGATCACCTCAAGGATGAGCGGCCGTCGCAGCGGTTCCCACGATGCTACGTGGTACGCGGCCTTCACACGTCCGACCGCCTCGTTCGCCTTCCCAGGATCGGACGCGTGGACGACTGCCAGGGGCTCGCCTTGCTTGACGGGATCGCCTACCTTACGGACGAGCACGACACCGACCGCCGGATCGATGACGTCATCTTTCGTGGCCCGGCCTGCTCCGAGGGTCATCGCCGCGATCCCAATGGCCTGGGCGTCGATGGATCCGACGACCCCCGTGACGGGGGATTCCACTGGCACCCGCAGCTTTGCGGAGGGGAGCAACGCGGGGTCGTCTACAACGCGGCGGTCCCCTCCCTGCGCGGCCACCATTTCAGCAAATTTGGCCCGCGCCGCCCCTGTATCGAGCAGCTTCTCCAGCATCGCCCGGCCATTGGCAGGCGATTGCGCCCGACCCGCCAAGACGACCATGTGTGCCCCGAGCGCCAGGCATAGCTCGCGCAGATCTGCTGGGCCGGATCCTCGAAGAGTCTGGATGGCCTCCGCGACCTCCAACGCATTGCCGACGGCGCTCCCGAGGGGCTGATTCATATCGCTGATCACAGCAACAGTCTTCCGTCGTACCTGTGTACCGATTTGGACCATTGCCTGGGCCAGGCCTCGAGCGGCGTCCATGGTCTTCATGAACGCGCCGCTGCCGGTCTTCACGTCCAAGACGATAGCATCGCTGCCGCCTGCGATCTTCTTGCTCATCACACTCGCGGCGATCAGCGGGGTACTGTCCACGGTTGCGGTGACGTCGCGCAAGGCGTAGAGTTTCTTGTCCGCTGGGACAAGCTCCGTCGTTGCGCCGGCGATCGCGCAGCCGATCCGATTGACCTGATCGATGAACGCCTGGGGACTCAGCTCTGTGCGGAACCCGGGGATGGCTTCCAGCTTGTCGATCGTGCCCCCCGTGTGTCCCAATCCCCGCCCTGACAATTTGGCAACCGGCGCCCCTGAGGCGGCCACGAGCGGAATGAGCACCAGCGAGGTCTTATCCCCCACGCCCCCGGTGCTATGTTTGTCGACCTTTACGCCGCGAATCCCCCCGAGGTCCAGTGTCTTCCCTGATTGCACCAGGGCCATCGTGAAGGCGGCGGTTTCAGCGGGGGTCATGCCGCGGAAGTACACGGCCATGAGAAACGCGGCGATCTGGTAGTCGGGAACGCTGCCGGCCCCGTAGCCCGTAACCAGTTCCGCAAGCTCCCCCGCGGTTAACTCGCCCCCGTCGCGCTTTTTCTGGATGATTTCAGTGACTCGCATCCGTCCTCAACTTACTGCGCCATCAGATCGGCAGCTCCTTGACGATGTGTTTCACGAGGCGGACGAACATCGGTTCAATCTTTTTGGCCACCGCCATCACCTCTTCATGAGTGACGGTGGCGATCTTCTCGCCCGTGGCCATGTCCGTGATCGCGGTAATCCCGAGCACCCGCATTCCCATGTGGCGGGCGGCGATCACCTCCGGCACGGTGGACATCCCCACGGCATCGGCGCCCCACCCACGCAGCATACGCAGTTCCGCGGGGGTCTCGTAGCTGGGACCGTGCACGCCGACATACACCCCCGTGCGGATGAGGATGCCCTCTGCCACTGCGGCCTGTTCTGTCAGCGCGATCAGCGCCGGATCATACGCCTGGGACATGTCCGGAAAGCGCGGTCCAAGGGCGGGATCGTTCGGTCCCATCAGGGGGTTCGCGCCCATGAAGTTAATGTGATCGGTGATGATCATGAGGTCTCCCGCTTTCCACTGGCGGTTGAGCCCCCCCGCTGCGTTACTGACCAGCAGCACGCGGGCTCCCAGTTTCCGCGTGACCCGGACGGGGAAGACGGTCTCTGCCAGCGAGTGACCTTCGTAGTAGTGGACCCGGCCCTGCATCGCCACAACCGCTTTG
>WNFF01005276.1_pt1 | contig 10561 bp, 8 predicted proteins | sample 5400441 | NCBI WGS metagenome assembly WNFF01 (sample SAMN13153345, study PRJNA577476) | soil metagenome | isolation source: 120 cm saprolite under Douglas fir tree site 2 hole 3 replicate 1 | place: USA:California | collected 2015-04-18
TTAATTTCATGTGCGTCTCCGATCCCGGGGAAAGGTGGCCGATGGCAGATCGATCGGACGCAACCAATCTACAGCGGAAACGCGCGTTCCCTAATTCTTTCGAAAAGCTGAATGGAGCAAATGGGATGAGCGACATAGAGGTAAAGCGACGAGGGCACGAGCGAGTGAAGCTGGGCAGCAAACGAATTTCAAACATTGAAAGCTGAAAAGAAGAGGTCAGCGAAAAGGAATGCGGTCAGGTCCTTTAGGAGTAGATTGTCGTGTGCCGACTTATATTTACGAGACCACCAATCCGACCAAACCGATCCGAAACTTCGAAGTTAAGCAAAGCGTCCACGACGAACCGCTTCGGAACGATCCGGAAACTGGCGAAGCAGCACGGCGCGTGATCTCGGCTGGCTACAATCTTCTGATTCGCGGTAAATCGGTTGGTCCTTCAGTCGGCTCAGTCGGTTAGACTGGCTGCGTCGGTTATAACAGACGAGCTGACATGCGAAGGAAGGATTCAAACACATCGGCGCGGTCGAGAGTGTTGGTGCTGGTCGATGAATCGAACGTCGGCAGTTCGGTCCGCACGGCGGGGCGTGGCCTTGATTGGATAAAGCTGCGTGAATTTCTGGCCGGTCCAAGCACGGGACGGGAGCTGATCGAGATGGTTGTTTATGCCGGACTTCCGCCCGCGATGCCGATCTGGCAGGAAGAACGCGACAAGAAGAATAAATTTATGCAATGGCTGCGCTCCAACGGCTTCATGGTTGTGACCAAAGACGGGTCGCCCGCTGAGGAAGGGCGTTACAAGGCGAACGTGGACGTTATGATGGCGATCGACGCGCTCGAGCTTTCGGTCGAAATGCAGCCCGATCTCGTTATTCTCGTAACCGGCGACACTGATTTCGCTCATCTCGCGATCAAGTTGAGGCGACGCGGTATCCGGGTGGAAGTGGCATCCGTTTCGCAAAATCTTGGGAACATATTGAGATCAGCCGCGAATGAAGTGATCGATCTCGCGCCGTTGTTTCAGACGTTCGAAATGATGAAGATCCAGGAGCCGACACCGACTCGAGCGATGCCGCCGCGCCAGAACCAGCAGCAACACCAGCGGCGGCGCCGGCCGCGGTTTGGCCCGGCCAAAGCTCGAAGTGTTTAACGATTTTTCAGTTAGCTACGTTGCCCAACTCGCGCGGTCTTGCAGGATTGTGCGGAGATAGTGACAATCGCACGGTTTCGATAGGTGGTGATCGAAGCCGGCGAGCTTGGCGATCCGGACATCGCTCGGATAGGCGTAGCCGGACAAGGCGATGGCCAGGACCCGTTTCCCGCGACGGCGCGCTTCGCTGACCAGCGCGTAGCCAGTGCCGTCGGGTAGCCCGATATCGCTCAGGATGACATCGATCGGCGGCTCGGTCTCAAGCCGATCAATACCGCTCTTTAAGCTGTCGGCCGGGAAAACGTCGTAGCCCCAACGCCTGAGCAATCCGGTAAGCACCTGCCGGGTGTCCTGTTGATCTTCCACCACTAAAATCCGCATATCGGCCCCCTGGGACGGTATCTGATTCGGAAGTGGGCGGTTGTTTGGCCGTGCCACGCCCGAAAAAGTCATTTGGATGAGCGGGAAGATTGATCTGGCAGAAGCATCATGCAGTTTTTATTAGCTCTGCGGACTTTCCTGTTGTGGACGGGAGAACGAATGAACTACAATCCGCGTCGTTGTGAGAGCCCATTGTTTCGCCGGTTTAGGCGTCTTGTTCGGTTTGATTTTCGTAAGCGGCGCCTACGCCGGCGGGACCTACCAGCGCACCGATGACCACAAGAAGGCGCTCGTTTGGAACAACGATCCCAAACCCGGAGACATCGCGACCTGGTCTGGCGATCGCCACGCGAACGGTTACGCGACAGGCCCCGGCACACTCCAATGGTTCCGGGTTGGGCCAGGAGTCCTGAACCGAAAGCGAACTCCGATCAGCAGTTACTCCGGGACGATGCTGCACGGGAAATTCAACGGCGGTGTTATGACGGTTGACCACGGAAAAGCGTATCACGCGACCTTTGCCGATGGTCAGAAGAAGGGGCAATGGATTGCCGGGCCGTTAATTACGAAAGGAGAAAGGGCCGAATCCGTAACATCGAAAGAGGCCGCGAGCGAGGCACCCAGCACGGAAAAAGTTTCAAAAGAAAAGACGCAAACTCGCGTTGCGAAAGAAACAACGGCGGATGTTCCAGCAGAAGGTCCCGCCTCCGCTCAAGATGAGCTACGGCGTGGCGAGCCCGCGAACGTTCCAACTTCAAGTTCCAAAGCAACAAACGAAGAATCTTCGTCGGAGAGGACAGAGAAGGTTTCTCAACCCCTGATTGCTCAAACTTCGGCAGAGGAACCGGATCAATCGCCTACGCCGCGAGAACCAGTGACCAGAAAATCGGCGCTCGCGCCGGGCCCGGTCCGTGCGATCGAACGACCGACTCGCACCGTCACCATAAAGCCAGAGGCCGAGCCGGCCAGGCAGTCTGAGCGCGCGAAGCCGGAAAAAACAAAAAAGCCGTCGAAGATCGCGAAACCCGCCTCCTCTCAATCGCCCGAAGCGGACACACAGGTACGCGAAGATATCCCAGCAGAAGGTCACGTCTCCGCTCAAGATGAGCTACGGCGTGGCGGGGCCGACAAAAAAGAAACTCCGGTGGACGATTCGCTCGGCACATTGACCGGGCCGCCCTCGTCGCTGCATATCAACGCGCCGCCGAAGACAAATCCGCCAACTCAAATTTCGACGCCTTCAACCACAGGCGTTTCGCCGTCTCCACCGCCGCCTGGCGCGAAGCTGACCGCCGTGCAGGCAATGGACATTGCCGACATCGAAGCGCGCACAAAAGGTCACGATCTGGGCGAGTATCAATTGCCGAAAGCCGAATACAATGCAGCCAACGGGACCTGGTTGGTCGCGTACGCCGCGCGCGACGCCGACAAAGACGCGAAGAAACTAACCGTCACGATCCAGGACAAAACCGGCAAAGCGGAAGTTGGCAAATAGCGGTCAGACGACAGAGGTCACAGATCAGACTTCGTCGCCCGCCTTCGTTAAAACTCCGGCGTGGCAAGCAAGAATCGGGTGGGCGGCATCTCACCGCGATGTAAGCTGACTTGGAGAAATCCATGACTCAATCAAAAGAGCGCGATTACGTTCTCGGAACGCACGACCAAGAACTGGAGCGATTGGGCGTGCAGCATCGCGCCTGGCGTCCGGTCGTGCTGGATTGCTGGAAAAAGGCGGGCGTCACGGTTGGAAGCAGCGTGCTCGATGTCGGTGCCGGGCCCGGCTATGCGACTGTCGATCTTGCGGAAATTGTTGGACACACCGGCCGAGTCGTCGCAGTCGAGCGCTCGAGTAATTTTGTCAAAGCGATCAAGAGCGCGATTCAGGCACGATCGCTTTCGAATGTCGACGTTCACGAGCTCGACTTGATGAATGATGCTTTGCCCGAAGGGCCTTTTGATTTCACCTGGTGCCGATGGGTCCTTTGTTTTGTCTCCGATCCAGAGCTCCTGGTTAAAAAAATCGCGCACATTACGCGGCAAGGAGCTCAGGCAATTTTTCACGAGTACGGCCATTACAGGACGTGGCGTTTTTTTCCGCAGCGGGCGAGTTTGGAAGAATTCCGAAACCATGTGATCGCTACCTGGCGTGAAGCCGGCGGCGAGCCGGACACGGGCCTGCAATTACCGTCGTGGTTAACGAAGAACGGATTTGACGTGCGCTCGGTAGTGCCGCGAATTTTTTGTCTGCAGCCAAACGATTACATGTGGCAATGGCCGGCCCAATTCATTCATGTGCATCTCTTGCGATTGCAAGAGCTCGGTCGAATCGATGCGACCTTTGCAGACAAAGTCCGCGCCGATCTGTCTGCGGCCGAAAAAGAAGAGGCTTCGTTCATGCTGACTCCACTCGTGCTTGAGATCGTAGCGGAAAAAGTGTAGGTCCGAGCCGGACTGGCGGTATAGAAATCGTTTTCGATTTCTATTGCAGCGAACAATGTCTCCCCGACAGGATTTGGACGCGTCACATGAAAGATCTAACGCAAGGATCAGTTACCAGACATTTGCTGCACATGTCGGCCTTCATGGCCGTGAGCATGGTGGTGCAGACGCTTTATTTGCTGGCCGATCTCTTTTGGGTGGGACGTCTCGGCAAGGAAGCGATTGCGGCCGTCGGCGTGGCCGGCAATCTCACCATGATTGTGTTGGCATTGACCCAAATGCTCGGCGTTGGAACAACGGCGCTGATCTCGCAAGCCGCGGGAAGAAAAGACCAGCAGCGCGCGGAGCTCGTGTTCAATCAATCGTGCGCGATGTCGATCTGGATTGCGCTCGCGCTGGGCGTAGTCGGCTTTCTTTCGATGGACGCTTACGCCAACTCACTAAGCGCAGACGCAAACACCGCGGGGTTAGCCAAGGCTTACCTGCGCTGGTTTCTTCCGGCGATGTTGCTGCAATTTCCACTCGTCTCGATGGGCTCGGCACTGCGCGCGACCGGAATCGTCCAGGCCCCGGTGATTTTCCAGGTGCTTAGCGTCGTTCTCAACATGGTGCTCGCGCCGTTTTTGATCTTTGGAATCGGGCCATGGCCGAAACTCGGCGTGACCGGCGCCGCGCTCGCGACCTTCGTTTCGATTCTTGTCGCGGACTTGTTGATCATTGTTTATTTCGAGAAAAAATATCACTACCTGCGTTTCCGATTTCCACTGTGGCGCGCGCAAATGAAAATCTGGGGTGCGATGCTGCGCATCGGCGTGCCGGCCGGCGCTGAATTTGTCCTGCTCTTTGTCTACATCCTCATCGTCTATGTGATCATTCGAAATTTCGGGCCGGCGGCGCAGGCGGGATTCGGCGTCGGCGCGCGCGTGATGCAGGCGCTCTTTTTGCCTGTGGTCGCGCTCAGTTTCGCGGTCTCGCCCGTGGTCGGACAAAACTTCGGCGGCCGCCAGGCCGATCGCGTTCGGGACTCGGTTAAGTCAGCACTTGGGATTGCGGCTGCAATGATGCTGGTGCTCGCCTTGATCACGTGGCTCGCGCCGGGAACGATGATCCGCTTTTTTTCAAAGGACGCCGCCGTGATTCAATTCGGCAGCGATTATCTCCGCATCGTCGCTTTCAATTTCGTCGCCGCCGGGATTGTGTTTACCAGCTCGAGCATGTTTCAGGGACTCGGTAACACCATACCGCCATTACTCAGCTCGGCCTCGCGCCTGGTTCTTTTTGCGTTGCCGGCCCTGCTGCTCTCGCGCACGCCGGGGTTCGACATCAAACTTGTTTGGTACCTCTCAGTCGGATCGCAGGTGCTCCAGGCCTGCATGAATTTGTTGCTGCTTCGGCGCGAGTTGCACAGGAAATTGAGGTTTGAAGACGGTGCCGATTTCATTCCGGCGAGCGCGACCGCCTCATAGAGTAAAATCTGAAAGGCGTGAACGCGCGATCTTCCGCTGTCGATCTTGCGAGGACGTCAGTTCGTTGCATGCTCGTGATTAGCTTGTTCGTCGCACAGCAATTGTTTGTTCGCTCGAGCGACGCGGCCAAACTCGCGGGGCAAGACGTTTCAGCGGGCGGAAAGTGCGAGATTCGTGTCCCGATCAGCAAATACTATCAGGACTATGCAGCTGAAGGCGGCAATCCGCGACCAAGCACAGGTCGCGCACTGCTGATGTTTCCAAGTGGCTTCAATCCATCCCGGTCCTGGCCGATTTTGATTGTCACTTCGACGAGCGATAACGACCGTACCAGTCCGATGGACGTGCCGTGGTATGAAGACGCGGCGATCAAGGAAGGCTGGATCGTTCTTGCGACTGACGCCACAATTCGTCCACGCGCTGACTCAACCGCTTGGCGATTTGCGATCTTGGCCGCGGCGCTGCAAACGATCCGCCATGACTGGCCGCAATCAGCGCAATGGCCAATCGCGTTGGCTGGATTTTCCGGAGGCGCAAAAATAACCGGCGAGCTCGGAGCGATGCTAGCAAAGAGTGGACCGATACGAATCTGCGGCTTCTTACTGATCGGAATTAATTCCGACCGTTTGAGCGCAGCTTACAAAGACTTTCGGCCGGCGCCGGGATTTCTCAGTACTCCGGTCTGGATTAGCAGCGGTGCGAGCGACCGAGTCGCGCCGCCAGCATCGGAGGAACTCGTCTATTACTCTTTAAAGCGCACCGGTTTTCAGCAAGTTCGATTGGAACAATTTTCCGACGGCCACGCGGTCAAGAGCACGGAGGTTCAACGGGCTCTGCATTGGTTTCGAGACGTCGGAAAATTCTAGGCTGATCTCAAAGAGGCCAGGACTCGAGGAGCGGAATTCGGTCTTGCACTTTAGTGCACTGACAACCAGCTTTCTGGTCTCATTTTTTCACCACCATGCGCTCTCGAATCTTGATTTCTCTTTTCGGTTTCTTGTTATTGTCGATCCTGTCTGCTTCGGCGCAGTCGTTGCCGAATACCACGCGTCTGCTTCGTTTTCCGACGACGAACGATCGTGAAATTGTTTTTTGTTACGCGGGCGAGCTTTATACCGTGGCCAACGATGGCGGCATCGCCCGCCGCCTGACGAGCGGCCCCGGTTACACTTCCTTCCCGCGCTTTTCGCCGGACGGAAAACAAGTCGCGTTCACTTCGGAATACGATGGCAACCGCGAAGTTTATGTGATGCCGGCAGAAGGCGGCACGCCCAAACGTCTCACGATTTCGGCCACGCTCGGGCGCGATGACGTTTCGGATCGAATGGGACCGAACAACATCGTGATGGCGTGGGAAAACACGAAACCGCTGATTGTCTTTCGCTCGCGGATGAAATCGTTCAACGATTTCATCGGTTCGCTCTTCACCGTCGGTCTCGATGCCGAGCTGCCGCAGCAAGTGCCGGTGCCACGCGGCGGATTCACGTCCTTTTCTCCGGACGATTCGAAAATGGCGTTCAACCGCGTTTTCCGCGAGTTCCGGACCTGGAAACATTATCGCGGCGGCATGGCCGACGATATTTGGATCCATGATTTCAAGACCGGCGCGACCGAGAATCTGACCAACAATCCGGCCCAGGACATCTGTCCGATGTGGGGTCCGGACAACAAAATCTATTTCATCTCCGATCGCGATGGTCGAATGAACTTGTTCGTTGTCGATCTTGCCTCGAAGGCAACGAAACAACTCACGAGCTTCAAAGATTTCGACATCAAATTTCCGTCCATCGGCAAGGACTCGATCGTTTTCGAACAAGCGGGCTACATCTGGCGATACGATTTGAAAAGTGGACAGGCGACGCCGCTGCCGATCGAGATCAAGGAAGATCTCGCGATTGGACGCTCAACTTTGGTTGATGCATCGAAACACATCGAGTCGGTGAATCTGGCGCCCGATGGCGAGCGAACGATCGTCGTCGCGCGCGGCGATATATTTTCGGTGCCGGCAAAGGAGGGCACGCCGCGCAACTTGACCAAAACATCAAATGCGCACGAGCGGGATGCGATTTGGTCGCCCGATGGAAAATGGATTGCCTACAACTCAGACGTCACCGGCGAGAACGAATTGTATGTTCGCGCGCAGGACGGCAAAGGCGACGCCGTTCAGCTGACCAGCGGCGCCGACACTTATTACTACACGGCGAAATGGTCGCCCGATAGCAAGAAGCTGCTTTGGAGCGATCGTTTGCAGCGACTGCGTTTTGTCGATGTTACTACGAAAACGGTAACGCAGGTCGATCAGGACAAATGGGGCGAGATCGAAATTTTCAATTGGTCGCCGGATAGTCAGTGGATCGGATGGGGGCGTCCTGAAGAAAACGGATTGCCGCGGGTTAATCTCTATTCGCTCGCGAACAAACAACAGACCGCAGTGACCGACAACTGGTACGGTTCTGGCGAACCGATCTTCAGTGACGATGGAAAATATTTGCTCCTTGGCTCGGCCCGCGATTTCAAACCGTCGTTTGGCGATGAAGAGTTCGCGAATATCTATCGCGACATGGAGCGCGTGTATTTGGTCACGCTCGCCAAGGAAACGGAGAACCCGCTCGCTCCAAAAAGTGATGAAGTAGGCAAGGCCGAACAAAAACGCGAAAAAGAGAAAGCCAAGGAAGCGGAAGGAAAAAAACCGGAAGAGAAGGCGGCCGGTGAAAAAAAGCCCGAGGAAAAGAAATCCGAAGCCGCCAAGCCGAAAAAGCCGGTCGTAGTTAAAGTCGACACCGACGGTATTCAGAACCGCATCGTCGGGCTCGAAATCACCCCGGGAAATTACCGGAACATTCGGATGGTGGACGATCGCATCTTTTATCTGCGCCGCACCGCTGGAGACGACGTCGGCGAAGACGACGATGATGGCGACGGCCGCGATCGGAAATCACATCTTTGCTCCTATAGCCTGGAAGATCGCAAAGAAACGGTGATTGGCGATGTGAACGATTACCAGATCACGTTCGACGGAAAAAAGATGCTGGTAAAAATCAAAAAGGATTACGCGATCATCGACCTGCCGAAAGACAAGATCGAGACCAAGGACCACGAGCACAAAATCGAAGGGTTGGACATGCAGCTCGATCGTCACGCGGAGTGGAACCAGATCTATTTCGAATGCTGGCGGCACATGCGCGATTTCTTCTACTCGCCGACGATGAACGGCGTCGATTGGAAAGCGATGCGCGACAAATATGCCGCGCTTGTTCCGTTCGTGAACCATCGCAACGATCTGACTTATTTGTTAGGTGAATTAATCGGCGAGTTGAACAGCGGCCATACCTACGTCGCCGGCGGCGAGCGCCCTGACACGCCGCGCGTGAAACTTGGTTTGTTAGGAGCGGAACTTTCGCGCGAAACCGCCACGCGCGCTTACAAGATCGATCGAATTTTACCTGGCGAAAACTGGGACAAGCACACGCGCTCGCCACTCACAGCCGTGGGCGTCAATGTTAAAGCCGGCGATTATATTCTCGCCATCAATGGAACGCCGGTCTCATCGCTTGCAAACCTTTATCAGGCGCTCATCGGCACCGCAGACAAACAGGTAATTCTGCGCGTGAACTCGAAACCATCGGACGCGGGCGCGCGCGATGTGACCGTGGTCCCGACGGCCAACGAAGGCCCGCTCTACTATTTAGATTGGGTGCAAAAGAACATCGATTACGTGACCAAGAAAACTAACGGCGACGTTGGTTACCTCCACATTCCGGACATGGGGCGGCCGGGGTTGAACGAATTTACCAAGCTTTATTTCCCTCAAATCCGCAAACACGCATTGATTGTCGATGTTCGCGGCAACGGCGGCGGTTTTGTTTCGCCGCTGGTGCTCGAGCGATTGCGGCGCGCGTTCGTGATGGTGGGGATCGCGCGCAACGGAATGCCGCAACCAGATCCAGCGCACGCCTTCATGGGCCCAATGGTCACGTTGATCAACGAATTCTCCGCCTCGGATGGCGATATTTTCCCCTTTCGATTCAAAACGCTTGGTCTTGGCAAATTAATCGGCAAACGGACCTGGGGCGGTGTTGTTGGAATTCGGAACTCGCTTCCGCTGGTTGATGGCGGCAATTTTTTTAAGCCGGAGTTCGCACTTTACTCCAAAGATGGAAAGGAATGGATCATCGAAGGACACGGCGTCGATCCCGATATCGTGGTCGACAACGATCCGGCGAAAGAATTTCGCGGCGAAGATCAGCAACTCGACCGCGCCATTCAGCAAATCGAGGAAGAACTGAAGACGAAACGCTACGAGCTGCCGCCGGTTCCACCGTATCCGGACCGAAATCCGGCCAAAGCGACACAATGAGCGGTCATCCCGAGCGCTACGCCAGTCCGGCTCGGACCGAGGGATCTCCCAGTCGGAGCGCGGATCACACAGGCTAGTTTGTATGATCAACCGCCCTGTGAGAGATCCTTCTCCCGCGATTGCGGGACCAGGATGACGGAAATGTTCATTTGAACTTGCATCGCCGGATTAATGCGCCGATGCTGAGTTCATGCTGACGGAGCGGCAAAAACGCGTCCTCGATTTCATCCAGCGCGAGCAGCGCGACAAAGGACTCACTCCGAGCACGCGCGAAATTCAAAGTCATTTTCGATTCGCCAGTCAAACGTCGGTGATGCAATACATCGCCGCGCTCGAGCGGAAAGGATTTCTGCAACGTCATGCCGGCAAAGCGCGCGCGTTGATCACGCCCGTGCAGAAAGTCCGCATCACCGATGTGCCGATCTACGGCCAAATTCCGGCCGGCATGTCGACATTGACCGAGCAAGACATCGAAGGACACGTTTCGCTCGACACGCGCTCGGCTAATGTTTCAAAAAATCACGGCACGTTCGCGCTGCGAGTGCGCGGGGATTCGATGATCGACGCGCACATTCTGGACGGCGACATCGTAATTTTGGAGCAAAGCAAGGAGGTCCATAACGGCGACATCGTGGCCGCATTGATCGACGGTGAGACGACATTGAAGCGATATGTCGTCGATCATGGCCGTCCTTATCTGAAAGCGGAAAATTCGCGCTATCCCAATTTGATCCCCGCGCGCGAATTAAAAATTCAAGGCGTCATGGTTTC
>WNFF01023896.1_pt1 | contig 10559 bp, 6 predicted proteins | sample 5400441 | NCBI WGS metagenome assembly WNFF01 (sample SAMN13153345, study PRJNA577476) | soil metagenome | isolation source: 120 cm saprolite under Douglas fir tree site 2 hole 3 replicate 1 | place: USA:California | collected 2015-04-18
CTGATGGGGTGCTGAGAACAGGCCGACCAATCTACGGGCGCGTGGTCGCTTTGCCACTGGGTGGGTTACGGTCTGACCTGGTCATCGCCCCGGCGAGGGGACGCCGCTTCGGGAAGGCTGGTGTCATGACCCGCCCGAAATCTGTCGATCTCTCCTTTCAGGCCGCTGTGGCGGCAAAATCAAACGGTTTTCCGTCCGTCAACATCCGATGCAGGATGACGGCGAGCTTGCGGGCCAGTGCTACTTTGGCCTTCTTCATGCCGGCGCGCTTGGCGAGCCTCGCGGCCCAGCTCTTGAGTCCCGAGCCCTTGATCGCCCGCGTTAGCATGACATGCGCAGCTTCGTAGAGTGCCGTGCGCACCATGGCGTCGCCGATCTTGGAGATCCGACCGGTGACATCCTTCTCGCCGGACTGATGCTTCCTGGGCGCCAGCCCAAAATGCGCCCCGAGCCGCTTCGACGATTTGAACCGCCCCGGATCGTCGATGCCCGATGCATAGGTGAGCGCTACGATTGCGCCGACGCCGGGTGCCGACATCAGCAATCGTGCTTGCGGGTTGGAGCGCGCCATCTTGCGAACCAGCCTCTCGAAGCCGTTGAACTCGCGCAGCAGCACGGCACGCACTGTCAGGAGCGACTCGGCGATCACCTCCAAGCTCGGATGGCCGGCGACCAGCTCGCGAACCCGCGTCTCGAACTGCTTTGGGCTGGGTGCTCCCACCTTCAGCCCAAAACCCCGCAGGATGCCGCGCAGGCTCATCTCCACGTCGTGAAGCTTCGATTGCACCAGCTTGCGCGCCGTGAGGTTCGCACGCGTCTCCTGCGCCGCCATCGACTTGCAATGAACCGGACGGAACCAGCCAAGCCGCATCAGCTCGGCGATGCTCTGCGCGTCCTTGCGATCCGTCTTCACCGGCATCGTCTTGAAGGCATTCCGCGCGTGCCGCGTCTCGATGAGCTCCACCGCAAGCCCGGCTTCCCGCATCGCTGCGAAAAGCCATTGCGACAGCGGTCCAGCTTCCAGTCCGATCCGCGCCAGACCGAGCCCGAGCGACCCGAACCAGCCGATCAGCGCTTCCGGCTCGCTCGCAACCTTGCCCTCCCGAACGATCTTGCCGCCCGCGTCGACAACGCACACGCTCGAGGATTTCAATGACACGTCGATTCCGGCATAATGGTCCATGGTCGTCTCCTGATGATGGCCGGAGCCGGCTATCCCGACTCCCGGTTGACACCATCATTCTGTGGGACGACCGCCCTTCCGCCAAAACTCCCGGTCTGGCGGCGACCCGTTACCCCATCTACCGCGCTTCAATTCTTCTTCAGGATCTTCTCGACCGGATTGAGGCGGAGCCGATGCGGCTGCGGCAGGTCGGAGCCGAGCAGCGGCCGCAGATACGTGTGGAACGCATCGGTGACGCCGTTGCCCTCAGCGGTAATGAAGGCGTCCGGCATGGTCCGGGTCTTGCCGCCAACCGCGGCGAGATCCGTGAGCCGATAATCCACCGCATAGCAGCCGGTCCGCAGAATGCTCACCGAACCGTCCTGCTTGTCCGATATCGCGTAGTGCACGGCTTTTTCCCCGACCTCGCGCGCTTCGCTGCGATCCACGTCGGAAACGCAGCCGAAGAACGAGCGCTGCAGATAGCCGAAGGTGTCGCCGCGCACCCGCTTGATGCCGAGCTTGGATTTCACCGCATCGGTGAGCGAATCCGCCAGCAGCCCGGTTCCCGAAAGCTGCACGTTGCCGTGCGCGTCGCGCTCGACCTGCTTGGCGAGAGAAACCGTGACCGGCGTGCCCTGCGCGTCATGAATTCCCTCCGATACGGCGACGACGCATCGCCCGTAGCGTTCAACACTGGCCTTCACGTCGGCAAGGAACTTGTCCACGGAGAAGGCGCGCTCGGGCAGGTAGACGAGGTGCGGACCGTCGTCCACGAAAGTCTTCGCCAAGGCGGAAGCCGCCGTGAGAAATCCCGCATGCCGCCCCATCACCACCGCGACGTAGACGCCGGGCAAGGATCGGTTGTCGAGATTGAGCCCCATGAAGGCCTGGACCACGAAGCGCGCGGCCGAAGGATATCCCGGCACGTGATCGGAGCCCATCAGATCGTTGTCGATGGTCTTGGGGATGTGCACACAGCGCAGATCGTAGCTCGCCTTCCGCGCTTCCTCGGAAACGATGCGCACGGTATCGGCGCTGTCGTTGCCGCCGATGTAGAAGAAGCACCCGACCTCGTGCGCTTGGAGCACGCGAAAGATCTGCTTGCAGTAGGCGTGATCGGGCTTGTCCCGCGTGGAGCCGAGCGCCGCAGAAGGCGTGAGCGCCAGCATCTCGAGGTTCTGCACGGTCTCGCGCGTGAGGTTCACCAGGTCCTCGTCCACGATGCCTCGCACGCCGTGGATCGCGCCGTAGATCTCCCGCACGCCGGCAGACCTGCGCGCTTCACAGACGACGCCGGCCAGCGACTGGTTGATCACCGCGGTGGGGCCGCCGCCTTGGGCGACCAGCACGTTACCCTGCATGGCATCTTCCTTCCTGCGTCCTAGTGTTCCACAAAGGAGCGCGTGCACAGAGTCGGGGCGAGCGGTTATTTGCTTCTGTAGCCCGCATGGAGCGAAGCGTAATGCGGGGACGGCGATCCCGGATTTCGCTTCGCTCCATCCGGGCTACGGGCGCCCGACCCCGGCCAACGCTTATTGCACGTGTCGCGCAGCGCACAGTCAAGCGCGACACAGCGACAGCTAGAATTGCGCGTCCGGAGCCGCCAGCGCGGCGTCGAGGATGCGCAATTGCGCGCGCTCATCGCCCTGCCAGCGGTCGAGCGTCAAGCTGCCCGCCGCATGCAGCGCACGGCCGCGGTTCTTGATGAGCGCCTCGCCGAGCGGCTGGCCCACGGCGCGGAATGCGATCGCCTGCACGCTCGCGCCGTCGCCGGATTTGAGCCGCACGCGAACGTGCCCCTGGCCCACCGCCTCGGCGTGAACGAGGATGTGCGCGGGCAGCGCGAACACCGGCTCGGGATTGCCGGCGCCGAACGGACCGGCCCGCGCGATCGTCGCGCACAGCTCGGCCCCGGCTGCCGCGGCACTGAGCGCGCCGTCGATGAGGAGCGCATTGTCGCGCCGCGCCGCCTCGACCGCCGGGCCGAGCTCGGCCTCGAGATATGCCCGGAAGGCGGCCAGCCGGCCGGCTTCGAGCGTGATCCCGGCGGCCATGGGGTGCCCCCCGCCCTTGGCGAGAAGCCCGTCGGCGACGGCGCGGCGCACCGCGCGGCCGAGATCGACGCCGGCAATCGAGCGCCCCGAGCCGGTGCCGATGCCGGCCGGATCGAACGCGATGGCGAACGCCGGACGGCCGAATTTCTCCTTCAGCCGCGCGGCCACGAGGCCCAGCACGCCGGGATGCCATCCCGCCGCCGCGGTCACGATCACCGCGCCGTTGTCCTCGGCGCCGAGCGCCGCCAGGGCCTCAGCCTCGGCTTGCGCCAGCGTCGCCTGCTCGATGAGCTGCCGCTCGCCATTGAGCCGGTCGAGCTCGGCGGCGATCGCCGCGGCTTCTGCCGGATCCTCCTCGAGCAGCAGCCGGGTGCCGAGATCGGCTCTGCCGATACGGCCGCCGGCATTGATGCGGGGACCCAGGAGAAAACCGAGATGCCAGGGCTCGGGCGGACCGGCGAGGCGCGCCACGTCCATCAGGGCGGTAAGCCCCGGGCGTTCGCGCCGGCGCATTGCCAACAGGCCCTTGGCCACGAAGGCGCGATTGAGGCCTTCCAGGCGCGCGACGTCGGCAATCGTGCCGAGCGCGACCAGATCGAGCAGGGAGAGCAGATCCGGCTCTCCCCGCGCCGGGTTCCAGAAGGAGCGCCGGCGCAACACGCGGTTCACGGCCACGACGGTGAGAAACGTGAGGCCGACCGCGGCGAGGTGGCCGAGCCGCGAGAGATCGTCGAGCCGGTTGGGATTGACCACGAGCGCGGGCGGCAGCGACTCGTCGGCCAGGTGGTGATCGATCACGATCACGTCGAGACCGAGCTGCCGCGCCTCCTCGATCGGAGCGATGCTGGTCGTGCCGCAATCGACCGTGACCAGCAGCGTCGCGCCCCGCTCCGAAAGCGTGCGGATCGCCTCGAGATTCGGCCCATAGCCTTCAAAGATGCGGTCGGGAATGTGGATCAGGGGATCGAGCCCGCCATGGCGGAGGAAGCGCGCCAGCACCGCGGTCGAGGTCGCGCCGTCGACGTCGTAATCGCCGAAGATCGCCACCCGCTCGCCGCGCTCGATCGCGTCGGCCAATCGTTGCGACGCCGCAGCCATGTCGGTGAGAATTTCGGGATCGGGCATGAGCCGTTTCACGGTCGGGTCGAGATAGGCCTCGAAGGTTTCGAGTTCGACGCCGCGCCCGGCGACGATGCGCGCCAACAGCTCGGGCACCCCGTGGCGCTGCACGATCGAGAGCGCGCCGGCCGCCGTGCGCTCGTCGAGCCGGTCGCGCCAGGCGCGGCCGGTCACCGAGCGCTCCACGTCGAGAAACAGGCGCCGTTGCGCCAACATGCGCGATCCCCGTGCGGGTGAGCTTAGCTGCGAATCGGTATCCCGAGATTAGAGGAATGTCCGCGGGATATCTCCTGAACGCGAGGTCAAAGCGCACCGGGGCCGCGCGCGCCTCCCCTCCCCCCGCGAGCGAATGCGAGTGGCGGGGAGGGGTTGGGGGTGGGGGGCCAGATCTTAAATTCAGAGATCCGAATTGAGGCGGCGCTCTGGTCGATGCTTACCGGGCTCTGCCCTGGCTTGTGATCCAAGCCCCCCACCCCTATCCCCTCCCCGCCGCAAGCGGGGGGAGGGGAATCGATTGCCGCCCGTCTGAGACCAATCGCTTGCCTGAGTTGGTGGCCGGTGTCCGACCGGTAAGCGCGGAGATTTTTGACCCGCGCCTCAATCCAAATGGAACTTGTCGAGGTCGCGGTGCTCGGCGCGGATCCAGCGCACGGTGCCGGTGACGGAGCGCATCACCACGGTCTCGGTCTCGATGACGTGCTTGCGGAATTTCACCCCGCGCAGCATCGGGCCGTCGGTCACGCCGGTCGCGGCGAACAGGCAGTCGCCTTGGACCATGTCCTCCATCTCGTACTTCTTGCGCGTCGGTGTCGAGCACGAGCCGTCCCTGCATCTGGCCGCCGATGCAGCGCAGCGCCGCGGCGGCGAGCACGCCCTCGGGCGCCCCGCCGCTGCCGAGATAAATGTCGACTCCGGTGCCCTCGGCGTCGGCGGTGTGAATGACGCCGGCGGTATCCCCGTCGGTGAACAGCCGCACCGCGGCGCCCGCCTTGCGCAAGGCCGCGATCAGATCGGCGTGGCGGGGCCGGTCGAGCACTAGCGCCGTGATATTGGCGGGCGGCACGCCCTTGGCCTTGGCGAGCGCCGCGATGTTTTCCTCCGGTGGCGCGTCGAGATCCACGAGGCCGCGCGGATAACCGGGGCCGATGGCGATCTTTTCCATGTACACGTCGGGCGCGTTGAGCAATGTGCCTTGCTCGGCCATGGCCATGGTGGCGATCGCGCCGGGCAGGCTCTTGGCGCACAGCGTGGTGCCGTCGAGCGGATCGACGGCGATATCCACCTTGGTGGTGGCGGTCTCGAGCCCCACCAATTCGCCGATGAACAGCATCGGCGTCTCGTCGCGCTCCCCCTCCCCGATCACCACGGTGCCGCGGATCGGCAGCTTGTTGAGCTCGCGCCGCATGGCGTCGACCGCCGCCTGGTCGGCCGCCATCTCGTTGCCGCGCCCGCGCAGGCGCGCCGCGGACACCGCGGCCCGCTCGGTGACCCGCACGATCTCCAGCGAGAGAATGCGGTCCAACAGCTGCTGCGGCTGCACGTTGATCGCTGCCATCGTTTCCTTCCTTGGCGCCGGCTCGGGCGGGAAGCAAGGCCGCGCCTCGAGGTTCCCGGGTTTGTCCGCGTCGGACGATAGCAGGCGCGGAGCGGCCCCGATTCGCCGATTGTCACGTCTTTTCGATGCGGATCAATTGCGGCTTGCCCTCGATCACCCGTTCGGCCTCGACTTTGGCGAGCGCCCTGCGCACCGCGTCCTCGGTGGTCGCATAGGTGATGAGAATGACGGGCACCGGCCGCGCCGCGCTCGGGTCCTCGCCGCCGAGCGGCCGTGGCCCGAAATGCCGCTGCATGATCGATTCGAGCGAGATGCTCTCCTCGGCGAAACAGGTCGCGATCCGGGCGGCAGTGCCCGGCTTGTCGACCGCGAGCATGCGAATGTAATAGCCGCCCTCGTGGCGCTGCATCGGCGCCTTCTCGACGGAGGCGAGCCGCGCCGACGGGCGCCCGAACGGAGCCGTGCGCACGCCGCGCGCGATATCGGCGATATCCGACACCACCGCCGAGGCGGTTGCCTCGCCGCCGGCGCCCGGGCCCACCAACGTGATCTCGCGCACGGCGTCGGCATCGACGGTGACCGCGTTGGTCACGCCCATTACCTGGGCGATCGCCGACCCCTTCGGCACCATGGTCGGATGCACGCGCTGCTCGATGCCGTTCTCGGTCTTCACCGCGACTCCCAGGAGCTTGACGCGGTAGCCGAGATCGTCGGCGGCACGAAGGTCTTCGGGCGTGATCGAGGCGATGCCCTCGACATAGACCGCGCCGGGATCGACTCGGGTGCCGAAGGCGAGACTGGCGAGGATCGCCAGCTTCTGCGCGGTGTCGTGACCCTCGATATCGAAGGAAGGATCGGCCTCGGCGTAGCCGAGTTGCTGGGCCTCTTCGAGAGCGCGCGCGAACGACAGATTCTCCCGCTCCATGCGGGTCAGGATGTAATTGCAGGTGCCGTTGAGAATGCCGTAGATCCGCGTCAGCGAATTGCCGACGAGACCCTCGCGCAACGTCTTGACGATGGGAATGCCGCCGGCCACGGCCGCCTCGAAGTTCAAGGCGACGTGGTGCTGCTCCGCCAGCGCCGCGAGCGCCACGCCGTGCCGGGCGAGCAGAGCCTTGTTGGCCGTGACCACCGACTTGCCGGCTGAAAGCGCCGCCTCGACCGCGCGCTTGGCCGGATCGCCCTCGCCGCCGATCACCTCGACGAACACGTCGATCTCACGATCGCCCGCCAGCGCCACCGCGTCCGCCGCCCAGCGAAATCCGCTGACATCGACGTCGCGGCGTTTGTTGCGCGAGCGCGCGGTGACCGCGACGACTTCGATCGGACGGCCGCAGCGCGCCTCCAGCGCCTCGCGCTGGCGCTCGATCAGACGCACGACGGAGGCGCCGACCGTGCCAAGCCCGGCAAGACCGACTTTCAGCGGCGCGACCATGGGCCGTCTCGGGGAGAGCAAAGCGGAGCGTCAGCGCCGCGTGGCGAGGGGAACCACGTTGTGCAACTTTTCGACGCCGGTTTCAAGGAAACGGCGCACGTTGCGCGCGGCCTGGCGGATGCGCTGCTCGTTCTCGACCAGCGCGATGCGCACGAAGCCCTCGCCGTGCTCGCCGAAGGCGATGCCGGGCGAGACCGCAAGCTCGGCCTTCTCGACCAGCAGGGTCGAGAACTCGAGACTCCCGAGCGGCTGGAACGCCGGCGGGATCGGCGCCCAGGCGAACATCGAGGCGCGCGGCGCCGGGATCGGCCAGCCGGCGCGGCCGAAGGATTCCACCAGAACGTCGCGCCGGCGCTTGTAGGTCGCGCGCATCTCCTGGATGCACTCGTCCGGACCGTTGAGCGCCGCGGTCGCCGCAACCTGCACCGGCGTGAATGCGCCGTAGTCGAGATAGGATTTCACCCGCGCCAGCGCCGAGATGATGCGCTCGTTGCCGACCGCAAATCCCATGCGCCACCCCGGCATCGAATAGGTCTTCGAGAGCGAGGTGAACTCGACCGTGACGTCGATGGCACCCGGCACCTGCAGCACCGAAGGCGGCGGGTTGTCGTCGAAATACACCTCGGCGTAAGCGAGATCCGAAAGAATGAACAGGCCGTGCTTCTTCGCGAAGGCGACGAGGTCGCGGTAGAATTCGAGGCTCGCCACATAGGCGGTCGGGTTGGCCGGATAGCAAACGACGAGGGCGATCGGCTTGGGAATCGAATGGACCACCGCGCGCTCGAGCGCCTCGAAGAACGAGGGGGTGGGCTCCGACGGCACGGAGCGGATCACGCCTCCGGCCATCAGAAACCCGAAGGCGTGGATCGGATAGCTCGGGTTGGGGACCAGGACCACGTCGCCGGGCGCGATGATCGCCTGGGCGACGTTGGCGAAGCCTTCCTTGGAGCCGAGCGTCGCCACGATCTCCCGCTCCGGGTCGAGCTTCACCCCGAACCGGCGGCGGTAGTATGCCGCCTGGGCGCGGCGCAGGCCGGGGATGCCGCGGGAGGCGGAATAGCGGTCCGTGCGCGGCTTGCCGACGGTCTCCTTGAGCTTGTCCACGACATGGAGCGGCGCCGGCAGATCGGGATTGCCCATCCCCAGGTCGATGATGTCGGCCCCGGCATTGCGCGCCGCGGCTTTGGCGCGGTTGACCTGATTTTTCCGTCGGTTGCTTTAAGGAGGCCTTGCCGGCACGGTGTTCCTGACGATCCCGGACCTCCTTGAGATCCGCCTCGAGCTTCTTGCGCTCCGATTCGGTGAGCGGCTTGGTGTCCCGCGCCGCCGGCATTTCGTGAACCGGCAGGAACTCGCGCTCGACCGTCGGCCGCTCCGGCGCGTTTTGCGGCAACCCGAGCGGCGCCGGAAGGTTATCGCCGAGGGAGGAGCAGGCGCCAAGACCGGCCGCGAGCGCCAGCATGGCGCCGGCAAGGCGGGCAGGCGTTCGACGGCGGCACTGCGGGTTCGACGCCATGCGTGCGCTATAGCCGATTTTCACGCCCTGCCCGAAGTCTCCGGGATGGATGGCAGGGGCGTATCCCGGTAATATGTCCAAACCGTGGACCGCCGGTCCACGCGGCGCGGGTGGCACTGCCATGGACGAGAAATCGCCACGAGATCGCAAGCGCGGCGTGCCGAACAGGACCCGTCGTCCCCGCAAGAAGACCAACGGCAAAAGCGCCGGACCGGACCGGGCGAGCGCGTTCGCTCAGGCCGCGGACGTGGTCGCCGGCACGGCAAAGCCGCCGGCGAAGGCCGGCGTGACCAAACCCGCGCCGAGCGTGGCTGCGCCCGCGGAAACCGGCCCCGCGCCGCCGCCTCCGGCGCCCGTGGTCAACGTCGAACAATTCGCCAACAACATTGCGCGCCTGATCGAGGAGAGCGGCAAGGCCGCGGCGGCCTACCTCAAGCCGCGCGAGGGAGGCCAGGTCAAAGGCGAAGGCACGCAAATCGTCGAAGTGGTCAAGACGCTCGGCCAGGTCGCGGAATATTGGCTGCGCGACCCGCAACGAACGCTCGAGCTGCAGACCAGCATCGGCCGGACCTATCTCGACCTTTGGGCCTCGGCGATGCGGCGCATGGCGGGCGAGCCGGCGCAGCCGGTCGCCGAGGCCGATCCGAAGGATCGCCGCTTCGCCGATCCGGAATGGAGCTCGAACCAGTTCTTCGATTTCTTGAAGCAGGCCTATCTGCTCACCACCAACTGGGCCCACCACATGGTCGAGGACGCGGAGGGCCTCGACCCGCATACCCGCCAGAAGGCGGAATTCTACGTGCGTCAGATCGCCAACGCGATCTCGCCGTCGAACTTCGTGCTGACCAATCCGGAGCTGTTGCGCGAAACCTTGTCCTCGAACGCCGAGAATCTGGTGCGCGGCATGCACATGCTGGCCGAAGATATCGAGGCGGGCGGCGGCCACCTGAAAATCCGCCAATCGGATTCCTCGATGTTCGAGGTCGGCCGCAATCTCGCGGTGACGCCCGGCAAGGTGATCTATCAGAACGAGCTGATGCAGCTCATTCAGTACACGCCGACGACCGAGACCGTGCTCAAGCGGCCGCTGCTGATCGTGCCCCCCTGGATCAACAAATATTACATCCTCGATCTCACCCCGGAAAAGTCCTTCATCAAATGGGCGGTGGCGCAGGGCTTGACCGTGTTCGTCATCTCCTGGGTCAATCCGGATGCGAAGCTCGCCAAGAACGGCTTCGAGGACTACATGCGCAAGGGGCCGCTCGAGGCGATCGACGTCGTCCGCAAAGTGACGGGCGAGGATAAGATCCATACTATCGGCTATTGCGTCGGCGGCACGCTGCTCGCGGCTACGCTTGGCTACATGGCGGCGAAACGCGACGAGCGCGTCCTCTCGGCGACCATGTTCGCCGCGCAGGTCGATTTCACCTATGGGGGCGACCTCCTGGTGTTCATCGACGAGGAGCAGTTGCGCACGCTCGAACGCCAGATGGAAGAGACCGGCTATCTCGAAGGCCAGAAGATGGCGATGGCCTTCAACATGATGCGCTCGAACGACTTGGTCTGGCCCTACGTCGTCAACAATTATCTCAAGGGCAAGGCCCCCTTCCCGTTCGACCTGTTGTACTGGAACTCCGACGCGACGCGAATGCCCGCGGCCAACCACTCGTTCTATCTGCGCAATTGCTATCTGGAGAACAAGCTGAGCAAGGGCG
>WNFF01005278.1_pt1 | contig 10558 bp, 9 predicted proteins | sample 5400441 | NCBI WGS metagenome assembly WNFF01 (sample SAMN13153345, study PRJNA577476) | soil metagenome | isolation source: 120 cm saprolite under Douglas fir tree site 2 hole 3 replicate 1 | place: USA:California | collected 2015-04-18
TCTGAGCAACACGTTCACCACGGTGTCGGAGGATCTCGCCTCGCATTGAACGAGGCGTCGCGGGAGCGCGTCGCCGCGCCTCCGCCTGCCCGTAGGGTGGGTTGAGCGGAGCGAAACCCACCGTCTGACTCGCCGATCTACGGTTCGTGAATTGCGCGTCTTTCGGGCATCACGCTGTGACGCGATCCCGAGATCGACATCCTGCAAATCTTCCCGCTTGTCCTGCTCGCCCGACACGACCGCGAGCGCCTTTTCTGAAAAACTCACCTGGCACGCGCCCCCCAACCCTCGGCTGACGAGCAAGCCGGAGCATGCGCGGCGCAGTTCGAGTGGATGCGGCCAGATGCGCGAAGGTCCTTGCGACCCCGGCATCGAATGGTCCGCGAACTCTCGCAGGTTTGGTGAAACGAGTCCTAACCTGCGACGCGCTGCGTCGGCTGCCCCATCGTGCAACTGATTGATTTATCTCGTCGCCGGCTTTCCACGCTTAACGAATCCCTGTGCGCTGGCGCCGGATTTTCGTGCACCGCTTAAGCGATCCTTGCGACCTCGGGAGCATAACAAAAGCAAGTTGCTTCAAATTGTCAGAAAAGTTCTGGAAAAACTGGGAGTGTGACATGGCCCTCAAGACGACCCTCAAGCGCTTCATCGCCGACGAGCGCGGCGCCACCGCGGTGGAATATGGCCTGCTCACCGCGCTCATTTCCGTCGCGATCATGGGCTCCCTCGGCACCGTCGGTGCCGGAATCAAGAACACCTTCTCCACCGTTTCGGCCGATCTCACTGCCTCCCACTGATCGTGACGGCGCGGACCTGATCACCGCGCCGACCGGCGGACGCACGGCTGCGATGCGTCCCCGCAGGTGAGCTCATCGCATTGTCGTGCTCGCGAGAAGCCGTGGGCAATACGCGCGGCAGCAGGAAGAAAGAATCACAGAAAGAAGACCTGCCTCAGTGCGGCGTGACCGCTCCGCATGTCACTCAAGGGTCACAGGCAATTGTGGCTCGATTGTCACCACCGATAATCATCCCCTGTTGCTCCGACGCTACATTGACGAATCGCCCTCCGGCTTACGTTGACCGCCAATAATAGGGGGCGTCGTCCGAGCTCAAGACCCGCCTGGCAGGCGCGAGCGCGACCGTCGGCGGGGTGCCGCTGACGCCGATACCGAACGACAACGTGAACCTGAAGGCGACGGCCGACTCGGTGGCGCTGCGGCTGAGCTCCAAATTCGGTCCGGACTGGCGGCCGGGGCAATAGTCGCGCAGATCGTAGGGTGGGCGATCGATCGTGCTCGGCGCGCTGTGCGCGCCGACCGTGCTCACCAGGTCGAGGACGAACCGCCGAAAGGCGAGCGCCAGAAGAACTGCTGCTGGTCGCGCTGGCGCGCATAACGGAAGTCGGTCCTCGGGGGGCGCTTGCGCATGGCGAGGCCGCCTTGCGGCTCGTTGCTCAGCACGGCCACGAATTCCGTGCCTTTGCCGGTCTCGGGGCTCAATGCCTCGTCCGAAATGATCAGGGAGGCGCGCGGCGCCGCACCCGGCGCGATGCGATCGAGCACGTCCTGCGCAATGACGATGCGGTCGAGCGCGCTCTTGGCCGCGCTCGTGTCGGCCATGGCCGGCTCGACGTCGCGGCTGGCGTCGCGCTGCGGCCGCGCGTGCGCCTCGACGATGGCGCGCGGATGTCCGTCGTCGAGCGTGACGACGCTCCAGCGCAGGCCGGTGCCCGTCCGCGCCACGGCGGTGAAGACGTGCGTGCCGATCGCACGGTCGGCGTCGCGGATCGTGACGGGACTCTCGAGGATGGGCTCGAAGCCGCGCCGCACGTAGAGCTTCTGCGTCTTGCGGCTGATGAAGACCGAGACCGGATCGAGCTCGCGCGCCGCTTCGCGCGCGGCCTTGGCCGCCTCGGCCCGCGCGCTCTCCGCCGCGACGGCCGCCTCGCGCGCCGGCGCGACCGCGTCGAGCTTGGGCTGCATCTCGGCCTTGGCGGCCTCCCATTGCGCCCGCACCTCGGCGGCTTTTGCCTCGGCCTTTGTCTTGGTGTCCGCCGCTCGCGCTTTCGCCTCGTCCGACACGGCGGCGGCGAGCGCCGCTTCCGCGGCCGCGAGCTGCGCCTCGGCCTTCGCCTTGAGATTTTCGAGCGTGCGCAGCGCCGGCGCGACGCGCGCCGCCTCGCGTGTGGCGGCGACGGCGGCGATCCTCGCCTCGTCCGCCGTCTTCGTCGCCTTCGCGGCTTCCGCCGCGAGCGCGGCCGCGCGGGCGTCGGCGCCCGGCTTCGGCGCAAACAGCGCCGGGTGCACGATCTCGACCGGCTCTACGTCGCGCGGCGCCAGGATCACGCGCATGCCGACTCGCGTCTTCTCGAACAGGCGCTGGGCGAAGCCGTAGGGCATGCGGATGCAGCCGTGCGATGCCGCATACCCGGGCAACGGACCGCCGTGCAGCGCGATGCCCGACCAGGTGATGCGATGCATGTGGGGCATGGAGGCGTCGTCGTAGAGATTCGAGTAGTGCTCCACTTCCTTCTGGATCACGCTGAAGACGCCGGCCGGCGTCTCGCGTCCCTTCTGGCCGGTCGACACCGGCGCGCGCAGGATCCAGCCGTCGACGTCGTAAACGGTGATGTGCTGGCTCTTCAGCGACACGATCGCCAGGATCGGCACGCCGGCGGCGCGCGGCGCGACCGACTCGGGCGTGCGCGCGGCCTGACGGCTGGCGGCGGCGAGGGGATGCGGCGCCGCGATCAGCGCGGCAAACGCCGCCGTAACAGCCATGGCCACGCGTGTGGGCCGCCGCGACGCAGCGCGCTCGGTCTTCGTCAGGTCAGATGTCATGCCCGTCCCGTCCGCATGGTAGGCGGCTTGCCGGCGAGAATCATAACGTGATTGCGTCGCACCTGCCAACTCGGAGAGCCGGTGTCCGGTTCCGGCCTGTCGGGAGCGGCCAGGCGGGCGGAACCCGGTCCTTGCTCGCGCGTTTTTTCATTTGCAAGACCCGGAAGAGATTTCGAAGCGTTGAGAGCATCGATCAATCGAGTTGGTAAGTGCCGAAAGTCGATTATTGATCGCCAGCCATCGGCCGCATGCGCTGTGCAATTACGCGGAGCCAGCGGATCGCAATGAACAAGATTCGTGCAGTTCAGTTGACCTTTTCGGCATTCGATGCTCGGCGCGCCGACGCGGGGCATCAGCCGGGCATCATTTTCGATCCGTCCCTGCGATATGCCGTGGTCGAGACCCCTGCCGGAAAAATCCGCGCGGAGATCGGCGATTGGATCGTCCGCGACCGGAAGGGCCGCCTTCACGTGTTCAGGGCCGGTTACTGGCCACCACACGTCAGCACGGATCGCTCGTCGGCGGACGACGTCGGCTGAAACGCCGGCATCCGCGTGGCGCATGCGCGAAGCACAGAGGTCTGACGTGGAAATCGCCGGCCGTTTGTCGGCCAGCCGACAGAGAGGCGTCTTCGCCGTGCGGGTGGGCGGGACGAATCAGCTAAGGTTCTGCGCATTCACAAGGGGACGCATATGAGCGCGGGCAACAAGCGGTCCGGCAAGGAACGCCGCGGGGGTCTCGGGCGGCGTTCCGGTCGGGAGCGGCGATCCGGATTCGATACGCGGACTGATGACGACAAGAAGCAGCTGGGCGAGCGCAGATCCGACGACGATCGTCGAGCCGGTACGGACCGGCGATTGCGAATACCGCGCCGCACGGACCGGTGAATTCGCCTGCCGGCTACATCACCGCGCCGATCTGCCAGGGCACGAACTCGAGGTCGCCGTAGCCGAGGTCCTCGGATTTGCTGTGCGCGCCTGACGCCACCGCGAGCACCTTGTCGAAGATTTCCTTGCCCTTCTGCTCGACCGACACGCCGTCGAGGATGTCGCCGCAGTTGATGTCCATGTCGTCGATCATGCTGCCGTAGACCGCGCCGTTGGTGGCGAGCTTGATCGAGGGCGTCGGCTTGCAGCCGAAGGCGGAGCCGCGGCCGGTGGTGAAGCACATCACGTTGCAGCCGCCCGCCACCTGTCCGGTCGCGCCCACCGGGTCGTATCCCGGCGTGTCCATGAACACGAAACCCTTCTCCTTCACCGGCTCGGCGTATTCGTAGACCGCCCGCAGCGTGGTGCTGCCGCCCTTGGCGGCGGCGCCGAGCGATTTCTCCAGGATGGTGGTGAGCCCGCCCGCCTTGTTGCCGGGGGTGGGGTTGTTGTTCATCGCGCCGCGATTGCGCGCGGTATAGTCCTCCCACCAGCGAATGCGTTCGACCAGCTTTTCGCCAACCGCGCGGTTGACGGCGCGGCGGGTGAGCAGATGCTCGGCGCCGTAGATCTCCGGCGTCTCGGCGAGCACGCCGGTGCCGCCGTGCTCGACCAGGAGATCGACGGCGACGCCGAGCGCCGGATTGGCGGTGATGCCCGAATAGCCGTCCGAGCCGCCGCATTGCAGCGCGAGCGTGATCTCGGACGCGGGCCGCGTCTCGCGCCGCGCGCGCGCCGCGAGCGGCAGCATTGCCTTGATGCGCTCGACGCCTTCCGCCACGGTCTTCTTCGTGCCGCCGGTCGCCTGGATCGTCATGGTCTGGAAGTGGTCGCCTTCGACCATGCCGTATTCGTCCTTCATGCGGTCGATCTGAAACACCTCGCAGCCGAGCCCGACCATCAGCGTCCCGGCGAGATTGGGATGCGTGGCATAGCCCCATTGGGTCCGGCGCAGCACCTCCCAGCCTTCGCCATAGGCCGCCATGCCGCAGCCGGTGCCGTGCACGAACGCGACCACGCCGTCGACTTGCGGATAATCCTTGAGAATGTCGGAATGGTTGACCGCCTCGACCATGAATTTCGCGGCCGAGGCCGAGCAGTTCACCGAGGTGAGCACGCCGATATAGTTGCGCGTGCCGGTCTTGCCGTTCGGCCGCGCGAAGCCCTCGAAGGTGGCGCGCAGCTCCGGCGGCAGCATCGCGTCGTTCTTCGCCGCTTCACAGAAACGATAGTCGCGCGCGAAGTCGTGCAAGGCGACATTGTGCTCGTGCACCCAGTCGCCCGGCGCGATGGCGCGCGATGCAAAACCGATGATCTGGCCGTATTTGCGCACCGGCTCGTTCGTCGCGATCGCCGCCACCGCCATCTTGTGGCCGCGCGAAATACGCTCGCGCGCGGTCGCGCCGGCGACCGTCGCGCCGGGCGTGATCGGGTCGACCGCAACGATGACGTTGTCGCTCGCCGCAAGGCGGATGGTGCGGGGGGTGGCCATCGGGGTGCTCCGGGATCGGGCGCCTTGCATAGCACAAAGCACGGGCGCCGGCCCGCGACAGCAAGGCCCCCGGTTCCCGTATATCGACTTTGGGCTAAGCGCGTTTCATCCAGGCTAGCCGTCCGGAAAGGACGTGGCTATGCTTGTTCCAAGGCGACAACAAAAGCGCTCGTCAGGGAGGAAATGATGGCGGCCTCACGTCTTACGCGTCGCAGCGTTCTCAAGACCGCTGCGCTCGGCTCCGCCGCGGCCATCGCGGCGCCTTATGTCAGCGGCGCCTATGCCGCCGGCAGCCTGAGCCTCGGCTGCTGGGACCATTGGGTTCCCGGCGCCAACAACACGCTCACCAAGCTCTGCAACGAGTGGGGCGAGAAGAACAAGGTCGAGGTGCGCATCGACTACATCACCTCGCAAGGCGAGAAGGACAAGCTCACCGCGGCGGCGGAAGCTCAGGCCGGAACCGGCCACGACATCATGTCCCATCGCGACTGGAACATTCAGGTGCATCAGCGCGTGCTCGAGCCGCTCGACGACGTGGTGAACCAGCTCATCAAGCAGTACGGCCCGATCAGCCCGGTCGCCGAATATTTGGCCAAGATCAAGGGCACGTGGCGCGGCGTGCCGACCACGGTCGGCAGCCAGGTAAAGCCCTGCCAGTCGCGCTTCGACCTCTATCAGGAGCATTGCGGCATCGACCTGCGCGCCATGTTCCCGACCGACGAGACGAAATACGACAAGGCCAAGATCGACACCTGGACCTGGGACCTCTACCTCAACTCCGCCGAGAAGCTCTTCAAGGCGGGCCATCCGGTCGGGCTGCCGATGGGCCAGACCAGCGACGCGGTCGACTGGGTCGCGGCGCTGTTCAACTCCTACGGCGCCGTGATGATCGACGAGAAGGACAACATCAAGGTCAACTCGGCGGAGACGCGTCAGGCGCTCGAATATCTCAAGAAGCTGATGGCGGTGAACCCGCCCGAGGTCTACGCCTGGGACGACGCCGGCAACAACCGCTGGATCATCTCCGGCAAGGGCTCCGGCATCATGAACCCGCCGAGCTCATGGGCGGTCGCCAAGCGCGACAACATCAAGGTCGCGGAAAAGATCTGGCATCACGCCATGCCGCGTGGCCCGAAGGGCCGCTTCGTCGGGCAGCTGCCGTTCTTCTATGGCGTGTGGGGCTTCTCCAGGAACAAGTCGGCCGCGAAGGACCTGCTGCTGCACATCTCGCAGAAGGAGGCGGTCGCCCAGCTGGTCGCGGCGTCGTCCGGCTACGACCTGCCGTCGTTCAAGAGCATGTACGACCTCGACACCTGGAAGACGGTCGAGCCGCCGCTCGGCACCGTGTACAGCTATCCGCCGCGCGGCGACGTGGTGACCTCGATCGCCGGACGGCCGGCGCGTCCCGAGGTCGGCGCGCAGATCTACAACCAGGCCATCAACACCGTGATGGTGGCGAAGTTCACGCAGGGCAACGAGAAGCTCGACGACGTCATCAAGTGGGCCGAGCGCGAGCTCGAAGGCACGCTGCGCGTGTGATCCGCTGAGGGGCGATGCGTTACCCTCTCTCCGCAGGGGAGAGGGTGGCGAGCGAAGCGAGCCGGGTGAGGGGCGCTCGGAGGATCGAGAATCCGAGGGCCCCTCACCCCGACCCTCACCCCGCACGCGGGGAGAGGGAGCGCGGGCGCAGTGCCTGCATAACCGGTCGAGGGGCGACCGAAAGATCGTAACTGCATGGCGGACGCCGTCCAGCAATCGTGGGTATCGAACCTGGCCATCGGTGAGCGCGCTCCGCGCCGCGGTCTCGCGCGCGTCATGCGGCGGCGCTCGACCATCGCGTTCCTGATGTGCCTGCCGCTGATCGCGATCATCGCCGGGCTCGTCGCCTATCCGGCGCTCTATTCGATCTACCTGTCGATGCTCAACAAGGCGCAGACGCGCTTCATCGGGCTCGGCAACTTCAGCTTCCTGCTCTCCCGCGACGTCTTCTGGATGGTGGTGTGGCAATCGGCGGTGTTCGCGCTCTCCGCCGTGTTCTTCAAGGCGCTGATCGGGCTCATCACGGCGCACCTCATCAACAACCTGCCCACCAAGGGCCAGCGCAAGTGGCGCGGCATGCTGCTCGTGCCCTGGGTCATCCCGCTCGCGCTCTCCACGCTCGGCTGGTGGTGGATGTTCGATCCCACCCATTCGGCGCTGAACTGGCTCATCCGCCTGTTCGGCGGCAACGAGATCGCCTGGCTGAGCGATCCCTACTGGGCGCGTTTCTCGGTCATCCTCGTGAACGTGTGGTACGGCGCGCCGTTCTTCCTCATTATGTACTTGGCCGCGCTCAAGTCGGTGCCGGAGCAGCTCTACGAGGCGGCCGCCATCGACGGCGCCAATGCCTGGCAGAAGTTCATGCACATCACCCTGCCGATGATGCGCAACATCATCGCCATCACGGTTCTGTTCTCGCTCATCGTCACCTTCGCCAATTTCGACATCGTGCAGATCATGACGGCGGGCGGGCCGCGCAACATGACGCATGTGTTCGCGACCTACGCGTTCCTGCTCGGCATCCGCTCGGGCGACATTCCGCTCGGCGCATCGGTGTCGCTCTTCATGTTCCCGATCCTGGCGATCGCGGCGGTGTTCATCCTGCGCGGCGTGCGCAAGCGGGGGAGGGAGATCGGATGACGGCCACCTCCGTTGCCACCGCGGCGCCGCGTCGCGGCGCGCGCGCGAGTCTGAGCCGCAACCGGCGCTGGGCGCTGATCGTGTCCTATGTCTGCCTCATCCTGTTCGCGATCTTCTTCCTCACGCCGCCCTATTACATGATCGTGACCTCGCTCAAGAGCGATGCCGAGGTCGCCCATATGGCGACCAATCCCTGGATCATCGCCGACGGCGTGACGCTCGATCAGTACAAGCTCCTGTTCACCGACTCGGACTTCCTGATCTATTTCAAGAACACCGCGATCGTGACGGTCTGCGTCGTCGCCATCACCATGGTGGTGAGCGTGCTCGCCGCGTTCTCGCTCGGCCGCATGAAGTTCTGGGGCTCCGGCGTGCTCGCGGCCGGCATCTTTCTCACCTATCTGGTGCCCGACACGCTCCTCTTCATCCCGCTCTTCCAGGTCGTGCGCGGCCTGGGGCTCCTCAATTCCTATTGGGGCATGGTGCTGGTCTATCCGACGCTTACGGTGCCGTTCTGCACCTGGATCATGATCGGCTACTTCCAGTCGATCCCGAAGGAGCTCGACGAGGCGGCGCTGATCGACGGCGCCGGCCACATGCAGATGCTCCTGAAGATCTTCATTCCGGTGGCGCTGCCCGGCATCATCGCGGCGACGATTTTCGCCTTCACGGTCTCGTGGGCGGCGTTCGTCTATCCGATGGCCTTCCTCTATTCCTCGGACCAGCAGGTGCTCACCGTCGGCACCGTGACGAGCCTGATCCGCGCCGACGTCTACAAGTGGGGCATGCTGATGGCGGGCGCGCTGGTCGCGGCGGCGCCGCCGCTCGTGATCTATGCGTTTCTGATGGACTACTACATCGCCGGGCTCACCGCCGGCGCCACCAAGGGATGAGCCATGGCCGACGTCACACTGCGCAGCGTGGTCAAGCGCTTCGACGAGGTCGAGGCGGTCCGCGCGATCGATCTCGACATTTCGAACAACGAGTTCGTGGTGCTGGTCGGCCCCTCGGGCTGCGGCAAGAGCACCACGCTGCGCATGATCGCCGGGCTTGAGGAGGTCACCTCGGGCGACATCTATATCGGCGGGGAGCTGGTCAACGACCTGCCGCCGAAGGATCGCGACATCGCGATGGTGTTTCAGAACTACGCACTCTATCCCCACATGACCGCGTTCGAAAACATGTCGTTCGGGCTGCGGCTGCGCAAAGTGTCGAAATCCGAGATCCGCCAGCGCGTCGAGCACGCGGCGCGCATCCTCGACATCACCGACCTGCTCGAGCGCCGCCCCAAGGCGCTCTCGGGCGGGCAGCGCCAGCGCGTCGCCATGGGGCGCGCCATCGTGCGCAATCCGAAGGTCTTTCTGTTCGACGAGCCGCTGTCCAATCTCGACGCCAAGCTGCGCGTGCAGATGCGCACCGAGATCAAGCGCGTGCACCAGAAGGTGAAGACGACGACGGTCTACGTCACCCACGACCAGGTCGAGGCGATGACGCTCGCCGATCGCGTCGTGGTGATGAACAACGGCCGCATCGAGCAGATCGGCCCGCCGCAGGAGCTTTATCACCATCCGAAGACGCGCTTCGTCGCCGGTTTCATCGGCTCGCCGGCGATGAACTTCCTTCCCTGCCGGCTGGAGCAGAACGGCGCCGGCCTCATGGTGCGTGTGTCGGACGCCATCAGCCTGCCGGTGCCGACCGCGCGCGCCGAGCGCTATCGCGCCGCCGCCGGCCGCGAGCTGGTGCTGGGGCTGCGGCCCGAGCACCTCACCGAGCCGCGCCGCAACGAGCGCGACGCGCGCTGCGAGTTCTCGGTCACGCTCGACGTGGTCGAGCCGATGGGCATGGAGACGATGGTCTTCTTCACCGTCAACGGCCAGGAGATCTGCGCCCGCGTCGACCCGGAAAGCGCCAAGGGCCCGGGCGAGGCGATGCTGCTCCACGCCAATGTCGAGCACCTGCACCTGATCGACCCGGATACGAATGCGGTGCTTTAGGGCGTTTACTCATTAGCGCGCAGATGTCGGGTTGTGGGGGCTAAGCGGAAATCTTCCGCTCGCACAGAGCATGACCGGTCATGACCCGAAGGCGACGTTGGCTGTGAAATGCGCTACGCTTGGGCCGTGACGTACAGCCTGCGCCCGGACAGCTTACGCAGGCCGACATAGAACACCGGCGTCAGGAACAGGCCGAATAGGGTGACCCCGATCATGCCGGCGAACACGGTGACGCCGGTCGCCGACCTCACCTCGGCGCCGGCGCCCTGTGAGAGCACCAGCGGGATCGTGCCGGCAATGAAGGCCACCGAAGTCATCACGATGGGCCGCAGCCGCAGCCGGCAGGCCTTCAGCGCGGCCTCGACGATGCCCTTGCCCTGGAATTCGAGTTCGCGCGCAAACTCGACGATCAGGATCGCGTTCTTGCAAGCGAGGCCCATCAGCACAACGAGCCCGACCTGGACGAAGGTGTTGTTGTCGCTGCCGTAGAGCTTCACGCCGGCCAGCGCCGAGAGCATGCACATCGGAACGATCAGGATCACCGCGAGCGGGAGCACCCAGCTCTCATAGAGCGCCGCCAGCACCAGGAAGGCAAGCAGAACCGAGACCGGGAACACTAGCAGGGCA
>WNFF01008814.1_pt1 | contig 10558 bp, 8 predicted proteins | sample 5400441 | NCBI WGS metagenome assembly WNFF01 (sample SAMN13153345, study PRJNA577476) | soil metagenome | isolation source: 120 cm saprolite under Douglas fir tree site 2 hole 3 replicate 1 | place: USA:California | collected 2015-04-18
TTCCGCGTGGATAGCGGCGGCGACGTGCTGATTTTGGGCAACTTTCATTCTGCCACTGCGGGCAGTGGGATTATCTTGAAAAGCCCCGACGGCCTAACTTGTAAACGCCTTGGAATTGATAATGCGGGAGCGATAGGTTTAGCGGCCGTTACTTGCCCTCCGGCACCATGATCTGCAGTCGCTTAGGTCTCTCAGTCTCAGAGGGAGGTTCGCCCAGCGCCGCGGGCGTTGGATCATGCCTAGCTCTCCCCCGCCAGGCAACAACGGTGCCCCTTGGTTTGGCGAAAGCGTTGCGTCAAGCGATTAAACAAATCGGAGAACTCTTCCCCCCTTTGCTTCTAACGGCAGAGCCCCAGAGATTCCGGAAGTGCAGACTGGAGGAAGCTACACCACTCAATTTTTTCAAGGACTATACGGTTCAGTACGAGAATTTTTCTCTTCCGTCAAATTTACAGATATGTCTTGACACAGAGAAAACACGTTGCGTAAACTACGCGCCGTTTCCTCCGGAATTACCTATCTGAAAATAGAAACAGCCTAGAAGGGCTCAATATCCAAGGGAAACGGGGATCCCGATCGGGGGGCTCTCAGTGTGTCCGGGGGGCTCCAACGTCATGACCAGGGCGCCAACCCTACCTGGAGGCAGGCATGCGTTTTTCCGCGAATTGCTTTGCGTTCAAGGACAATCGCTTTTTTTCTCGGTGGCTGCTCGCCTTTTTTCACTTTAGTTTCCTTCTTTCACTCAGCTGTCGCTCCTTTGCTTCTCCGCAACTATCGCCGGATGTTCGATGGGTTGGGATGCGGCTCAGCGTACACGCTGAGAACGTTCCCTTATCTCGAATCCTCAATCAAATCGCCCTTCTCACAAGCCTGGAGATTCAAGGTCTTGACAAGGCCAGTGAGTTGGCCTCTGTAGATTTTTCAAATCTTTCCCTCCGCGAGGGTCTCGAACAGTTGTTGGGCGACACCGACTACGCATTTATCCTGCCGGACCAGCCGGGCACGGACAAGCCGGGTTTGCTGATGATCTTCGGGTCCCATGCTAGAGCGGGCCGGCGGATTTCGGAACCAAGAGGAGTCTATAGGACAAGTATCGGCACGCAGGATTCCGGGGCAGTTAGCTCACTTGAGGCGCTCGTGCAACACTTGGAGGAAGACCTAACGGTCGATGAGCAGCAGAAGGAATTGGCACGGCTTCACCTAGCTGCAGCTCAGCAGGATTACAACGCGCTGAAAAAGGCGATGTCGGATCCCGATCCTGTGATCGAGGGTATCGCATTCGAGCTTCTGTCCCAACTGGATCATCGCGAAGCGCTATACGCGCTGCTTGCGACCATAAAGGCGGGACAGGGCGATTCGCGTCTCCTAGCCTTGCATTATCTGACTCAGGCTCCCTGGGCGGATGAGGAAGCTGTTTTCTCTGCGCTGAACGACTCTCTTAAGGAAAAAGACATGGATGCGCGGTTCTGTGCAATTCGGGCCCTGGCAGAGCGGGAAAAACCCCGGGCTATGGATCTCCTCAGCGACGCGTTGAACGATCCCGATCCAAATATGCGATTAATGGTGGTGCAGAGCGTGGCTCAGAAACAAGCAGCCATCCCATTGCTCGAAATCGCCGCCGAGGACGCTGATGAAACGGTCAGTTCCGCCGCTACACAGGAGCTGAACTCTCTTCGTTCACCGCGTCAATGATTTCGACCCTTACGTCCCCTAGGTCCCTCACAGGGGAAACGCAAAGGGTCGCAATAAAGGAGAAATGGAATGCCTAAGAAATGGCTCACTTTGTTCGTACTGCTATCTGCAGGTGCCCTCTGCTCGCCTGTGTTGCTCGCTCAGAACTCATCAAGTGGACCGGCACCGACAGTTCGACACTACCAGAACCCGAAACCTTTCGATAAGTTCGTAGCTCCGGTCTCGTCGCCAATCGCCTTCCTCTTTTCCGGACGCGGCCAAGCGATGCTGCAGGCTTCTCCGCACCCGGTAGCTCCGTTTTTGTTGAAGGTTGGGGGAGTGCTGACCACATCCACCGGAGCGGTACAAACTACACCTGCGATGAACATAATCCCTAACCCGCGTCAGGGGCTAGTCCCTGTGGGGGTCCTGCCGCAGCCAATCGGAGCACCAATCGCCGCCCCCATCGTAAATACGGGGTGTGGAACTGCGGCGGGTACTAAGTTCAACCTGGAACCTGCTACGGGAACCCCACCCGCACCCTTCGCTCTGCCTCAGAACGAACAGACGGTGGACGCCATCGTTGGTGCCGGAACTTCCGGTGCGGACCTTGTGGTGGAAGGAGCTAATGACTACCGTGGTTTGTTTGGAGCGCTGGGATCTAGCCTCACTGGGTATTATGTCCTAAGCAGCGGTACCGGATGCGCCCCGCAGTTTGAGGGAGGAGCGCCTTCTGTGACCGATCCCTTCAACCCCACAGGCCTTTTGTTTGGCAACGGCGACCCAACGGTGAGGCGAGATGCGACGCGCGGTGCTTTTTTTGAGGCCGACCTTCGCTTCTCCTCCTTCACAACAGCAATTACCGTACAGCGGACTACGGTGGCAAACCTGAATAATACGACCAATTGTCCGAACGGGACTCACAACTCGGATGCTGTAGCTCGCACCTGCTGGCCGACGGGCGTCGTCATAAATCCGCTCCCATTGCCATTTACCGCCTATTTGAACGACAAGCCCCACATGGCTGTGGACGAGCGCAGCTCGGGGACTGGGGCGGGGAACGTGTATGTAACCGCCACGGAGTTCGACTTCCGAGCGACATTCTCAAGAATCTGGCTGGTGTCTTGTACGAACAGCCTCTCTCAGTGCTCCTCTCCGACGATCATCAGCGGCACGGATCTTGCCACTCAGTTCTCGCACGTATCCGTCCGTCCGGACGGAGTCGTTACCGTGAGTTATGAGGAATTTGTTCCGTCAGGTATTCAGATAAAGTTCGTGACCTGCACGCCGGCCAGCGCTCCAGCTACACCGTCGTGCAACCTTCCCACACTGGTCACCACGGAAACCCAACCCCTCATTTTCTTGGGCGCTAACGATTTTCGGGTTGCCACTTATGCCAAGCATGACCACCGCACGAACGGCGCCAACATTGAAACTTTTATGGTCTGGGAGCGCTGCCATGTTCCCGAACCCTTCGTTTCCCCATTTTTTTTCGCTTGCCCAAAGTCCGACGTGGTGGTGAGCGAGTCGGTCAACGGCGGGGCGTTCTCCCCACCGGTTCTTGTCGATACCTCAGGGAAAGATCAGTTCTTCTCCTGGATTAACGTCGATCGCGTGAGCGGCACGGTGAACATCACCTACTATACGGCGGAGACCGATTACTACAGCCATTATCTTAACGTCAAATTAGCCCAGATGGCTCCGGGCGGCGCTGCCCCCGAGCCGATCGCCTCGAGACTGCTTTTGACACCTGTGCGTACCGATCCTGCCTCCGATCTTTTCCTCGGCGACTTCTTTTACGGGGATTACATCGGGATCATCGGTGTGGCAAATGCCCTCAACACCGTACATCGTGCTTATGTGGGCTACACGTACAACATCAATCTCGCTACCTATGGTGGCGTCGGCCACGGGGAGCAGAACAACTACCTAACACGAGTCGACTATTAGTTTACGATCGCGTGATCTGATCGAACGGCGGCAGCCCACCAAGTTTCGTGCATGGGCGCCGCCGTTTGGCTTAAAAGAATCGCTGTGTTTTGCCCTCTAATTGATGTTATCGGCTTGAGAAATAGGTGAGACGACGACTATCGAGGTTGGTCAGGGGGCAACGTTAGCCAGCGGCTCCGTAATTTTGACGTTGCTCAAGTCATTGGTTTCGGAAGCTCAGTCACTGGGGCAAACTTTGCCTGTAGTTTAACGGTGAGACACAAAGACATGCTACTTGCAGCGTGGCCTGGGAGAACCTCGACTAGTTGCAGTGAGTCCTGACTAGGTGATTACATCAGGCGGGGCAAACAGCACCAATAGAAGCGCATAAATTGCGGTCGTCTAAAACTAGCGGAACGCGCCGTAACTGTGCTCTTCTGTCGCAACCTCGAACACCTTTTCTACGGCTCGGCAGGTATCCAGCATGTCCCTTTCGGTAAGCGTTGGATGCACAAGGAACATCAGACTTGTCTCACCCACCTCGCGAGCTGTTGGGAGTCTCTCGGGTGGACGCATCTCTTCGGAAAATGCCTTTTCCAGATAGATCTCGCTGCAGCTGCCACTGAAGCAGGGAATCCCCTCAGCTGAGATGGCCGCCATAATCCGGTCCCTGTTCCATCCACCTCGCAGGTCTTCGGAGTTCACGAATGCGTAATACTTATAGTAGGCATGACGCATCTGTGGTGGAGGCACCGTCACGCGCAGACCGGGAATCTTTGAAAAGCCGTCCGTGAGAATGGCGGCATTTCTCCTTCGCGTTTCGACAAACCTTGGTAGCTTTTGCAAGAGTATCCGGCCCACGGCGGACTGGACTTCCGTGAGCCGCCAATTCGTGCCAAAGGATTCGTGAAGCCAGCGAAAACCTGCGGAATGCTGGCGATTGTGAACGGCATCGTAACTCTTGCCATGGTCCTTGAAGCTCCAGGAGCGCTTCCAAATCGTCTCATCGTTGGTGGTGAGCATGCCCCCTTCTCCACCGGTCGTCATGATTTTGTCCTGACAAAAGGAAAAAGCGGCCACATCTCCGAGAGAGCCCACCTGGCGACCTTTGTAACTCGCGCCGTGGGCTTGCGCGCAATCTTCGATCACTTTGAGTCTGCGTCCTCGTGCGAGATCCAATATGGGATCCATATCACACGGCCACCCTGCCAGGTGTACGGCCACAATTGCCTTCGTCCGGGGGGAGAGGAGGGGCCGTATGGAGTCCGCAGTTATGTTCTGGCTCGCGGCGTCAACGTCGGCGATGATCGGGGTGGCGCCGCACATGACGGCGCAACTCGCCGAGGCAATGAAGGTGCGACTTGGGACGATTACCTCGTCGCCTGCTCCAATCCCAAACGCGCGAAGTGCGAGTTCCAGAGCAACGGTACCGTTGGCTACGGCAACCGCATACTTGCATTCCGTAAAAGCCGCGAACTCCTTTTCAAACTCTCGCCCTTCCATTCCTGTCCAGTAATTTACCTTTCCTGAGCGGAGCACCGCAGTGGCGGCCTCGATTTCGTCAGCTTCGAACTGCGGCCAGGACGCGAACGGACTCGTTCGGACGGGTTGGCCACCATCGATGGCAGGTTGTCGCAAGAGCGTTCCGATGCTCATCTGAGAATCTCTTATTATCAAGGGATCGCTATCGTGAAACTTGAAATGCTCGTTGAATGCGAGCGGGCACACCGAACGCAACTACGCAGTCCGGAATGTCACGGACCACCACAGAACCTGCACCAACAATGGTGTTTGCTCCAATGCTCACACATGGAATGGCCGACGCACCGATGCAGAGATGCGAAAGAGTCCCGAGTCGAGAGGCTCCTCCCATGACAGCATTAGGAGAGACATTCGCGAAATCGCCGATTTCAACGTCGTGTTCGACTACCGCAGAGGTATTCACGATGGCTCCGGCACCGATTTTCGCATCAGCGTTTATAGCGGCTTGAGCCATTACGACAGTTCCACGACCCAGCCGAGCCGACTTAGAAATCGAAGCCGTCGGGTGCACGAGAGTAACCAATTCTGTCCCCCACGAAATACAATTCTCGGCCAGCTTTTGACGAACACTGTTATCCCCAACACCCAGGGCCACACCAACCCTTGCGACTCTGACTTGCTCTTGCAGCCATTGTCCATCGCCGAAAACTGGCAGGCCGAGGACTCTTGTGTCTCGAAGTTCAGCCCGGTCGTCTATGAAGCCGACAAACGCCGGATTCTTACTTGCCAACAAAATATCGCCGACAACTTTCCCGTGTCCGCTAGCTCCGTAGACGAATATTTTCTGTACATTCATAGACCTACCGGTCGTTTCCGGTGAACTCGGGCATCGTCGAGTGGCCGCGCTGGGAAATGCCTTCCTGCTTAAATAAGTTTTGCAAGGTCTTCCAGATGATTTTCGCGTCGAGTCCAAGGTTCGAGTGGTCCACGTACCAGACGTCAAGCCTGAATTTTTGTTCCCAGTCGAGAGCATTTCGACCGTTCACCTGGGCCCATCCGGTGATTCCGGGTTTTACTTCATGGCGTCGAGCCTGCACTGAGGTGTAACGCGGCAAATATTCCACGAGCAATGGTCGTGGCCCGACCAAGCTCATATCGCCAATCAGCACATTCCAGAGTTGTGGGAGTTCGTCCAAGCTGAGGCGCCTAAGGACTATTCCGACCTTGGTCAAGCGATTTTTATCTGCGAGAAACTGGTCTTGCTCGCCACGCGCATCATCCATTGTTCTGAACTTGAATAGTGTGAATGGTCTTCCTCTGTAGCCGGCTCGCCTCTGTTTGAAGAGGATCGGACGCTCCATGAATAGCCAAATCAGCACAGAGATACCCAGCATCACTGGTGACAACAAGATGAGAGTAGTTGCGGAAAGAAAGGCGTCGATCAATCGCTTGACGATGCGGGTCATAATAAAGATGCTTCAGTTTGAGCGGCATGATCGCGCCCTGCTGCCCGAACCAAGGCGCTGGGGGGGCGAATCCCTCTTGCTTGAAGCTGGGACTGATACTCCGAGAGGAGACCCGACCAGATCTGTTCAGGTTGAAATTCCACGGTCACGCGTTTCCGTGCGTTCTCGCCCATCTCCCTGGCCAAGGCCGGATTTTCGAGCAGTCCTGCAAGCCCATTGGCAAGTGCGAGGATGTTGCCAGCGGGCACGATAGTCCCTGTTACCCCGTCAATGATGCTGTCGACCGCTCCAGTGGCGCCGGTAGCCACCGCTGGCTTTCCCGCTGCGTTTGCCTCCAAGACGACGTTTGGGAAACCTTCCCGATGCGTTGGCAGCGCGAGTACGTCCATTAAGTAGTAGTGAAGCGCGGGGTCGGCGACAAAACCAGGACAAACTATATTGGGGTCTGTTTTAATTCTCTGAAGCACATCCGAGGAAGGTGGGTCTCCTTCTTCGACATCTCCAACTAACAGTAAGCGGAGTTCAGGCAGGCGCTCGCGCAATATCGAAAAAGCTTGGAGCAGTTCTGCGATTCCTTTGTCGCGCGTGAATCGCCCCACAAAACCAACTACAGGGGCGGTGGGGGGAATTCCAAGGTTTGATCGTAGCTCCGATACCTTGCGTCGTTCCGTCTGATCGAGTTCGAATTGCGAGAGGTCAACACCGTTGGAGCTACCCGATCCCAAAACCAGTGTTTGTCGTCGGCTGACTAAACCAAGAGCAACTGCCATTTGACGGAGGCTTTCGCTAACGCAGATGACTCGATGCGCACACCTGCAAGCGAGTCGTTCCGCCAATAGCAAGATCAGGCGCTGTATTCCAGACGCAGTCTCTAGCCGAAGTCCCCGAAGAGTGTAGAATCGACATGGAACTGCCGAAAGAAAGGCGGCCAAGCCTCCTAATAAGCCTGCCTTCGGAGTTCCAACGTTCGTTATGGAGGGTCGGAGGCGGCGCATGAGTCGCCATAGTTGCCAAAGCGAGATCAAGTCGCGCAGCGGGGAAACCTCTCGAGCGATTTGGATAGGCACTATTTGCACGCCTTCCACTTGCCCGGCACGCGTAAGTTCATCTCCCGGAGAAGATACGACAGTGACGTCGTAGCCGGCTTCACGGAGATAAGCAAGTTGCCCGCGTAAAAACCCGATACCCAACGAGGATGTAACCGCGCAAACGATCCGCGGTCGAGCCGTCGTCTCGGCCATTTTCCGGTTTTGTTGCGTTCTCATGCCTGATTAAAAGGGCCAGCGAAATTGGCGGAAATGCTGGTCGTCAGGTTCTCAGTCTGCCCCTGCCAGCGTCTTGAGTAGCCGGATGCTGGATCGTTCTGACCCGACACTTTGAGCGTAGACCCGGAGCATGGCTCGATTGTTAAACATTTCAGTGGAGAAATCGTCGCTTGGGGATTTGCGGACCAACTGGGCAGTCTCTAAAATCCCCTGCTCCAAGGTTTTCTCGCAAACAAATCCCAACCTGGTGTGAATCTTGTCAAACGAAACGCGATAATTTCGCCGGTCTTCATTCTCGACGTGCTCGACTTCAACTGCGGGGATGGTTTTGGAAATCATCTCAGCGACTTCCGACAGCCGATAATTCAGTCCGTAGGAACCCGCATTGAAGATTTCTCCGGAGACCACGCCGACGTTATTAGCCTGAAGGCATGCGATGAAAGCCCGGGCAGCGTCGTGAACATGCATAAACGGCCGCCACGAAGAGCGTAGCAAGCCGGAGAATAGTCGGGTGGAACCCCGCGCATTTCGCGTTGAGCAGGAGTCTTTCGGAATCCACCTTGGTCTGAGCGTAAAGAGAGATCGGAGCGACCTGGGCATGTTCGTCCATGAGAAAATCGGATGCGCCATACACGCTGCAGGTCGAGGCAAACAAGAACCGCTGGATGCCATATCCACGACCGACATCGATCAGCATGCTGGTAGCCGCCCGGTTGATCTCAGCCGCCAATTGCCGATTCTCCTCACAGGCAGGGTCGCCAACAATGGCCGCGAGGTGGATCACCGCATCGCATCCCTTCACAGTCTGAACTACAGACTGAATGTCGCGCACGTCACCCACGACTAGTTCGAAGTTAGGATCCTTCGCTATGGGTTGCAGGGAAGCTTTGCCGAAAAGCAGGGCATCCAATACTCGCACCCGATACCCGCGCTCAAGGAGCATCGGCACTAGTGCCGACCCAAGATAACCTGCTCCCCCGACAACCAGGATGTGTTCAGGACTTCTTGGGAGACGCTGCGGCTGCCTACGGTAGAGGTCGAAGAAGAAATGTTTTGCAAATCGACTGCCGCCAACCGTAGAAAGTAGAAGCAGCCAGCTCAATAATGCAACCCCTCGTGGGAAAAGCTCTCCCCGGTAGATAAAATAGTCAGAGAAGACCAAGGCGAGAATGAAGAGTGTCACTGCGCGCAACACGACCAACGCTTTGTACCTGCGCGCATAGCCGCGTGTTCGCGTGTAAAAACCTTGCTGCTGAAAGACAACAAGCGCCAGGAGAGACCAGAATAAGCCGTAAGCGCCGATAAAGCTTCTGAAATGCAGCGCAAGAGCTTCGGGGTGAGGCGTCTTGAAGATTTTCCAGTAAACGAAGTACCAGACCACAAATGCAAAAACTATCGACGAATTAACGGAAATCAAGTCCGCAATGACTCGTACCCACGCCTCTCTCCATGGGAATGTCTGGTATTCTTCGCGTAGTTCTTTCCATTTATACGAGATCCAAGTCAGTTGCACAGAGTGACCTCCGTCCTGTTGCGATTTGTGCTGAATGCAAGTTGCGTATAATCCGCGTTGGCTCTTTTGACGCTTACCTCTTGCGCGCCTCAATTGCGCGCCAAAAGAAAAATCCTGTCCGATGAGGGCGTCGCATTTAACAATTCCTACTAAATTTATCGAGAGTTGTGTGCTCTGCAAATGCGCTTGAATGCTTTATAAAACAGTTGTCGGTGACTTTGAGCGCGAGACATTGCCGCCGTATTTCGGCCGATCTTTGTTCGTTGGAAATACTATCTTGCACGGTAGTATCAGAATTGAGTAAGCCGTTCCGCACGCGACAAACCAAATAGTTCGCGTTACGTTCGTGTTTCCCAAAATGAGTTCTTGAAGCTTGTCATGATTGCATTCCAGGGATTTAGGTGGATTTTCCGCTCTGGCATCTAATGGCTCATTAAAATGGGTGATTACGAACACTTCAGACCACGAAGAGGTTCTTAGCCAGCCATGACATCGCCGCCATGTTCTCCCTTGGCTTCGCTCGGTATTCCTCCCGCCAAGCCTGGAACATGAGCACGCCCCAGAGCTGCGAATGCCAATCGCCGTTGCCACCAAGAAAATCTGCCCATTTCTGCCGGATTGGACGAGGATCGAGGAACTCCTCTTCGCGCAGGCGTTGCTCTCCGAGAAGCTCCTCCGCCCACTCCCGCAGGGGCCCGCGCAGCCACGATTCCAGGGGAATGCCGAAACCAGACTTCGGCCGTTCCACCAGCGACTGCGGCACGTACCGATGAAGAACCTCGCGGAGAATCCACTTACCTCTTCCTCGCCGGACTTTCATGGGAAGGGGAAGACGCCATGCAAATTCCACAATTCGATGATCCAGAAAGGGCACACGCGCCTCGAGGCTTACTGCCATGGTCGCGCGATCTACTTTGGTCAGAATGTCGTCGGGCAGATACGTCAGGGTATCCAGAAACATCATTTGCTCGGCGAAAGAGGGTGATCGGCCTCCTGCTTGGAGCTTGCTCGGGAATGTGAAAGTTTCTCGCGAGCCAGGGACGACGGAACACGGCTCCGGCCAGAGCGAAATAAGTTGCTGGTACGCGCCATCGGTATCATCGGCTGTTAATGCGCGGGCGAGTTTATGCAGCTTCAGACCTGGAATGCGATGTCTCAGACTTTCCGGCAAGAACGGTGTGCACACGCGGAAAAACGAATCCCAACGCCTGGGTGGAACACCTCTGAGTATG
>WNFF01007348.1_pt1 | contig 10557 bp, 9 predicted proteins | sample 5400441 | NCBI WGS metagenome assembly WNFF01 (sample SAMN13153345, study PRJNA577476) | soil metagenome | isolation source: 120 cm saprolite under Douglas fir tree site 2 hole 3 replicate 1 | place: USA:California | collected 2015-04-18
CACTTCTGTATTGATCTCATAGTTGCCAACGGAACTGAGGCGATCGAGATTGGCCGTTCCAATGGTTGACCATTCCCCATCAATCGAACATGTTTTGGCATGAAGCATATTGCGGTAGCCGAAAACGCGTATGCCAGCTTTCAAGCATTCGGTGAAGTAACCCCGTGTGAGCCAGTCAACGACCACGTGATTTGAAACCCAAGGCACAAGTATCTGCACGTCGACGCCTCGTTGAGCGGCAGCTTTGAGCGCGTCCAGCAGGATACGATCGGGAACAAAGTAGGCATTGGAGAGTAGAATGTGGCGTTCTGCCTTGTCGATGGCTTCGATATACATGTCACGTATAGGAAATGTCAGCCTTAGAGCACTATTTCCCCATATATTAATGAGCGGATCGAAGCGGCGGGGGTAGTGCCGCTTGATGTGGTTAAGATCAGGGGTGTGTTGATTCCAGAAGTCGATGAATGATTGGGCAAGATGGGCCGCAGCAGGACCCTGAATGCGTATGTGTGTATCTCGCCAGGCTGTGGCGTACAGGCTGCCCAGGTTATAGCCACCGATAAAGGCTGTGTTACCATCCACCACCAGTAGTTTGCGGTGATCCAATGCGTAGCGTCGAGGATCGAAGATATGCCAGGGGCGAGTAAAGGCGTGATATTGGAGTACATGCATATCTGGCGGAAAGACCTTAAATGAGTGCGGTACCACTAAATTTGCAAAGCGGTCGAAGATCGCATAGACCTCTACTCCTTGACTGGCTTTGCGAGCGAGTTTCTCCTTAAATTCTTGTCCTGTTGCGTCACCTTTCCAGATATAGGTCTCCAGGTAAATGCTCTCCTGAGCAGAATCGATTGCGGCAAGCATAGTATCGTAGAGGTCACGTCCATAATCATAAATTTGAACGGTATTCTCTCTGATATGTCCTTCCTCCATGTTCAAATGTGGGAAGCTTCCCTCCTGCCTGTTACGCTTGCGTATTACTGAGACGACTTGTATAAAGAAAACAATGCTGGCCTCAAGTATTACCAGGACGCCTGTTGCCCGCAGTATGATGCTCCTGATTGAGAACCGGCGAATCGGAAGTAAGCGATTTGTCTTCTCCGACATTTGTTGTAATTTCCCCCTCTTGTAGTTTCCCATTCCAGTACAAGCGATGTTTGATGTGATTAGGAAAATGTGTTATGTAGCGTTGCTGGTATTCCTTCAGTTGACATTCTACCCACATTATAAGCATGTGGCAAGAGGGTTTGCGAAAAGTGACCCTTGACAACTGAACAAATTCTCCCTATACTTTATACGTAACCGCTACCGGAAGCGGTTTCGCTCTACTGAAGGGCTGATAGGCCATTGAGTAAACGGAGAGGGCATGCATGCCAGGAAAACCCACCATTGAAGACATTGCCAAGTTAGCAGGTGTGTCCAAGACCACCATCTCCCGCGTATTGAATCACAAGCCCGATGTAGATCCTGCCACGCGTGAACGTATTCTGCGCATCATTGAGGAGCAGGGCTTCATCCCGAGTATCGCAGCCTCAGGACTGGCGAGTGGCCGTCGCAGCTTGATTGGAATGCTTATACCTTCGTGGATCTGGCCGCTTATCCCTGAAGGTTATCAATCGTGTGCTTGCAACACAACTAACTGCTGGCCTGATAGCTGTCTTCCCCGGTGATGCGTCTCAGGATCTGACGCGACTCTACAAACAAGGGTTCCCTGTAGTAATCATTGATGACCAGAGAGAACAGACTACCCCCTGGGTGAGAGCTGATAATGTTACTGGTGCGTATATTGCGGTTCGTCACCTGATTGACCATGGTCATCAGCGTATTGCGCACATCGCGGGGCCTTCAAAGTACCTGGTCTCACATGATCGCTATGATGGTTACCGCAAGGCGCTACTTGAAACGGGCATAACCCCTGATCCTGACCTGGTGTTGGAAGGTGATTTCATGCCACCTTCTGGGCGTGCCTGTGCCAGCAAGCTCTTTGAACTCCCGGTGGAGAAGCGACCTACGGCTATCTTTGCGGCAACCGATCAGATGGCCTATGGCGTACTCGCTGCAGCAGAGGAGTATGGCCTATCGGTCCCAGTAGATATTGCACTTGTTGGCTTTGATGATGATGTCCCTTCTGCTCATGTTCGTCCAGCGCTTACTACCATCAGACAACCAAATCTTGAGATGGGTCAGCAAGCGATCAAGTTGCTGTTATCTATACTCGAGGCTCCTGGTTTTCCAGAGAAAAGCAAGTGGACTTCTGCTACTGTGGAGGGAATGCCGGGTGGGATCAATGGGGGGACACGCTATGTCGAAGCTCAGCCCAGGCGCATTCAACTTCCTACAAGCCTTGTAGTGCGTGCATCTTGTGGAGCTGACTTTCATATTTCAGTCTCGACGTCTTCGGATAAGGATGTTACCTAATTTCAGTACCCTCAAACGGGTCGTGAAAGGACATTGCTCCTGCCGCCCCCGGAGGGAAAGTATACACATCAAACCCTAAAAGGTCAAGTGCAAATGCACTAAGGAGGTATTATATGGCTCCCAATCCTTTATCTGTCCGGAAGACAAAAAAAGGAATGCTGCTACTGTCATTCCTGACGATCCTGGGTATTTTGCTCGCGGCTTGTGGTGGTACTCAGGCCCATGTATCTCATAAGCAGGTTCCCCTTGCGATTAATCCTAACAATGGTGGCGACTATACCAGGGTCTTTAACCCGTTTAATCTCGGTACTACTACTTACTACGGATCGGAGGGTTTGATCTATGAAACCCTGCTCTTTTTCAATCGCCTTGATGGTAGCGTGAAGCCCTGGCTGGCCACGAGCTATCATTTTTCAAGTGATGCCACCAGTATCACCTTTACCCTGCGGCAGGGGGTGAAGTGGTCTGACGGCCAGCCTTTCAGCAGCGATGATGTCGTATTTACGCTGAATCTGCTCCAGAAATATCCCGCATTGGATAATAATGGTGAGTAGCAGTTCATCAAGAGCGTAAGTGCGCCCGATGCGAATACGGTGCTGGTAACGCTGAACAAACCATTCACACCGGTCCTCTGGTACCTGGCGGGACAAACCTGGATTCTGCCCAGGCACATTTGGTCCAATGTGGGTGATGCGAGCAAGTACGCGGACCCCAATCCGATCGGTACCGGTCCTTACATACTCAAATCGTTCACACCACAAATCTACATCCTGGACAAAAACCCGAACTACTGGCAACCTGGCAAGCCCGAAGTGAATGAAATAACTTTTCCGGCATTCGACTCGAACACGAGCGCCGAACTGGCCCTGAATCGCGGCCAGCTTGGCTGGGCCGGTTTATACATTCCAAACATCCAGCAGACGTATGTGAACCGCGACCCGGTCCACAACCACTACTGGTTCCCACCCAGCGATGTCGTCATACTCTTTCTAAACACTGCGAAGTATCCCTTTAACCTGCTGCCAGTACGGCAGGCGATCAGCTACGCCATTGACCGCAATCAGCTCAATAAGGTTGGGGAGAGCGGCTACGAGCCAGCTGCCAGCCCTACTGGTTTGATATTGCCGACAAACAAGAACTATCTCTCCCCTGACTATACTGGTACTGCCTTTACGGTGGATACCAGCAAATCGGCTCAGTTGCTTGAAAGTGCTGGCTTCGCCAAGGGGCCCGACGGAATCTATGCGGACAAGAATGGCAAGAAGATCTCATTTGGCATCGATGTCCCCAGTGGGTGGACCGACTGGATTACCGATTGCCAGATCATGGTGAGTGAACTCAAGGCCGTTGGCATAAATGCGACCGTGAACACAATAGAGTTCAGTGCCTACTATAACGCCTTGCAGGTGGGGAACTATAGTGTCGCAATGTCCTATACAAACCCTGGCCCAACGCCGTATTACATTTATGACGGGCTGCTAAGAAGCTCGAACACTGCGCCTGTTGGCCAGCAAGCGAACTCGAACTGGGAGCGTTGGAGCGACCCGGCCACAGATCAGTTGCTGAACCAGTTTGCCAGCACGACCGACTCTGCTGTTCAGCAGCAAGCCATAGCGGGTATCCAGAAGATCATGGTTGAGCAGTTGCCGAGCATTCCATTGACCAATGAGCCGTACTGGTACGAGTACAGTACCGCTCACTATAGCGGCTGGCCCGATCCCGGTCACCAGTACGCCGTGCCCTCACCGTTCATGGCCCCAGACAATGAGGTCGTGCTCTTGAACCTCCAACAAGCTGATTAGCTGCCGGGTCAGCTTCCATGAAGTTGCCTGGAACGAATAGTTAGTACGAGGGGATGACCACGAAGGTCATCCCCTTAGTAAAAGATCTCTGGAAGGGGGTAGGATGCGTCACCTTTCGCGCCGCATCGGCTTTTATCTTGTCGCGCTCTGGGCCTCAGTTACCTTGAACTTTCTCATTCCGCGCCTGACTCCTGGCAACCCCGCCGGGTCCATGATGGCCCGGCTGCATGGGAGAGTTTCTCCGCAGTCACTGCACGCGTTAGAGATTGCATTTGGTATTACCCACGATCCTTTGTGGTCACAGTATCTACAGTACCTCAACAACTTACTGCATGGAGACCTGGGGATTTCGATCACCTATTATCCCACGCCTGTCGCTGCTGTGATCGCCCAGGAGATTCCCTGGACACTCATGCTCGTAGGTGTTTCACTCGTGATCAGTTTCGTTCTGGGAACCCTCCTGGGCGTGCTTGTTGCCTGGCGACGTAACTCTACTTTGGATTCTCTATTCTCCCCTCTTTTTACTTTCTTTTCTGCTATACCTTACTTCTGGCTGGCACTCATTTTGCTTTACATCCTGGGGTACCTGCTTAACTGGTTCCCCATTAATGGCGGCTATGATACAACTACAACGGTGCCGGAATTGAGCCCTGACTTCATCTGGAGTGCCTTCCAGCATGGCATTCTACCTGCATTCACTATCGTCATCAGTTCTATCGCAGGATGGCTACTCGGTATGCGCAATGCGATGATCACTACGCTATCAGAAGATTACGTGTTGATGGCTGAGGCAAAGGGACTTTCCCAACGACGTATCATGTTCGCATACGCAGCACGTAATGCCATTTTGCCCAACATAACGAGTTTTGCGCTCTCTCTGGGCTTTGTTGTGAGTGGTGCACTATTGACTGAAATTGTGTTCTCGTATCCTGGAATTGGCTACGCACTCTATCAAGCCGTCGAGAACCTTGATTATGCCTTGTTACAGGGGCTCTTCCTGATTATTGCCATCGCAGTGCTGGGGGCGAACTTCCTGGCTGATCTGATATATGTTGCCCTCGATCCCCGCGTGCGCCTGGAAAGGAATTAGCGGCTATGAGCATCCCTTCATTTGAGGTGAATTTACCTTCGTCTGAAACAAGCGAGTTTTCTTCCCAGGTGCATCGTTTACGTGATATGTGGCGCCTGGTAACGCTGAACCGCAAGGTGGCCTTTGGTCTCGGTATTTTGGTCTTCTTCGTGTTGGTCGCCATCTTAGGGCCGATAATTCTGACGAAGGACCCCAATGCCTTCAGTCCAGATATCCTCTCACCTCCATCGGCTACGCATTGGCTGGGCACAACGCAAACAGGGCAAGATGTATTTCTCCAGGTTGTGGTCGGTACACGTGTTTCGCTTCTCCTGGGTTTCATTACCGGACTGGTGGCAACTATCATCTCCGTCGTTGTGGGACTTGCCGGTGGTTACTTTGGGGGCGTGATTGATGACGTCCTCTCCATGGTTACCAATGTTTTTCTGGTGCTGCCTGGGCTGCCCCTGGCAATCGTACTGGCAGCCTTTTTGCCCTACAAGGGACCACTGACGATAGGCTTTGTGACGGTCATTACAGGATGGTCATGGGGAGCACGTGTACTTCGTTCTCAAACGCTTTCGATGCGTAGCCGCGAATTCGTGGAAGCCTCTAAGGCAAGTGGAGAGTCATCGATGCGCATCATCTTCTTCGAAATTCTACCGAATGAGATTGCGATTGTGGCGGCTGAACTCCTTGGAACCATTATCTATGCTATCCTTGCAGAGACTGGGCTTGAGTACCTGGGTTTGGGAGATGTCACCACTGTGAGTTGGGGAACGATGTTCTATTGGGCGGGCAACAATGATGCAATCTTATTAGGTGCATGGTGGTGGATCTTGCCCCCTGGCTTGTGCATTGCCGTATTAGGGGCCGGGCTCGCTTTTATCAATTTTGGCATTGACGAGATAGCTAATCCTCGTTTGCGTAAAGAACCCGGGCCAAAGGTTGATAAAATCAGCAAAACTAGGGAGGTGGCTGCATAATGACTTCTATTCGTCCAGGAGAAGATTCGACTGCTACAACGAATAAGCTGTTGGAGATCAATAATATCAGTGTAGACTACTACGCTGCTAGCGGAACCGTCCATGCTTTGAATGATGTGAGTATAAGCCTGGAGCGTGGGAAAATCCTTGGCCTGGCTGGTGAGAGTGGTAGCGGCAAATCGACGTTAGCCTATGCTATTACGCGTTTATTGCATCCGCCGGCAGTGATTACGGGAGGGGAAGTGTTGTATTATCCGCGTTCCTCAGGTGGCAGAGAGCAGCAAAGGACCCCGCGACGGGCGATCACAAGGGTCCCCACCCGACCCGACACCACCCCCGCCCCTACGGATGCGGAAAGCGCCGGGGATGGGAACCAGCGTGGGAGGGAGAGATCAGGCTATCAAGCTCAAAATTCACCAGGTGATATTACGGAGCCTGTGGATATTCTTCAGCTTACAGCTGCGCAGTTGCGTACCTTTCGTTGGAGCGAACTGGCTATTGTTTTCCAAAGTGCTATGAATGCGCTCAATCCCGTACTCAATATCGGTGCTCAGATCACAGATGTGTTGCGTACGCATCGGCCATCGATGGGAGCAGATTCGCGACGACAGCGTGCTCTCGAACTGCTGCGCCTGGTCGGTATCGCCCCAGATCGCATTCGCAGCTATCCGCATGAACTGAGTGGCGGCATGCGTCAACGCGCAATTATTGCCATTGCCCTGGCCCTCGCACCAGAGCTGATCATCATGGACGAGCCGACAACGGCACTGGACGTTGTAGTGCAGCGTGAAATTCTTGAACTCGTTCGTGCGCTGTGCAGGGAATTTGGGATGGCTTTGATCTTTATTACGCATGATCTCTCACTGTTACTTGAAATTGCTGATGAGATCGCGATCATGTACGCGGGACGTATTGTCGAGACGGCGACGAATCAGGAACTGCTCCGGCAGCCGCGCCATCCATATAGTTATGGTCTGTTGAATTCGTTTCCCTCACTGCATGGGCCGCGTCGTAAGATGACCGGCATCCCTGGTTCTCCGCCAGATTTACGCGCTGTGCCGGCAGGTTGTGCCTTTCACCCACGCTGTCCAATGGCTTTTGAGGCATGTAGTAGGAGCATTCCAATGCTGCGTGCTTCTACCGCTGAAACGCCAGAGCAGCTTGTTGCCTGTCACCTGTATGATCCCAGGTTCAATTCAGGTGAGATCCCCACAAGCGAGGATTTCGCGGCGAAATACGAAGCTAACTTTGAGGCTATGATAGGAAAGAGGCAGGAATAATGAACATCGAAAACATGGGAGCAAATTCCCCATTTATCGCGCTAAATGACGATGCGGTGAGTATACCTCTTCCTCCTGCTGTGTTGGAAGCGATACACCTGCGTAAATACTTCCCATTGCGCCAGTTCAAGCTGTCTGGCCCACGCAAAGTGGTGCATGCCGCTGAGGATACCTCGCTGGCTCTTTATCCTGGTCGTGCCCTGGCGTTAGTGGGGGAAAGTGGGAGCGGCAAAACCACTATGGCTCGTATGCTGGCGCGCCTCTATGAGCCTACTAGCGGCACGATATTGTTCCGAGGAGAACCGGTCAAGGGTAATGGGAGGAATGCTCTAAAAGACTATCATCACCACGTACAGCTGGTGTTTCAGGACCCATTCTCCTCGCTCAATCCTGTACATGACGTGCGCTATCACTTGAAACGTCCATTGCGACTGCACGGTCATGCTCGTACTGCTACCGAGGAAACAGAAGAGATACTGGCTCTGCTCAACCGGGTGAGTCTGAGTCCTGCCGAGCAATTTATCAGGAAGTTTCCACATCAGTTGAGCGGGGGACAGCGGCAGCGTGTAGCCATAGCTCGCGCTTTAGCGGCAAAGCCAGAGGTGCTTCTGGCTGACGAACCCGTTTCAATGTTGGATGTCTCGATTCGCCTGGATGTACTGAATCTACTGTTGCGTCTCAAAGACGAGGAGCAGCTTGCGCTGCTATTTATCACCCATGATATTGCGAGTGCTCGCTATTTCGCCGAAGATACGCTTGTCATGTATGCTGGACAGACGGTTGAGGGAGGACCTAGTGAGGAAGTAATACAACGGCCACGGCATCCTTATACGCAACTGCTCATCTCTGCTGCGCCTGATCCTGATCGACTGGGACCAGATGGAAAGGGCAGTGTGACTCTCCCTGCACGTGGCGAGATTCCCAGCCTCATTAATCCACCTGGAGGCTGTCGCTTTCACCCGCGCTGTCCACATGCAATGCCAGTGTGCAGCGAACGTTTTCCTAAGCGCACCGAACTTGGCGGGGGTCATTGGGCGCACTGCTTCCTTTACGGTGACGGGGAGGCTAATCCGGCTTCATATAAGCCCATCGCTGTCACTCCTTCTTGTAGCAGCGAGGGCCGCGGAAAGGGCGAATCAGGCAACCATGCATCACCCGAGGTAGAGATACAGGGGAATGCTGCCTTGCCATCCGATGTTTCAGCCGAAGGATAAGAGAAGGAATAGCAATGTATGAGCGACTTCAAATAATGTTTCAACTAGCCAGAGTATATAAAAGGAGCACCTAGCGTGGCACGTATTAAATTGGCCTATATCGGAGGTGGCAGTACCCGGGCTGCCGGAACCATGGCATCGTTTATACAGCAAGGAGAAAATTTCGATGGGTCTGAGGTCGTGCTTATCGATCTGAATGAAGAGCACCTGAGAATTGTGCAGACAATCACCCAGAAGATGGCACGTGCGAGGGGCTTAGATTTGACTATAACAATCACTACGCATCGACGTCAGGGTTTGCAGGGTTGTGACGCTGTGTTGACAAGTTTTCGTCCAGGCGGCTTCGAGGCTCGCTATCTTGATGAGAGCATTCCACTGAAGCATGGTGTGATAGGTCAAGAGACACAGGGGCCAGGCGGGTTCTTTATGGCACTGCGCTCGATCCATGTTATGAAAGGCATAATTGAAGATATGGAGGCCGTTTGTCCCAACGCCAGGCTCTTCAATTATACCAATCCGATTAATATTGTCTCGGAAGCTGTCACCCACCACACCTCTATTCCCACAATATCATTTTGTGAGGGTCCAATCGTGGGCAACCGGGGGTATGCTGAGATGATAGGGCTGGATCCTGATAAACTAGACGCGGTCTCGATAGGACTGAATCATGGTTCCTGGTCGGTACGCCACCTGTATGATGGGCAGGATTTCATGCCTATACTGCAAGATGCATATGAGCGCATGCGTCGTAATCCTGAAACACCACGCTATGATTTGCGTATGACCGAGTTAGCATGTCTGATGAACTCATTGCCGAATCATTATTTCCAGTACTACTACTTCAAAGACGAGATCCTGGCAGAACTCCAGGCTAAACCAACGACACGCGCACAGGATATCATGGCCATGGTCCAGGACTATTGGGCGCATTATCGCGAGCAGGCCGCACGTGATATTCCCGAACTCAATCCTGACCGTTCACGGGGAGGCCTACATGAACTTGAACTGGCCATCGATGCTATGGATGCCATCTATAACGACCGTAAAGAGGTCTGGTATGTCAATGTTCCTAACCAGGGCGCAATCGCGGACTTCCCTGGTGATTTAGTGGTCGAATTAGTGGGATATATAGATCGTAATGGTGTTGTCCCTCTTGTACAGGGGCACATGCCAAGGCAGGTGGTGGGGCTGGTCAAGATGCTCGGCGAATACCAGGCTTTGGCTGCTGAGGCCGCGTGGAGTGGCAGTCGTACAGATGGTATACGTGCACTGGCGAGTCACCCGTTGGTCTTCTCTCTGCCTGAGGCAGAAGCGATTTACGATGAGATGGCCGCCGCACACAGGCAGTATCTACCTGAACGCTTGTTACGGTAGTCAGGAGGCTTCGAATGCAATATGTACTGGGTGTTGATGGAGGGAATACGAAAACAATAGCGCTCGTAGCCGCCTTTGACGGGACGATCCTGGGGGCTGGACGTGGAGGGTGCGGTGACATCTACAATGCTGATCCTGGGACAGACTGGCCGGATTCGGCTGCAGCGGCCGTTGCCAATATCGAGTACGCGGTTCAAAGCGCGCTGCAAGCTGCGCAGGTCGAGACCTCGGACCTTGTAACTGGCGTATTCAGCATGGCGGGTGCAGATTGGCCTGAGGATTTTGCTTATTTACGGGCTGCAATGGAGGCGCGTGGATTTGGTCGCACTATCTTTGTTCAGAACGACGCGCTAGGTGTATTACACGCTAGTTCTTCTGACGCTACCGGTGTTTCGGTAGTCTTAGGAACGGGAG
>WNFF01027644.1_pt1 | contig 10555 bp, 7 predicted proteins | sample 5400441 | NCBI WGS metagenome assembly WNFF01 (sample SAMN13153345, study PRJNA577476) | soil metagenome | isolation source: 120 cm saprolite under Douglas fir tree site 2 hole 3 replicate 1 | place: USA:California | collected 2015-04-18
CGCCGTACGTATGCGTTGAGCTGCGTCACCGGGTCAGCGGTTGAGCAGTCGATCTCACTTTGGAGCCGCTGCATGTCCGCGGCGGGCAGTTTGATCCTGCAGTCGCCGGGCTTGCACTTCCTGACATCGTCCACGTCGTGCGCCGGGACCGTAGCGTCCGCGACATCCGCGGGACTGGCCGGGGTGGAAAAGATCCCGAAATGAGGACGCGTCGGGGCGCGGAGCGAGTTCGGGAAATCTTGCAACCGGGTAACGTAGAACGTCCGCGGGACGTCCACGGTGATGATCCCGAACACCGCGACATCCCTCTGGTTCTCCGTGTCCAGGACTTTCACGATCACGTCGCCGCGCTCGATCGACGCGATCCGCGCCGAGTCGAGCCCGATGCGCTGCTGGAGAAATGTCGCCAGCCTGGCCGGGGGTTGTTGTGCCTGCAGCGGGACCCCCACCGTCGCACCGCAGCCGGCCAGCGCGACGCAGCCAAGCAGCTTCATACCACCTCTCGAACGCACCTGCACCATATGTCCCCCCCCGGGCGTGGGCCGTCCCGATCCCCGAAAGCGAGCCCGAAACCGTCGCCAAACCGTCACCCGACGCCGCAGGGCGAAAACTGGGCGTCGGAAAGGGATTGGGGTGCTGAGAATTGGGAAACTCCCGAGGCAGGACTCGAACCTGCGACCCGCCGGTTAACAGCCGGCTGCTCTACCAACTGAGCTACTCGGGAAAGCGGGGGAGGAATATACCGATGCCCACTGTCTTGGCCAAGCGTCAGGCGCCGAGCAACTCGCGGACTTTCGCGAGCAGGTGGGGAACGTCCCACGGCTTGGGCATCATGTGGAGGATCGTGCCGAACTCCGGGCTGGAGCGCAGGTCGTCGGGCGCGTGGCCGCTCGTGAACAGGAACTTGACGTGGATGCGGTCACCCCGCAGCGCGTGGTAGAACTCGAGCCCCGACATCTGCGGCATCATCAGATCCGAGATCACGAGATCCACGGGGCGGGCGCGGATCAGGTCCAGGGCTTCGCGACCGTTGGTGGCGACGAGCACCGTGTAGCCCTCGCGTTCCAGCACGCGCTTGGCTACGCGACGCAACGGCTCCTCGTCCTCGGCGATGAGGATGGTGCCGTGCGCGGTGGCCGCGGCGGCGGGCGCCCGCCACTCGCCGCTGGGTGATCGGATGGCGCCCGCCGGCGCTAACGGCAGGAGAAACTCCACGGTCGTGCCGTGTCCGGGGGTGCTGTCGACCGTGACGCTGCCGTGCTGCTGGTCCATCAGACTCTTGATCATCGCCATCCCGAGACCCGTGCCGCGACCTGCCGGCTTGGTCGTAAAGAACGGCTCGAAGGCGCGCTCGAGAGTGGTGCGATCCATGCCGTGCCCCGTGTCCGCTACGGCGACGCTGAGGTAGGAGCCGCATTGGTCGCCAGGTTGAAGAGGATCTGCTCGACGGCGCCCGCGTCCGCGACGACGATCTGCGAGCCGGCCGCGGGTGCGAACCGGACGGTGATCGAGGCCGGGAGCACGCGCGTCAGGGTCTTGACCATGTCCGCCAGCAGGGTGCCGAGATCGAGCGGCTTGAGCTCCAGCGCCATGTGGCGGCTGAACCCCATCAGCTTCTTGATCATCTCGCGGCCCCGCTCGGCGGCGACGCCGACCGCCTCGAGGTCCTCCCGCCCCTCCGGGGACACCGTGTCGCTGAGCAGCTCGGCACACCCGAGGATGACGGTGAGCAGGTTGTTGAAGTCGTGGGCGATGCCGCTGGTGAGCTGGCCCACTGCCTCCATCTTTTGCGCTTGCCGCAGCTGGGAGCCGAGCCGCTTCTGCTCCGACACGTCCTCGATCATCGCGACCGCCTGCGCCTCCGGCTCGGAGCGCAGCAGCGCCGTCGTGACCTTGACGGTCACGACCTGATCGGCCTTGGTCCGCAGGCGGTACTCGGCGGAAACCGGCACGCCTTCGTCAAAGAGACGCGCCAGACGCCGTTCCAGCTCGGTGCGATCGTCGGGGTGGGCGACGGCCACGAGCGTCAGCTCGCGCAGCTCGGGGACGGTGAAGCCGAGCAGGTGGCACAGCGCTGCGTTGACCCGCACGAATCCCAGATCGGCCGTGAGAATGGTCATCCCGATCGGCGCGCCGTCAAAGACGGCCCGCAGTTGCGCCTCGTTCTGGTGCAGGGCTTCCTCGGCCAGCTGGCGTTGCCGGCGCTCGGCCACCTCCGCCAGCGCGCGCCGCGCCGCCGGTGCGAGCCGCTCCAGCCGATCTTTGAGAATGAAGTCCGTGGCGCCGGCTTTGAGCGCGGCGGCGGCCTTCTCTTCACCGATGGTGCCGGTCACCATGAGGAACGGGATGTGCGGAGCCAGTTCGATGGCCACGGCCAACGCCTGGAGTCCGTCGGCGCCCGGCAACGAGTAATCGGAAATGATGAGATCGAACCCGCCGGCGGCCAACGCGCTGCGGAACGCCGGCAGCGTGGTCACGCGCACGAGCTGCGCCGCGACTCCTTCGGTGGTCAGCCGCCGCGCGATCAGCTCGCCGTCCGGCTCGCTGTCTTCCAGATGCAGGACGTGGAGGCGGCTCATGCGGCGTGACTCCAGCGGCCGACAATGGCGGAGACCTGCTCGAACTCGCTGGACTTGTCGACGAACGCGTCGGCGCCGAGCGCGAGACAGCTCTGCCGCAGCGGCGGATACGTGTAATTGGTCAGGATGAGCACGTGGCTGGACGGCAGCTCGCGTTTGGCGGCGGCCAGAACCTGGCGGCCGTCACCGTCGGGCAGGTGGAGGTCCGCGACGACCACGTCGGGATGCAGCGCCGAAATGAGCTGCAGCGATTGCGCCAGCGTGGTCGCTTCGCCCACCACGCACACGTCGGGCACGTCCGCCAGCGCTTCGGCCACGCGCGACAGCAACAGCGGCGAATCGTCCACCAGTAAGACCGTGAGCACGGCGCCACCCCCAGGTGCCTTAGGGTGGCGCCGGATGCCGCGCCCGGCCATAAGCCGGGGCCTGACCACCGTGTGGGATTTTCCTGACGCCGGGGTTTAGGCCGTCAGACCTTGCTCGATGACGTAGCGGACCAAGTCGGCGTTGGTCTTGAGTGCCAGTTTGGTGAGGATGCGACTGCGGTACGTGCTCACCGTCTTCGGGCTGAGGGTGAGCCGGGCGCCGATTTCTTTGAGGCTCTTGCCGGAGCCGAGGAGCATCAGGATCTCGCGCTCCCGCGCAGACAGGTCGCGACGGGCGCGACCGTTGCGGCGGGCCGCCAGCTCGGCGGCGAGCCGCTCGGCCAGGGCCGGCCCGACGTGCTTGCCGCCGGCGTGCACTTTGCGAATGGCGCCGACCAGCTCGTCGGCCGACTGCGTCTTCATGACGTAGCCGTCCGCGCCCGCTTCGATGGCCCGGACGGCGACCTGATCTTCGGGATGCATGCTCACGACGAGGATGCGGGTGTGGGGCCGCGTCGCGCGGATGCGCTGGACCAGATCGAGGAACGCGATGCCCGGCATCCCGATATCGAGCAGGACGACGTCGGCTTCGTGGTGCGCCAGCACGGCGAGGAGCTCGCCGGTGTCGCCCGCTTCGGCGACGACGCGCAGCTGCGGATCTTCCGCCACGAGCTGCCGGAAGCCCGCGCGCACGATCGGGTGATCGTCGGCGATGACGATGCGAATCACGCGGATGCCTGCGGCAGCGGCACGTGGAGGCGGACGGTGGTGCCGCCGCCCTCACGCGGCGCGATCGTGAACTGGCCGCCCCAGCGCATGGCCCGCTCGCGCATGCCGAGCAGCCCGAGCGCGTGGGGATCGTCGCGGCGCGCGGGCTCGATCCCGACGCCGTCGTCGTGCACCTCGAGCACCAGGCCGCGGGCGTCGAGCAGCAGCGTGACCGTCACCGCGGTGGCGCGCGCATGGCGGGCGATGTTGGTGAGCGACTCCTGCAGCACGCGGAACGCCGCGGTCGCGATTCGGTCGTCCAACGGCACGGGCTCGCCGTCGATGCCCAGAGTGGCGGGCACCCCGGTGCGCCGCCCGAATTCTTCCACCTGCCATTGGATCGCCGGGATGAGTCCCAGGTCGTCGAGAATGCCCGGCCGCAGCTCGGTGGCCAGGCGCTGCGTGGCCGCGATCGTGCCGTCGACCAGTGCGAGCATGGCGTCGAGCCGCGCCGGCAGATCCACCGGGCTGGGCAAGCGCCGCTGCAGGGTGCGCAGATCGATCTTCAACGCGGTGAGCGACTGGCCCAACTCGTCGTGCAGCTCGCGGGCCATGTGCTTGCGCTCTTCCTCCCGCACCGAGACGAGGCGGGAGGCCAGCTCGCGCAGCTGCGATTCGGAGCTGGCGAGCCGCTCCTCGGCACGGCGCCGCTCGATCACGCGCCCCAACTGGGTGCCGAGATGCGCCATCACCTCGAGCAGAGCGGGGTCGGGGACCGCATCTTCGGTCGCGAAGAACTCGAGCACCGCCGCGATCTCGCGCCCCACCCAAACGGGGAAGGCCACCGCTGCGCGCAGCCCGGATTCCTGGGCCGCCGCGGCGCGGCGAAAGTCGATGTTGAGCGGCAGCTCGCGCAGCCACACGGGCGTGGCCCGCTCGAGGACCAGGGCGGGCGCGCCCGCCGTGTCGTGCAAGCTCAGGGTTTGGGACACGCGGCGCAGCTCCGCGAACCGATCGGGATCGCGGAGCTCCCAGATGCCGCTCGACAACAGGCGCCCGTCGCGCTGCACCAGCAGCGCGTGGCCGACCGGCCATCCCGTCAGCTCGCACACTTGCTCCAGGCTGGCGCGCAGCGCCTCGTCCACCGAACGGGCCTGGTTGGCCGCCACGGCGACCGCTTCCAAGGCCTCGACGAACGCCTTCTCGCGGCGCAGGGCCTGCTCGGCCTGCCGGCTGTCGGTGACATCCTGCACGACGCCGAGCACGCGCGGGCCGGCATCACTGCGCAGCCGCACCGCGGCACCGCGCGAATGAATCCACCGCTGAGTGCCGTCGGGGCGCACGACGCGGAGCTCGAGATCGATCGGTGCGCCGTCGCGCCGCAGGACGACCGCCGCCTGTTCCACGCGCTCGCGGTCGTCGGGGTGCACGATACTGAGGAACAGCGGCAGGGTGGGGGTCGCGGTCCCCGGCACGAGTCCGTAGATGCGATACAACTCGTCCGACCAAACCTGTTGGTCGCTGGCGGGGTCCCACTCCCAGCTGCCGGTGTGCGCGAGCTGCTGTGCGTCGGAGAGCCGCAACTCGCTGCGGCGCAGCTCCGTGATCGCGCGCTCCAGCTCCGCGGTGCGCCGCCGGACCCGCGCTTCCATTTCATCGCGGGCCTCGCGCAACCCCTCTTCGGCCCGACGTTTGTCGGTGATGTCGGTGGCGATCACGATGAGCGCCACGACGGCATCGCCCTCCAGCACGGGCGCGATGCGCCGCGCGAACCAGCGCTCGCCCAATTGCGGGCCCGTCGGCATCTCTACCAACCCGGGTACGCGCGTGCGCACGACTTCCGCGACCGCGTGCCGTACCGCCACGCCGACTGGCTGCGGCAACCATTTATACAGGGAGGTACCGAGGACGCTCTGCGGCGTTTCGGAGGGCAGGGTGCGGTTGAAGTAGAGCAGCACCCCGTCCGGGTCGATCACGTAGATGTATTCGGGAACATGCTCGAAGAGACTGTTCCACCAGTGTTCGGACTGGGGGCGCGGCTGCGCGAGCGTGGCGTCGGGCTTCGGGGCGGCGCGCATGCTCATATGTTCCACTGCGGAGCCCCGATCAGCAAGACGGCGCCGCCGCAGCTGGCCGCTGCGGCAGGTCCGCGAGGATCATTCCGCCGAGGATCAGGGCGCCGCCGAGCCATTGCGCGCCCGACAGCCGCTCGCCCCAGACCAGCCACGACGCGGCGGCGGCGAACACCGGCTCGAAGCAGAACAGCAACGCCGCGCGCGTGGACGACATCTCGCGCTGCGCGCGCATTTGCCACAGCAGGGCGACAGCGGTGGCGAACACGGCACAGTAGCCGACCGCGCCGAGGAATGCCGGGACCCAGTCGACTCGCACCTGCTCGGCGACGCCCGCCAGGATCCCCGCAGCGGCGGCCGTGATGGCCGTCTGCATCCACACGAGCCGAGCAGGTGCGAGTCGACTGGGTCCCGGGGCCGTGACGAGCGTCCAGAGATCGCCGCGGTTCAGGCCGCCGGCGCTGGGATCGGTGAGGAAGTACATCCCGACGGTGGCGACGGCGAGCGCCGCCAGGGCGGTCCAACGCGGGCGCTCGCGCACGACCAGAAACGCGACCAAGGGGGCGAGCACCGACGAGCTGGCGACGATGAACGCCGAGCGGGACGGCGTGGTGTAGACGAGCCCGACCGTGTTGGCGGCGAATCCGGTCGCGAGCAGCGTGCCCAACACGGCGCCGGCGGCGAGCTCGCGGGCGCTGGGGAAAGGACGCCACCGCACGAAGGGCGCCAACAGCAGCGTCGCCACGCCGAAGCGCAGCGCCAGAAAGGCGAGCGGACTGCTGTGCGCGAGCGCGCTCTTCACCACCACGAAGCTCGAGCCCCACAGGAGTGTGGCGGCTACGAGGAGGAGATCGGCGCGGCGGCGGGTCACGCGAGATCGTGCAGGTAGCGACCCGTGACCGACGCGGGCGCGCGTGCCAGGTCCTCCGGCGTGCCGGCGGCAACGACGCGCCCGCCTTCGGCCCCCGCGCCCGGCCCCAGGTCCACGATCCAGTCGGCGCGTTTGATGACGTCGAGGTGATGCTCGATGACGAGCACCGAGTGGCCGGCGTCCACCAAGCGGTCGAGCACACGGCACAGCGTCCGCACGTCGTCGAGGTGCAGGCCGGTCGTGGGCTCATCCAGGATGTACAGCTTGTGCGCGCCATGGCGCGAGCCGCTGGCCTGCGCCAGCTCGCGCGCGATCTTCAAGCGTTGCGCCTCGCCGCCCGACAGCGTCGTGGCGGGCTGGCCCAGCCGCAGGTAGCCGAGGCCGACCTGCTGGAGGTGCCACAGCGCGCGCGCCAGCCGCGGTTGGCGGTGGAAGCGCGGCAGCGCCTGGTCCACGGTCCAGTTGAGCACGTCGTGAATCGACGCGCCCTGGACCTTCACGTCCAGAACCTCGCGTTTGAAGCGCGTGCCGCCGCAGATCTCGCAGGGAACGAAGACGTTGGCGAGGAACACCATCTCCACTAGGACGTAGCCCGCGCCCTCGCAGGTCTCGCAGCGGCCGCCCGGGACGTTGAACGAGAACGTGCTGGGCGCCCAGCCACGCGCGCGCGCCAACGGCTCGGCGGCGAACAGCTCGCGCAGCTCGTCGAACGCCTTGACGTACGTGATGGGATTGGAGCGCGGCGTGCGGCCGATGGGTTGCTGGTCGATCAGCACGACGTCGCCCAGCCGCTCCCAGCCTTGCAGCGCCGCGACGTCGCCGACGGCCTCGCCGAGATGCTCCTTGGCGCTGTGACCGCCCTTCAATCTGGACTCGAGCTGCCGGTACAGGACGTCGTGCACCAGCGTCGACTTGCCCGAGCCCGACACACCCGTCACGACGGTGAGCACACGCAACGGCAAGTCCACGTCCACGCCCTGCAGGTTGTGTAGCCGCGCGCCGCGGAGCTTGAGCCAGCCGCCCGGCGGCCGGCGGGCGGACGGCACGCCGATCCGCTTTTCTCCCGAGAGGTACTGGCCAGTGAGCGTGTTGGCGGCGCGCACGCCCGCAGCCGGCCCCTGATAGACGAGCTGCCCGCCGGTTTCGCCACTGCCCGGGCCGAGCTCGACCATCCAGTCGGCCGCAGCCATCGCAGCGGGGTCGTGTTCCACCACGACGACGGTGTTGCCAGCGGTGGCGAGGCGGCGCAGCAGGCCGAGCAGCCGGTCGATGTCGTGCGGGTGCAGGCCGATCGAGGGTTCGTCCAAGACGTACAGCGTGTCCACCAGACGTGACCCGAGTGCGTTGGAGAGCGCGATGCGCTGCGCTTCACCGCCGGACAGCGTGCGCGTCAGACGGTCGAGCGTGAGGTAACCCAAGCCTACGTCATTCACGAAGCCGACGCGCGCAGTGAGCTCGCGCAGGATGTGCTCGGCCACCTGCCGCTCGAACGGCGGCAGCTCGAGGCCCGCGATCCAGGCCGCGAGGTCGGCCGCGGTGCGGGCGGCGGCGGCCGCGATCGTTTCGCCCGCCACCTTCACGGCCAGGGCTTCGGGTTTCAGGCGAGTGCCGCCGCAGGCGGGGCAGCGCTTGGCGAGCTGGTATTGCCGCAGGAAGACGCGGATGTACTGCTTGTACCGCTTTTCCTCGAGGCGCTGGAGGAAGGGAAACATGCCGATGTAGCGCCCGGCCACGCCGTGCAGCAGGAAGTCCCGCTGCTTCGCCGTGAGATCGCGCCACGGCACGTCCACGGAGATGCCCTTGGACCGGGCGGTTTCGCGCAGCAGGCGGCGGCGGCCCTCGTACCGTGGCTTGGTCCACGGATCGAGCGCGCCGTCGGCGACCGACCGGCGGCGGTCCGGCACGATCAACGATTCGTCGTACTCCAGCACGGCGCCGAAGCCGTTGCAACCGGGACAGGCGCCGCGCGGGTTATTAAAGGAAAAGAGCGCCGGCGTGGGCGCCGGGGCCGGGGTGCCGCAGTTGGAGCACGTGGGGTGCTCGGAGAAGCGCCGTCGCGAGCCGTTCGACAGCGCGAGTGCGACACCCTCGCCTTCATTGAACGCCGTCGCCACCGCATCGGCGAACCGGCCCCGATTGTCATCGCTCGCCACGATCCGGTCCACGACGACCAAGACATCCTGCCCTTCCCGGACGCGCTGCTCGATCCCTGGCTCATCCAGCCGCGCCGCCGCGCCATCCACTTGGGCTCGAACGAACCCGGCGGCGCGGAGCTGCGCCGCGATGTCGACGTCAGACCGGTGCGCAGAGGCGGGCAACGGGAACGTGACCAGAACGGCGTCGACGTGTTGCCCACCGCTCAGGAGCGCGTCCACCACCCCTTGCACGGTGTCGCTCTTCACGATCGCCCCGCAATTGCGGCAATAGGTCGTGCCGCAACGGGCCCAGAGCAGGCGCAAATAGTCGTAGATCTCGGTCGCCGTCCCGACCGTGGAGCGGCTCGACGTGGTGGGGTTCTTCTGCTCGATCGCCACGGCCGGCGAGATACCCTCGAGGGAATCGAGCAGGGGCTTGGGCATCCGCTCGAGGAACTGCTTGGCATAGGTCGACAGGGACTCGACGTAGCGCCGTTGCCCCTCGGCATAGAGCGTGTCGAAGGCGAGCGAGCTCTTCCCCGACCCGGACGGACCCGTGATCACGGTGAGCGCCCGGCGCGGGAACTCCACCGTGATCCCTTTCAGGTTGTGCTGGCGTGCGTTGCGAAGAACGATGCGGTCAGGTGCGGCGCGCATAACCTGGAAACTTAACCGATTGTCCCTTAGTTTGGCCCCGGCATGGCGCTCCACCTCACACCCCGCCTGCTCCGCCGCGGCCTGGAGCTGTTCGCTCTCATCTCGCTCGCCGGCGTGGTCGGGCTGCTGTTCTACGGCCACAACTTCCAGGCCTTCCTGTCCGCCCTGGTGGGCCTGCACTGGGGCTGGTTCATCGTCGGCTTGGGGCTCGCGTCGATGGACTGGTTGGGAGGCGGCACGCGGCTCTGGGTCGTGGCCCGCCACGTCCACCCCGGCGTGCGCTGGCGCGACCTGATCGTGTCCGGCGGCATGAGTGCCTGGGCCGCCTACCTGACCCCGTTCCAGACCGGCGCCGGACCGATGATGATGTGGACCATGCGGCGGGCCGGGGTGAGCCTGCCCGAGGCGATGACGTCCACCTTCATGACGTTCGTCGCCACCGTAGCGTTCTTCGCGATCGCCGGCCCCGTGGCGATCACCCTCGGCGCGGGCCACGCCCTCGCACGATTCGGCCTGCCGCTCGGCATCACGCTGTACGGGCTCTTCAAGACGAGCCTCGGCATCTTCGCGCTGTTGGGCCTGCTGATGGCGTTCGCGATGGTGTTCCCGCGACTGCTGCGCGACCTGGTGCACCGCCTGGCGTCGCGCCTCGAGCGCCGCAACCAGCGCATCGCCGGCCGCATCGCCGGCCTGCGCGCGGGGATCGATCGGGCGCACGAATGCATGGTCGCCTTCTCCTCGCCACGCGGTTTCCTGGCCCTCGCGTGGGCCATAGTGCTGTCGGGGCCGTCCCACGCCAACAAGCTGTTGGCCGGCTACATCGCGCTGCGCTGTCTGGGAATCCACGCGAATTTCGTGGACATTCTGCTGTTGCAGACCTTGATCACGTTTCTTTTGTACTTCGCGCCCACGCCCGGGGCGTCGGGGCTCGCTGAGCTGTTGTCGGCCGCGGTGATGTCGCTGTACGTACCGCGCCCGCTGGTGCCGAGCTACACGCTGATCTGGCGATTCATCAACAGTTACGCGACGGTGATCTTCGGATCGGTGCTATTTTGGCGCTGGTTGCGCCGCGGCCTGATCGGCATGGAGGAGGACGTGGAGAGCACGTAACCCCCGGTCGGTTGCGTGGTTACGCGACCGGGAGTAGTTTCCTGCTCGGCTTTCCCCC
>WNFF01005287.1_pt1 | contig 10554 bp, 9 predicted proteins | sample 5400441 | NCBI WGS metagenome assembly WNFF01 (sample SAMN13153345, study PRJNA577476) | soil metagenome | isolation source: 120 cm saprolite under Douglas fir tree site 2 hole 3 replicate 1 | place: USA:California | collected 2015-04-18
TACGCAGCGACACAGGTGAGCCCGGCGGTCATGGACTACCTGGGCAAGCGGATGATGGTGAGCCAGAATCGCTGGATCAGAAAGATGTGGTGGGTGCCGCAGGTGGCGGGCGCCAGCTTCTCATTCGCTGCGGGGGCGCGTATACACCGGCTTCACCGGGAGAAAGGGTTGCGCCGTTGCGGCTGGCTGAATTGCCTCCGCAGCCTTCGACGTCGGCATCGCAGGCAGCGCCGAAGAAGAGGAAGAATCCTTTGTCGAGCTGTCGGGCGCCACGGCTGGCGTCTCGGAAACGGCCTTCACGGCATCGTCCATCTGCGGGATGGAAACAATAAGAAGAAGTGCTTCAAGGATCATTTGCCACCTCAGTATTGCCGTGGGTCTTGCAAGTCCGTCCCCACTCGCAATACTGGCAATTTACTGTACAGAAGGTCAGGTGGCACTGGCCCATTGGTCACATTCTGCTTAGTACGACCCTCTGGCACCTCCGTTTGGGACTACCAAAACGGCAGTACTAGTCCATATTTGTGAAAACATTTTGACATTCGTGGCACAGCTCTGCCGCTCCGCCGAGCCCCCCTACAGCCCCAAATTTCCTGTCGCGATTCCCAATCCAGCGCGTTTTCCCGTCAGGGCACGGCTCAGCCGTGCGACATGCGCGGCAAAATCAATGCGGCTTCAGTTTACCCTGAGGTAGACAAGGCCGCTGAGGTCGCGAACTTCGTCTCCCTCCAGGATTGACTCTGCTATAATCGCCACCATTGACGCCCTGGCCCGGTCGGGGCGCCACGTCCACGATGGCGGCCAACAACTCTTCCGCAGCCAAGCGCGCTCGCACTCCTCAGCGAGGTCCGCAAACGCCCCGCTCCATCGTCATCGAAGGCCCGCTGCGCGTCGGCAAAACCACCCTTGCCAAAATCCTCGCCGAACGCCTCCACGCCCGCCGCATCTACGATTGCGAGGACAATCCTTTCCTCGCCGATTTCTACAACGCCAAGCCCGGCTCCGCCTTCCGTGCCCAGATGTACTTCCTCCTGGAACGCCAGAAGCGCCTCCGCGAAGCCCTCGCTGTCGAAGCTCCCGGCCCGGTCCTCTCGGACTTCCTCATGGAGAAGGACCGCATCTTCGCCAACCTCAATCTTGACGACGAAGAGCTGAAGCTCTACGAGCGCTACTACACCGCCCTCACCGCGGACATTCCCGCTCCCGACCTGGTCATCTACCTCCAGGCCAAGCCTGAAGTCCTCCGCGCGCGCATCGCCAAAAAAGCCTCCCGCGACGAATCCCGTATCGCCCCCGAATACATCGAGGAAGTCGCCCACGCCTACGAACATTTCTTCTTCCGCTATGCCGCCTCCGACCTCCTGGTCATCAACACCTCCGACATCGATTTCGTCGAGCGCAGCGAAGACCTCCAACAGCTCCTCCGCCGCCTCCAGGATCCTGTCAAAGGCACCCAGTACTTCTTGCCCCTCGGCGCAGAATAGTGGCACAGGCTTTCAGCCTGTGCGCGTCAAAGGATGGCACCGTAGAATCAAGGACTGTAGCTCAGGTCTTCAGACTTGAGGCTTCGGCGACTACGTTTGGTAAAGGTCTCCGGCGAGGTATTTGAAACCAGTGTCTACGGCCACCGTCGCGACGGTGCTGCCGCGCCCGAGCTCCTGTGCCAGTTGCAGCGCCGCCGTGACGTTCAGTCCGGAAGACGTGCCCGCGAAGATTCCTTCCTCCTTCGCCAGGCGTCGCGCCAGTTCGCGAGCAGCAGGTTCCTCCACTGTGCGCACTTCGTCGTATTCGCCGTCCTTCAGGTGCGGCGGCCGGAATCCGGCGGCGATCCCCTCGACGCGGTGCGGCCCTCCTTTCCCCGTGGTGAGCACCGGCGAGGTTGCCGGCTCGAGCGCCACAATGCGCGCCTTGCATCCGGCTTCCTTCAGCGCACGCGACACGCCGGTGATCATCCCGGCTGTGCCCACTCCGCCGCAAAACGTCGCCAGACGGGTGCCCGCCTGCTCGACCAGCTCGGTGCCGATTCCCATGTAGGCGCGAATCGCGTCCGCGTTATGGAACTGATCCGTGTAGAAAGTGCCCGTCTGCCGCGCCAACTCCTCCGCGCGGCTCTTCATTCTCTGGTAAAGCTCTGGCACCAGCTTGCCGCCTTCGGCCGGAAAAATCTCTAGGTCCGCGCCGAAAAGACGCATGGTCTGCAGCTTTTCTTTCGCAAATCCGTCCGAGGAAATGGGCGTGAAGGGGTAGCCCTTAATCGCGCAGACCATCGCGAGAGACGATCCCGTGCTACCTCCTGTCCACTCGACCACGCGCATCCCCGGGCGCAGCTCGCCGCGCGACTCCGCCCCTTCAATCATCGCCAGCGCCATGCGATCTTTGTAAGAGCCGGTGGGTTGTAGTACTCCAGCTTGACGAGCACGTCCCCCATCGACGGCGTGACGACTTTCCGCAGCCTCGCTACAGGCGTATTCCCGATCGCCTGCAAAACCGAATCTGGAATTCCATGGCGGTGCGCCATGATTTTCTCCCCCACGCCCCCTATAACTTAAGGCCCGCCGCAGCTTACGCTTCTAAAATGCGTTGCAGCAAGATCCGCATTGGCACGCATACGATCGTCGGGCCGAGCGTGGCTACAAGTTTTTGTTTACTTGAGCTGATCGAGCGGGAATTTTACAGCGACGGTCTGACCATCGGGGGCAATGACCTCAACCTGTGCCTCGCGGGGTGCAAATTCGCTGGCATCAAAGTCCAGCGACACCTCCGCACCGGCAAGTCCTCTTCCACGGCGGCTGTACAAAGGTTTTCCTTCGATCTTTTTTGGTTCCATCGTGTGCTCCTGAGTGACGCGGAACCGGTATTCGCGCCAGAAATTTTCACGCCGATCAAGAGCGCGGCCCTGGCTGTCCGAATAGAGGTCCGCAGAGCCTGCTTTAGCACCATCAAGCCAGATGTATGCTCGCACCTGGATCAACCCGGATTGCGCGGAGTAATCGATTTGGGCCCGCTGCGCGCTGTAGTCTGCCTGCTTCTCCCACGACCGCAACACGACTTGCTGGTACGAGGTGCGAAGTTCAATGTATCCCACGTTCGGCCCTGCGCTTCGCAGTTCAAAGCGCCGCGTGTACTGCCCTAGAAATTCCATCACCTTCGCCCGGTCCGAGCTGCGACCAAAGAAGTAGGCTTCGCGAACCGCCTCCGGCTGGAGCGGCTCGATGAGAGCAATGGCGTTCCGTGCCGCCATGAAACAAACGATCAGGGCTACCGCAATGAATCGGTTTCCAGGGATTTTCGCCATGGGGGACCTCGGATGAGCTGTCCTTTAGATGCTAAATCCAGGAAGCGTTCCGTTCAAGGCCCGTGTAGGCATAATCCCGTATCCCTCCTCCGTGAAAATCCGCCAGCAAGATTGGAGGCTTCCCCTTATCCACAATCCCAGAGGCTCGCTCCCATACTTACAGAAGGAGGCCCAACCGATGATGAAAGCAAACCTGGGTCTTGCAAACAAAGGCATAGAACGAATCCTCGAACTCTCCGCGGATGCGCACGTACGAAGACGGGAGACGGTTAAGGATTCTCCGGAGTTTCACAATATAACCGGCGCGATAGCCGCCTACGGGCAAGCGCTGGAGCTTCTCACAGCAATGCAACAACTGGAAGAATTCTACGCAATGTTCGGTCACCATGACGTGCCCGCAGGCATTGCAGTGTGTTAGTGGAAGGAAAGGCTGTACCAATATGTGGCGCAAAAATTGTCCCGTTTGCCGGCAACCGATGGCAAAGAAAAATCCCACGGAGACGGTTCCCTGCCCTTGCGGAAAGTACGTCTGGAAGGGCTAGCCGCCCTGATTCCATGCTTCCGTGATTGTCAGCACTTCAGGGCCCTCACCGCCCGCCTAGCGCCGGGCTTTCTCTACCTCAGGCGGGACCATTCTCCATTTGCCTCTGAACAAAGGGACACTTCGCCTTATCACCATCGCACTTAGAAATGCTCCTGCGCGCAGCAAGTCCAAAACACGAGTCGGAAGATCCGTGCTAGAAAAGCGATCTCGTCTCTCCGCTCAGGCGCCTTTGGCCTTGAGCCTCTTCCCGTCGATCATCTCGTGCAAGCGCGCTGCTGTCTGTTCGATGTCATAGTGCTTGTATTGCCCCGCGCGGCTCTCCGCGGACAGCACCGCGCAACGATGCACTCTCTTGAAATCCCCGAAGGGAAACTTGTATCTCCCTTTGGTGTCGGGACGCTCCTCATCGATGTCCAAATGCTATTTCGCGTACTCTTCGTATCCGTGCCAGCGAATGAATTCATTCGTCGGCGGACGGTTGGTCCTCGCTCCATGAGTCCCTCTCGTCCCGCGCGATCATTCCCTCACTTACCAGTTTCTTTGCGAACTCAAATGCCTTTCGATTCAGCCTCACCGCCATGGCGCACCTCATAAGAGTCGGCGCTCATCGGTTGGCGGCCTCAACGGCCGGCTTTGCGCCGTGCCTTTTGAATGGTTTCCGCGGCAAAAAAGGGCCCATGCCTTAATTCACCAGGAAAAACAACGAGGCTCCCACCTCTTTCTGGCGGAAGCCCCGTCGCTTCTGATGGACAGGAATCGGGCTTACCCGATTTCTGCGGGAAGCAGTATGAGCCTACTGGCGATAGGAATGGGAGTAGGAATGGCCGGAATATACGAATTCCTGCCCGGTGTTGTCTCCGGAATAGAACCACGCTTTCAGAGCCATTGGCGAGCCGGAGGAGCGCTCGTCAAATTCAAATGTGCTTTGATCGTATGGTTCCAGGCGACTGTTGGCAATGGTCATGATCGTTGCCAGGATTTGGTTTTCGTCGGCAGTCCAGATCTGCACGACGTGCCGGTCGGGGAAGTTTGTGGCCAGTTTGAAGACGTAGGTTCCCGCCGGCAGAACCTGCCCCGGGATTTCCACGGCTGCGCCGAACGTGACGATGGTTTTTTTGTCCCACTGGTCCGCTCGGGCGCCTGGAGCGAGTGTGGCGCACAGCAGCACAGTGCATAATGCAAATACAGCTCCTCTTAACGATTGCATGATGCGTGCCTCCTAGTTGGATTGGCTGGATGTGAGGGCAGGGATGGCGGCTGGGTTTTCGCTGGGGGCTGAAGCGCGCGTCCCGCAGCACCTCGCGGGTTTCGACGGCTTCTGCCGTATGGGTAGGATGCGGGTAACGCTCCTAAGGTTATGCGCGGCATGCACCCTCAGGTGAACGCCCTAGTTGCTATGGTTTCAAAGTTTCGCAGGGTGGTAGAAAGGACCTACTCTCCCAAGGACCACCGGCGAAACGTGCAAAGCCGATAGCGATGCCGGCTGGCAATCCATCGACGCCTTGACTTGATGCCTGCCGCGGGCATGACAATCAGGTCGGACGAACGATGCTATGCACTTATCGAACACACGATTTCTCTGATCCGGCAGGGCAGCCTCAGCAATGAGCGGGGCAAGACTTTGCTCCGGAATCTCCTTTGCGAAAACCGCAAGGCTTGAGCGGCCGGTCCGGCTTATGCATTTCACTAGGCGCACTCTCCAGGCGCACTCTCCAGGATTGACACGCGCCGCTAACCAGCATACCTTTCGGCACCGATGAATTTCTTTGCCGGGTGTCGATGAAAAACAGATTGCTTGCCGCGGCCATCGTTGCCGGAACGATTGCGATTGCGGCATCGCTGCTGGCGAACGCACAAATTGTGGCGCTGCCGGCGCTGGCGACGGCGCTGCTGCGCTGGATTACGATTCTTTTGATCGCAGCGAATGCCGCATCCCGGCGGTCGCTTACCGGCTGGATTTTAGTGGGGCTGCTGGCAGGCGCGGAACTGGGCCACGATGCGCCTTCCCTTGCGCTGAAGCTGCAATTCCTTGGCACGATTTTTCTGCGGCTGATCAAGGTGATCATCGCGCCGCTGCTCTTCGGGACGCTGGTGGTCGGCATCGCGGGGCATGCGGACTTGAAAAAGGTGGGGCGGCTAGGCATCAAGTCGCTCGTCTATTTTGAAATTGTTTCCACGATCGCGCTGCTGATCGGTTTTGCGGCGATCAATTTGAGCCGCGCGGGGGAAGGCGTGCGTTTGCCGCCATCCGCGACGGCGGAAACGCTGAACGTGGCTCCGCACACGGCAACGCAACTCATCACGGATATTTTCCCAGAGAACATCGCGAAGTCTGTGGCCGAAGGCCAGGTGCTGCAAGTTGTGGTGTTCAGCATCCTGTTTGCGATGGCGCTGGCGCTGGTGCCCGAAGCAAGGCGCCGTCCGATGCTGGCTTTCGCGGAAAGCCTCTCCGAGACGATGTTCAAGTTCACGAATCTGGTGATGCTTGCGGCACCAATCGGCGTTTTTGGCGCGATTGCGTACACCGTTGGACACTTGGGGCTGGGGGTGTTGCTTCCGCTCCTGAAGCTGCTGGCGACGATGTACGTCGCTCTCGTTTTTTTCATCATGTGCGTTCTGTTTCCAATCGCTTTGCTGGCGCGCGTTCCAGTGAAGCGGTTCCTCCGCGCTGCCGCGGAGCCGGTGACCATTGCGTTCGCCACTGCCAGCTCGGAAGCAGCGCTGCCCCGCGCGATGGAACAGATGGAATCGTTCGGGGTGCCGCGCGAGACGGTCGCGTTCGTGCTTCCCACGGGCTACAGTTTCAATCTGGATGGCTCAAGCTTGTACCAATCGCTGGCGCTAGTTTTCATCGCGCAGGCAGCCGGCGTTCACCTGACCATCGGGCAACAGGCTGTCATGCTCCTGACACTTCTGATAAGCAGTAAAGGGACAGCGGGTGTCGCGCGCGCATCGCTGGTAATTGTTTTCGCGGCGGCGGCTTCGTTTCATCTGCCGACGGAGCCGCTGTTTCTGCTCTTCGCGATTGATCAGCTGATGGACATGGGGCGCACCGCCGTCAACGTGCTTGGCAATTGTCTCGCGTGCGTGGTAATCGCGCGCTGGGAAGGCGAGTTCCCGACCGAATCCGTTGCGGAACGCTAGTATCCAGGCTCGGTACTTACACCTCTTGGGCCTCCTATCCCACTGGACAGTGCTTCTCCACGGCCTGCCAACTGGCCTCTTTCGCGTCTTTGGTCCAGTTTCAGGGCGCTGGCGCAAGTCATACACTGCCTGTCGAGTCCGCCATCACGGAGGTGTCCCCATGAAACCTCGTGTTTCAGATCTGGCTTCCGCTTTGCTAGTTATTGCAACTCTTCTTCTTTCGCCCGCGCTGTCGTGGGCCAACGAAAAGCGCCCATCGCTTCCGACGAGTGTTCTGAGCGCGCGGACCGTTTACGTGGACAATCAAACGACTTCCGCCGAACTGCAGAACACCGCGTACACGGAGCTTTCGAAATGGGGACGGTTCCAGATTGTCGACGCGCCGCAGAAAGCGGACATCGTGCTGCGGCTTTCGAACGGGAACTACGTGAAGCTTGTACCTGGAAACGGCAACTCTTCGGCCAACGATCCCCAGCCTACAAAACAAAACTGGATGGGAGCGGACGAAGCGGTGCCTCCGGGCTCCACGCGCATCTCTGTGATTGACGCAAAGTCCGGCAACTCGCTGTGGTCCGACATTCGCAAGACCGATAATCCCAAGACCGCTACTCATATACTTGATGGACTCCGCGAGACAATCGAGCAAAAGGAAAAAGGGCGCTAGAGGACAAGGCCCATGGACGCGGAGTGCGCTGCCCGGCGCAGATCTCTTGCTGGATAAATTTTGCGCTCTACAGGTAAACCGGAGAGGGATTCGACACGGAAACTTTCGCGGACGAATTCAATTCGGCAATAATTTTTTTCTGAAGCCAGATAAACGCGGCGATGAAGATCCATTGAGCAACGAACGCCGCTCCCCAAATGGCGGATCGGATTGCCGACGCTCCGTGATCGAGCAGGTATACGGCCACCTATTCCCACGCCTTTAAATCTTCATAGACTTTGAAAAAATCCGCGAGGTAGCCAAGGTATTGCTGCGCCTGCTCCGGCGTTGTTCGACATCGATCTTATTCACAGTGATTCGCCCTGCCGTCTGGAGCATGAGCCCACAGATCATCTTCAGCGTGGTGGTCTTGCCGGCGCCGTTTGGCCCTACTAGGCCGAATACTTCGCCGTCGGGGACTTCCAGAGTCAAGCGGTCTGCGGCGACGAGCTGGCCAGCCTTTCCTGTCGGCAGGTCGTACTCCTTGATGACGTTTTCCAGCAGAATCATGGTGAGGTGCGCGATTCGCCCTTGCGGTGCCTCCAGGGTCAACGGCTTTCTAGATAGACGCATCCTTTCTGCCCGATGTTCCCGTAGGGGCCTCGGTTCTCAATCCTAATTGGAAACATTTCTCTCTTCCATACGTCTCAGCTACTATTCGTATTATTTCCGGGCAGGGAGGCGGCTATGCTTGAGAATCTCCGGCAGGACCTTCGCGGAGGGATGCGCAACCTCGTCAAGAGCCCGGGATTCACCCTCGTCGCAGTTCTTTCGCTCAGCCTGGGGATCGGTGCGAACACTGCGATTTTCACCATTATCAACGCGGTCTTCCTGCACCCGCTGCCGGTCGAGGAACCATCCCGGCTGGCGGAGGTGTTCACCCACGACACCTTGACCATCAATGCCAACACCAATTTTCAGCTTACCGGCACCTCGCTCCCCAACTATGAGGACTACCGCGACCAGAACACCGTTTTCTCCGGACTAGCGACCGTAACTTTTCCCATCCCACTGAACTGGCGCGGGCAAGCGGAGCCGCAACAATTGAACGCGTCGCTGGTCAGCGGGAATTTTTTCGACGTGCTGGGCGTAAAGGCTTACCGGGGCCGTACGTTTGTCGCCGGCGGAGACAAGAAACTCGGCGCTAACGCCGAAGTGGTTCTGAGCTACAGCCTGTGGGCCCGACGATTCGGTTCCGACGACAAGCTGATCGGCCAGAGCATCACGCTCAATGGGACACCCTATGCGATCGCGGGCGTCGCGCCGCCGAATTTCAAAGGGATCGTCTCGCTGGGCCGTCCAGACGTGCTGTGGATCCCCATCAGCATGCGCGACTACGTGCTCACCGGGCAGCTTAAGGCTTGGGAAAATAGCCGGCGCTTCCGCTGGCTGTCGATCGTCGGCCGGTTGAAACCGGAGGTAGGCCTTGCAGAGGCGAAGGCGGCGATGAAAACAATCGCGGCTAGCCTCGAGAAGGAATATCCGCGTGACAACAAGGGTCGCACCGTGGAGCTCTTTCCCCTGAACCAATCGGCGCTGGGAATCAATCAGCGGCGACAGTTTTCCCTGGCCGGCGGCTTGCTGATGGGCGTGGTCGGTTTGGTTCTGCTGATCGCCTGCGTCAACCTGGCGAATCTGCTGCTCGCGCAAGCCGCCAAACGCGAAAAAGAATTGAGCATTCGCGCGGCGATGGGCGCAGGGCGCTTCCGGTTGGTCCGCCAGCTTCTGACCGAAAGCACCATGCTTTCGCTGATAGGCGGCTTGGCCGGATTGCTGGTCGCGTACTGGGGCCGCAATGTGTTGTGGTCCTTCCGGCCTCCGTTTCTTGTCGACGGCTCGATTGATCTTTCCTTTGATGCCCGCGTCCTAGGATTCACTTTGCTTATTTCTTTGGTGACCGGCTTGGTCTTCGGAATCATCCCGGCCATTAAGGCTTCCGGCACGGACATCAACGAGATTCTGAAGGTCGGAGGGCGCGGCGCAGTGCTGGGCTGGACGCACAACCGTCTGCGGAGCTTGCTGGTGATTTCGGAAATTGCGCTGGCACTGGTGGCGCTTGTCGGATCGGGGCTGTTTCTTCGCAGCATGCAGAATGCGCAGCAATTCAATCCCGGATTCGAGTCGCAGAACCTGCTTCAATTATTGTTCGACCTTGGCGCTCTTCGGTATGACGCCGATCACGGGCAACAGTTTTTCCGCGAAGTGATCGAGCGCGCCAAATCGGTTCCCGGCGTCGTCCGTGCTTCGGTGTCCTCGAACGGCGTGTTCGGGGGCGGCATTGCGGGCACCGTCTTTCGCGAAGGCGAACAAACCGACCCCAACAACCGCGGGACCCTAGTCAATTTTGACGACGTCACCCCTGGCCACTTCGAGACCATGCGCATTCCGCTGTTGAGCGGCCGCGACTTTACGGACTTCGACCGCGAAAACACCAACCCCGTGGTGGTCATCAACGAGGCCATGGCCAAGATGGTGTGGCCGGGCCAGGAAGCGCTTGGAAAGCGCTTTTCCATTGTGACGCAGCCAAAGTTGCTCCAGGTTGTCGGCGTTGTGGGAACCGCGGTCATTGGTCAGATCGGGGAAGAGCCTCAACCCATCGCGTACGTTCCCATGCGGCAACAATACTCTCCCTTTGCCGCGCTCGTCGTACGCACCACGGGCAACCCCGAATCTCTGCTCGGGGCCGTGCGCACGCAGGTCCAGCAGATTGACAAAAATCTGGCGTTCACCAACGGCCAGACCGTGCAACAAATTCTGGGGCAAGGTCTGTGGGCCGCACGCATGGGCGCGGCGCTGCTCGGCTTGTTCGGCGCGCTCGCGCTTATCCTCGCGTCGATTGGAATTTATGGCGTGCTGGCGTATTCGGTG
>WNFF01007724.1_pt1 | contig 10554 bp, 6 predicted proteins | sample 5400441 | NCBI WGS metagenome assembly WNFF01 (sample SAMN13153345, study PRJNA577476) | soil metagenome | isolation source: 120 cm saprolite under Douglas fir tree site 2 hole 3 replicate 1 | place: USA:California | collected 2015-04-18
CCATCACGAAGCGCAAACTGCCGAAGTCTTCCGGTGTGCAGCGGCGCGTGTAGGCATTGAGGAACGTCGGTGTAGCCAGCAACATAGTGACGGCGTACTTGTTCACAAGTGCGCCGATCACGCGCGAATCCAGCGGATTGGGATGAAATACGACGCCGATGCCGGTGGCGGCGGCCAGGCAAAGCGTGCCCGTGAAACCGAACGAGTGGAAGAAGGGAAGAATTCCCATGATGCGGTCGTCGGCGTGCAGCATGAACACCTGGTTGAGCTGCTCGACGTTCGAGGCAATGTTGTAGTGCGTGAGGATGACGCCTTTTGGGTCACCGGTCGAGCCGCTGGAAAAAATAATCGTGGCAATGTCGTCGAGAGACGCGATTCGATCGCAGCCCGCAAATTTCGCAATCATCCTTGCCGGGAAGAGGCTGGCAGCCAGTGCTGCGGCTGCGCGCTGTCCGAAGCCGGCTTCCTTCGCAACATCTTCAATGAAAATCGTTTCGCCTGGTGGCTGAATCTTGATCTTTTCGAGAAAAACTCGTGCCGTGACAACCGTTTTCAAGTTGCACTGTTGTGCGCACGATGCCAGGGTTTCATTCGATACGGTGTAGTTCAGGTTTACCGGCACTTTGCCCAGCAACATCGCGGCATAATCCACCAGCGCGCCCGGAACCGATGGCGGCAACAGGATGCCAACCATTTCCTGGCCTTGCCATCGCTTTCGCAATCGCCGCGCGAGCACGATTGCTCCAACCAGCGCCGCAAACCAACTCAGCTTCGGCCTCTGGCCATCCGCCATCGCAAATCGGAAGGGATGCCTTCGCGCCGAGTAGATGAAGGATTCCGGCAGTGTGTGCATCCGCTTCTTGCGGCGCGCGAATGCCTCCGCGCCTAGATCCTGAACCGCGCGCCGGACTTCCTGCGCTGTCGCGGTGGGAGGCAGCGGCTTCCCAAACGTGACTCGTACGGGGTAAGGAATGTGCCGCGGAAATTTCCAAAGGAATCGCCCGCCGGCAAAACTGAAGATCGAGCCCCACACGCCATCCAGGTTCACGGGGATGACGGGCACGTCAACGCCCTTGATGATGCGCTCCATGCCGCGGCGGAACGGCAGCATCTGGCCGATGCGCGTCATCTGCCCTTCCGGAAAAATGCAGACTATTTCGCCGCTCTTCAGCGCCTCCGTGGCCAGCCGCAACGAATGGATCATTTCGCGCGGCCCTTGGTCCGACGCGATGGGAATCACGCCCATGATTTTTGCAAAAGGTTTTACCAGCGGATGATCGTAGGAGCCTCGGAACATAAGGAAGCGAATCGGCCGGCCGATGGACGCGATGAGCAGCACCGCGTCGGCCATGGACACGTGATTGGGCGTCAGTAGCGCTCCGCCACGCGCCGGCACGTTCTCTCGCCCCGCGACATCCAGGCGGTACAGCGTGTTCGTGGCAATCCACAGAATCAGCCGAAGCAGGGAATCCGGCAGCAGCCACAGCACGTAGCCGGTCGCCCCCAGCGTCGCAATCGCAGACCAGAAGAAAATCCCTCCCGGGCTCAGATGTGCATAATGCGTGGCGGCGTAATATGCAGCGGAAGCGGCGCCAATGCCCACAAAGGAAAGCCAGTTTGCCGTACCGATAACGACGCCCTTTTTGTTTTCTTCCGGCTGGTGCTGGATCAGCGCGCTAATCGGCACTATAAAAAATCCGCCGAAGAAGCCCAGCGCCGCAAGCAGCAGCAGCACGGCGCGGAATGACAGGTCCGGGATCGCCAGGCAGAGGCCGAGGGCAGTCATGCCCAAGCCGATTCCAATGGCGATTGCCGCTTGCAGGAAACCGCCTTCCGTCGATCGGATGTGCAGCACGTCTTGCCCATAAATAAAAATGTTGAATTGCAGCAGGCCGGCGACAAAAAAGAAGTACGTGTTGCCCAGCACCGCCAGCCACAGCACCCGATCGCTGCGAATCACCTTCATCGGCGACCATACGTCGATCAGCGAGGTGAGGTGGAATCTCTTCGCAGGGTCTGCCGCGGGCACGCGGCTGATCCCAAAGCTCCAGGCCAAACCGACAATCGTAAAACCGAGTAGCAGGGCCCCCGAATAAATCTCCCGTCCCTGAAAAACTTCAGCGAGAAAAGAACCGCTCACGCTCCCGACGATGATGGCGAGGAAAGTCCCGAGTTCGAGGACGCCGTTGCCCCATGAAAGCCGTTCCTCCGGCAGGAGTTCGGGCAGCAATCCATACTTGGACGGTCCAAAAAATGCGCCTTGCGTGCAAACGAGAAAGATCGCTGCCAGCGCCAATTTCAGATTGGGTTCCACGAGGGCTGCCGCGGCGAACAGCATGACGCCTACTTCAAAAACTTTCGTCCAGATGGTGACGCTGCGCTTACTGAACCGGTCCGCCAGGTATCCGCCCGTGAGCGAAAAGAGAATGAAAGGAGCGGCAAACAGCACTCCGACAAGCAATTCCATTTGATCGCGCTGTGCCCGGTCTTTTTCGACCGCAAGGATGAGGTAGATAACGAGAAATTTCAGCGCATTCTCATTGAACGCGCCCTGGAATTGCGTGGCGATCAGGCTCCAAAAGCCGAACCGCCACTTCTTTTCTGGCTCAGCGATGGAGGAATTTTCGTCGGCCGGCATGCACGCTCACCCAAGCGTTCGGATTAGAACGTAAGTAATCCATTTAGTCTAGCAATCCTGACCATTCCAGAGGGTCGTGCTTCTTTTTCCTGTGCCGAAAACGGGACGCCGATGCGCCCGCCGCCGTTCGTTCCAATTCGCGATACGATAGCGTTCGCCAAAGGAGGCGGAATGAACGCGGAGCGCGGAACTCAGACGGTTTTGATCACCGGAGCCACCGATGGCTTGGGGAAGGCAGCGGCGCTGCTACTGGCCGGCCGAGGCTACAGGGTATTCGCCGCCGGACGCTCCGCGGAAAAGCGCGCGCAACTCGATGCTCGCGCAAATCAGCAGAAGCTCCCTCTCCAATCTCTGGAGATGGATGTGTGCGACGACATCTCGGTGCGTAACGCGGTTGCTTCCGTCCATCAAAAGGCCGGTGCGATCGACGTGCTCATCAACAATGCCGGTTTTGTCCAGGTCGGTGCCGTCGAGGACTTGCGCCTGGAGGACTGGCGGCAGCAATTCGAAACGAATTTCTTCGGTGTGATCCGCGTTACCCAGGCCGTTCTTCCGCGAATGCGTGAACGCAGGAAAGGCCGCATCCTGATGATGAGTTCGGTCTCGGGTTTTGTGACGCCGCCGACGCAAGGCGCCTACAGCGCCTCAAAGCATGCCATCGAAGCGCTCAGCAATGCCTTGCGCCATGAACTCTATCCTTTCGGCATTCACACCATCCTCATCCAGCCGGGCTACATCGTGACCAACATTCAAAGTACAGCCATGGAACTGGCGCAGCCCTACCGAGAAGAATTCGAGAATGGCCCCTACGCCAGAATCTATGCGTCCTATCTGGGAAGCGCTTCGAGTACTCGGGCAAAATCCAGGACTACGCCGGAGGACTGCGCGCGCATCATGCTGAAAGCCATGGAAGCGCGGGAGCCAAGAGCGCGTTACGGCGTAACTCCCCTGGCGACATTCGCAAAGCTTGCCAAGTGGCTTCTGACCGATCGCGCCGCCGATCGCCTGATCCGCCGCCGATACGGAATCACGCGCGAAAATTAGCCCTCCGGGCGCTCAGGGATTCGAAACTTGAAATGAAAGGCTGTTCTCCCGCTGCTCTTGCCACATCTTTGACCATGCCTCATGTACTGGGCTTTCAGCGTAATCCGCCGCGGCTTCGGCGCTCGTGAATTCGATGGCGTACACGCCGCTGAAGTCCTTGATCTGGTTGCGCGAAGTCTTCAGCCACACGTTCTTGATCCCCGGAATTTTTCCAGCCATGTCCTTGATGCCGTTGATCGCTTTCTCCCGGTCGTAATTCGAGACATTGTCTTTGAATTTGTACACCACGACGTGCAGCACCGTTTTTGGCTGGCCAAAGCGGTTTTGTACAGCTGCGCTGCGTGCCCGTAGCGAGCCTGCCGCGATTCCTGCGACGAATATCGCCGCGCCCAGGAAAATCCGTGAAGCGCGTTTCATCCTTGAAGTCATTTCACCCTCCGCAATTGGAACCCTGTCAGTTTAAGTAAGGCCAGCAGGGCGAAGCAAATTTCCGGAACGATCAAAAGCATTCTCTCCCCAAATGGTTTGACGGAAGTGCGGCCGGGCCGTTACGCTCCCAAAGCAGACTCATCGAGGGCGGAATGGATTGGTCCGGCGGAGAATCTCAACAGCAGCAGCCTGCTGGGGCGTTGCCCCCGTTTCCACGCATCTGGATTGGCTATCTATTGGGCTTTGCCACGCTGATCGCGGAAATGATTGCGATCTCTCTGCACCCCGAGCTTGTCAAGGAACCCTTGCTTATTCCCCCTTTGTATCTGTTTCTCCTGAATTTCATCTGCCTGGTTTATTGGCTTGTTTGCGTGTACGAATATCATGTCGTCCTCGCGCAAGTGACCGCCGGCGCTTATCCGATCAAGCCGTTGCGTGCGGCCTGGTTTCATCTGATTCCCATTTATGGCCTGTACTGGGTTTTCAAATGGCCGCGGGAACTGGCGCGCTTTGTAAATAGCCGTTTGCAAGCGCCGCTAATGAGGCCCGATCGAACTGGCTTGCTGGTGTTCGCCGCCTTTGTTGCGTTCCTGGTACTGGAACGCGGCCTTGGCATGATTCTGCTCTTCTGGACAGCCTCGTATCTGTCGCGATGCCTTCGCTACGCGCTTGCAGCTCGACCGGCAACGCCCGGCGGTCCACTGCCTTTTTCTTGAATATTCGCTTTGAGGAGAGTCGATGCAAAAAGGAACGCGTTGGATCTTGTCATTCTGCCTGGTCGCAGTTCTTGCACCCACTGGCCGGACGCAAAGCCCGGATCAAACGAAGCAACTGGCGCACGACATTTTCAAGCAGCTCATTGAGATCAACACCACCGACTCCGTCGGCAACGTCACTACGGCTGCCGAAGCGATGGCCGGGCGTTTGCGGGACAGCGGCTTCACAAACGACGACATCAGAGTTGCCGGTCCAAACGAACGCAAGAAAAATCTCGTCGCTCGTTTTCGCGGCACCGGCAAACGTAAGCCCATCCTTTTCATCGGGCACCTCGACGTTGTCGAAGCGCTCCGCTCGGACTGGACTACCGATCCCTTCGAATTTATCGAGAAAGACGGCTATTTCTATGGGCGCGGCACGGAAGACATGAAGGAAGGCGACGCCATCCTGGTCACCAATTTCATCCGCCTGAAAAAAGAAGGCTATCAGCCCGATCGCGATTTGATTCTCGCGCTGACCGCTGATGAAGAGGGCGGTTCCTCGAACGGTGTGGACTGGCTGCTCAAGGAACATCGCGATTGGGTGGATGCCGAGTACTCGATCAATCTCGACGGCGGCGAATTTGAAAAAGACAAAGACAAGCGCCTGCTCGCAGGAATCCAGGCCAGCGAAAAAGTCTACGTGGACTTTCAGCTCGAATCGCTGAATCCCGGCGGGCACAGTTCCGTCCCCAGCCCAGACAACGCCATTTATCATCTGGCCGGTGTGCTCGCCCGCTTGCAATCGTTTTCGTTTCCTCTCGAAATCAACGAAATCACGCGGAGCTATTTCGAGCGAAACGCCGCGATGGAGAGTGGACAGCTTGCGGCAGACATGAAGGCCGTCGCCAAGCAGCCGCCCGATCCGGCCGCTGTCGAACGCCTTTCCGCCGTGCCGTATTTCAATTCGCTGCTGCACACCACCTGTGTCGCGACCATGCTTTCCGGAGGTCATGCGCCAAATGCGCTCCCGCAAACCGCGCGCGCCAACGTCAATTGCCGCATTTTCCCCGGAGAAGATCCCGATGTGGTCCACAAAACGCTCGAAAAGGTAGCCAACGACCCCAAGGTCAAAGTCACCATCGTTCCGCAACGCGCTCCCGACGGAAGGGTCGTGCCGGTCGTGCCCGTGCCCCCTTCGCCGCTCCTCCCGGAACTGACGCAGGCCATGGAAAAGGTCTTGAGCAAGGCCTGGCCCGGTGTTCCTCTCGTTGGCACTATGTCGACCGGCGCCACCGACGGCAAATACACGCGCATCGCCGGCATTCCCACCTACGGCATCTCTTGCATGTTTTTCGACAAAAACGACAATCGCGAGCACGGAAAAGACGAGCGCGTCGGCGTGCAGGATTTTTACGACGGTGTGGAATTCGGCTACAAACTCATGAAAGAACTCTCTTCCCGCCGCTGAGGACCAGGCACAAGGCGCGAAACCGGTCCGATAAAACAAAACGGCCCGGAGAAGTGGTCTTCTCCGGGCCGCAAGAATTGTGTCGGTTGAGCCGGCTAATTACGGTTTGCCGGGCGTGGATTCCGCTCTTTTCGGATCTGCCGGAGTGGCCGCGCTGGCGGCGATGGGTTTCGAAGCCTCGGCGCCATAACGAATCAAATAAGGCATGAACGGAGTGACCTCGAACGGCATCTTTTCCCGTTCCGCCACAGCGCCTACCGGCTTGCTCTTGATGAGATCCAGCCGGTCGTTCCACGGATCCAGTTTCACGCGTCCGCCGATCGGCAGCGCCGCAATCATCTGCGGATTCTGTTTCTGATCGGTCGGCATTGACGATTTAAGATCGCCAATGACCGGCACGCGATCGCCCAGATGCGGGCTAATCAGGTTAGGAATTTCCTTCTCGCGTGTGGCCAGCGCGTTAAGGAACAGCGCCGCGTTCCCGAGCTGGTTCTTATAAGGCGAATTGCCCAGGATCTGGATCGCTTTCGCATTGGCGGCCTTCTCCTCGTCGGGAGTCCGCGCGAATCCGAAGTGGCGGAATGTTTCCTTGTCATCAATCAGCAATTGATCGAAGAAAGCGTAACTGGAATCAAGGCGATGGCCGAGAATCGCGTGGCTAAGCTCGTGCGCTACGATCGTTGCCAGGCTGGCTTCGTCAGGAAGCACGTCGATCAAGCCGCGGCTTAATACAATGGTATGGCCGACGGTGTAGGATTCCAGCGTCGTGGTTGTCATTACGCGGCAGCGGACATCGGGCTCCACGTCAATGTTGTTGGTGACTTCGAGGTTGTTAACCACGGTATCGAGAACCTTGTCCACTTCCCCGCGCGGCGCGATCAGCCCGATGCGCTCCAGCCGATCGATCACGTTATCTTCCGCTTGGCGGTCCCAAGAGCGTTGCGCTTGAATCGGAGTAAGGTCATTCGCCGTCTTGGTGTCGTCCTGCACCGGCGTCTCCACCAGGATCTTGCTCAATTCCTGTTCCTGGCTGGCGTGGCCGAGGTTGTAACCCCACAGCCGCGTTTGCGCCTTGAAGTCCAGCTTTTTCGACAAATTGTAATGGACGTCCTTTTCCTCGCTGTACACGAAGGAAGGCACCCACTGGCCCGGCTGAACGTTGGCGCGCCAGCTGTCGAAGTGGAACCACCAGCTGGAGTGCCCGCTGCCGCTGTACGCGCCGTTAAAGCGCACGATGTTGTAATCCTGATCTTCTACCCAGATGCGGCCGAGGAAGCGGCCTTTGCCGCTCTTTTCCTGCGGCGTGACGTCAAACACCAGGCAGCGCACTTCGCCGAGGAATTCCCGGCGCACGTAGTCAAACTTATAGTGCTGCTTGTCGAAGCCGTTCGTGTCGATGAAGATCATCTGCAGGAATCCGTCTGGCACAAACTGCAGCGCGAACGAGAAGAAGTTGCCGATCGAGCCGAAAATCTTTTTTCCCTTGCCGTTCGTGTCCGTCAGCGAGACCAGTGAAACGCCCTTCGAGAAATCGGCGCGGCCGAGAAAATATCGGTCGCCGGCGGGGGCGTAGCCAAGTTCCTTGTCGGGCTTGAGGTTCTGGATGTACGTCTCTACCAGCGGCGAATACTGTTTGATCTGTTGGGTAGCCCGGTTTTCATTGGTGATCACGCGGTCGATTACGTCGTCCATGGTCCGCGGCTGGTCAGCCGGCCTGGGCGCCGCCGTCGTAGCGGCGCTGCTCATACCGCCGACGATCAGGACGAAAATAAATACTGCTGCCTTACGCATTTTCTCTCTCCCCTCAATACGCCAAACGGAATTCAATTCGCACGCGCGCCGGAAAATCCACTGGCTGGCCTTCCCGTTTTGCCGGCTTGAATTTGATCTGCTGCGCTGCGCGAGTTGCTGCTTCATCCAAACCATGGCCGAGACCGCTGACTACCCGGTTCACCTGAACGCTGCCGTTTGCAAGGAATACCATCTCCAGAACAACGTCACCTTCTATTCTCAGAGTACGCCCTTCCGCGGTGTACTCCGGGCGCGGTTTTTCCAATATGTCAACAGGCGTCGTCGCGCCTTCGCCGCTGACCGCTTTTTTCTTGGGCGCTTCCGTCGCCACTGTCTGGTCCGCGAAGCTGGTGGACTGCAGCGTCCCTCGCTTCGGAGGCGGCGGAGGAGTCGCTGTACCGTTGCCGAACCCAGTGCTTGCGACCGTGCCACGAATTCCCTTATCGCCACCGGTGCCGTTGCCGTATCCAGGTCCACCCGGCAATGCCGGAGAGCCGAGACGATTCACGTTTGTGGCCTTGTTCGGATCGCCCTTACCGGGGATTCCGTTGGGATCGCCGAAGCCGCCGGTCTGCACTTTATTCACCGGAGCCACTACCGTCGCCGGAGCCGCACTGCCTGAAGACATCACACCGACCTTCACGTCTTCCTTCGGTCGCTTGGGCTGGCTCGTTGGCGTATCGATTTTCACCTGTTCGAATGTCGGATTCAGCTCAACTGGCTTGGCCTCCATGGTTTTTACCTTTGGTGGCTCGACCTTCGCCGCAAGGAAAACGTGCGTTTGTCTGGGATTGAGTTTTACAGGTTCAGGCACCACCGGTTTTGGCTCCGGCGGCGCAACTTTGGGTTTGATCTTCGGCGGCGGCGGAGGCTCCGGAGCGACCGGGATTAACGTGACCGGCTGCATCAACTCCGTGGGGCGCAGATTCAAGGCCGTTCTCATCCGCTCGGGAAAGAGCAGGGGAATCATCATGAAGAAACCAATGATCGCCAACTGGGCCGCCGCGCTCAGTCCGATTCGGTCCCAGCGCCGTTTGCCTTCAGGCAATAATGCCAGCCGTGCCGCTATCGGTTTTGTGCCGATGCTCTTCTTCCATGCCTGGGAATCACCGGAACGGCCACGGTTTGCCTCAAAGCCGACGCCCATCGTCGTCTTGCGTGGTGGATCTGCAATCATGGTAGTCATCCGCGTGCCGCCTCGTGAAATTTCCGGTCCGCAAACAGCAATTTGGATCGGGAACTTCGACATTCCCAGGTCCGCTTGCAGATTGCGAAGTGCGCTAGCAGTACCAGCGTACTGACGAGGCTGAGGGAGTCCGAATAGGACTTTCGTACTAGCGTCGCGAAGTCGCTAATGCTCCCGCGAGCGCATCGTTGCGCACTCACTTCCAACCCGGCGAGGCAGCTTTCGTTGCGGGCAGGGCGCGCAACACCTCCAGTAGGATACCCCAAACTCGCCTTGGGTTGTGTGTCTCCTTTTGCTCACTCTTGACTGGCTCGGGCTTATCATTAGGTGCAACATTCTAGTGGGGAGTGAGTTTCTTGGGATAGAGTAAATACCTGAAATAAACATGGACAAAGACCCTCTAAGCCGGCCCATGGACGCGAATGCCGCGGACGCTTCCGAGGCGATCAACGACCGCCCGGCTATGCTCGAATCACTGTACGCGCAGGCAAATGCTGCACAGTGGATGCTCTCTCCGGGGCAATTCGCAGCTGCCTTGAAGCGCAGCGCACAAAAGGCTCTGGCACCCATGGCGGCGACAGCGGAAAGGCTCGAGCAATATCTTCAGGCGTTACATCTTGAGGATTTGGCCCTGGCCACCGCTTGCTCCAGCGGTATAGAAGCCGCCTGGGAGCATTTTATTGCCACCTACCGCACCTACCTGAGGTCCGCGGCGGCCGCCATTCTTCGCTGCAAGCAGGGCTCTGCCGAAGCTTCTGATCTCGCCGATTCCCTTTTTTCGGAGCTATACGGCCTGGCCGATGGAAAAACTGCGGAGCGTTCGCTGTTCCGTTATTTTCACGGCCGTAGCTCATTGAAAACCTGGCTACGAGCTGTCCTCGCTCAGCGGCACATTGATTCCATCCGTGCGGGCCGGCGGTTCGAAGAGCTGGCCGAGGACGAAACTGGCGACGGACAGGGGAAGACGCTCCTCGGCCCGCAGCTTCAGCCGAGCGATCCGCATCGCGAACGCTACGTCGTCCTATTCACCGGCGCCTTGCAGTCCGCCCTGGAGCTCCTCGAACCACGGGAAAGGGAACGGCTGCGCCTCTATTACGCCGAGGAAAAAACACTTGCCGAGATCGGGCGACTGCTCGGCGAGCACGAATCCAGCGTTTCGCGTCATCTGGACCGTGTTCGGCGCGATTTGCGGCAGTCGGTCGAAGAAATCCTTCGCCACGGTATTGCCACATCGAACGGTTCCGCGGTTCAGCCGGGATTGAGCGATGCGGAGATCGCTCTCTGTTTCGAATACAGCGCG
>WNFF01005288.1_pt1 | contig 10550 bp, 9 predicted proteins | sample 5400441 | NCBI WGS metagenome assembly WNFF01 (sample SAMN13153345, study PRJNA577476) | soil metagenome | isolation source: 120 cm saprolite under Douglas fir tree site 2 hole 3 replicate 1 | place: USA:California | collected 2015-04-18
TCGGGTTGGGCTTGGCGGCGAGCAACGCCGTCGCGGACATGATCTGGCCGGACTGGCAATAGCCGCATTGCGGCACCTCCAGCTCGATCCAGGCCTGCTGGATCTTCTTGCCGGCGGGGGTGGCACCGATGGCCTCGATCGTAGTGATGCGCTTGCCGGCCGCGGCAGAGACCGGCGTGATGCAAGAGCGCACCGGCTTGCCGTCGAGGTGGATCGTGCACGCGCCGCACAAAGCGAGGCCGCAACCGAATTTCGTGCCGGTCATTCCGAGCACATCGCGAAGCACCCAGAGCAACGGCGTGTCGTCGTCGACATCGACGCTGCGGGCTTTGCCGTTGATTGTCAGCGTATGTGGCATCTGTCGCTCCTCAAGGCGAAGGCGGGCTCAGAATGTGGCGCCGCCGTGCCGAGTGTATGTCATCCGATTCCTGCTTTGTCTCAATCGACACAGATACGAATCTTGGAGTGCTGATGCGAGGATGGCCATCGATGGTTGCTCGCATCAGCGGTTAGCGCTGCTATCATTTCCGCATGCCTCGCATACTTCCTCCGCTCGAGACGTTTCGCTTCTTCGAAGCGGCTGCCCGACACTTGAATTTCACGCACGCCGCCAAGGAGATGCACGTCACCCACGGCGCGGTGAGCCAACGCATCAAGCGTCTGGAAGGGCATCTGGGAACGCCTCTTTTTCGGCGCAGCGGCAGAGGCATGTTGCTGACCGACGAGGGACGCCGACTCATGGAACGAGTGCGGGCCGCCCTCAGCGAAATCACCGAAGGAGTCGAGGCGATTCGGTCAAGCAACAGGGACCGGATCCTGACCGTCAGTATGTTGCCGGGTTTCGCTACATACTGGTTGATGCCGCGCCTCGCGGAGTTCATTGAACGTCATCCGGACATCGAAGTGAACATCCGGCCTACCATGTCGCTGGCGGATTTCACACGCGATGAGGTCGACATGGCAGTGCGGTTCGGCCCCGGCGCGTGGCCCGGGCTGATATCAATCAAACTCTATGACGAGGAGCTGGTTCCGGTATGCAGCCCTGCGTTCCGACGTGGTCGGCTGCCGCGTGCACCCGGCGAGCTCCTTAAAATGCCGCTTCTTCACGATGAGCGACAGCCTTGGTCGCTCTGGTTCAATGCGGTCGGCCTGGACTACCGCGACGCCCGTCAAAGACCGCGGTACAGCGACCAAACGCTGCTGCTTGCGGCCGCCATTGCGGGCCTCGGTGTCGCCTTGGCGCGTGCATCGCTCGTCGCAGCGGACTTGAAATCCGGCCGGCTGGTTCGGCTCTTTTCCCGGAGCGTGCCCACGAGGAATTCCTTCTTCATCGTGTATCCGCGGGGCTCGGAGAGCTTCGGAAAAATCCAGGTGTTCCAGGAGTGGCTGCTCGAGCAGGTCCGACCTGTCGAACGAAAGGCCGCCATCGTCGCTCACGCCGGGTAGGACGGTGAACTGAGTAGGAGCCGAGCACTATAGCCATCGTTCCTGACGATATGTCCTATCGAAATATATGGGCTTCCAAGATGGTAGGCCAGCCCCCATTCTGTCTCCATCAAGCTTTGTGGAGATTGAAATGGGCACCCGTACCGCAGTAGCCGTCCCTCGCAGCCGTCTTCTCGACGTCGAGAATGCGCCAGTGGCAACCGTGAGCGGCGCCGCTCGCCGCATTGTGCAAACCACCGGCGGCCGCCGGCACGGCTCCATCGCGCGCCTCATGAGCCCCTCCGACATCGGCGAGCTGATCAAGCCTTTCGTCTTCCTCGATCACTTTGAAATCGTGCCGGGGCCCAAGCCGGTTTTCGCCGGCATCCATCCGCACTCGGGCATCGCAACGCTCACGGTCGTGCTTCGCGGCGGCGTGGTGTACGAGGACACGACCGGAAAGACGGGCACGGTCCCGACGGGCGGGCTCGAATGGATGAAGGCCGGAAACGGCGTGTGGCATGACGGTGGGGCCACGCCCGGTGAGCCTTTGCGCGGCTTCCAGCTGTGGGTGGCGCTGCCACCCTCGGAGGAGAACGCTCCCGCGGAGAGCCAGTACATCGCTCCCGACGCGGTGCAGGAAGACGGCCCCGCGCGGGTGATTCTCGGGAGCTACGGCAGCGCCACGAGCCCGATTCGCGCCCCCGCGGGCATCAACTATCTCCACGTCCGCCTGAAGGACGGCGAGCGCTGGCGCTACACGCCGCCCGACGGACACACGGTCGCGTGGCTCGCCGTCGACGAGGGAAGCCTGCGCTCGCAAGAGCCGATCCGTGCGGGAGAGCTCGCCGTCTTCGAGGAATCCGGCGGCGTCATCGACCTGGAGGCGGATGGAGACACGTCGTTCGTCCTGGGATCGGCGATCAAGCATCCATACCCGCTCGTCCTGGGCTACTACTCGGTGCATACGAGCCGCGCGACGCTCGACCAGGGCGAAGCGGAAATCAATCGAATCGGTCAGCGGCTTCGCGCCGCGGGTCGCCTCTTGTCGTGATCGGCGCAACGGGGAAGCACGTCAAAGATCAAGCGTCAAGTTCGCGATCATCGCCGAGGCGGGATCGGTCGCAACCTTGAAACCCAGCTTGCGACCGAGCGCCAGCATCCTGTCGTTCTCCGACAACGTCGTAGCGACCAGCCGTCGCACGCCGTGGTTCTTCGCTGCGACAAGCAGACTCGCGAGAAGCCTGGTCCCCAGCCCGCGTGCCTGCCAGTCGTCGCTCAGCACGATCGCGAACTCGGCGTCGCCGGTTGCGGACTCCTTGACGTAGCGCACCACGCCGATCTGACGCTCCCCGCCCTGAACAGGCGTGGTGGCGATCAGCGCCATTTCACGTTCGTAGTCGATGTCGGTGAACCGCCTGAGCTCCTCGAGCGAGGGGCGCCTGGTCGACATCAATCGCTGGTAGCCAGTGGGCGCCGATAGACCGTTCACGAACTCCTGCTCGAGAGCCAGGTCCGCGGCGCAAATGGGACGGATGGTGATCACGGCCCCGTCCGCAGCCACCCACGTTTCGAACGTCGGTTGAGCACTCATGACGCTTTTCCCGTCAGCTTTGGCAGATCACCTCACCTAGTGCCTGGCTCAGCTTCTCGTTCTCCCGGTAATCGATCGGGCAATCGATGAGCGACGGCGCGTTGCCCTCGAGGCTCGATCGGAGGGCTGGCAGCAGCTCGTCGGCGCGTTCGATACGACGGGCTCGCATGCCAAAGCTCTCCGCGTAAGCCACCAGATCGGGATTGCCGAAGTCCACACCGAAGTGACGCCCGAGGCGGGTGTCCATGTGGTGTTGGATCACGCCGTACTTGCCGTCGCGCAGCACCAGCACGGTGATGGCAACGCCCAAACGCGCGGCGGTTTCGAGCTCTTGCGAGTTCATCAAAAAGCCGCCGTCGCCGCTCACCGCGACCACGCGACGTTCAGGCAGGGCCAGCTTCGCGGCGATGGCGCCCGGCAGCGCGATGCCCATGGCGGCGAAGCCGTTGGAGATGATGCAGGTGTTGGGGCGCTCGGCCTGGAACAGGCGCGCTATCCACAGCTTGTGCGCGCCCACGTCGGACACCAGCACGTCGTCGGCGGCCATGGCGCGGCGCAGGTCGGCGATCACGCGTTGCGGCTTCAGCGGATAGGCCGCGTCGTCAGCGCCCTGCTGGGTCACGTGTACCAGGCTGGAATGCAGGCGCTTGCCCGCTCTTTCAGGCTTGGTCGCGGCCCGATTTGCAATGCGGTCCAGGGCATCGGCGATGTCGCCCACGATGCCGGCAGCCAGCATGTAGTGGCCGTCGACTTCCGCCGGCGCCGAGTCGATGTGCACGATGCGCTTGTCGCGCTGCGGATTCCAGCGCGCCGGGTCGTACTCCACCATGTCGTAGCCGATGCACAGCACCAGGTCGGCGCGGTCCAGGCCGAAGGCCGCAGGGTCGCGTGCCTGAAGGCCGATCGTGCCCAGGGAGAGCGGATGCGAGAAGGGCACCGCGCCCTTGGCCATGAAGGTGGTGGCCGCCGGCAGGTTAAGCCGTTCGATGAATGCCACCACGGCGGCGGCGGAGCGCTGGCGGATGACGCCGTTACCCACCAGCACCAAAGGCGCCTCGGCCGCGTCGATCAGGCGCGCGATCTGCTCCACCTTGGCTTGCGGTGCGCGCGGTATCGCCGCTGCCTGCACCTTGAGCGGGGAGAGACCCTCGGCCGGCATCTGCGCGACATTTTCCGGCACCTCGATGAAGCTCGCGCCGGGCTTTTCCGCCTGGGCCAGCTTGAAGGCCTTGCGTACCACTTCGGGCACGATCTCGGGTTCGAGCACTTGGGCGCTGAACTTGGTGAAGTGCCTGAAGAGAGCGGCCAGGTCCAGCACCTGGTGGCTCTCCTTGTGCATGCGGGTCGTCGCCGCCTGACCGGCGATCGCCACCAGCGGCGCGCGGTCCATGTTGGCGTCGGCCACGCCGGTGATCAGGTTCGTGGCGCCCGGGCCCAGGGTCGCCAGGCACACGCCGGCGCGGCCTGTGAGCCGCCCGTACACGTCGGCCATGAAGGCAGCACCCTGTTCGTGGCGCGTGGTGACGAAGCGGATGCGGCTCTGCGCAAGCGCGTCCATGATGTGGATGTTCTCTTCCCCCGGGATGCCGAAGACGTACTCCACGCCTTCGTTTTCCAGGCAGCGCACCAGGAGCTGAGCTGCATTCACGCGTTACTCCGTAGCGCTGCCGGCGCCGGCGGGGCGCTCGGTGATGGACACGGCCTTGACGTTGACGAATTCGCGGATGCCGTGGCGTGCCAGCTCGCGCCCATAGCCGGAGCGCTTCACGCCGCCAAAGGGCAGGCGCGGATCCGAGACCACCATCGCATTGATGAAGGTCGCGCCCGCTTCCAGCTCGTCGACGCAGCGCAGGCGTTCCGCTTCGTCGTGGGTCCAGACGCTGGAGCCCAGGCCGTAGACGCTGTCGTTCGCCAGTTCGATCGCCTCGCCCAGATCGCGCACCTTGAAGAGCAGCGCCACCGGACCGAACACCTCTTCCCGATAAGCCGGTGCGCCCTGCGGTATCCCGGCCAGGGCCGAGACCTGGTAGAAATTACCCGGACGGTCCAGGCGCTTGCCGCCCGCGAGGAGGCGCGCGCCGGCCAGAACCGACTCGTCGACCTGGCGCTGGACGGTTTCCAGGATTTGCGCGGTCGCGAGCGGGCCGACGTCGATGTCCTCGCGCATGGGATCGCCCACCTTGAGTCGCTCCAGCCCCTCCACCATGCGCCGCTCAAATTCGTCGTACACCCTCGCGTGCACGATGAAGCGCTTGGCCGCGATGCAGGACTGGCCGTTGTTGAGGTTGCGTGCGGTGATCGCGGTCCTGACGGCGGCGGCCAGATCCGCGCTCGGCAGGACGATGAATGGATCGGAGCCGCCCAGTTCCATGACGCTCTTCTTGATGTGCTTGCCGGCCTGCTCGGCGACCTGCGAGCCCGCGAGGTCCGAGCCCGTGAGCGTGACGGCCTTGACGCGCTCGTCGGCGATCACGCGCGCGACGCGCTTGGGACTCATGAGCAGCGTCTGGAACGCGCCCGCGGGGAAGCCGGCGCGGCGAAAGATCTCCTGCAGCGCCAGTGCGCAGCGCGGAACGTTCGAGGCATGCTTGAGCAGCCCGACGTTGCCCGCCATCAAGGCCGGGGCGGCAAAGCGCACCACCTGCCAGAACGGAAAGTTCCATGGCATCACCGCAAGGACCGGCCCCAGCGGCAGGTAACGGACGTAGCTTGTGTCCGCGTCGGTCTCGATCGCCTCGTCGGCGAGGAAACGCTCGCCGTTTTCTGCGAAATAGCGGCAAGCCCAGGCGCATTTCTGCGCTTCGGCCACGGCCGCCTTGTAGGTCTTGCCCATTTCCAGGGTCATCAGGCGCGCCCACTGGTCGCTCTCGGCTTCCAGGATCTGTGCGGCGTTGCGCAGCCAGCCGGCGCGCTCGGCAAACGAAGTCCTGCGGTAGGTGCGGAACGTTTGCTGCGCCCGCTCCAGAGCTGCTTCCAGATCCGCGTCGCTGATCTCGTCGAAGCTTTCGATGAGCTCGCCGGTGGTGGGATCGATGCTTTGCAATTTCATGCTGCTGCCTCGTGCGCTACCGTGTCCAAGCCAAGGACGCGCTCGATCCGGCGAAAACGGCTCTCCTGATCCTCGGTGAGCAGGCCACCGGCGCCGGCGACGAGCCGGGCGCCTTCGAGCGCCTTCCGGCGCTGATGCCCCTCCGGAAGAAGCCTGGGCAGCGCCGCGACGGCGCGCTCTTCGTCGAGCGCGAGCAGGAACGCCTGGCGCTTCACGGCCGCCTTTAGCTCGGCGAGCGAAGGCCGCGCCTGCGGGCTGCGCTCGTCGATCATCCGCCGGGCGAGGTTGTACGGCCGCTCGTCGAACACGCGCTCCTCCCGGGCGACGTAGAGCACGATGCGCACCCAGCCATCGAGCGCCGTGCCCTGCTCGATCTGTGACTCGGCCATCAGCCGCTTCAGCCGTTTGAGCTCCTGGTATTCCCAGGTCGGCGACTTCGGCCCGTGGGGCCTGACGCTCTCCCCGCTCAGCCCGACGGCGGCCGCGAGCCACGGCGACCCGTAGATCGCCTTGAAGGCGCGCTCGTACATATCGTCGCGGATGTCGCGAAAGGCATCGAGCGACTGCTCGATCCGCTCCGAGGCTTGACGCTCGGCCGCGACTAACGGATTGTCGGCAGCGGCAGGGCGGCGGTTCTCGCGCACGGTCTGGGCCATGGCCTTCACCCACTGCATCCACGGATTGAAGTCGGAGAAGAGGTAGCGCTCGAACCGCGCCGGGTTGAGGGCACGGATCGCGCTCGCCGCCCACTCGCTGGACATGCTCTTCACGACCGGCGAGGCGAACGTGTCGTAGAGCCCCTGATTGATCTCGCTCACGCGCTTCACGACCTCGAACGCCTGCTCGTCGTCGCGGCCGTCGTCGAGGGCGAGGATATCGTCGATCGTTCGCGGCACGAACTTGATGAGGTAGCGTCCGGAGACGAGCTCGAGCCCGGGCATCCCCGGCTGCGTGTCCTCGATCACCGCCTCGTAGAGGCCCGGCGGCAGCGTCTCGATCAGGTCGAGCGCGCTCGCGAGCTCGGCGGTCTCGCGCCGCACCACGCCCGCCGACACGAAGATGCCGAGGTGCCCGATCTTCTTGTGCAGTGAGTAGACGATGGTCTGCTCGTTCGCGCGGATCTCGTCGACGCTCGCATAGACGTCGGGGATCCAGTTGAGCGCCTGCTGCGGCGGCGTGATGTTGTCGCCCCAGGAGGCGAAGACGATGATCGGCTCGCGGATGTTGCGGATGTCGACCCGGTATGTGCCGTCCGCCGACTCGATCTCGCCGGCGCTCAGCTTGTTGCCCACGAAGAGATTGCGGGCGATCCACTCCATTTCCTCCTTGTTCATGAGGAAGTGCCCGCCCCACCACTTCTCGAACTGGAGAAAGCGGCTGCGCTCGGTATCGACCTTCGAGTAGAGGTTGTAGAGCTTGGTCCAGAGGGTGTTCGCGGGATCGAGGCGCTCGAAATTGTTGACGAGGTAGGCGCCGTCGAACTTGCCGTGGCCGAGGTCGCCGGCGAACGATGCCGTCCAGGAGCCGCCGAGGAGCCCGCCTGTGTAGCGCATCGGGGTCTTCCCCGCGACGCCCGCCCAGTACGACACCGGTGAGCCGGCGAGGAGGATCGGGCCGGCAAGCTCGGGCGCGAGCGAGGCGAGCATCATCAGCGCCCAGCCGCCCTGCGAGTTCCCGATGAGGAACGGCTTGCCTTCGGCGTGCGGATGCAGCTCGTTCACCTTGCGCAGGAACGCGATCTCGGCGGCCCACACGGACTCGATCGTCTGGCCGGGGACAGGCTGAGGGAAGAACATCACGAAGTAGCACGGATGGGCGGTGCTCAGCGCGATGCCGACCTCGCTGTCCATCTTGAAGCCGCCGATGCCCGGGCCGTGGCCGGCGCGCGGATCGATCACGACGAAGGGCCGCTTCGCCGGATCGGTGGGCGGCGACCCGGGCGGCGGCTTGATGCGCGCGAGCGCGTAGTTGGCGGGGCGCTCGAGGCTGCGGCCGTCGACGACGATTTCGTAGTCGAAGACGAGCAGCGGCGGCTTGCCCGATCTTTCGTGCTCGAGGTACTGGTTGCCGCGTTCGCGCAGGACGTCCCAGGTGAGGATCGTGCGCTGCCAGGCGTCGGTCCAGTAGTCGAGCGCGGCACTGAGGGCCTTCGGGTAGAGATCGGTCATGGTCACCCCATGGTCGATCGGGCGCGTCTGCGGATCATGTCAGCGCGTCGGCTCTACGTTACGGCTGCAACTGCGGCCTCGGGATTGGTTCGCTATTTCGCGGTCGCGGCGCGGCGGATACCATCACTTCGCACTAATGGGATCAGCAGCACGCAAAGTACGACGATGACCAGCGCCGCGAAGCGGGTGGCGGCCAGCAGGCCGTAGGACAGCGACAGAAATCCCACGCCGATTGCGGGCCCGCCGAGCCCGATGTAGTTGATGAGGTGTACAACGCTAATGACAGCGCCTCGCTCGCGCGTGGCTGGCACCCAATCCACGGGCGCCGCCCGTGACGATCACTGTTCGATTGTCGAAACGTTTCATGATTGACGCCTTAGCGAGTGGGGTACGAGCCGGGGTCGGCCAAGATAGTCCCGACGAAGTCCCCGAGGTTGAGCTCGACTGGGCCCCGCCGGCTGTAGCCCGCCTTGAAGGCCAGGCTGTGCAACGCAGGAAAGGCCGGCCGCTGCGCGGCCTTCCAGAAGGCGTCTATCTCCGCTCCCAACGGCGCGTCGGCCGGAAGTGTCGCGGCGTTGACGAACCGCTTGACGTCGGCGAGCGCGAGCAGATCGAACCGGGACACCCGCTGGGCGAAGGCATCGACGAAGTCGACGAACTGCTCGTCGGGGATCGCGCGGTTGACGTAGCCGTATCGCTCGGCGAGCTCGCCGTCGAAGTCCTGGCCGCTGACGAGGATCTCGAATGCCCGGGCGCGACCGACAAGGCTCGACAGCCGGTTCAACGCACCCCCACCCGGGGCGGCGCCGACCCCGATCTCGAACTGCCCGAGGACGGCCCGCTCTCGGCTGGCGAAGCGGATGTCGGTGGCGAGGGCAAACTCGCTGCCCGCACCGCGGGCGCGACCTCGGATCGCGCTGATCGTCACGGCGGGTGACTTGCTCAACCGGATGTGGAGCTCCGTAAAGGGGTGCCTGCCCGCCGTGGTCTCGACACCTTCGAGTTCGGCGGGGTCGCCCGCGATGTCGTAGTGGGCGAGGAAGAAGTCCGGGTCCGCGCTGTCGAAGAGCACGACGGCCACTCGCTTGTCGCGTTCGATCTCGGTGAGCAGGTTCAGCAGCTCTTTCATCATCACCGCGTCGATCAGGTTGATCGGTGGGTTGTCGAACGTGACCCGCCACAGCGAGGGGGAGGACCGGGTCACCGTGAACCGCGTATAAGTACTCACGCGCTTCTCCTTTGAAGTGGGGTGTCGATGTTTGCGGGCAGTTCGAAACGTTTAATCATTTGTTTCCTTTCAATGCGCGCGCTGTCTTCAAGGCCGCGGTCCACCACAGGAGGTCGTCAATCATCGCGCCGGCGGGCGCCGCCAGCTCGGCGAGGCCGGCGTCGACATCGCCGCCCGTGTAGTGAGCCCACAGGGTGGCGACAGGGATGTGGACCGATGAGCGAATCGGGGCGAGTTGAACCTCGATCAGGTTTTCGCGGAGCTGCTGCACGCTGCGCACGCCCATGGCGGAGCCGTAGCTGACGAAGCAAGCCGCCTTGCGATGCCACTCGGGATAAACCCAGTCGATGGCGTTCTTGAGCACTGCCGCGGGCCCGAAGTTGTACTCGGGGGTGACGAAGATGAAGCCGTCGGACTGCGCGATCGCGGCGGTCCATTTGCGAACCACCTCGTGCTCGAAAGGCGGGCGACCCGGCATGGCCGGCGTCAATGGCTGATCGAAGAACGGCATCGGAAAGTCGCGCAGATCGAGCAGCCGCGCGTCGACGCTATCGCGCTTCTTCAGGTGCCGGAAAATCCAGTGCGCGGGCTTTTCCGAGAAACGGCCCTCGCGGGTGCTTCCGACAATGACGGAAATGACGCTCATGGTTTTAATCCTTGCTATCAGATGGTGAGGACAACTCTGCCGAAGGGGCGACCCGATCGCTATTCCGCGGTCGCGGCGCGGCGAATGAGGTCCACCACGGCGTCCGGACGAGAGACCATCACGAAGTGCGATGCGCCCTTGACCACGACCGTTTCCTTCGACCCGGCACGCTTCGCCATGAAGGCGAGCGCCGCCTCCGGGATGTTCCTGTCGAGGTCGCCGTAGATGAACCACGACGGCGTCGTCTTCCACGCAGGCACGCCTGAGGGCTCGTTGAGCGCCGCCTCGGTGACCGGTCGCTGCGTGGCGGCCATCACTTTCGTGTACTTCGAGGCCTCGTCCGCGGCGAACTGCGCGCCGAACTTGTCCTGCTGGATGTACAGGTCCTTGCCGCCATCGGGTAGCGCCACCGGCGGCGCGAGCGTGGGTGCGAGCGATCC
>WNFF01006927.1_pt1 | contig 10550 bp, 8 predicted proteins | sample 5400441 | NCBI WGS metagenome assembly WNFF01 (sample SAMN13153345, study PRJNA577476) | soil metagenome | isolation source: 120 cm saprolite under Douglas fir tree site 2 hole 3 replicate 1 | place: USA:California | collected 2015-04-18
ACCTTGCCGAGCAGTCTTGGACGGGCGTCGCGGAGATATTTTTCGACGACAGCCAGCGCCTTTTTACCGATGGGCACAATGCGTTCCTTGTCGCCTTTGCCGATGCATCGCACGCAGCCGACTCTGGCATCGAGGTCCATTGTGCGCAGGCCAATGAGTTCCGACACGCGCAAGCCGGTCGAGTACAAAGTTTCGAGCATGGCGCGGTCGCGCAAGCCAATGGGGGTTTTTACATCGGGCTGGCTGAGCAGATGCTCGACATCCTCCAGACGAAGATAGCCGGGCAGATTGCGCCGAATCTTCGGCGATTCGAGAGTCACGCAAGGATCTTCCGGTATCAGTTCTTGGATTTGAGCGAAACGGAAAAAATTGCGCAGAGTCACCAGATGGCGAGCTACAGTCTTGCTTTCGAGCTTTTGGCGATACAGACAAGCGAGAAAATCCACCAGATCGTCGCGGCTGACGGCTTCGAGGCTGAGCATGCGTTTGCGCGCAAATTCATCGAATTTTACGAGGTCGCGGCGATAGGCAGACACGGTGTTGGAGGAGAGCCCCTTCTCCACGCGCACGTGTGTCAAGAATGACGAAATGGTTGCGGCGATTTCCATCAACTCTCCACGAATCCGTCACCGGCGCCGGTAGCGCGCCGCGTGGCAATTCCATAAACCTCCTCGATTTCATGGCATCGGAAGAGCCAAGCGAGAGCCAAATAAAGCGCGGTTGCGCCGATGATTAGCCCGGCAAAAACGAAAAACTGAACCAGGAAACGCGAGTGCATCGCGAACCCGGTGTAGTAATTCCCAAACCAGCAGGCCACGCCCATGATCCCCGCGCAGAGAGAGATTTTTGAGAACGAACGGAAAATGCCCATTGTTCCGATCGGGCCATAGCGAATGCGAAAAATAATAAAAAGCGCGAAGAAATCAAAGAAAGTCGCAAGAGCGGTGGCGAGGGCGGGACCGCCGTTCTGGACGCGCTTGTACAAAAACGTCTCCAGAAAAACTATGTTTAGAACGATGTTGATGCAAAGAGAGATGGAAGCGATGATGACCGGCGTCTTGGTGTCCCGCGTAGAGTAGAACGCCGGGACAATCAATTTGACCGAGGCCAGGGCCGGAAGACCAACAGCGTAATAGAGCAACGCGCGGGCCGTCAAGCGGGTGGACTCCGCCACGAACTGGCCGTGCTGGAAGAGCACGCGAATGATCGGCTCGCGCAGGATCATCAGGCCGAGCGCTGCAGGAATAGTGATGAAGGCCACAATGCGCACGGAAAATGAGAGCGTTTTCTTAAGCGACTCATAATCCTTGGCGGCAGCCTGATGAGACATCATCGGCAAGATGGCGGTGGCGACAGCGATGGCGTAACCGCCCAGCACTAGCTCCATCACGCGGTCAGCAACATAGAGTGCAGCGAGGCTGCCAGAGGGCATGCGAGCAGCCGTCGCGAATCGCGTATCGATCAATAGATTGATCTGTCCGATGCCGATACCGAAAAGCCGCGGGATCATCAAGCGAGCCACGTCGCGAATCGCTGGATGAGCGAAAGAAATGCCGAATGTAAACTTCATGCCCCGCCGGACAAGCGAAGGCACTTGAATCAGGAATTGCAGCACACCCCCTACAAGAACTCCGACGGCAAGGGACGTCGCAGGATCCTTGAAATGGCGCCACACGATGCCGACGGAAAACAGAATGGTCGCGACATTGAGAAGGACAGGAGTAGCAGCGGGCAAGCCAAAAACGTGAAAGCAGTTGAGAATGCCCATAGCCAGCGCCGCCAGGGCGATAAAAAACAGATATGGAAATATAATGCGGTTGAGGTCCACAGCCTCAGCGCGGGCGACATTTTCTCCGGAAAATAATTGGACAACGGCGGGAGAGAAAACCATTCCGAGGATGGTAATGACGGCGACCACGAGAGAGAGAGTCCAAAACAGGCGGTTGGCAAAGTCCCAGACTTCTTCTTTGGACTTCTCCCTCATATAGGAGGTGAAGACCGGGATAAATGAAGCGGTCATCGAGCCTTCGGCGACGAGCCTGCGGAAGAGATTGGGTATACGATAGGCTAGAACGTAGGCGTCGGCAGCAAAGGAAGTACCCAGCAGGAGGGTAATGCGCTGGTCGCGGACGTAGCCGAGGATGCGGCTAGCGATAGTGACCAGGGAGATGATCGAGGCCGACTTTAGGATGCTCTTTTTATCGGTCAAAGGGCAGTGCTCCGGGGCCCTAACCCTAATGAAAACAATGAGTTGACAGGAAAAACGTGCTTAACATAACATACATTTTGCGGATTGGCAAATCTGCCCTTTCCGGTCCGGGAAACGCGGGATTTTGAAAAATAGAACCCCAGCCTCAACTCACAAGAAAGTTATTGTTGTGCTGGCTGACAAGAAACCGTTACGCGGGTACCTGAACCCTGTTCACCTGGGGCAGGCCGACCCCATCGACCTGCTGACCCCGGAAGGGGAGCACGTTGAGATCCCACTGGCGCGAGTGCGGTCGGTCTATTTCGTGCGCGAGTTTTCCGATGACTTCGAGCCGGAGCGTAAAGCGTTTCTGAGCCGGCCCAAGTTGGACGGACTGTGGGTCAAGCTGCGATACAACGACGGAGACACCCTGGAAGGCGTTGTGCCAAATGATTTGCTTTCGCTGCTGGATAACGGGTTGCAAATCACGTCGCCCGATCTGAACTCCTCTACGGACCGTATTTTTGTTCCGCGCGCTGCGCTCTCGGAAGTGACGGTTCTGGGTGTCGTGGGGATCGCGCGCCGAAAGCCTGCCGCTGCTGCCGCCGCCGCTGCACAACCCCGCCTCTTCAACGAATAGGTCTCGGGCTGGCTGTACTTCCCTCTTTGCCCTGTGCGAGACTCGCAGTCTGACCTACAAACACACCACAAAGGATTGAGGAGCCTTCTCCATGAAACTCGCTGAAGTTGCGCAAAAACTGGGATGCCGGCTAGAAGGCCCGCCGGAAATTGAGATTCGCGGCGTGGCGGGAATCGAGTACGCCGAATCAGGGCAGATTACGTTTCTGGCGAACCGGCGGTACTTTCCACTGCTCGATTCCACGCGTGCCTCGGCAGTTTTCATCGAGGAAGGCATCAAGATCGCGCGTCATCCCGATCTTCCCCCTCTCGCCGCATTGCGCACGCCGAATCCTTATCTTGCTTTCGCCCGGGCGATTGAGCTTTTCTATCAGCCTCCCCGCTATGCGCCAGGGATCCATGCGACTGCCGTCATTGCGAAAACCGCCAGTATCGGGGCCGGAACGCATGTTGGACCGTATTGCTTTGTGGACGAAGATGTCGAAATTGGCCGCAATGCCGTGCTGCACAGTTTCGTTACGATTTATCGCGGCACGAAGATCGGGGCTGATTTCTTCTCTCACGCGCACGCCGTGGTGCGCGAGTTTTGCCGCATTGGCGACCGCGTCATGCTGCAGAACGGCGTGGTGATTGGTGGCGACGGCTTTGGCTTTGCCAGACAGAAGGACGGTACATGGCACAAGATGCTACAGTCCGGCCCTACGGTGCTCGAAGATGATGTCGAGGTGCAGTCAAACTCCTGTATCGACCGAGCTACTATCGGGGAAACTCGCATCGGTCGGGGTGCCAAAATTGACGACCTCGTCCTCGTCGGACATGGCTCACGTGTCGGCGCCAACACATTGCTTTGCGGCCAGGTTGGGCTTGCTGGGTCAACAAAGGTGGGGAACGACTGCATTCTTGCCGGGCAAGTCGGCTCGGGCGGACACATCACCATCGGTGACCGCACTCTGCTGACGGCGCAGAGCGGAATTCCCCACGACCTTGCTGGAGACAAGCACTATTCCGGATCGCCCTGCGTGGAGCACAAACAGTGGCTCAAGAATGCCGCCGCATTGAACCGCACGCCCGACCTGCAGAGGCGCATTCGCGACCTGGAAATCGAAATCGAGAAGCTGAAATCGCGCTGAAATACGCGCGCGGCGGAGAGGTCAGGAGACTTCCGGTTCAGCCGTGGCGCCGGGGAATCCAATAGGACGCTGGTCCGGGGGCAAGCCTGCAGCCATCGCCTGCCGTGTGTGCTCGTTCAATTGATCGCGCTCTTCCAGGGCATATCGCGAAGCGTCAATCGGTTCGAGAAATTCGACTACAATCTCACCGGGATGAATGACCAGCGAGTGTTTTTCCATGATGCGGTGAGCGCCCGAGCAGGCCATGGGCACGATCGGCACGCCCGCCTTGATTGCCATCACGACAGCGCCTTTTTTGAATTCTTGTAGCCGGCCATCCGGGCTGCGCGTGCCCTCCGGATAAATCAAAAACGATTGCCCGGCCTTGAGAGCGTCCGTAGCCTTCTCCACGCTGGCGATGGCCGCATCGCGCGCGCTGCGATTGACAGGAATAAAGTGCGCCGACAAAAATGCTTGTCCCACGATCGGCCATTTGAAGAGTGATTCCTTTAGGAGAATGGCGATCCGGCGAGGTATGGCGCCAACCACTGCGGGCGCATCGGCGGAACTTGTATGGTTTGCCACAAACAGGCAGACGCCCTGAGGGATGCGTTCGAGCCCCCGCACGCGAACCCTGACCCCTACAGCCCGGACAAAGAACATGACACCTTTCACACCCGCCCAATAAATAGGATCAGGATTGCGCGTGATCAAAGTGTAGACGAGCAGCGGCGGCCCGACGATCAGGATGTACAACGACAAGAAGACGCCGATGAAGAGTGTCCGCAGCATAGGCTGGCAAACTTTGGCGAATCCCGTTGCGCGGGTCAAGCGAAACGTGAATCGCTTCCATCCTTAGTGAACGGCGACCGCGCTGGTCTCACCGCGAAGCAACCCCTCCCGAATGTGGCGCGCTTTTTCCCCTGCGTGCGAATCTTCACCGACCAGGTAAACTATTTCTTTGATCTCACCAAGCCGGAATTCCAGCGTAACCTCCCTGTCTTCCCTTCGAATCCGCAACTTCAGCGAATCGCCGGCCCGCTGTTCTTGCAGCCACCGATCAACTCGCTTGGGCATTTCGCCCCCGTTCCAATTGAGGATGACGTCTCCGGTTCGCAGCCCTGCTTGCGCCGCAGAGCTTTCCGACTCCACGGTCCTCACAATAAACAAATCGCCCGGCTCATGTTCCGCGAAGAAACCAAGCGCCGGCCTGCGATGTTCCGTGGTTCGCAAAGCCAGGCCTGCCAGCGCAAGAATCTGCTCATAGGGAAAGGCGTCCGTCCCTGCCACGTATTTGGTGAAAAATTCCGTGAACGAGCCGGCCGCCACGCTCTCCGCGGTGAGTTGAACGTCCATGCTGTCCCGATACGCTCTTCCCTGCTTGGCAAAATTCGCGTTCATCGAGCGCAAAACGTCGTCCAGGCTTTTTTCATTACCGGTGCGGTCGCGAATCAGAACGTCGAGCAAATCCCCCAGCACCTGCCCCTTGGTGTAATACGAGACGCTGTATTCCGGTTGATTGTAGAGCGGATATTTCTCCAGCCAGGCGTCGAGGCTGGACTGTTCCGCGCTCTGCCACCGGTTGGCCGGGCGGCCTTCCAGTTCAGTGATCTGTTCACTGAGGTCCGCGTAGAACTGGTCCTTGCTCCAGATTCCGCTGCGCACCAGCGTGTACGACGCGTAAGTGTTGGTTACACCCTCAGCAAACCACAGCGCCCGCGTATATTGTTCCTTCGTATCGTCCACGGGGTAGAGCGTTGCCGGCCGTATGCGCTTCACATTCCACAGATGAAAAAACTCATGTGCAGCAACATTCGGCAAGTATTCATCCGAGTAGGCACCGATCGCCGTGGAATTCGCGTGCTCCATCCCGCCACCGCCAGCGCCTTTGCCAAAATGAAGAATAAATGTGTAGCGTTCGAATGGCGCCCCGTCCATAAGTTTCAATTCGTACTTGCAGATTCGCCGCAGGTCTTCTTCGACTTGCTTCTTCCGCCAGTTTTCTCCGTGGGCTACCACACGGATCTCAGGGCTGACGCCGCTCAATTGAAATTCGTCGAATTTGCCTACTTCGATGGGACCGTCCGCGAGCAACTCAAAGTTGGAGGCCTCGAAGAAGTATTCACGCCCGGCCGCCAGCGATTCGGTTCCTCCGCTAGATGCACTTGCGGCCTTCCAGTTATCGGGCGGATTCGGAATGGTTAATCTTACCCTCTCGGAACGCCGCTCCGGGACGTAGAGAAGGATCATCGCCGGATTGATGAACGCATGCTCGGAATTCAGTTGTGACGCAAACGGGCCGGCTTCGTCCCAAAAGGTTGCGTAAGCAATCCTGATCGTTCCCGTACCCTTGATGCGCCACGTCTGCTTGTCCAACTTTTCGATAAATGTTTTCTGAGAACCGGCAAACGCCTCCACTTGCTGCACATGGCTGCTGAAGTCGCGGACCTGGTAGAGCGCATTCCACGCCGGCATCCGCGCCACCAGTTCTCCCGCCACATCCGGAATTGTCATTGTTACGTGAAAGACATGCCTCTCGGGATGATCCAGAAGAACGGTGTATTGAATTGTCGCTTTGGAAGGAACACTGAAAGCTAGAAACGTGAAAAGGCAAAGGCTGGTGCGAATCAGCAAGCTTCTTGGGGCGGAGAAAAAGGTCACCGACTCTTCGCCTCGCCTGCAAGCTGCCCAGAGACGCCAAGCCTCTTTAGAACTTTCTCGCACAGGCCATCAAAGCTGCCGTTGGACATGATGAGCAGCAGATCGCCCGGTTTCGCCTCCGCTCCAAGATGCTCCGCAATGGCATCGGAACTGGGGAACACGCGCGCGTCTTTCCCGAGGGCACGGACATCTCCCGCAACGCTCTCGGGGTCAAGCCGATTCTCGCCGCCCAATTGCTGCGCGCGAAAAACTCCGCCAAGAATCACGCGGTCACCGAGGGCCAGCGCCTTAGGCAGCGCCTCCTGAAACACTTTGCGGCGCATGGAATTTGAACGCGGCTCGAGAATGGCCCACAGCCGGCGTCCGGGCCAGCGGCCGCGCGCCGCTTCAATCGTGGCTTTCACCGCCGTGGGATGATGTGCAAAATCGTCCACCACCAGAACACCTCCGATTTCACCCTTTACGTCCATTCGGCGCTTCACGCTGCGAAACGTCGAGAGCGCTTTGCCAATCTCCTCGGCCGGGATGCCGCGCCCCTGCGCCACGATGAGCGCCGCCATGGCGTTCAAGACGTTGTGTCTCCCGGTGGCAACCAGTTCAAACTCGCCAAATAGCTTGCCACCATGGGCGACGCGAAACCGCATGGTTTCGCCAACAACGGCAAAATCGCTCGCCACCCAATCATTGCCTTCATTGAAACCATAGGTTTCCACGGGACAAAACGCCTTCTCCGCAGCGCGCCGCAAAGCAGGCCCCGAATCCTCTGTATCGCCCCAGATCACCACGCGTCCGCGCCGAGGCACAAGATTCACGAGGCGTCGAAAAGCCAACTGGTAGGTCTCGAAATCTGGATAAATGTCGGCGTGATCGTATTCGAGCGACGTGATAATCAGGTTGTCCGGATGGTAATGAAAAAACTTGGGTCCGCGGTCCCAGAAAGCAGTTTCGTACTCGTCACCTTCCAGAATGAACTCCTGCCCGCCGCCAAGGCCGTAACTCTTTCCGAAGTTCTCCGCCACGCCTCCCACAAGAAAATTAGGACGCTTGCCGGCCGCGTGAAAAATCCAGGCCAGCATCGCCGTTGTCGTTGTTTTGCCATGTGTTCCGCTGACGACAATGGAATATCTTTCAGGCAGAAAGACTTCCTCCAGTATCTCCGGTAGCGAGCGATAGGAAATCCTTCGATCCAGCACTTCCTCCAGCTCCGGATTTCCGCGCGCGATGATGTTCCCGATAACCACAAGGTCTGGAGTGGGCTGCAAATGCGCGGCGTCAAAAGTGTTGAAGAACGAGATGCCGAGACTCTCAAGCAGCGTCGATGCGGGCGGATAAATTCCGGAATCCGAACCAGTCACGCGAAATCCGCGCTCGCGCAGCATCCCCGCAAGCGGCGCCATCGCCGATCCGCCAATCCCGATTACATGAATATGTTTGTTCTCGTTCAAGTCCCCACCGCCGGTTCCAGAAATTCGAGTGTCCCTTCTCCATCGGCCTCCAGTCGCGCCGTTACCCCCAGCGGTATCGTAAGCATAGGCCGAACCGTATGCCCGATGGGAGCACCGTAAACGATGGGGACGCCAAGCGGCCGAAGAATTCGCGCACAGACTTCCCGCACGGTCGGTGCTCCGGCCACCACCGGCTCGCTCTCAGGAAAATCTCCGAGCACAATCCCGCGCACGCCTTCAAATTTTCCGGCCTGCTTCAAATGCATCAGCACGCGGTCCACCTGATACGGCTTCATGGCGCGGTCTTCGAGGACCAGAATCGAACCCCTGGTATCCAATTCCCACGGCGTTCCAATCGTAGCTTCGAGCAGAGTCATGCATCCGCCCAACACTCGGCCCATTGATTGGCCTGCAAGCACAGGTTCACCCTTTAGCCGCAGCTTCCAGCCGCTTTCCGTCCTGCCTATCGCTTGAAGAAATGAGTTTTCGTCATAACCCTTGCGCGCGCCCGCACCGGCATTAAGCCCCGCAGCGACCATTGGCCCATAAAAAGTAATCCAATTGCATTTTTGCCAGAAAAAGATCTGCAGAGTGGTGAGATCGCTGAATCCAATCACGCACTTGAGATTGGCGAGGCTCTTTTCCAGTTCGAATTCTAAAAGGTAATTCGACCCGTAACCGCCCCGCAGGGCTACGAGCCCATCAACCATGTCGGAATTCAGCGCTCCAAGAAAACCGTTAAACCGCTCCAGCGAAGGGCCCGCAAAATATCCTTCCGCTTTCGCGTCCTGACTGACCACCACTTGAAAACCGTGCCGTTTCAGTTCCGCAAGCCCGGCGATCATTTCAACGGACTCCGCTGGAGATGCCGGCGCGAAAACTCCCAGCCTCGAACCGGCAGCCAGCGCCTTAGGCTTTCGAGGACTCCCATTGTTTCCGCTCATTCGTGATGGCCCTCAACCGGAATCACTTCCGTGATTACGCCCTGGCGATTGAGGTGTTCGACAATCTCTTCTTGCTGCTTGTGGGACACGTCCGCCTCGAATTCCACGATAGAAGTGCCGCCGGCCATGGAAACCCGAAAGTGTTGCATGGGAATCTTCTTGCCAGCCATCAGGCGCTGCACTTCTGTGGCAACGCTCTCCGCCTGACTCGTGGTAATCCGGAACGCCATAAGCCGGCACTTCAAATTGAAGTATTGTTCCGCCCACCCAATGACCGTCAAGCCAAAGAGAACCTCCACAAAGATGGTCGCCGCAGTGGTCATCCCCACGACGCCGCCCGCTCCGCGCAGGATGGCGCCCGCCCCAAGAAAACCGATGCCCTGTACGATATTGGAAGCGATTCGCGTACCGCTCGAATCTCCGAAGCGGTGCGCGAGTTCGTTGGAAAGAATGGTGAACAACGCCGTAGCGAGACATACAAAAAGGCTTGTGCGCACACCTGCAGGGCGCCGCCGCACCACGCGTTCCAACCCGATGATTGCGCCCAGCGCCGCCGCCACCGTAAGCCGTAGAGTTATTTCGTGAACGGAAAGCATTGCCAGCGGGACCCACGGCCCGCCTGAACGAAATTTTAGCGATTTACAATTTGAATTGTGTCAATTTCGCAAAGTGCCGTGCCCTGGCGTGTATCTCGCTGCGCTTCAATTGCCGCAGCCGGTCCAGCCCAAATTTCTCGACCGCAAAACTACCCAGCACCGAGCCGTAGACCATCGCGCGGCGAAGCGAAGCGTCAGTCTTGTCCCCAGTTCCTGCCAGGTAGCCCATAAAACCTCCGGCAAAGCTGTCGCCGGCGCCGGTCGGGTCATGCGGTTCCTCCAGCGGAAATGCCGGCACGCAGAAGACGCCACGTTTGTCCACCATCATGGCGCCGTATTCTCCGCGCTTCACGACTAACGTCGTCGGTCCCATTTTGAAAATGTGTTTTGCCGCGCGCAGCAAGTTGTGCTCGTTCGAAAGCTCCCGCGTCTCTGAATCGTTGATCATCAAAATATCCACGTGCTTCAACGTCTCGCGCAGCTCGGCATTCGAACGCTCGATCCAGTAGTTCATCGTATCCAACGCCGCGATTTTCGGTCGCTTTTTGACCTGCTGCAGTACGTCCCGCTGCAAGTCCGGCGCGATATTGGCAAGAAATACGAATTTTGAGTCGCGGTATTTTTCCGGCAGGCGCGGCTTGAACTCCGCGAACACGTTCAGCTCGGTCGCCAGTGTTATCCGCTCATTCAAGTTCTGCGAATAGCGCCCCGCCCAGAAAAACGTTTTCCCACTGGCACGTTCCAGTCCCTCAATATCGATGGTTCGGCCATGAAAAATTCGCGCATCCACCTCCGTGAAGTCGCCGCCTACGATTCCAACAAGGTTGACGTGCGTAAAAAAACTGGCCGCCACTGCAAAATACGTGGCCGCGCCACCGAGCGCGCGATCCACCTTTCCATACGGGCTTTCCAGAGCATCGAATGCAACCGAACCCACGACGAGTAAGGACACCAGGCGCTCTCCTAAG